>Ga0206683_10001749_pt1 | contig 14852 bp, 12 predicted proteins | sample M280m12015metaG_FD_155483 | JGI IMG/M metagenome (GOLD analysis project Ga0206683, IMG submission 155483) | Ammonia-oxidizing marine archaeal communities from Monterey Bay, California, United States - M2 80m 12015 | ecosystem: Environmental > Aquatic > Marine > Intertidal zone | place: USA...
ATGACGAATACGCAGGCGCGCACAATTGATCTCTTCCGTCTGAAGCAGGTTGGCCTCAGGACCAATATGGCACTCAAGCGACATAATGATTTCTTCGCGAATCGAATCAATCGGCGGATTTGTTACCTGAGCAAACATCTGCTTAAAGTAGTCATAAATCATGCGCGGCTTGTCAGATAAGCACGCTAAAGCTGAGTCATTGCCCATTGAGCCTACTGGGTCACGCAGGTCGCGAATCAATGGCAGCAGCATAAACTGCATAGTTTCCGTGGTGTAGCCGAACGACTGCATCCGCGGCAACAGTGTATCGCTATCGAGATGCTGAGCTTTAGGCTTGGGTAGATTTTTCAGCGAAAGACGACTGTTCTGCACCCACTCTGCATAAGGTTTTCTAGTGGCAAAATCGGCTTTAATCTCAGCATCCGGAATCAGGGTTCCGTTCTCAAAATCAATGAGGAACATACGTCCCGGTTCGAGTCGGCCTTTTAGCTTGACATTCGACGGGGCAATATCGACCACACCCACTTCACTGGCCATGATGACGCGATCATCATGAGTCAGATAGTAGCGGCTAGGGCGCAAACCATTGCGATCAAGAACTGCACCGATATAACGTCCGTCAGTAAAAGCAACAGAAGCCGGCCCATCCCACGGCTCCATCAGGCAGGAATTGTATTCGTAGAATGCACGGCGCTCGGCATCCATTTGTTTATTCTTCTGCCACGCCTCAGGCACCATCATCATAATGGCTTCCTGCAGCGTACGACCGTTCATCAACAAGAACTCGAGTACGTTATCAAACGCACCAGAATCCGAAACATCAGGCTCTACAACCGGAAATAGGTCGGTAAGGCTTTCACCAAAAAATTCACTCTTAGCAATGCCTTCACGGGCACGCATCCAGTTAGCATTGCCGCGAAGCGTATTAATTTCACCGTTATGCGCCATAAACCGACAGGGCTGGGCTCGGTCCCAGCTTGGGAAGGTATTGGTCGAGAACCGCGAATGCACCATCGCCAAATGCGTTGTGTAGTCCGTCTGCGACAGATCAGGATAAAACGGCTTTACCTGATCAGGCGCAAACATACCCTTATAAATAATAACTTTTGTCGACAGACTGCAAACATAAAAGGTCTTTGCCTCCTGCATACTACTGGAGCGCAAATGATGACTGGCTTTTTTACGAATTAAATACAGCTTGCGCTCAAATTCATCGCCCTCTATACCGCTTGAGGCAATAATAAGTTGCTCAATTTTCGGCTGCGCTGCACGCGCAGTTGGGCCTATATCAGCAGCATCCGGATCAACCGGAACATCCCGCCAACCCACCAGAATCTGGCCTTCTAAGGCGCACAGCTCTGCAACCAGATCCTTACAAATTGTGCGCTCGGCTGCGTCCACCGGCAAAAAGACATTGCCTGCAGCAAACTTTCCGGGAGCCGGAAGATCAGCCTGCAGGTCTTCTTTTGCTACTCGAGCAAGGAATTCATGCGGGAGAGCGGTAAGTATGCCTGCGCCGTCACCGGTATTCCGCTCTGCACCGCGGGCACCTCGATGATCCATGCGGCAGGCAAGGTGGTCGGCATCCAGCAAAATCTGATGGCTGCGCTCGCCTTTAATGTGCGCAACAAAGCCCACGCCACAGCTGTCTTTCTCGTTGGCAGGATCGTATAAACCTTGCGCTGCCGGAAAGCCAACTGCAGGAACGATGTTGCTTTGCTGATTACTCATAGATACGTACTTCTCTTATCAAACCGCCGATTAAGCGCCGTGAGCCGAAAACTATGCCGCAGTCACACGCCGCTCGATGAATAACGCTTTCAACGAGGCAGACTGCTCAAAAAATTTAGTCAAAATAAGGCTGTGAAGAAGGTAAAACCAGACGCTATTAAGGCTAAAACTGTCCGAATACTCTTGTTTTCAGCGATTATTTCCATCATTCAATGCGACGGACCGGGCGCTGCCGGCTTCAGCCCTGATCCGCACGAACAGACCAAAACAGCGACACCAGCAGGTAAATTGTTGATTTTAAAATACTTATTGGCAAAGCTTGGCTGGGAAAGTCAACACTGCGACCCAGAACCGTTAATTATAGCCATATTAGCCCGTTTTGCTCAATCCAAAGCGATCAGAATCAAGCGCAACCATTCGCCCAAGCCATTGTTTCAACTAACAAGCACCCTTGTGACGGTCGTCACGGTCGATGACGCATGCACATGCCAATATCACAGTATGAAAACGACGCATCAAGATGTCCTCAATTACTGGTTTGGCGGCGATAGTCTCGATTCACCGAAGCTTGATGGCCGCATGAAACTGTGGTTTAACGACAATATCTCAGCGGATAAAGACATGGCCCAGCGTTTCGCGGCACCGGTGAAGTCGGCTATTCGGGGTCAACTCAACGACTGGGCCAAAACGCCGGAAGGCCGCCTGGCGTTGATTCTTCTACTGGATCAGTTCACCAGGCGCATATATTACGGTCGCAGAGACGCTTACGCTGGTGATACGCTGGCGCTGCAGCTGTGCGCCAAGGGGGCTAGCTGCAACATGCACAAGGGGCTCAGTCCAATACAGCGCCTATTCTTCTTTATGCCGCTGCAACGAGCAGAATCCGAAAAAATACAAGCGCGCTCGGTTCAAGTCTATAAAGCCATGGTCCCTAAAGTTTCTGGCACCCTGCACGCGACCTTTGAGACCTTCGCAATGATTGCTGAACTCAGGCACGACGTTATTGCAGAGCATGGGCGATTTCCTCACCGCAACGTCGCACTCGGTAGAGAGACAAGCAAGGCAGAAGCGGCGGCTTCGACAACAAGCGTCGCTGCTTAAACAACCCGGCGAAGACTCACACAACACTCCGACCTAGGGCATAATTGCAACATCTCAGCCGTGCCGGAGCAATCGATGCATTACCGTGATACCCGTAAAGTCGCCATCTTGGGCGGCAACCGCATTCCATTTTGCCGTGCTTATACCGGCTACGCGAAGCAATCTAATTTAGACATGATGACGGCAACACTGAACGGACTGGTCAGTCGCTATAAGCTCGATGGCTTGCGGCTCGGCGATGTCGCACTCGGCGCAGTAATGAAGCATTCACGCGACTGGAACATGGCTCGCGAGGCGCTGCTAGGCACCAAGCTTGCCCCTGAGACCCCAGCCTATGACCTCCAGCGTGCCTGCGGAACCGGCCTAGAAGCTGCCATTCAGGTAGGCAATAAAATTGCATTAGGCCAAATCGACGCTGGCATTGCCGGCGGCACCGATAGCGTCAGTGACACGCCTATTGTTTATCCCGATAGCTATCGCAGCATTCTGCTAGAAAGCTTTGTCGGCAAATCCATAATCGCAAAACTAAAACCATGGCTGCGTCTGCGGCCCAGCAACTTCAAACCGGAGCTGCCGAGCAGCGGTGAACCCCGCACAGGCCTTTCGATGGGCGAAAGCACCGAGCGCACAGCTAAAGCCTGGGGCATTACCCGCGAGGCACAAGATGAGCTCGCGTTTATGAGTCACCAGCGCGCTGCCAAAGCGTGGCGTGAAAACTTCTATGCCGATCTTGTCACTCCGTTTCATGGTATTGAGCGTGACAACAACATGCGTCCCGACACCACATTGGAAAAGCTGGCCAAACTAAAGCCCGCTTTTGACCGCAGTGTCTCGGGCACCATGACCGCCGGAAACAGCACACCACTCACTGACGGGGCAAGCGCGGTGCTGCTCGCATCAGATGAATGGGCACAGGCGCACAACCTGCCAGTACAAGCGTATCTTCGCTACGGCAAAGTTGCAGCAATTGATTTTCTCGATAAATGCCCCGACGGTTTATTGCTTGCGCCTGCGTATGCCGTTTCAGACATGCTCAACGATGCGGGGCTTGGTCTTCAGGATTTCGATTTCTACGAAATTCACGAAGCATTTGCGGCACAAACGCTAGCAACCTTAAAAGCGTGGGAATCGAAAGAGTTCTGCCACAAAGAACTCGGCAGAAGTGACGCGCTTGGCAGCATCGACCGCAGCAAACTGAATGTTAAAGGTGGCAGTCTTGCTATGGGGCATCCATTCGCTGCAACTGGTGGGCGCATCATCGCCAGTTTGGCTAAAATCATTCATGAGAATGGCGGCGGTCGAGGACTTATCTCAGTCTGTACCGCCGGGGGCATGGGTGTTACTGCAATTGTTGAAGGCTAATGACTAGTGGGTTGCAAACCCTTGATTACGGGCGGCTGTCAAACCAATAACTGGGGTTGAAAACGAATGGATGCAATGAATCAATTTTTGGCGGCGGCCAATGCCATTCTCTGGAATGACTATGTGCTTTATGTGCTGCTGGGCACAGGCATTGTGTTTACCTTCCGCAGCGGTTTCTCTCAGTACCGCGCTCTAACTCATGGGTTCACAGTAGTGCGTGGCAAATATGACCACCCGGACGATCCCGGGGCCATCAATCATTTTCAAGCACTGTCTGCCGCCTTATCCGCAACTGTCGGGCTCGGTAACATCGGTGGTGTCGCATTAGCGATTGCGCTCGGCGGCCCAGGTGCAGTCTTCTGGATGTGGGTTATTGGCCTGTTTGGGATGGCCACCAAATTGGTGGAAGTTACCTTATCCATGCTCTATCGCAAAACCGATAACCCCGGAAACCCTCACGGCGGCCCGATGTGGGTTGTGGCTGAAGGTCTCAAGCTGAAAGGTCCGGGGTGGGCAACATTAGGACGGGTAATCGGGGTTATTTTTTGCCTCACCACTCTGATCATGTGCATGACCGGCGGCAACATGTTTCAGGCCTGGAACGTCGGTGAAATTACACAGGCCTACTTTGGTATTCCAAGCCTTGTTTGTGGGGTAATTCTCGTTATTGTTGTCGGCAGTACCATTCTGGGCGGGATCACCCGAATCGGCGCCATTGCCGGCCGCCTAGTCCCCGGCATGCTGGCGCTTTATCTGGTTGCGGCGCTTGCTGTCGTCGCCGTTAATTTAGATCAGATACCGGCGATGTTTGCGACAATTATTCGTGGCGCTTTTGGGCCATTAGAAGCCAGTGGTGCATTTATTGGCGGTACCTTTGGCTACGCATTTTTATTTGGCATGAAACGGGCTCTTTTTTCCAGCGAAGCCGGCATGGGCTCGTCGCCTATCGCGCACTCCGCGGCCAAAACCAAAGAACCTGTCCGCGAGGGCATTGTTGCAGGTCTTGAGCCTTTCATCGATACCATTGTGGTTTGCACGCTCACCTCACTCGTTATTTTGAGTACCGGCGTGTGGCAGCGAAGCGCCGAAGCCACGCTTGCGAGTGATACCAGCTTTGTTCAGACTGAAGCAGGCGAATGGACACTCGACAACAATACATTGGGGCCGCGCATGGAAGGTCGCTGGACGGCTAACCAGCAGGTTTTCGTTTTGTTCAACGGCGATGATAACCCTGCCAGCGGCAATCAACTCCACCAGATTAATGGCCTCACAGTAGCAGGCGAGGGCGATACCTTGTCTGTTGAATGGGATAGCGTAAATAGCCGAACCACACCGACGCTGCATGACGGTGGTATATACGCCAGCTATGTTGGCGCAACACTCACTGCGCATGCCTTCGATACATTTGTACCCGGACTTGGGAAATGGCTCATTACTATTGCCGTTTGGCTATTTGCGGTGAGCACAATGATTTCATGGAGCTACTACGGCGAACAGGCCATGGTCTTTCTGGCTGGCGACCGCTCAGTCCTGCCGTACAAATTTGTATATTGCTCATTAATTCTGGTCGCTACTGCGGGGCTGCTCCGCACCGATGTTGAGCTCGACAATCTAAGCAGCTTTGGCTCCGGCGTCATGCTCATTGCCAACTTGCCTATTATGTGGATCTTTGGGGGGCAGGCCATCCGAGCTTATAAAGACTACATTTATCGTTTCGATAGTGGCAAGGTTGATGACGATCATGAACCGCCCAGCATTAACGATTTAATTAGCGGAAAAGACGTTCTCTAGAAAAAGACAATCGTCTAGGGCAGCGCCCATAACAGCAACCATGGCAAGGATATAAAACTTAACACCGTCGACACCAGAATTGCGCCGGCAACATCCTCTGGCGCACGATCATAGCGCGCGGCAAACAGAAAGTTGAACACCGCAACTGGCATACATGCTTCGATCAGAACCACCCCGCGCAGCACGCCTTGCAGATCTAAAACCTCGATGGCAAGCAATCCAGCCAGCAGGCCAAGCGAAAAACGCAGTGCGGTGATGCCAATGGCTGTATTAATGCGTGACACTTTAAACATAGCCAACGAATAGCCCATCGCAATCAACATAAGGGGCAAGGTCATGCCGCCGATAAGCTCAACCGTGTTGGCCAGTGCCAACGGCATCTCAGTCTCTGTCTGCAACAGCAGCAAGCCTATTAGTGCCGCATAAATTATCGGCGTGGTCAGCAATGTCCGCCAGGCCGCCTGCCTGCCCTGAATCATCGGACCAATAACAAACTGAATTACGGATGCTGCAATGTAAAAGCCAATGACTACTCCCAGCCCCTCATCACCAAATGCAAATGCACACAACGGCACTCCAAGATTACCCATATTGCCGAACATCACCGCAGGCACATAACTGCGAACAGGTTGGTTCACGGCTCTGAGTATCAGCACACCGGCGATAAAGCATGCGCCTATCAGCCATGCGGCAATCATTGCACTGCGATAAAACTCGGTCGGACCCGCAGATAAGCTAGTCATCCCGTTCAGCACCAAACAAGGAGCGCCGACATTCATCACCACGCGCGTTAAAAACTCCCGATGAAACGGAGAGCCTGAGCGCGCCCACACGTAACCCACCAACACACAGATCAATACAGGGATTATTATAGGCAGCAATTGCGTGTACATTTAGACTCTGGCTTTAATACCACAAGGGGATGCGGACACTATGACAGACGCAGTAAAAAATGCAGCTATCGGTTTTGGAACTGGCCGGAAGTTTTTTCATTGGAGCATTGTGCTGTTTCTGACCTTCCAAATTCCGTTAGGGCTATACATGACGGAGCTGCCATTGGGGACGGCCAAGCTCGAAACATACTCGCTGCACAAAGCCACCGGCATGATTATCTTTACGCTGGCTATTGCCCGAATTTTATGGGCGCTGTTTTCAACACGACCGCCGTTGCCTCATTCTACTCCGCTGTACGAAAAAATATTCGTCAAAGGGCTGCAGGGTATTTTGTATCTTGTGGTTTGCTTAATGCCCCTATCAGGCTGGATGATGTCTTCAGCCGCCGGCTACCCTATCAGCATCTTCGGGCTATTTACGCTGCCACCACTTATTGATGCAAATAAAGCATTGGTTGATGGCTTTATAAGAATGCATGTTATGCAATCGTGGATTCTTCTGACTGCAATTGCTCTGCACTTTGCCGGGGCTATGCGGCACCATATTTTATTAAAAGATGACACTCTGAAAAATATACTACCCGGTAAAAGACAGTGACTGCTTTACAATCAATTGTTATTACCAGCATATTCATGCTTGGCGGCAATGCCTGTATCGCGAGCGTTGATGGTAGGTTTCTTATCAGCCCTGAAGACAGCTCAGTAAACTTCGAGGGAACCCAGCAAGGCGTCGGGTTTTCCGGTTCTTTCAGCGACTTCGACGGGGTTGTTGTGCTCAACACAAAACAGCCCGAAACCGGCTTAATTAATGCGACAGTCCGGATCGCGTCGGTCAACACCAACAATGAGGACCGAGACACACTGCTGCTCGGCACGGACTGGTTGGATGCAGGGATATGGTCTACTGCGACTTTCAGCAGCGCATCGATTAGCGCAACAGAGCAAGGTGGTTATGTCGCTACCGGCGAGCTCACGCTGCGAAATATCACTCGTGATGTGGAGCTCAACTTTGTTCTGGATGATCCGACTCCCGAGCACCAGCGCCCACGAATGATTGGCAGCATCAGAGTCAATCGACTTGATTTTGATGTAGGCAGTGGCGACTGGGTCGATACCAATTGGGTAAGCGATGCTGTGCTCATTCGCATTAATCTGCAACTTACACCATCGCTAAGCGGTGGCTCATTGAAGACGCCCTAGCGTCGTCATCTGAAATGAAGACTGAAGGCTTTTCTGCGGTAAGCAATGCCCATGCAAAGGTGCTGATTCTTGGTTCGATGCCCGGCCAGCGCTCGCTTGCCGAGATGCAGTATTACGCCCACCCGCGGAATGCATTCTGGCCGATTATGGGCAGCTTATTCGATGCCGGACCTGACATAAATTATGCGCATCGTCTTGACAGGCTGCACGAGCATCATATTGCGCTATGGGATGTGCTGCAGTTCTGCGAGCGCCCTGGCAGCCTAGATAGCGCTATTAAGGCAGGGAGCGCAATCACGAATAATTTTGACCAATTCTTTTCCCTCCATCCAGGAATTCAATTTGTTTTTTTTAATGGCCAAAAGGCCTCTGAACTCTATCGGCGACACGTGCAAGCCTCAACTCAAAGGCTTATCACCCTGCCTTCCACAAGCCCAGCAAATGCCGCGATGAGTTTTACTGAAAAACTACGCTGTTGGTCACAGGTAGCTAAGGCTATATAGTAGCGAATACCACGGATCAAAAAGGGACCAAATGCATCCGCTTCAGAAACTGCTCGACAACAATAAAACTTGGGCTGACAGCGTCAAACAAGAAGATCCTGATTTCTTCTCACAACTTGCGCAACAACAAAGCCCGAAATTGTTATGGATAGGCTGCTCCGACAGTCGAGTGCCGGCTAACCAAATTACAGGCCTAGAACCGGGGCAGCTATTTGTGCATCGTAATATCGCCAATTTGGTTGTTAAGAACGACCTAAACTGCCTTTCAGTTATGCAGTACGCCGTGGAGGTGTTAAAGGTCGAGCATATTATTGTTTGCGGGCATTATGGTTGCGGCGGTGTCCTAGCAGCGCTGCGCCACGAATCATTGGGCCTAATAGATGGGTGGCTCAAACACCTCGGTGATGTTCGCGATGATCATGAAACATCGCTCGCAGCAATCAGCAATGAAGAACTAAAACACGATCGCTTGTGTGAGATCAATGTAATCGAACAAGCGTTGAATGTTTGTAAAACAGATATTGTGCAAAACGCCTGGTTACGAGGTCAAACTCTCTCGGTACATGGTTGGATATATCGCCTTGCCGACGGACTGCTGCACGATATGAAATGCTATACCAGCAGTGCTGAAGAAATGCACAAGCTAGAAGAGGCCGTAGAGAAGATGAGGGCCTAACGCGTCCGCGATATCATATAGCTTCGTCGGCAACCTCATTTTTAAGCACGCCAATACCATTAATCTCAACTGAGACCCGATCTCCCTCACTCAACCACACCTGCGGAGACCTTCCGGCACCAACGCCCCCGGGTGTTCCGGTAGTAATAATGTCCCCAGGCTGCAGCGTGGTAAAGGTTGAGCAGTAAGCAATAATATCGGCTACGCTAAAACGCATATCGCTAACCGGTGACTGCTGCACAACTGCATCATTCAGACGCGTTGTTAACTCCAGCACCGAGGGATCCGGAATTTCATCAGCTGTCACCATCCATGGCCCGCAAGCACCGCTGCAAGGAAAGTTTTTACCGGGAGTAAACTGCGATCCATGGCGCTGGAAATCACGTATCGAGCCATCATTTAGACAGGTGTAACCCGCTACATAGTTTAGCGCTTCAGCAGCAGCAACATAACGCGCGGGTTTACCGATAATGGCTGCCAGCTCACCTTCATAATCGTATTTGTCAGAAACCCGGGGGCGAACCAGCAACTGACCATGCCCAACCAGGCTATCGGGATACCGGATAAAAACGGCTGGGTAATCAGGCGGCTCACGCCCCATCTCTTGAATATGCTCCATATAGTTCATACCCACTGCGAGAATTTTTTCAGGATGGGTCACCGGTGGTTCGAAACTTAATTTTTCCAGCGCTACCCGTTCACCAACAGCAGCCAGCAGATCCTTCGCAGCGCCTGCAGCGAGAACAGATTTCAGATCCGGATGATGCTTTAGAAACTCATCGCTCGGAATCTGTAAATCATTGTTAACAATCACGCCGTATGTTGCTCTTCCCTGCATCGTACAACTGGCCAGCTTCATTGATATCCCCCTTAAGATGCGCATCATAGTTCACTGGTATTTTGAACAAAACCACATATAAACGCCACATTAGGAAAACCGCAGGGGTAGAATCACCCAGAGACTTTTCCGGCTATTCGCATGAAACCCAGCAAATCCAGAGTCAACCTGACAGAAGGTCCTGTCAGCAAATCAATTGTGTCGCTGATGTTGCCTATTATGGTTGGCATGATCGCGCTGATGTCCTATGGACTCGCCGATACCTACTTTGTTGCGCAAATTGGAACTCTGGAACTGGCAGCGATGTCGTTCACCTTCCCGGTGAACTTTATCGTCGGTGCCATAGCGATGGGTATAGGCACAGGCGTTTCTTCTATTGTATCGAGGCTCTTCGGCAAAGAAGACATCGGTCAGGTACAACGCATAGCTACTCACGCAATGATGTTAGCCGCAATCTTGGGCGTGGGCGTCACCATCCTTGGGCTTAGCACTATTTATCCGCTGTTCACTTTGCTGGGTGCCAATGAAACAACATTGCCACTAATTGAGCAGTACATGTCTATCTATTACTTTGGCGGCATGTTTCTGGTTATTCCGATGATCGGCAACTCAGTGATGCGGGCAAGTGGTGATGCCAAGACGCCTGCCAAAATCATGTCGATGGCGGCAATACTGAATATTATTCTCGATCCGATTCTCATTTTCGGCTGGGATTTTTTTGGCATTCCGGCCATGGGCCTGGAAGGCGCGGCCATCGCGACGGTCATGGCCAACGTGGGAACTGCAATGGCCTCGGTTGGCATAGTTGTATTTCGTGATCATCTCATACGTCTGAATATTGACGACCTTAAATACACATGGTCATCGTGGATTGAGATTATGTACATCGGTATTCCGTCGATGACAAGCAGCTTGATTGCACCAATGACAACGGCATTTATCACCTGGCAGGTTAGCTCCTTTGGTCAGGAGGCCGTTGCCGGCTTTGGCATCGCTTCACGAATTGAAGGCCTTGCGATGCTCTGCATCATGGCGCTGAGCGCCTCGATTGCCCCATTTACCGGCCAAAACTATGGGCGCGGTAACTATGATCGAGTTAAACAGGGAATCCGTTTTGCCTATCGCTTTGCGCTGAGCTATGGGCTGATAGTTGCTGTGCTGATGTTCATATTATCGCCTTATATTGCTGCCGCATTCACCGATGACCCGACAGCAACTACTGCCACTCTCATGCATATGCGCATGGTGCCATGGAGCTATCTTGGACTCGGCATTGGCATGATTTCAGTGAGCGCATTTAATGCGATAGGCAAGCCAATACCGGCAATGTGGATTTCACTAACTCGGACCATAGTGGTATACGCTCCAATGGCATTCTTGCTCGCTTGGTGGATTGGTCTATTCGGTGTTTTCCTGGCTGCATTTATTGCAAACCTAGCCTCGGGCACTTTGGGCTTTTTCTGGTTTCGCTCCGTGCTTTTCGACTTTAAGGCCGAACCTCAAGCCGCCTAAGCCACAAGCCTTACTGTCAAAAAAACAGTCGCCGGTTAGCGATGGTTAGCCAACAGTTATTTGTCTATAACAAGAGCTAATCGAATTTTAAGCGGACATTCTAAAACTAGCGGGGAATCCTGCTACATTCCTTAGCTAAAATTCGCCCAGTTTCACGGATTAAATCATAGGTAGCGGCGATTGAACCCAAAACTGCACCTTTTTCCTTACGCCGACGATAACAGCGGTGGGTAAAGCGGTCACGCATGCTGAAATCGGCATAACGGTTGATAGCCAAACGCCAAGGGTACAAACCGGGGGGGTCAACCTTGCCGGAGCCAACCACCGCCAGCATGTCATCATGGTCATAACCAAGGCCCGCCAGAACGTCTGAATCCAACTCCATCAGGTACTGCTGTGCAAAGTGCTGCTGCTGAGGATCATTAGCTATTCCCCTCCACTTATCTATGCTATCGGCAACGGGTCGTGTCCTTTTCCCGATACCAACACGGTCGGTCATAAACCCCTTAGCTGCTGGTGTAGCGCCATAATCGATCATTGCCTCACAATACTCCACGCCCAGCCCCGAACAAAGCCTTTTCATTTCCAACTCAGGATTAGCAACCAGAGCTTCGTAGCGCACAATAGTAGCGGCATCACCGAGCTGTTTAATACCGTTAAGTATCTGCTGCGGAGTATCCAGAAGGTCGGTGCGAAATTCAAACAACATGTTGAAGTCATCTTTTACGAAACTGTTCAATTCAGAATACAAAACTGCCATTGGGTTCCGCAGCAAAAAAATAAAGCGTGCTTTAGGAAACAGTCGCAATAACTCCGGAAGAATCATTGCATAGCGCGGCGTCTTATCTACAAATATCCGACCGTTACCATTTTCCAAGGCATTTTCATAAAAGACTCGCGCCCAGGAGCGCACTGCTGAATCGTGCACCGATGCACCATCAGTATAGTGTTCCAGAAACTCATTTAAGGCGAGTGCCGCCCAGCGGGCACCATAGTCTGTGACAATACCTTCGCTGCGCACCGCATACAAAGGATGAAGCATTAGCCATGTCTCGGCGGAAGCTTTAATATCCTTATTCCCAGAGAGCATGCGCTGCAATAACGTCGAGCCGGAACGCGGCTGCGAAATAATGAAAATCAGATTCTCACCAAGATACTCATCGGCCATTTTATAACCCTTGCGAACAGCATATGTCAGGTGAATTCAAGCATAACGAATATGCCTCTGCCAAACTAGGAACCACGGCTCGTTCAAAGCAGAGCCACGCATTCATATCCCCGAAATATGTGTCATGATTTGCCTACTTATAGCCACACTCGACGGTCAGGCATGAATCTTTTTGGTCGTTTTCTTGAGCTTAGCACGCCTGTTCGCGATATCCGTGAGTCGCTGGAATGGTACCGATTGCTCGGTTTTCATGAGTGTGCTGTTGGCGATATCTATCACTACCATTACGCCGTGGTAACCGATGGTCGGGTATTTATTGGTTTACATAGCGCCGATATAGACGAAATCTCTCTAACCTTTGTCAGGCCCGAACTCAACATGCATTTTAGAGAACTGCAGGCATTAGGTCTTGATGTCAACGATGTCTATCAGGGAGACGAACACTTTCATCAGCTGGTTCTGCATGATCCGACGGGCTTGCAGGTGAGGCTGATAGAAGCGCGTACTTTTTCGCCGTCTGCGGAGGGACAGACTCCGCTGACCGGACAGATTCGTAACATTGGTATTAGCGCCGGCTGCTTGGACGATGCAAGAGACTTCTGGCAGCACGGCGGTTTTAGCGCTCACGATGACCATGAGTCTATCGAACTGCTCAGCCCGGGCATGACACTGCAGTTGCAAGCAGGCGCGGCGGCACCACAGCTTAATTTTCTGTGCCCCAACAAACAGGCGCTGATAAAGCTGCTCATGAAAGAGGAACTGCGCTATCAGCAGCATGGCGAGCTCATATCACTGACCTCGCCCGAAGGCCTGCAACTGAGCATTCTAAGCTAGCCTTCTCTCCTAGTTCTCGCCGCGCAACTGCTCGAGAATGCCCGGATTTTCGAGGGTGGAAGTATCCTGAGTATCGTCTTCACCCGAGGCAATGCTGCGCAACAAACGCCGCATAATTTTTCCTGAGCGGGTCTTAGGTAAGCTGTCGGTAAAACGAATATTATCTGGCTTCGCGATGGGCCCTACCTGCTTGCTAACCCATGCGCGCAATTCTTTTACTAATGCTTCTGTCTCATCGCCTGAAGGTCTTGCTCCAGAGGGCACCACATAGGCAAAAATCGCCTCGCCTTTTATAGCATCAGGACGCCCAACCACTGCAGCTTCAACCACCTTCTCGTGCGAAACCAATGCCGATTCAACTTCCATGGTTCCAAGTCTGTGGCCCGAAACATTTAAGACATCATCGATACGACCCATAATCCAAAAATTTCCACGCTGATCGGTATGAGCGCTGTCGCCGGCAACATAAAACCTATTGTTAAACTTTTCCCAATAGGTTTCGATGTAGCGGTCATTATCGCCCCAAATAGTCTGCAGCATCGACGGCCATGGTTTGCGAATAACCAAGTAACCACCCAACTCCGGTGACGCAACCGTGTTGCCTTGATCATCAACGATGTCGGCGGCAATTCCCGGCAGTGGCTGAGTGCATGAACCCGGCGGCGTTGCTGTAACACTGGGCACAGGACTCATCATGATGCCGCCGGTTTCGGTTTGCCACCAGGTATCCACGATTGGGCAAACTTCCCGACCAATAACCCGGTGATACCAGGTCCAAGCTTCAGGGTTAATCGGCTCACCCACACTGCCCAATAACCGAATACTGCTCAAGTCATAAGACTCAGGCACCTCATCGCCGAAGCGCATTAACGCTCGGATGGCGGTAGGCGCGGTGTAGAAAACAGTCACTTTGTGCGTCGCGCAAATTTTCCAGAAGCGCCCCGCATCAGGAACCGTCGGTGAGCCTTCATACATCAGAATAGTGGCTCCGGCGGCCAACGGTCCATATGCCACATAAGAATGACCTGTAATCCAACCAACATCAGCTGTGCACCAGAAAATATCACTTTCATGATAATCAAATACCATTTCATAGGTGAGTCTGGCATTCAGTAGGTAACCGGCTGAGCCGTGTTGCACCCCTTTGGGTTTGCCGGTGGAGCCCGATGTGTACAACAAGAAGAGTGGATGAGATGCTTCAACCGGTAACGGCGCACACTCATCTGACTGCCCTGCTAGTGCA
>Ga0206683_10001750_pt1 | contig 14851 bp, 14 predicted proteins | sample M280m12015metaG_FD_155483 | JGI IMG/M metagenome (GOLD analysis project Ga0206683, IMG submission 155483) | Ammonia-oxidizing marine archaeal communities from Monterey Bay, California, United States - M2 80m 12015 | ecosystem: Environmental > Aquatic > Marine > Intertidal zone | place: USA...
GGACTCCACCAGAGAGTTCAGCGTCCATCGGTGTAACCATTGCGAGGATTCCCCATGCACTACAATCTGCCCCACTACAGCGCTATTCACGAGGTCTGACGGGATAGTCGATTTCGACGATGAGAGATGCATAGGGTGCAAGTCGTGCATGCAAGCGTGCCCTTACGACGCCCTGTACATCGACCCCAACAAGGGAACTGCTGCTAAGTGCAACTACTGCGCTCACAGGATCGAGCACTCCTACGAACCTGCCTGCGTAATCGTTTGCCCCACGGAATCCATAGTCTCAGGAGACCTGGATGACCCCAACTCGGCAATTTCCAATCTTGTCGCTTCCCACGACACAACGGTGAGGAAGCCCCAGTCAGGTGCGGTTCCCAACTTGTACTACATTGATGCTAGCGAGGAGATGCTTGACCCATCCGCTACAGAGGTGACTGGGACCGGAATGTGGACGGAGCAGGCCTTCGGCGTCGGGCACTTTGCAAAGTACGCAGAGAGCCGACTGGGTGGCGCTGATACCACATCTATGATTGTGCAACTGGCTCTGGAGAAGAAGGCGAAGCAGTCCCCCCCCAGGGACCAGGCGATCATCAGAGATGTAATGGATAGGCTATCGAAAGAAACTGGCGAGGCCAAGAGGAGCTACGATCAGCCCAGCAAAGGAGTCCTGTGGGGTTGGGAGGTGTCAGCTTACATCTGGACAAAGGGGATTGCAGCAGGAACATATGTAGTAGCAGTACTAGCAATGCTTTCTGGACTGGTTGAGATGAGTGATGGACTGTGGGCGATGACTCTGGGAATTGGGGTAGTTTTCCTCGCACTTACCGGATTGCTCCTTGTTGTCGATCTTGACAGGCCAGAGAGGTTCCTCTACGTAATGCTGCGTCCTAATTGGGACTCTTGGCTAGTTAGGGGGGCGTACATCCTCTCCGGATATGGCGGAGTGCTAGCACTAAGTGTGGCAGTGATAATACTGGACCTCGATCGGGCATTTCTTTCGTACCTGGCAATTGCCGGATTGCCCCTGGCCTTACTCACTGGAGTGTACACGGCTTGGCTCTTGATGCAGGCAAAGGGCAGATCTTGGTCAGAAGATTCCCTATTGCCTGCGAAGTTCCTAGTCGAGACCGTGGCCATAGGGGCTGCAGTTTTCTTCCCTCTTGTGTTGATGGAACCACTCTCCTTCATAGTAGGTGGAGTGGTCCTGTTAGCGATTCTTGCCCATGACAATCACTTGGTCGTGAGGCCGCAGATGGAGCCGTTGTTGTGAGGCGATAGTTTGGGAAAGACGTTTATCGAGAAAGTGGCACAGCGCCTTCGAATAATTCCCAATCTGGACAGGCGAGACGCTGGGGGGGCGGATGGTCCTCTGAGGGCTTTCCCCGAACCGAATGAGTGGCACGATCACGTGGAGCTTGATGCAAATGAGTGGCCAAAGATGATCGAGAAACGGTACTCACTGGTTCCGACGACCTGCTTCAACTGCGAGTCAGCCTGTGGCCTTCTCGCCTATGTCGACAAGGCCTCGGGGAAAGTATCGAAGTTCGAAGGGAACCCACATCACCCTGGGAGCAGGGGCAGAAACTGTGCAAAGGGCCCTGCCACAATTAACCAGATCAATGACACGGAGAGGATACTCCACCCAATGAGGAGGGTGGGCACCAGGGGGGATGGGGGTTGGGAGAGGATTTCCTGGGAAGTAGCATTGGACGAGATCTCCACCAAGATTCGTGACTCCCTGAAAACCGGAGCCAAGGACAAAGTAGTGTATCACGTTGGACGCCCTGGGCACGAGGGGTACACCAACAGGATTCTGAAGGCATGGGGGGTGGATGGCCACAATAGCCACACAAACATCTGCTCCGCAGGAGCAAGGACCGGTTATGCACTATGGCATCGTCACGATAGGCCATCGCCCGATCACGCCAACGCCAAGGTAATCTTACTAACTTCCTCCCATTTGGAGACTGGTCACTACTTCAATCCACATGCACAGAGGATTCTCGAGGGGATGATGGATGGTGCTAAGCTCATCGTAATCGACCCAAGGCTCTCCAACACAGCGGCTATGGCAGATCATTGGTTACCTACTTGGCCCGGATCCGAATCGGCCCTTTTCCTCTCATGGGCGAGCATGATCCTGGAACGAGGCCTATTCGACAGGGACTTCGTTGAGAACTGGGTGAACTGGGAGGAGTGGATGGATGCTGATCATCCGGGAGAGCCACGGGAGTTCGACCGCTTCATCGAACTACTAAGAGAAGAGTACGCACAGTACACCCCCGAGTTCGCTGCGAAGGAGTGCAGGATCCCCATTGATCAAGTCATAGAGGTCGGAGAAATCGTAGCAAACTCAGGAAGCAAGCTAGCGACACACGTTTGGAGGGCTGCGGCCATAGGCAATCTCGGTGGCTGGCAAGTCAGCAGGACCCTGCATCTGCTTAACGTCCTAACAGGGAGCGTCGGGACAGAGGGCGGGACTTCACCCAACTCGTGGTCGAAGTACAAGCCGGAACTGTTCGACGTCCCTCCGGATCCAGATGGATGGAACGAGTTACACTTCCCTCCGGAGTACACCCTCTCCCACTACGAGATGAGTCACATCCTACCTCACCTGGTCAAGGACGGCAGAGGCGCTATGGACGTTTACTTCACAAGGGTTTTCAATCCAGTTTGGACCTACCCGGATGGGTTCTCTTGGATCGAGATGCTGCAGAACAAGGAGTCGGTTGGATGCCACGTGGCTCTAACCCCTACTTGGAACGAGACGGCTTTCTTCGCCGACTACGTCCTCCCCATGGGCCATGCATCAGAGAGGCACGACGTCAACTCATACGCAACAAGCTCGGGCAAGTGGGTAGCGTTCAGACAACCGGTTCTGAGAGAGTATGCACGCAGGGAGGGGAAAGAGGTCGAGTTCACGCACGAGGTAAATCCCGGAGAGGTGTGGGAGGAGGACGAGTTCTGGAACGAGTTGTCATGGAGGATTGACGACGGGACCATGGGGATTCGCGAGCACTTCATGAGCCCGTATCGTGAGGGGGAGAGAATCACCATCGACGAATACTACCAGTACATGTTCGAAAGGATTCCCGGACTCCCAGAAGCAGCAGAGGCCGAGGGGACGGATCCACTTGGGTACATGAGAAAGCACGGTGCCTTCCTGATCGAGGAGGCCACCTACAATAAGCACGAGGAAGACGGATGGCCGACCCCCAGTGGGAAGCAGGAGATTTACTCAAACAGCATGGTCGAGTTCGGATACCCCGAGCACTCCATCCCCCATTACAGGGTCATGAGCCACGTGCATCCGGACAACCTGCAGGGAGATGACGAGTACTGCCTTCTCCCCAACTTCCGACTCCCCCAGCACATCCACTCTCGCTCTGCCAATGCCAAATGGCTGGCAGAGATAGCCCATCGAAACCCCCTTTGGGTCCATCCCACTGATGCTGCTAATCTAGGGGTTGGGGAGGGGGACCTGCTCAAAGTGGAGACCGAGATAGGCTGGTTCATCGACAAGGTATGGGTGACAGAGGGGATCAAGCCTGGGATTATCGGATGCTCGCACCACATAGGGAGATGGCGAAGGAAACAGGACTCGGGCAACAGATACATGACCAACGAGGTTGAGATAGAGGACCTGGGAGAAGGCAGGATGCGGATGAGGACGGTCACTGGAGTCAGGCCGTGGGAGTCCGACGACCCGGATACCAACAGGGTGTGGTGGAGGGATGGTGGGGTGCACCAGAACATCACTCATGCAGTACAGCCAGACCCAATCAGCGGTGCGCATTGCTGGCTTCAGAAGGTGAGGATATCAAGACCAGTCGAAGGAGAGAAGTACGGGGACGTTGAGGTCGATACGAATAAGTCGTTTGAGTACTACAAGAGATGGAACGAGATGGCCAAGGAGAAAGAGGTCCATCCTCGTGGAGAAAGGAGGCCATTATGGATGAACAGGCCTCTGCCGCCGAGGAAGGAACACTGGTTCATCCGTGAATAGGATCAATCGAGGGTTCTGCGACCCCCCACTCGATGGATTCCCAAGCTCTCTCGTGGACGTAGTAGAATCCCATCTTTAGTGGGAACTCGATGATTATGAACCAGCCAGCTGTTTCTAGTTCCCCACTCAGAATCGCAGCTATTGCCGCACCTGTCAAAGTTGCAATTATTCTCCAGGCAAATGTCTTTGCCAGAACGCGTTCCCTAGTGTACATACCCATCGCCATATCTTCGCCCGGGCCTAACATTGGGCAATTAACCTAACCGGTATTGGGTTTGGTAACTTCGTGTTTTACTATGAGGAAGCAGTAACCGGAATGGCTGAGGATTCAATCGGTTCAACATCCTCTAGCCCCCAGTCGATTCTACTCCAGCCCCTCTCATGGAGGTAATAGAGGAACATCTTAGTGAATAGCTCGGTCCCCCCGATGGCTGCCCCCATTGCTATGCTTCCAGTGATGAAATATGAGATAATTATGGTATCCATCGTCCCAATTGTTCTCCATGTCACCGTCTTTACTAGACTTCTAGAGTTGTTTGAGTGTCCGGTTCCGGGTATGTGTGACATAGGCGTTGTCTAATTCGATTAGACATAACCCCTCCGATGATAGGTTCACAGCCAAATCAGAGGGATTCTACGACAACAGCGATGCCTTGGCCCCCACCAATACAAGCCGTAGCCACACCGTAACGGCCTCCGCTGCTCCTCAACTCGTGCGAGAGGGTCAGTATCAGCCTGGTTCCAGTTGCGGCTAGAGGGTGTCCCAGACCTACAGCACCACCATTCACGTTGACTCTTTCATAGTCGATTCCAAGATCCTTGATGCAGGCTACTGCCTGTCCGGCGAATGCCTCGTTAATCTCCCAGAGATCAATGTCCGAGACGGACAGGCCGGCTTTCTCGATAGCCTTCTGGCTGGAAGGAACCGGGCCATATGCCATGATGCTGGGCTCTAGCCCTACAACCCCCCAGGAGACAATGCGTGCCAGCGGTTCATCGCCATCCGCCTCTGCTCGAGACTCAGACTTCACCACGACTGCAGCCGCGCCATCGACCACCCCGGAGGCGTTTCCTGCCGTTACTAGGGAGTCGGGGCCGAAATGGGTCCTCAGGCCGGATAGGGTCTCAAGAGTCGTCCCAAGTACCACGTGATCCTCGTGAGTATGGTCAATTACGCCATCAGGAGTCTCTACGGAAACAATCTCTTTACTCCATATTCCGGATGAAACGCTGGCCTCCGTCCTCTGGTGGCTCATGGCTGCATACTCATCTGCTTGCTCTCGGAGAACCCCTTTCCTATGGCATAGCTCATCGCTGGTCTGAGCCATGAACATGCCACTGACACCGTCCACTAGATTCGTGAACAGGTAGTCCTCCATGTCCTGTGGTATTTCTTCTCCCGCGACCGGTGGCCTTCCAAGCTTGTATGTCCCCCTCATTCCTCTGAGGATGTGTGGGGCCTGGCTGAGGTTCTCCATGCCTCCGGCAACGACGACTTCTGCCTCGCCCAGCATGATCATCTGGGATGCACTGATTATCGATTGGGCCCCACTTCCGCAAAGTCGGTTTAGCGTGAGCATCGGGACTTCCTGGGGAATTCCTGCCCTCAGTCCCGCATGCCTAGCCCCGAATATTGCTTGTCCGGAAGTCTGGAGTGCATGCCCCATTACGACGTGGTCTACGGTACTTGGGTCGGTACCAGCCTTCTCCATCGCACCCCTGATTGCGATAGTTCCCAGTTCCTCTGCAGAGACAGAGGCTAGTCGTCCACCTGGGCCCCCGTCCCCTCGCTTTCCGCCTAGCCACTCGCAGAACGGGGTCCTTGCCCCGTCAACTACAACCGCACTCTCGGTCATCTCACAACTTCCACGAATTCTCAAGACTCGCCAGAATCATCGGTCATCGAGCCCAGGTAGTCTGGGAGTTCGACGCCCGACATCTTGGCTACGTCATGAATTGGTGGCAGGCTCTGCACTAGGCTGCTAACGAAGTTGCTAGTAGCTGAGTTGCCGTCTGCATTGTTCCCACTGTCCCATACTGTGATCTTGTCTATCTTCAGATTCCGGATGGCCTCCGTCTGTGCATTGACCATGGCCTCGATCTTTTCGACCATTAGCAGGGTTGCTGCTGCCTTCGGATCCCCGGAAGCGCTGGCAACTAGGTTACTGTACCCCTTAGCCTTGGATTCGAGGACCTTTTGGATACCCTCGGCCTCTGCCTCGTACTTAGCGAGAATAGCATCGGCCTCACCACGAGCGATCAGCCTCTGCCTCTGAGCATCGGCCTCTGCAGCGATCTCTATCTGTTGCTTAGTGATTGTCTCACGAACGATCTCGCTAGCCCTGAGCTTTTGCTCCTCTTCGTCGTATGCTGCCTTAGCAATCTCTGCCTCGGATTGAGCGGTGGCTACATCGGCCCGCTGTTTGGCTGACGCCTCTGCCTCAGCTAGGTCGGCGTTCGCCATAGCGATCTCGGCCTGGGCTGAATTTTCACCAGCAACAGCCATGGCCTCTTGCTGCTCGACGTATACGCGCTGGTCGGCCTGTGCGGCCTTACGGCCCTTCTCTGCCTCGGCATCGTTCTGAGCTACCTCAATATCCTTGGCCCTGTCTGCCTTTGCCTGACCGATTGCACCGTCCCTCTGGGCGTTTGCAACATCTATCCTAGCCTGTTCCACAGCAGTGGATGCGGCCTTCTTGCCGATGCTCTCGATGTAGTCCGACTCATCTGTAATGTCCGCTATGTTAACGTTGATCAGATACAACCCAACCTTCCTCATCTCCTGGCCGACGTTCTTCTGAATCAGCTCAAGGAAGGAGTCACGGTCCTGGTTGATCTGCTCGATTGTGAGGGTCGCGACAGTGAGACGGAGTTGACCGAAGATTATCTCCTTGGCCATCTCCTCTATGTCATCGGCCTTGAACGCAAGAAGACGCTCTGCTGCATTGGCCATGATGGCCGGCTCAGTAGACACACCGATCGTGAAGGTGCTCGGAACGTTGATCCTGATGTTCTGTAGAGACAGTGCTTTCTCGAGGTTAATGTTGATCGTCATCGGCTTCAGTGAGATGTATGCATAGTCCTGAATCAAGGGCCATACCAGCGCAGCGCCGCCATGCAATATCTTGGATGGTTTCGGACGACCGTCAGCCGTCCTTTCGGTCCTACCGTAAATCACCATTATCTGGTCAGGTGGACATCTCTTGTATCGCTGTGCGAAAAACATCACAGCGGCCACAAGAATCAGTACAACTGCAAAAATCATTATTCCTAGTATATCTGCTGACGTTGCCATTGGCTCAACTCATTCAAGAAGAAGGGTTGGTTACCTATGAATGCTTACCCGTCGCGGTCTTTGGGGTGATACTGGAACAAGAAATTTCATCGAGAAGTTATATCCTCTTCACGACCAAGACCTCACCGATGACATCGACTACCTCGATGAAATCCCCAGTTGCTATTCCGGTATTGTCCTCCGACTTTGCATTGTATGTCCTCTGAGCCCCGTTCACCTCCACGGTGACCTGTCCCACCCCATCAGCGGCTATCCTCAGGTATGTCTGCCCCTTTGACCCGACTGCCTCGACGAGATCGGTAGTTCCATCCTGCTGCAGAGTGACAAAGAGTTCGAACAATTTCCCTGTGGCGTACATTGAAGCCCCCCCTGCGATGCCTCCTGCGAGGATAGAAAGGCTGGCACCCCCGTCTGACTTCAGAACGTAAAGGCCACCAAGGCCGAAGAACATCAAGAATGCCATGATTCCCTGGAAAGTTAGAGCCTTGAATGAGGCATCGGCCCCTAGGTCGACATCGATGCCAAACAAGCCACCGAAGACATCGGTAGCAATGCCTCCGATCATCAGCAGGAAGAAGTAGAGGACAAACAGTATCCCTCCCACAAGCGCACTTGCTGCGAAGAGCAGCTCAACCCCCGTTGCATCTCCAAAACCTATTAATCCGAACAAACTGAAGTCAGCCATCGTATCTGCGTGAGATGGGTAAGATTTGACTTGTTCGGCGGCACGAGTGTCAAGAAAGTCTCATTTCCTTGACAATAGGGCCCCCATGTAGCGCTCTAGGTTCAGAATCGGGCCCAAGGAGAGGCCGACCACGATAAAGGACAGCGTGAGTGTGTTCTGGGAAGAGAGAAATGAGTCGAAGATGGTGTAAGCCAGCAGCCCTATCAGGAAAAGTAGGACAGGGATGGCAGCTCTTCTGAAGAATATGTGATACCCGAACATCTGATCGAATGCCGGGTTTCCGATTGCCTTGTCGACGATGGTCTCGTCTTCTCTAGGGGTCATCGGGCTTCCTCAGCCAACAAGCCAGGCCATCGCACCTATGAATGTCATCACAATGGGCACTGCGTACCAAGCTGCCTTGACCCCAGTGGGGGAGTTGTCTACTAGCTCCTTCCTGCCAGTTGCTGGATCTATCATCATGATGGTCTTCTCGGCCTTGCTATATACTTCTGAGAACTCTCCTTCGTGTCGAGCCAAGAAAAGTAGGAAATAGAATCCGAGGGCTAGTGTCCCCCCTCCAGACCACTGAATCAATGTCCCCATAAGGTCAGATGTACCTGCCTCGATGATTGCTTCTCCAATTAGTATCTGCGCTATGCCCATCATGAACCATGTGATAGAGTCCTTCCTTGCCATGGTCACAAGAGGATATTACCCCTCTTGAATTTGACCCCTGCATGGGTCTGAATCAGCCGCCTCTTCTCTTTGGACGAGTCTCCCAGATAGCCCACGTCCCCTTGGCAGTGGCCACCAGCTTGCCCTCCCTCGTTGCGAGCTTGCCCTCTACATGGGCAAGGTTCCTCCCCCTTCGTACGACCTCGGCTGTGGCTACGAGATGGACTCCCTCGTTAACCGCATTCAGGTACGAGATGTCTAGCTGGGCTGTAGCGCACCACTCCTCCTTGGAGATTAACGAGACGAGTGTACCCCCCATTGCCGTGTCCAGCAGAGTCGCGTGCACCCCTCCGTGTGCCATCCCCCCCATGTTCAGGTGCTTCTCCTCCACAGTGAGTTCGACGACGCATACCCCCTCGCTGAAGTCAGTTATCTCCATGCCGAGTGACTCTGCCAGGTTGTTCAACCTCGGTACGCTATCCTCGTGGCTCATTCCGATGCCTCCCCGGTCTGGACTGCCCACAACCTCGCATACAGACCTTCTTGGGAGACGAGCTCGTCATGGCTGCCCATCTCCGTAATCTGGCCCCTCTCCATCACCGCGATAGTGTCTGCGTTCCTCACAGTGGAGAGTCTGTGGGCGATAATGAGGGTAGTCCGGTCGCGTGAGATCCTCTCAATCGAGCGCTGTAGTGCTGCCTCAGTCTCGTTGTCCACATTACTCGTAGCCTCGTCGAGGACCAGAACGGGTGCGTCCTTCAGGACTGCGCGGGCGATTGCTAGCCTCTGCCTCTGGCCCCCTGATAGTCGGTGACCGTCCTCCCCGATGTTAGTCCCCCAGCCCTCGGGGAGCTCATCGATGAATCCGGTCGCCTCTGCGATGCGGGCGGCCTCGACCATCTCTTCTTCGGAGGCCTCTGGTCTGCCATAGAGCACGTTGTCCCTAACCGTCCCAGGGAACAGGGTCGTGGTCTGACTGACCAGAGATACCGCCCCCCTCAGTGAGTCTAGCTTGAGTTCCCTGACATCATGACCATCCAAGGTTACACTACCCTCAAGCGGGTCGTGGAACCTGAGGAGAAGTCGTACCAGGGTCGTCTTGCCGGAACCGGTCGCTCCCACGAGGCCGACTGTCTTCCCTGCTGACACGTCTAGATCGATACCCCTCAGAACGACTTCTCTCCCGGGATATGTGAACCGGATGCCCTCGAACCTGATGTCACCTTCGACCCCCCCAAGGCTGGTATCGCCCTCGACCACTCCGATCTCGGTGTCGAGTAGGTCGAGAACCCTGCTTGTGGATGCGAGGGCCCTCTGGTACAGGTCGAAGGTCTCTCCAAGCCTGGTGAGGGGCCATAGTAGGCGTTGGGTGATGAACACTATGACTGAGTACTCCCCTAGGCCTATCTTCCCTTCGAGGGCATACTTCCCGCCAACGAGGAGGTTTGCTGTGAAGGCGAACAGGATGGCCATCCTGATCAGCGGTACGAACGAGGCGGAGAGTTGGATGGCGGACCTGTTCGCATCCCTGTATGACTGGGATGCCTCACTTACCCTCTGTACCTCCCTCTCCTCAGCAGTGAACGACTTGATCGTGGTGATTCCTTGCAGGTTGTTGTTCAGGATGGCGTTCAGCTCTGCCACCTCCTTGCGGACCTCGGTGTAGCGGGCCCCTATCCTCCTCTGGTAGAGGAACGAGCCACCGACGATGATTGGGACCGGGAGAATCGCGAGAATCGCGACCTCTGGTGCAAGCGAGAACATGATTCCACTTACCACGATAACGGTGGTCCCCACTTGCAGGAGGTCGTTGGCCCCGTGGTCTAGGAACCTCTCGAGCTGGTTGACGTCGTCATTCATTATCGCCATGAGGCCGCCAGTGCTCTGCTCGGAGAACCACTGCATCTCCAAGTTCTGGATGTGCCGGTATGCATCCATTCTAAGTTCGTGCTGCGCGGTCTGCGCTAGATTCCTCCACAGGATCCCGTAGAAGTACTGGAAAAGAGACTCTAGGACCCAGATTACAACTGTGATGCCAGCGAGGACCTGAAGCTGCACCCACGGATCTACGTATCCGTAGTCAGCTAGGAAAGACTCCTCCTGTTGATGCACTACATCAATGGCCATCCCGATCAGGACGGGAGGTGCCAGGTCCCATATCTTGTTCAGGACGGAGCAAATTGATGCGAGGATGATTGTCCCTCTCTGGTCCCTCATCTGAGTCATGAGTCGGGCCAGTGGGTGCCGTGCCTCGGTCATGCCTCTCGCTAGGACTGGGTGTCTTCAATCCTATCCCATGGGCCTTGCAACGTTATGAATTTCAACCAATGGCACTATGAGGCAATTTATGCCACAACGACCATGGAGCCACTAGCGGCCTTCCTAATGGTCGCTGATTTCGCGTTGGCAGTGATTTTCGTGGCCCTGTTCCATTGGCTGTATCGAACTGGGCAAATCCCCCGGTCCTACCTGTATGCCTTCTGGGCAGGGACCCTCATTGGTTCGACTTGGGAGTTCACGTTCCTCTTTCTGGGCCCTGAATTCCTCCATGGAGCAGTGGATTGGCCATGGGGCCTGGATGGTTGGCCGCGCAAAGTCTCGCATTCGATTTGGGATGGTGCAATTTTCATGTTCGGCGTATACCTGTGCCATCGTTGTCTGGATGGAGAAATATTCGAGAGATTCGAACGGAAAGAGCTCGTCATCATGTCCTCCTGGGGGATCTTCCAGGAGTTGCTAGTCGAGTATCTGTTCAACGGAAGAGTCTGGATCTACGAACCACTGTCTTGGAACCCTGTGATCATCCCGGTCGTGCCCGGTTCCGCACCGATGTCGCCCGGCTACACGTTGATCCCGCAAGCGGTTTGGGTTGTGGCGCCCGTGGTTTTCTACATCTGCTTCTTGTGGCTTGTGAAGCGTTATCCTGAAACCGAACGGGAGAATGAAGTGTTTTCCTGAGATGCCGACCACGATTCTGGTACTCGAAATCGAGATACGCTGGGTGGAATAACAGACAGGGAATTCGCGTTACAAGCGTATATTTTCGATTATCTACTCAGGGATGACCACAATGACCACAGCCCCAGTACTGCGGCTGCGAACCAAGCCACTTCGAGAATGAAGAATGCCCATTCGTCGATCAGATATGCGCGTATTGCGAGTAGTCCCGAGCCCAATGCCATCAATCCCAGGTAAGGTGCTTCCTTACTATGCATGATATCCTGCGTCTCCATGAAGAATGCACTCAGAATGAGGATCATCCCCAGATATGCGACCAATTCGCCATGAGCAAAGTCGAGTAATGCGTCAATCACTAGAAATCACTGTCCTTCGAATGCACCGGGGAGGAATGTCCAGCGGATGTCTTCTGCCTTGACATCGGCATAATGTGATTTGATTCGAGGCTCTGTGGAAACCTTTCCATGGTAGGCAATGAGCCCGGGGTATTCTGAAATCACCGAGGCATCGATGCCATCATAGTTTCCAGAGAACAACCCGAACAGCCCGGTGAAGAGTTTCAAGTCAGCGATGCTCATTTCATCGGTCCCCGCTGCCCACCCGGTCTCCGACTCGGTCACCTTCCCCTCGAGGCGGATGAGGTTCCTAGTTCCCTTGCCACTAGGGCCAAACACCTCCTTCCGGAGTCGTATCCTCTCGTCCACGGAAGCAATCCTGAACGTCGAGTCGAGAGCCTTGGACAACGGCTCCATGCCATCGATGAACTCGTCAGCCTTGGCACATTGGTATGGGTCCTCGGGAACTAGGCCGGCCAAGCGACCGACGAATCTCAGAATTGCCGAAGACTCGGCGATGGTCCCGTCAGGGGTTTGCAATACTGGTACCATCCCCCATGGGAGTTCTCCCCCCTCCTTCATGGCCTGGAAGCGTTTCCCATCAATGGTCGAATCCTCCCATTCCGAGCCCGAAAGCGAGAGCGCTACACGGATCGCCTCTGCTCGACCAGGGGACGGGAAGTAGACCAGACGGAGCATGGCGGCTCCTTGGAGTCATTCTACTTGAATAGAGTCTCTCGGGGCTCTAACTATTGTGCGTGGACGAGATTGTTCGGCTCTTGTACTCAGAGTAATTACCGGGCCACACCACCAGGCTACCATCTCCCTGCAAGTCCCAAATTGTATCGCACACCTTGTCCAGAAAGTACCGGTCATGACTCACTGTGATTATCCCCCCATCGAACTCGGTCAGCGCCATCTCTAGTGCCTCCTTAGCGTCCGTGTCGAGGTGGTTTGTCGGCTCGTCCAGTAGCAGCATGTTGTTCTCCTCAAGGAGGAGCCGGAGGAGAGCTATCCTAGCCCTCTCACCGCCACTCAGCTTGCTGAGGGGTGTCGAGACCATATCATTGGTGAACTGGAATTGCCCAAGTAGGGCTCTCAGATCCCCATAGTCCATCCTTGGTTTGAGTCTCCGGACCTCCTCGACCGGCGTGAGGTCGAAGTCCAGAGTTCTGTGATCCTGGTGGAAGTACCCGATTTGCACCCCGGGACTGATCTCTAGATTCCCTGAATCGAGTTCCAAGTCCCCGGTAATGAGGCGGAGGAGGGTAGTTTTACCAACACCGTTCGGACCTATCACGCCGATCTTCTGACCCCTCCTGACACTCACTACCAGATCCTTGAAGATGGGCCTCGATAGGGAGTCGAATGAAAGACTAGCATCGCGGAACTCCAGGACATCGAGGCTGCTCTTCTCCGCGGACTGTAGATTGAAGTTCAGACTCTGGCGCTTCCTTGGTTTCAATGACTTGAGCCACTTCAGCTCCCTCTGGGAGCGCGTGATCATGAAGTGCTTCTGGGATACCGACTTGTCGAACTTGTTGGACCTCTTCATCGACTGCATCGCACCCTGCAGGCGCTTAATTTCCTTCTGAGTCTTCTCTATCCTGTCATTCAGGGTCTGAAGGAAAATCTCCTTCTGCTTTAGGTAGGATGTGTAGTTCCCAGGGTAACCGCGAATGTGTGCATCCTGGACCTCTGCGATGTTGTTGCAGACCCTGTCGAGGAAGTACCTGTCGTGACTGACTATCATCAGTGCACCCTCAAACCTGTTCAGGAACCTCTCCAGCCACTCAAGGGTGTTGAAGTCGAGATGGTTTGTTGGCTCGTCCAAGAAGAAGACGTCAATCTGATCCAGTCCGACGAGTTGCCTGGCAAGAGCTACCTTGGCGCGCTCCCCTCCGGAGAGCGAGTTCAGAGGAACCTCCATTGAGCTTTGGTCCAGATTCAGTGCCTTGAGTATCTCAGTTGCATGCCCTGCGACGTCCCCGCCACCGGAGCGAGCCATGAGGCTCTGCAGCTCCTGGTATCTCTCCATGGTAGGCTGCCAGTCTCCCTCGTAGAAAGACGGTTCTTCCATCCTTCCCTCGATTTCAGAAATCTCCTCCTCCAACTCGAGGAACTGCCTACCCCTGCGACTGAGCTCCTCACCCAGAGTGGCTTCGTCGACGATGTCGCGGACCTGTGTCAGGAAGGCGAGCCTCAATGCTGGGGCGAATGTGATGTCGCCAACGTCTTGGTCCTGGTTGCTGATAGTGCGAAGCAAGGTGGTTTTTCCCGAGCCGTTATGCCCGATTACACCGATGCGATCGCCTTCGTCTATGCGAAGGTTGACTCCCTCTAGAACGGTGAGAGGCCCGAAGGCCCTGTGAACCTCCTCGAGTCGAATCAGCTCCCTAGCCACAGCCTTCGCGAGAGCCGCCCCTACAAGTAACCGATTACTGCCTAGAAGCCAAGATGATACCGGGTCAACCATTTTCTCGGGACTGCGATGGAGTTATCAAACCCGAATAATCTCACGTGCAAAACAAGAATGGTTAGTATTTGAATTGAAACCAATCATTTCCATTTGATTGGGGCCCAGGGGGCCTGCTGCGGCATTCTTACTAAGCCCTAGAGTCTATCTTCTTGGGAGGTCCACGAGACCTTCCCTTTCGCTTGTCTTTGTACTTGGTCACCTGCTTGCTGCGGCTATCATTGCGGTCGTCATTGCCGTTTCGGTTGCGGTTTCCGTTGCGGTTGCCGTTTCGGTTGCGGTTGCCGTTTCGGTTGCCGTTTCGGTTGCCGTTTCGGTTGCCGTTTCGGTTGCCGTTGCGGTCGTCATTGCGGTTGCCGTTTCGGTTGCCGTTTCGGTTGCCGTTGCGGTTTCCGTTGCGGTTTCCGTTGCGGTTTCCGTTGCGGTTCCCACCTTG
>Ga0206683_10001751_pt1 | contig 14847 bp, 13 predicted proteins | sample M280m12015metaG_FD_155483 | JGI IMG/M metagenome (GOLD analysis project Ga0206683, IMG submission 155483) | Ammonia-oxidizing marine archaeal communities from Monterey Bay, California, United States - M2 80m 12015 | ecosystem: Environmental > Aquatic > Marine > Intertidal zone | place: USA...
GGGCATGAAACCTGAGGCCGATCCGAAGCTTCAGGCGGGCCTACCCAAAACCAGTTCTATCTACAGCCAACCTGATCCCGCAATGACCGAACGCGAATTTATCGGTGTACTTAAGGCCATGCAAAAACTCAACATCAAAGTAGAGCGGCCTAATCTGGTTGATTCACCACAGATTATCGATCAGACCTGTCCCCGGGATATTGGCTTTGTAATTGACTCGTTGTACTTCAAGGCAAAAAGTCGTTTCGCCTCACGCAATAGTGAACACCAAGGTATCGATCACCTGCTGGCAGGGTTTGAAAAGAATAATCAGATCGAGATACCCGAAAAACTCTTTCTTGAGGGCGGCGACGTGGTACTGGCCCCAGGGCGGGTTTTTGTCGGATTAGGCGCACGCTCAAGCCGCGAAGGAATCGATTGGCTGGCCGCTGTGCTGCAAAAAAGAAATGTCAAGCGTGAAATTATTATCGTCCCACACGATGTATTGCACCTTGATTGCTGCTGGAACGTGATCGACCCCAATCTTGCGTTGTGGTGTGAGGAAGCCACCGACTCTTTTATGGATCTCAATGGTAAAACGCCCATCATCGATTTGCAGACTATACCCGTCAACCGGGATCAGCAGGCAGCACTCGCAACCAACATGTTAGCCGTTGGCCCCCGGCATGTTCTGGCACGTGATCACCCAATATGTGAGCCAATTAACCGCATACTGGCAGATGAATTTCGGTTTTCAGTAAACCTCTTAAGCTTTGATTGCGTGCCATCGATCGGGGGTTCCTTTCGTTGCGCCACGCTTCCACTTACAAGAGGATAACCGCCAAATTGGGGGCTGACAGCGAGATAGTCTTGGAAAGCAAATGCTCGTTTGGTAGCCACAGCGCGGCTGATTTGGCTAACGATCGATGGAGAGAACCAAAAAGCTCAAGTCGGCACGGAAAAATTTCAATATCGGTGGCCGACGCTGCCAAATCAGCTTTGTCTGAGGTATATAGTCAGTAGTCAGACCCAAGATTCACTTTAGTTGCCATGAAAAACGAAAGCGACCCCCTACTGCAGTCCTTTAAGTTAAAGCACCTGACCCTGAAGAATCGGGTTATGTCGACCAGCCACGAGCCAGCCTACTCGGAGGATGGCCTGCCCAAAGAGCGTTACCAGCGCTACCACGAAGAAAAAGCCAAAGGCGGCATCGGCCTGACCATGTTTGGCGGCGGCACACTGGTGGCACCAGATACGCCTGCGGCTTACGGCAATCTTTATGCAGGTGATGATCAGATCGTGCCGCATTTTCGAGAGCTCGCCAGGCGCGTACATGCCCATGGCGCCGCCACCATGTGTCAGATCACCCACCTGGGACGGCGCACTTCTAATTACACAGGCCACTGGCTGCCGGTCATTGCGCCTTCAGCTGTGCGTGAACCCGCCCACCGTGCTTTTCCCAAGGCCATGGAAGATTGGGACATCAAAAGAATCGTCAGTGCCTACGGTGCTGCAGCAGCGCGTTGTCGTGAGGGTGACCTCGATGGCATCGAAGTCTTTGCAAACGGTCATCTGCTGGACAGTTTCTGGACGCCGGCCGTCAATCGACGCACTGATGCCTACGGCGGATCCCTCGAGAACCGTATGCGCTTCTCCATAGAGGTGTTAGAAGAGATTCGCCGACAGGTTGGAGACGACTACATTGTGGGCATCCGAATGATGTTTGATGAAACCCTCGATGGCGGCCTTCAGTTTGATGAAGGAATGCAGATTGGTGAGACACTGGCTAATACCGGCATGATCGACTTCTTTAATATCAACCGCGGCCATTGCGCAACCAGTGTCGGCCTTGCCAACCTGATTCCCAACATGGGTACGCCGCAGGCTCCGCATCTTGAATTCGCCGGCGAAGTCAAACGGCATTTTGACCTACCGGTGATGCATGCGGCCCGCATCAATGATGTCGCCACGGCCCGATATGCGATCAAAGAAGGCTTGTTGGATCTGGTGAGTATGACCCGCGCTCATATTGCTGACCCGCATATCGTTGCCAAGATTATGCGCGGCGAAGAAGATCAGATTCGCCCCTGTGTCGGAATGGGCTACTGCATCGACAGAATCTATGGAGAAGGCGAAGCCTTATGCGCGCATAACCCGGCGACGGGTCGTGAGATCTCTCTGCCGCACGTTATTGCCAAAAGCAGTGAGCCCTCGCGCCGAGCCATTGTCGTAGGCGCAGGCCCTGCGGGACTGGAAGCGGCCAGAGTATGCGCATCTCGCGGTCATGACGTAACACTACTGGAAGCATCGAACACACATGGCGGGCAAGTGAATCTTGCGGCCAAGGTGCAGCGGCGCAAGGAGATTCTGGGTATAACTGACTGGTTGTTTGACCAGTGCCAGCGTCTTGGTGTCCAAATTCGCTTCAACTGCCTGGCAGAACAAAAAAACGTTATTGATCTTTCCCCTGATGTGGTGCTGATTGCGACAGGTGGCTTACCTCATGCAGGCTACCTGAACGAAGGAGCGGACCTTGCAATCAGCAGCTGGGATATTCTCTCGGGGACTGTCCCTATAGCCAAGAACGTTCTGTTTTTTGATGACAACGGTCAACATGCCGGGGCGTCCTGTGCTGAATTTCTGGCACAAAGCGAATGCACTCTTGAGTACTTATCGCCAGAGATGATGATCGCGCCCGACATCGGTGGCACCAATCATCCAGCCTACCTGAAAAGCCTGTACGGTAACGATGTCACGATTACCTTGAACCAACGCTTAACCGAGATCACCCGAGAGGATGATGGCCTCAATGCGACCATCTATAACGAATATACTGATCAAAGCACTCAGCGACGCGTTGATCAGGTGATATCTGATAACGGTACTTTACCGGCGGATGATCTTTACTTTGATCTTAAATCTGGATCGACAAACCTGGGCGAGGTTGATCAGTCTGCCTTGCTAGCCGGTGTATCTCAAAACCAGGTGAATAATCCAGATGGCGCTTACCAACTCTTTCGGGTTGGCGACTCGATCACCAGCCGCAATATTCATGCAGCAATCTACGACGCCCTGCGCCTTTGCGTCGTGCTCTAGCAATCCCACTCAGGAAAACACCCTTTAGCGTTCGCTGCTCTTGCTGGCTCTTTAGTCTCGACTTTTAACTGGGGTAGCGCCATAGGGAATTAGATAACCACTCTATCCGCCCAACAAACAGATCGGTACCTACAAGATGGCTACCTCTGCCCTCTTCCGGCGCTTGATTTCCAGGAACTCACTGAAGCCCAGGATGAACTGGATCGCATTAACCCAGGCCAGTATGACTTCAGGGTGCATGTGCTTTGTTCCGGGCTCTCATGAACAAAAGATAGTCAAGCACTGCGATAGCTATGCTTCAGATAACCCGGTATCCTGGGGACAGGAAATCAGTGTTACCGTCGATGAGTCAGGGGCGGTACATGCAGTACTTCAACCCGGTGAGATGTCTTTGCACCATGGCAGGTTGTTTCATGCATCAGGGCCTAATAACAGCAGTCATCGTCGAACCAGCCTAGCAATACGTTACGCTATCAGTGAAACAACAAATCGGAAGGCAGGATTTTGCGATGCTCGTCCGGGGACAAGATCATAGCGATCACGGGGTGCGCGTCCACCCGCCCACGCGCAATTATTAATCAGATGCGATCGCGCAGTATCAGCAAGCACGTCGCGAGCAGGATAAGGTGCTCATGCGCGATGTCGCACAAACCGCCACCTGACCCTAGAGTCAATCTAGCCTGGGCTTAGTACCTCACGAGGGTGTCCAATCTGAGTGCCCACACCCTCGTCTGTGAGGGTTTCCAACAGCGTTGCATGCGCTACCCGCCCATCAGAAATAGTTGCGGTGCGAACTCCCCCTGCCACAGCATCGAGTGCGCAACGCACCTTGGGAAGCATACCGTCGGTTATCACGCCCTCGTCGATCAACTCGTGCACCTGGGTCTCTGCCAATCCGGTCAATAATTGACCGTCCGAATCCAGTACCCCGGGGGTATTGGTCAACATGATCAATTTTTCTGCCTGCAAAGTAACGGCCAATCTGCCGGCAACCGTATCAGCATTGATGTTATACGCCTTGCCGTCTTTGCCGGCACCAATGGGTGCGATCACTGGAATGAAATCCCCCGCATCCAAGGTATCAACCACAGCGGGATTGATCGACTCGATTTCACCCACATGACCGAGTTCAATGATGTCTTCGTCTTCAGTCGACCCCTGCCTATGCAGCACCAGTTTTTTGGCCCGGATCATATCGCCATCCTTGCCCGACAAGCCGACTGCACGACCGCCATGGGTATTGATCAGCGCAACGATCTCCTTATTGACCAGTCCGCCCAACACCATTTCGACAACATCTATGGTTTCGCTGTCAGTTACCCGCAACCCTTCAATAAATTCGCTTTTCTTGCCTATGCGCTCAAGCAGTTGCCCGATCTGCGGGCCGCCGCCATGCACCACAACGGGATTCATGCCCACGAGTTTCATCAACACCACATCACGGGCAAAGCCACGCTTGAGATCTTCATCCACCATGGCGTTGCCGCCATACTTGATCACGATGGTGCGGCCATGAAAGTGCTGGATATATGGCATGGCCTCGGCCAGTACCGGCGCAATAGCAGATGGGTCTGATTTGGGATGAGTCATCACTAATTGATATGGGCTGACACAGTCTTGGGCGCGAAGTATAACGCCGCTAGAGCGGTAATCTGATATCTAGACTGCGAGAACCTGATTGCGAAGCGTGGAAGCTATCAGAATTACACAACAAAAAGGGGTCACCAAAGTGACCCCTTTTATTCTGCTTTTCCAAGAAATCAGCGGATTTTAATATCAACCTTGCGGGGTTTTACTTGTGCCGTCTTGGGTAGAACCAGATTAAGCACGCCATGCTCGTAATGGGCCTCGACCTTTGCCTCATCAATATCAACTCCCAATCGCAGTGAGCGAACAAACTTGCCGTAATAACGTTCCTGGCGAATCAATCGACCACTCTTTTCTTCGTCCTTTTTTTCTTTATGACGCTCTGCGCTGATCGTCAATACGCCATCGTTGATAGTTACACTAAGATTCTCGCGGGGCACGCCGGGAATCTCTGCCTTCACTATGAAAGTGCTTTCGTTCTCGCTGACATCTATGGCAGGTGCCTTCGTATTATCCTCGGGTCGCACCATCGTCGGTGCCCGGAACCAATGTCCCATTAAGTCGTCAAAATCACCGAATACTTCCCAACCTCGATTTCTTTCACTAGGTCTCATCAGACTATTCATAAGATGGCCTCCTTTGCCTTCTTGATACACATCACATCTTTGTGACGTGTCTTGTTTTGCTGATGTAGATATGGCGTTCAACTGAGATTTTTCAAGGGTTGTCTTGTAGTTAAGCAAACAAAATTTCAAACTTCAGGTTCACCTTTATGGCAGGCTTTCATAGGGAAAGCAGAACACTCTGAAAAAATTCTTTTGGAACAATTAACGCAGATCGATTTATCCAGTGATGACAGAATTCCACAGATAGCCTTTCTTTTAGTTGGACACCGGCCATGTCAAGCTGGGCAACACCCTGAGTGAATCATAGTAGACATCGCAGTCCACAGTAATGGTCCCGTAGACGCTGAAAATGCAACTGGCCCTGGCAATACGGCTGTAAACCATAAAAGCATCAACCTCGCAACGCCAATGAACATATCTCCTATATCAAACTCAGGATATTAGACTTGAATTTTTTTGTTGCCCAGTAATTAGCAACAAAGAAAAGCGCCTTTACTCAATATTTGCGAAGGCGCATTCAGGCGTCTGATTTACTGGCGTCTTCAGTGCCATTAAGGTTACCTGTCACCTGATATCGGCCTTTTAGGAAATGTTGGCTAATGATCCCGGCATCAGTTACCCTGCCAACTCACTTCAAAGATCTGGACCCCACCAGCCCAATCCACCTCATGCCTGGACAATATGACGCCGTCGTAATCGGCGCCGGGATCATCGGCACGGCCATAGCCTTCGCCCTTAGCAAGAACGGCTGGCACACCCTGGTGGCCGACCCGCGGGCCGGGGCAGGCCAGGGCGCGACCAGCAGTTCGCTGGCGATGGTGCGCACCCAGTATTCCACTCGTGAGGGCACGGCACTGGCATGGGAGGGATTCCATTGCTGGCAGGATTGGTCTGCGTTTCTCGAGCTCGACACCGATGAACCGATTGCCCCATTTCATCCAGCAGGTGTGCTGACATTCAAAACCCTCAACAATGGCTTTCTCAAGCATCAACTCGAATTTTCGCGGGAACTGGGCATCCCTTATCAGGAGTGGCCACTGTCTAAACTACAGCGAACCTTCCCCGACTGGGATCTGAATACTTTCGGCCCGCCAGTTCTGTCAGACAACCCACGCTTTGGGACAAGCTCCAAAAAAGAACTGCGAAGTGTCTTTTTCCCTAAAGGGGGTTACTGTCCGGATCCACAACTGGCCGCCCATAATCTGCAACGGGCTGCCCAGCAACACCACGCTGAATTTCGCTTTGGCTGCGCGGTCGAAGAGATTCATACTGATAACGGTCGCGTCGCAGGCGTAACACTTTCAAATGGGGAGAAGATCTCCTGCCAGATCGTGGTCAACGCCGCTGGACCGCATGCTGAAGCGATCAGTACACTGGCCGGCCTTGCCCAAGCACACAAGATCAAGACCCGTGTCATTCAGCACGAAACTGTGCATATTCGCTGCCCTCAGGCGGCCAGTGCAGATCGCACCCCGATCATGCTCTACGACACAGACATTGGCAGTTATGTGCGCGCCGATACGGGGGACAATATTCTGACCGGCAGTGTGGGCGCCCAGGATGAAGTTGAACTGCCTGTTGACCCGGATGATTTCGACCGTAATCTTTCGACGCAGGCGATTGAGCCACTATACCGCCTGGCGCAGAGGATTCCGACACTGGGCATTCCCAATACCTTGTCGGGCGTGGCCGATTTGTGGGATGTCAGCGACGACTGGATTCCGATTTATGATCGCACTGACCTTGCGGGCTTTTATGTCGCCATAGGCACCAGCGGAAACCAGTTCAAAACAGCACCGGCGGTAGGCGAGCTTATGACGGCGCTGATCAACGCATGTGAAACCGGCAAGGATCATGACCATGATCCGGTGACCTTTCGCCTTACCCGTACCGGGCATACCATTGCCCTGGGATTTTTTTCGCGCAACCGCCAGCCCAACCCGGCCAGCAGCCTCTCGGTTCTGGGTTAATCTGGCTCAGGCGGCCGCTGCAAAAAGCGTATCGACCGATTCCTGTTGGTCCAGGGACATCAGCTGCCGGTGTAATTCACTGGCCGCATCGCCAATGACCGGCTCAGCCAAGGACAAAAACTTTGTCCGGTGCGCTGCGTCTTCAGGAAAATTTTCGGGCTCGCCCCGGGGTATCTCCACGCAGCGACTCTGGTGGGATCCGTCACGAAACTGCACAGTCACTCGACCTCCCATCCGTTCGGGATAGATCGCATCCATCTCGGGATCCTCACTGACATCAATACGCTCAGCCAGAGCTAGTGTGTCTGGCTCGTTGAGGTAGCGCGCATAATCATCCCAGGCAAGGTTACCCGTTTGTGCCGCAACGGCGGCCGTAAAGTGCATGGAGAACTGACCGCCAACCACGCCCTGGGGCTTGCGGCGGAAGTCCTGTGGTAGCGCAGTCAGATCCATGCCCTTGCGCGGTAGACCAATCGTAATCTGGGCAATATCCGATTCGGCCACCCCCGTTCCGACGATATCAATAACACCGTCGATTGCAGCATGACTGAATCGGCACGAGGGGTACGGCTTAACACCGATCTCTAAGGTTTCCCAATGCTCATGCAATGCGTGTATCGCAAGGTCCGGGTCGGGATCTGGCGTATAACTCTTTAAGAAACCGCAATCGCCCTCAATGGCATCGGCTGCGCCGATAAAACCCTCAGCTGCCAAAGAGGCTGCTATTACACCTACCATAGCTGCATTACCTACCTGGAAACGCTTGGTCCAGGCACTGTTGGCCAAAAACTGCATTGAGCCCGCTGCCTGGCTCAGGCAGATACCCAGCGCCATCTCCAGATGCTTCGCGTCCAGTCCCAACGCCCGTCCGGCGGACACCGTTGCTCCGAAAGCGCCAGCGGTTGCAGTTGGGTGAAAGCCCCGGTCGTAATGATCTGCCGGCTTTAACGCACGCCCGAGCCGACACACCACTTCATAGCCCGCGATAACCCCCGCTAGCACATCTGCACCACGGGCGCCTGCCATTTGGCCACCCGCCAGTGCAGCTGCAAGTATTGGAGCACTCGGGTGGACGGTAGCTGCGATATGAGTGTCATCAAAATCCAGGCTATGAATCAACGTTCCGTTGATCAACGCCGCAGCCGGGAAAGCATATCCTTGGGCATCAGCAAACACACCGCCGCTGCCATAACCGATACCCATACGCTGTACCGCGGCTAAAAGTGCAGGCGTGGACTCAGCTTCACGCCGACCCCGGATCGCAATCCCAACACTGTCCGTTGCAAGCAGACAAGCGCGTTCAACTACAGGCCGGGGTACATTCTCAATGTTCAACGAACTGGCAAATTCGCAAACCGTCGCAGTGACTCCCATAGCTTTCACCGGTCTTCTCCTTTGATGCTTAACCCGCTTTCCACAAAAGCAGGTGGAAATTTCTAGCAGCCCTTGAAATCCGCTTTTCGTTTTTCGTTAAAGGCTGTAATACCCTCGCGCCGATCCTCGGTGGGCACCGTCTGGTTGTAGGCCTGCAGTTCCACCTCATAGTCTGCTTTCAACTGAGAGAATGTGGCATGGTTCAGCGCCTTGAGCGCGCTACGCACCGCAATTGGTCCATTGTCGGCTATCCGTTGTGCCGCGATTCGCACAGCGTCAATCAGTGCGGCCGGCTCACACACCTCATTAATCAATCCCCACTGCAGTGCCTGTTCTGCGGTGAAGGGTTTTCCTGTGAGTATGATCTCTTTGGCACGACGTATACCCACGGCACGGGGCAGATACTGAGTCCCAGCCATGCCCGGCATAATCCCCAGCGTGGTCTCGGTCAGCGCAAAACGGGCGTGACTGGCTGCATAGGCAAAATCACAGGACAGAGTCAGTTCGGCTCCCCCACCAAAGGCAGCGCCATTGATTGCCCCTAGCAAAGGCGCTGGGCAATCGATAAGCGCCCGTGCGAGTTCCTCAAATACTGCATGTTGCGCGTACCACGCCTCATCGCTCATACCGTGGCGTTGCTTCAGATCACCACCCGCACAAAACGCGCGATCCCCACTGCCGGTGAGAATAATACATCGGGCCTGACGGGAGCCTGAAACAAAATCGCTGAAGACTTCCAGCAACTCTTCAGCCATCTGAGTATTGAAGGCATTTGCGACTTGGGGTCGGTTGAGCGTTATCCAGGTCAGGTGATCCTGTGGATCAACGATGATGGTCTCAAATGTTTTGCTCATAACTTAATTTCGTCTATTCAACCAGTTCCGTTATAGATACCGGAGGTATCATCAAAGCGCTGGTCAAAGGGAATTATGAGAACAGCATGCTCGGTATGACAAAAATGTAACTCACTTGCACCCTATTCGCCATCGAGTTCCGCAAAGACCTTCTTTGCAATACGATGACATTCCACGGCAACCGGCACCCCGCAGTAGATCGCAATCTGGTTAAGAATGGCCTTTAACTCTTCCCGTGTGACACCATTAACCATGGCCCCGCGGAAATGTAGTTCCCACTCGTGCATCCGGTTAAGTGCTGCGATCATCGTGACATTCAACATGCTACGCGTTTTACGATCCAGCGTATCATCGCCCCAGACGGCGCCCCAACAATATTCGGTGAGCAACTCCTGAAAATCGCGGGCGAATTCGCTGGCATTGGCTAGTGCGTTATCGACGTATTCTGCACCGAGCACATCACGCCGCGTTGCCAAGCCTTTTTCAAAACGTTCCTGGTCCATACCAATCTCCTATGAAAAGAAGGGTGATTATGCCTTGAGAAAGCCGAAAACACCTCGCCCACAACCCCTGCCAAACAAGAACGGCTGTTTCGGTCGGACATTGCTATAACCTGTCGCGCAGGGCATACCAGGTCAAAGCCAGGGCCAGCAGTGGCGAGCGGAAGGCGCCGCCTCCGGGAAAGCCTGGTGTCGGCAGCCGGTTGATGACATCAAACCGCGTGGCAAGCCCATCGACCGCTTCAGCGAGCATCGCCCCCGCACCCGTCGCCAATGCCACACCAGACCCAGAGTATCCGGATGCGGACAACACATTGGGGCCATGGCGCTGAAAGTAAGGAAGACGCGACATGGTTATAGCCAAAGTACCGCCCCAGCCAAAATCAATTCGGGCGTTCTTAAGACTGGGGTAGATTTCCAGCATGGCTTTTCGAACGAATCCCTTGATGTCTTTTGGGAAACGATAGCCATAGCTCTCGCCACCGCCAAACAGCATGCGATTATCAGCCGAACAACGAAAGTAATTAACAACGAATCGCGAGTCTGAAACACAGGCATTATTGGCAATCAACTGTCTGGTGGTATCGTCACTGAGTGGTTCGGTCGCGATAATGTAGTTATTGATCGGCATGACATGCCGGCCAATATTACGCTCAAGCTGTCCGACATACCCGTTGCAGGCATAGATCACGTAACGCGCCTTGAGCCGACCCTTGGCTGTGTGTACCACCGCAGGCTCACCCTTATCGACACGACTCACTTCCGAGCGTTCAAATAGCCTTGCGCCAGCAGCGATAGCAGCGCGACCAAGGCCAAGCGCATAATTGAGCGGATGCAGGTGACCGGCGCCCACATCCAACGTACCGCCATGATAACCAACACAGCCGACCAGCATCTGCATCTCATCTGGCGACACATAGCGGATGTCACCATAATCATATTTTTCATTCAGCAATGCCGCGAAACGCTCTGACTGACGGTCGTATCGGTGCCGATGATTGGCATGTATGGCGCCAGCTTGGTAATCACAGGGAATCTTGTGGCGCTCAATAAGATACTTAACCAGCGCTTTGGCTTCCTCGGCGATATCCCACGCCGCACGTGCAAGCCCGGGATCGACCGCCTTTTCAAGGTCATCCTGCGAAACCCGCTGCCCGGTACCAACCTGGCCGCCATTTCGGCCGCTGGCACCCCATCCGATGCGATGCGCATCGAGCAGGCAGACTTTGTAGCCGCGCTCGCCCAAATGCAATGCGGCAGACAAGCCAGTGAATCCACCGCCGATTACTGCTACATCGCAGGCTTCCTCACCTTGCAGCTGTTCCAACTCAAGGATGCCATCAACGGTCGCTGCATACCACGATTCAGGGTAGCAGCCAGGCTGGTCATTAATGTGCAGCAGGCGATTGGACTGCATGTATCTCTCTCAAATAGTGGCGTGTCGTCGTGCGCTGTGCCTTTGTACCGATTCTGATCTGCTGAGCGCTAACTGTTTGCCTGCAAGAACGCAAGCAATCGTGCATTAACACGAGCAGGATCTTCCCATGATGCAAGATGGTGCAATCCCGACAGGATGACGACTTCTGCCAGCGCTAGGTCTGCAGCCATGCGCTGGGCAATCGCCGGTGTCGACCCAACGTCTTTCTCTCCCGTGAGCACCATTGCCGGGCACCGCACTTTTGTCAACGCATCGCCGACCTCGGAATCGGCTTCTACCAGAGCGGCATAAGCCGCCGTATAGGCAGTCACATCATTCGCCAGTAGTTTCTGGCGTACCTCGGCAACCCGATCAGGATAGGCAGCTTTAAATTCATCATCAAACCACCGATCAACTGCAGCCTGCGCGATAGGGGCAAGACCTTGCTCCCGTGTGATTCGCAAACGCTCACGCATACCTCGCAGTTCTTCCTCGGTGCGTCGGTAAACAGTATTCATCAGGATCAGCGTTTTAAGTCGCAGCGGAAACTGCCCGGCAAAAGCCTGGGAGATCACCCCGCCCATAGACAACCCAACCAGATGTAGCTGTTCGATCTCAAGGTGGGCCAGCAACTCAACCAGCTGCATGACAAAACTGGATATCCCTTTTACCCCACTGGCGGGCGTGCGCCCATGGCCCAACATATCGTAACGGACCAGCTGGTGCGACTGACCCAGTGTCTGCACCTGCGGATCCCACATAGTGTGATCAAGCCCAACTCCGTGGATCAGCACAACGGGCTCACCCCGGCCGGCCACCCCGCTGATGTCATACCAGGTGCCGCCAGGGCTGAAGTTACTGCAATTTGGCATAGTTTTAATAGGGTTTCGTGAAATTCGTAGAAAGACAGCCGACCGACTAGGCACCTGTGTTATTTTAGCCGGGAAGGTTAACAGGGTAATAGCATCGGGTAATGCGTATTTCAAAAAAAGAAGTTATCGGCAAACCACTGGTCATTAATGGCCGCCAGTTATCCTTATCGCGTGCGATACGGGCCGGCGATTTTGTCTTTTTGACCGGGCAAGTTCCCATGGTCGACGGCAAGGTTATGACCACCGGTGATATCGAGGAGCAGACCCGAGCCTGCCTTGACAACATCCGTGAGACACTAGCTGAGGCCGACTGCGCTCTGTGCGACGTGGTCAAGTCCATGGTTTGGTTGCGTTCGCGTGACGATTTCGGCGGCTTCGACGCAATTTACGCCGAGTATTTCCCTGATCGTCCACCGGCGCGTTCAGCACTGGTCAGTGATTTTCTCGTAGACATTCGAGTAGAAATTGAATGCGTCGCATACAAACCGCTGGAAAAAAGAGGATAACAGTTGATGACTAAACTGAAGCAATACCAGATGTTTATTGATGGCCAGTGGGTTGATTCGCAGGACGGCAACACTTTTACCAGCATTAACCCCGCTACCGGCGAAGCCTGGGCCGAAGTGCCCGAAGCCAGCGAGGCCGACGTTAACCGTGCAGTGGAGGCAGCTCATCGGGCCTTTACCGAGGGCCCCTGGTCAAGCATGACTGCAACTGCTCGAGGCAAACTGATGCGTCGCCTCGCTGAACTGCTCAGCGAACATTCAGAATCGTTGGGACGATGTGAAACTGTTGATACCGGGAAGCTCTTCAAGGAAACCCGCTGGCAGGCGAATTACATTTCCGACTTTTTTCATTATTACGCCGGCCTTGCGGATAAAGTCTGTGGTGAGACGTTACCGATCGACAAACCAGACATGATGACTATGACCCTGCGCGAGCCGCTGGGTGTAGTCGCTGCTGTCGTGCCTTGGAACTCGCAACTTTTTCTGGTCGCGGTCAAGATTGGCCCAGCCCTGGCGGCTGGCAACACAGTGGTTCTAAAAGCATCAGAGCATGCCTCGGCCCCAATGCTCGAATTTGCCCGGGTTTTCGAAGAAGTTGGTTTTCCACCAGGGGTTTTCAATGTAATTACCGGGCACGGAGAACCCTGTGGCCGAACGCTCACCAGCCACCCACTGGTCGACCGGATCAGTTTTACCGGCGGACCCGAAACCGCGCGCCATGTCATGCGCAACGCGGCTGAGAACTTTGCCCAGGTTTCCCTGGAATTGGGTGGCAAGTCGCCAGTGATTATTTTTGAAGATGCAGACCTTGAAAGCGCAGTTAACGGCGTATTGCTCAGTATTTTCAGTGCCAGCGGGCAAAGTTGTGTCGCCGGGTCACGTCTACTGCTACACGAATCTATCCATGATGAGGTCCTGGCGCGGGTAACAGAAAAAGCAGCCCAGATCCGTATCGGAGACCCTCTGGACGATGCCAGCCAGATGGGGCCTTTGGCCACCCAAGCCCAGATTGACAATATTCATGCCACCGTTACGGACGCTACCGCGAACGGTGCCTCACTTATTTATGGCGGCAAAACACCCCAAGGGCAGGACAACGGCTGGTATATAGAGCCAACCATCGTGGACTGCCCAAACCAGGAGATCGGTATAGTACAGAACGAGCTTTTCGGACCGGTGGTCAGTGCACTCACATTCCATGATGAGGCCGATGCTCTTAGCCAAGCCAACAACACACGCTTTGGTCTTGCTGCAGGAATCTTTACCCGTGATGTCGGCCGCGCCTTGCGGGTCAGTAAGGCTGTGCGAGCGGGAATTGTCTGGGTCAATACCTACCGCATGGTTTCGCCGTTGGCGCCTTTTGGCGGCTACAAAGACAGTGGTTATGGTCGCGAATCGGGCATGGAAGCCATCTACGACTACACGCGCCCAAAAACCGTCTGGCTGAACACTTCAGCAGAACCTATCACCGACCCCTTTGTCATGCGGTGACTTGCTTGTAGTAGGTATCCTTTTTCAGAACCTTACCCTCGCGGAAAGTCCAAAGGTCGCAACCCAGTTGATTGATCGGGCCGTTGGGGCCGGTACCGGTAACCCGCCACTCGGTTGTGGCCCGCTCGCCACTGATCCAGGTGTGGGCATCCACCCACTGGATATCCGGTACGGCAGCAAAGCGTTCGGCAAGCGCCGTGCGAATGGCATTGCGACCCTTGAAGCACTCGCCGTAGGGATGCGTGCCTGCCGCCAAAAAAAACTCACCGTCCTCATCAAAACTTTCGACAATCGCCTCAAGATCCTTATTGTTAAAAGCCGAAAGAATCTCTCCCATTCGCTTAAGTGTTATACCCATCTTTCCTCCTGAAAAATTTATCGGAATGGGCAACCGCACTGAGTGCGGCTACCACAGTGTGGTTATCTGTTCTAATTACAGGGTTCGAAAAATCAGCTAATTCCCTGTGCTGATTATTTGCTGGGGCCGGCTCTAGATCAAGCAGCACTTCTACTTTACCTGCCCGTGCAGTGCTAGACTCATCGCGTTGAAAGATCTATGAGGAAATTCAGGTGAA
>Ga0206683_10001753_pt1 | contig 14839 bp, 8 predicted proteins | sample M280m12015metaG_FD_155483 | JGI IMG/M metagenome (GOLD analysis project Ga0206683, IMG submission 155483) | Ammonia-oxidizing marine archaeal communities from Monterey Bay, California, United States - M2 80m 12015 | ecosystem: Environmental > Aquatic > Marine > Intertidal zone | place: USA...
AAAATTAAATTTTTTGATGAATATTTATCATTTAAAAATCCTCCAACTATTACACTTAAAAAAGCAATAACATTTGAAAAAATAGCCATTTGAATAATCTCATCAAAGCTAAAACCAAATACGCCACTTGCATAAACACCTCCTCCACTTATCAGAACAATAAGCGCATCAGCATACAACATTCTTGCTATTAAAAACTTTCCTGCTTCAGTTAATTTATTTTGCCAAATTATTTGAATCAAAGATTGAAAATTCAAATGATTTGTTTTTATATCTTTAGAAGTTTTATCTTTAAAAAAGAAAAGCATAGGAATGGAGAATATCAAGAACCACAAAGCAACAATAAGTGAAGTGAATCGAATATTCTCAAATTCTTGTTTATTAAGATCAAATAAAACTGTGTCTGATAAAATAAAATAATAGAGGACGATCAATAATACTGGGATTGTCCCTAAATATCCTAACCCAAAACCTAAGCCTGATGTTGAGCCTAGTTTATTTTTTTCAGATGATTGTTGTAATAGCGAGTTGTAAAAAATTTGTGCAATTTCATAACAATAATTTGAAAATAAAAAAATTATTAATGTGTAAAAAATAAAACTAGCTTCTGGTTTTGAAAACCAAAATAAACACGTCATTAAAATACATAAAATTGTAAATATGCGTAAAAAATATATTAAACCATTTTTTCTTTTATCTGCTATGATGCCAAGATAAGGGCCTGTTAAAGCAATTAACAAACCACAAACTCCCGTCGTCCATTGCCAGTAGGCAGCACCTAATTGCACATCACCGACGATTTGCCTTGCAAAATAGGTAGAAAATATAAACGTAATAATGATGGCTGAAAATGAAGAATTAGCAAAATCATACATTCCGTAATTTATCTTTTTCACTTTATGAGTGATATCACCATTTTAGTGACATTAGCAATAAAAATTCAAAGTTTTGGAGCTAAAAGAAAATGTGCTTAAGTATGTAAAAATCAATATTTCGTTTTTTATTTTCTTCATAGTTTTTATTTTAGTAAATTTTTACTCCAATAATGCTGATGCATATAATTGTTATGGTACAAGTAATGCCGGTACTGTCGCTCCTAATAACGGTACGGTTTGTGCTAATATGTATATTGTTCCAACTACTGTTGGGGGTGGTGCTACAAAATTAAAGAACGCAACTCACTCAGGATCAAATGCCTATATCACTTATGGAGGTGAAAAATATTGGCTCGGAGAAGAAGTAGGGAAAAAGAAAGTTTTTACTGGTCAAGTACAAAGCTTTGCTCGAGTTTTTTATAACAAGAGAAACTTTAATGCAGATATTGGCTACTGGGATATGAGCAGAGCAGTTGTTACAGCTGAAATGTTTAAAGGGGCAAGAAAATTCAATCAAGATATTGGGGATTGGGATCTTAGTAAAAATAAATGGTATTGGGGAATGTTTTATGGAGCAAAAAAATTTAACCAAGATATAGGCGATTGGGATACAAGCAAAGCAGTTTCATTTTCGACAATGTTTGCTCACGCACATAATTTTAATCAAGATATCAGTAGTTGGAATACATCAAGAGTATTCACAATGTACCAAATGTTTGCAAGAACTAAAAAATTTAATCAGAATATTGGGGCATGGGATACTTCTAATGTAACAGATTTTACAAGTATGTTTTTAAGAGCTCTTGCATTCAATAATGGAGGAAGTGACACTATTAATAATTGGAATGTTTCTAAAGCAACAAAAATGAGGGCTATGTTCCATACTGCAATTAATTTTAATCAACCAATAAGTAATTGGTCTTTAAAAAATAATACAAACAGGAGCCTGCTTAGACAGTTTCTTCAAAAAGCATCAAAGTATAATAAAGATTTAACATGTTTAGATGTCTCACATTTTCCAAATAGTAATGCGCCTATAAGTTTCTCTAATAGCTCTCTATTAATTTCCTCACAAAAACCACAGTGGGGTCAAAGTGTTCCTTCTTCTTGTACTGCAGCACCAACACTCTCATCAAGTAGTCCCGCAGATAATGCTATAAGTGTTTCAAGCACAGCAAATATATACTTAACTTTCAGTGAAAATGTTGATGTTGAAAGTGGGAACATAACAATTAAAAAAACTAGTGATGATAGTACATTTGAAACAATTGATATAACAACTAGTAAAGTTACTGGAACAGGAACAACTGTTATTGAAATTAATCCTGCCAATACATTTGCTAGCTCAACAGAATATTATGTTTTAATTGACAGTACAGCCTTTGATGATGTGAATGGAAATTCGTATGCTGGAATTTCATCTACTACAGCTCTTAGTTTTACATCACAAGATACTGGTAATCCCTACTTAACAAGTTCGGTTCCAGCGCACCAGGCAACAGCAATAGCTGTAGATGCTAACATAGTGTTAAATTTTAGTGAAAACGTCGATGCTGAATCTGGTAATATTGTCATTAAAAAGCATAGCGATGATAGTATAATAGAAACAATAGATGTAACTGGTGGACAGATATCAGGATCAGGTAGTAATCAAATTACTATTAACCCCTCATCTGATTTTGATGAATTAACTAAATATTATGTTGAAGTTGCAGCCACAGCGTTTGATGATTCTGGAGGAAATTCTTATGCAGGAATTGATAATAGCTCAAATAAACTTCGATTTACAACTGAAGATGCTACAAATCCTACGCTGACATCTTCTAGTCCAGCTGACGGCGCGACTAGTGTAAATACTCTTGCCTCTCTTATATTAAATTTTAGTGAGGATATTGATGCGGAGACAGGAAATATTACCTTGTATGATAGCGATGACAGTGTTGTTCAAACCTATGATGTCTCAGATACATCTGTAGTTGTTAAAAGTTCTAGCTCAACATATTCAATTGATATCTCAGCAGATATTGGAGCTGCACAAACTTATTACATAAAAATAGCAGCATCAGCATTTGATGATACCGCTGGTAATTCTTATGCTGGTATAAATGATAGCACAACTCTAAACTTCACAACCTCATCAACAAACTGTGGTTGTGTAGCAGGTCAAATAGTAAATAGAAATCAAGAAGTGCAAACTGGGGTTACAGTTCAACTATTAGACTCTTCAAATAATTTAATTGATACATCAGTTACAGATAGTGAAGGAAAATACGATCTATTTCCTTCCACCTCAGGTACGTACAAAGTTTTATTTGTTAATTCTTCAAATAAAAAATGGAAGGCAAAGAATGCTCATGGTAAATTTCACGGTCGCTATGTAGAAGAAATTGCTTTTACGACATCGTGTGAAGAATATGAAAACGTTGATGCAATTTTAATTGATCCAGCAGGAGTCGTATATGACTCAAGTACAAGAAGTGCTATTTCTGGAGCAACAGTAAGACTATTTTATGGTGGTTCAATTGTAGATAATACTTGGTTAGATAGTGGAGTCGGAACAAATACAGAAGTTACAGGGTCTGATGGTCAGTATAATTTTGTGTTAAATGGCAATGCTTCAAGTGGCGACTATATTTTAGAAGTGGAGCCACCAAGTGGTTATATTTTTGAGAGTACTGATATTCCTGCTGAAACAACAACTTATGAACCAGATCTTGGAGCTGGAGAAGAGTCTATTCAAACTCAAGAAACTGCACCAACTACTTCTGAAACTACTACATATTATCTGTCTTTTTCTTTTACCATAGAAAGTGTTGCTGCCGAAACTTCTAACGGCGTAATACACAATCATATCCCTGTTGATCCAATTGCTGCATCAGGAAAAGCATTAGTCAATAAAGTTAAAGCACCACTCACTAAAGTATTAAAACAAGACTTTCATGATACTGTATCAGGACAGATGAATGATTTTTCAAGTATAGCTAGACAATCAATTAGGAGGTTAGAAAAAAATAATTCTAAATATTGCGAAGATACAGAGACAAAATCATCGATAAATGAAGAAAAAGTGCTTCGATCGTTGGAGTCTGGTGAACTAGATGAAAAATTTCAAAAAGTTAATGGTAACTGTGGAACAAATAAAAATGTTTATACTGATGTACAATATAAAGTCACAACATCAAGCAAGGCGGGTATCCAATATGTAGTACAAGTGAATCAAACTCGAGAAACTAAAGTTAATGAAAATAAATTCAGAGGCTTCTTTTACGGGGCATACACAAGTGATACCAAAGTTAAAGACTCCGCAACAGGAAAAATTGAAGGGATAGGTTTCCATTCGGGTATTTATGAAACATTAAAATTTAATAATATTCACCTAAATTATTATTTATCTGGATCTACGGGAAAACATGACTTTGATTTTGATATGTTGACTGGACTGACGCCTGATAAAATTAAAACAAAAGGCGATTATGGTTATTATGCAGCTTTTACTGGTGCCTCAATATCTGGGGAAAAAAGATATGATAATCTAATTATTTATCCTCGTTTACTTCTTGATACAGCCTACGCAGAATCTGACCAACTAAAAGTTGATTTTACAGCTGAGCAAAAAAGTATCGTACAAACTGGTGATTTAGAATTAAACAAATTCTATGGAAGCAAAGGAACGTACGAGATCACATTTACCTACCCAACAACGTTTAATAATTGGAATACAATTTTAGAAATTACTCCGCGTGGATTTTGCCAAGATCAAGTGGGAGAAATAAAAGCAACATGTGGGATTGGTAACAACCTTGTTATTGAAGGAATAAATAATAAGTATGGAAAAATTGATTTAGTTTTAGATTTCGAAGAAGTTGAAGGTATTAGAAGAGAGAGTTATCAACTTAGTCATTCTATAATTATTTTTACTAATGGTGAAATAACATCGGAATACTCTATTGATGATAGCCTAAACGGAATTTTAGCAACTAATTTTAATTACGATTTTTAATTAATTCTTTTTGACATTAAAAAAAAGATTAAAGATTTAAATTTTACTATTATTAAATATTGATGGCTCTACCTTCAATACTCATTGCTGCTTCTTTTACCGCTTCACTAGTTGTCGGATGTGCATGACATATACGTGCTATATCTTCTGCGCTGCCGCCAAATTCCATTGTTGTTACGATTTCTGCAATGAGTTGTCCCGCATCATGACCAATAATATGCGCCCCTAAAAGCTCATCCGTTTTCTTATCCGCTAAAATTTTAACAAAACCTTCAGTTGAAGATGTCGTTAAGGCCCTTGCATTTGCCATAAAAGGAAACTTTCCAACCTTATAATCAATTTTTGCATCTTTTAACTGACTCTCTGTTTTGCCAACAGAGGCTACTTCAGGATTTGTATAAACAATTGCTGGAATATTATCATAATTAATATGAGGTTTTTGACCATTAATAAATTCTACACATGCCACCCCTTCTTCTTCTGCTTTATGAGCTAGCATAGGGCCAGGGGCCACATCTCCGATTGCAAAAATTCCCTCAACATTTGTTTTAAATTTACTATTTATTTCAATAGATTTTTTTTCATTTAATTTTATACCAACTGCCTCTAAATTTAAACTATCTGTATTTGGTTTGCGACCAACAGACATCAGCACCACATCATACTTTTCAGTAATTTGTTTTTTATCTGCTGATTCCATCGACACATCAACACCCGATTTTCCAATTTTTGTTGCAGTTACTTTATGAGAAAGTTTAAATTCTAACCCTTGTTTTTTAAGTGATTTCATAAATTCTTTAGCAATTTCTTCATCCATGGTTGGCACTATTCTATCTAATGCTTCCACCACTGTAACTTTTGCACCAAGTCTGCTCCAAACAGATCCCATTTCTAAACCAATGTAACCGCCACCAATAACCAAAAGAGATTTTGGAACAGTCTCAAGCGCTAAAGCGCCTGTTGAGGTTACGATTTGTTTTTCATCTACTGGAATTGAATCAATAGCAATTGAACTAGACCCTGTTGCTATAATAAAATTTTTTGCAGAATAATTTTTTTCACCATCAGCAGCAGAAACTTTAATTGTTGTTTTATCGACAAAAGATGCCACTCCTTGAATATGAGTAATTTTATTTTTTTTAAATAAGAAACCAATGCCTGACGTTAATTGTTTAACAATTTTATTTTTTCGTTGCATTAATTTACTCAAATCTAAATCAACTTTTCCTGTAGAAATGCCATGCTCTTCTGCATGCTTTGATATTTCAGTAAATTTTTCAGAAGAATTCAATAAGGCTTTAGATGGAATACAACCAATATTTAAACAAGTTCCACCAAGTGTTTTTTCTTTTTCAACACACGCAACTTTCATTCCAAGCTGGGCACCTCGAATTGCTGCAACATATCCACCTGGTCCTGCACCAATCACTATTAAATCAAAATCTGCCATCTACACTCCTAAAATTAATTTCGATGGATTTTCTAATAAATTTTTAATACTTACTAAAAAACCAACACTTTCTTTTCCATCAATAATACGGTGATCATAACTAAAGGCAAGATACATCATCGGACGAATAACAATTTCATCGTCGACAACAACTGCTCTTTTTTGAATATTATGCATTCCTAATATTCCTGATTGGGGTCTATTAATAATTGGAGTGCTTAACATAGAGCCATACACTCCCCCATTTGAAATAGTGAAAGTACCCCCTGTCAAATCTTCCATTGTCAAACTTCCTTCTTTAGCTTTTGTGCTTAGCTCAACGATAGTTTGCTCGATATCACCAAATGTCATCGTATCAGCATTTTTTAAGACAGGGACAACTAAACCTTTTTCTGTTCCAACAGCTATGCCAATATCAAAGTGATTTTTATAAATAATGTTGTCTTCACGAATCTCTGCATTTACAGCAGGAAATTCCTGTAAACTTGTCACAACTGCCTTCACAAAAAATGACATAAATCCAAGCTTAACATTATATCGCTCTAGAAAATCTGCTTTCTTTGATTCTCTTACACTCATTATTTCTGACATATCAACTTCATTAAAAGTTGTTAGGATTGCTGCTGTGTTTTGAGATTCTTTTAGTCTTGTAGATATTGTTTTTCTAATCTTAGACATCTTCACTATTTCTTCTCTATTTTTAGAAGTTGTTTTAGTTGATGAAGGATTATTTACATGATTAAATACATCGCCTTTTGTTAAACGACCATCAAGTCTAGATGATGAAATTTTATCAGCCTCTAAATCATTTTCAGCAATTAATTTTTTTACCGAAGGTGATAGCTTATGTGAATCTTTATTATTGCTAGAAGCAGTATTTTCTTCCACTTTAGTTTCTTTTGGTTTTTCTTGATTTGGCTGCTCAGTTATCACTTCTTCATTTTTAGCAGTATCATTTGATGTTTTTTTATCACCTAAAAGAGCTAGTACTCCGCCTATATTTACATCAACACCTTCTTCTACTTTAATCTCTGATATAGATCCTGCACTTGGTGCTGGTACTTCAACAGTAATCTTATCTGTCTCTATTTCAACTAATGGCTCATCGGCTTCAAACGAATCGCCAACTTTTTTTAACCACTTTGATACAGTTGCTTCTGTTATAGACTCGCCAAGGGTTGGTACAATTAACTCCATAATATTTTATCTTCTATTTAACATGTTAAGTAGTTTATTCAATTGGCAGTTTATATTTTACAAGAGAAACACCTGATTTTTCTTTTTTAATTTCATCAATGCTTGCCTCAGTAGCCAATCGAATAATATTTTTTTGATTTGATAGATGTCGATCAAAAACTCCTGTTGCAGGAGATGCAGCGGCCCTTCTACCAATAAAGTGAAGATCACTTTTAGCATTAATTTTTGTCATTACTCTTTGAATTCTCTCTTGAATAAATTGCCAAGCACCCATATTTTTTGGTTCTTCTTGACACCAAACCGTCTCGCAATGACTAAATTTATGCAAACCTTCTTCAAGTGCTTCATAAGGAAAGGGGTATAGCTGCTCTATTCTTATAATGTATACGTTATTAAGCTGAAGTTTATTTATGTGATCTTGTAATTCAAAATATATCTTTCCTGAACAAAATATAATTCGACCAATATTTTTTAATTGGCTATCTTCCAGAGGATTACTCAGCACTCTATGAAAAGTAGATCCATTAACAAAATCTTCTAAAGAAGATGTATTTGCTTTATGACGAAGCGTAGATTTTGGCGTCATTAATATTAATGGCTTTCTAAAATCTCTCATCATTTGTCGTCGCAAAATATGAAAATAATTTGCAGGACTTGTGCAATTAGCAACTTGTATATTATCTTCTGCACACATTTGTAAAAATCGTTCTAATCGTGAACTAGTATGTTCAGGGCCTTGTCCCTCATGACCATGGGGTAATAATAAAGTCAAACCAGACATACGAAGCCATTTTCTCTCTCCAGTGGTAATAAATTGATCAATAATCGTTTGAGCACCGTTAGAAAAATCTCCAAATTGAGCCTCCCATATTACGAGAGTTTTTGGATCTGCTTGAGAGTAGCCATATTCAAAACCAAGGACACCAAACTCAGATAAAAAACTATCGACGATCTCAAACAATGCCTGCTCTTTTCTAAAATGACGAAGAGGAACAAAACGTTTCTCATTCTCTTGATCATACAATACAGCATGACGATGACTAAAGGTCCCTCTTCCAACATCTTGACCAGAAAGTCGAACACCAAACCCGTCTTTAAGCAACGTTGCAAATGCTAATGCTTCTGCTGTTGCCCAATCAATATTACTTCCCTCAAGAATTGACTGATACCGATCATTATAAATTTTTTGAATTCTTTTATGAGGCATAAAATCAACTGGCAATGTATGAATTTCTTTTGCAATTATTTTTACATCTTCTTCCGTTGCAGAAGTTTTACCCTTTCTTGCATCAATTGATGCTGTCTTTATTCCAGACCATGTACCATCCAACCAGTCAGCTTTATTTAGTTTATAGGATTTTGATAAATCAAACTCATTATCTAAAAATTTTTTAAAGTCTGAGATTTTAGTTTTTGCTTCTTCTTCACTTAATACCTCTTCCTTAACAAGTTGATCTTTATATAAGTTGAGAGTTGTAGGATGCTGCTTAATTTTTTTATACATCAAGGGTTGTGTGAACATTGGTTCATCAGCCTCATTGTGACCAGAGCGTCTATAACAAAACATATCAACAACAACATCCTCTTTAAATAAATTTCTATATTCTGCGGCTAATCGACAAACATGAACGACCGCCTCTGGATCATCACCATTCACATGAAAGATTGGTGCCTGAACCATTTTGGCAATTTCTGTACAATACGGAGCTGATCGTCCATAATGTGGCGTCGTTGTAAAACCAATTTGATTATTGATAACAAAGTGAATAGTTCCCCCTGTACGAAAACCTCTAAGTTGGGACATTGCAAAAGTTTCTGCAACTATTCCTTGTCCAGCCATGGCAGCATCACCGTGAATTAAAATACCAAAAACTTTATCTGTTGTTTTATCATTTAATATAGTTTGTTTTGCCCGAACCTTCCCTGCAACAACAGGGTCAACAGCTTCTAGATGTGAAGGGTTAGGCGTTAATGATAAATGAATTTTTTTTCCATCAAATTCTCTATCGCTAGATACACCTAAATGATATTTCACATCGCCTGAGCCCAATACTTCATTTGGATCATTTGAATTTCCTTGGAACTTTGATAAAATTCCTCTGTAGGGCATACCTAAGACGGTAGACAATAAAGTTAATCTTCCTCTATGCGCTGTTCCAAAATAGATATCTTCTACTCCCAATAAACATGATTGTTTAACAATCTGCTCAATACCAGGAATCATCGATTCACCGCCTTCTATGCCATATCTTTTTGTACCTAGAAATTTTTTATCTAAATATTGCTCAAATAATTCTGATTCGACTAATCTTTGAAAGATTGCTTTTTTTCCCTGAATTGTAAAATTTGTTTTATTGTAAGCCTCCTCTATTCTTTCTTGCACCCATTGTTTTTGTTCCACAGATTGAATATGTAGAAATTCAACACCAATAGATGATGCATAAGTTACATCTAAAATTTTTATTATTTCTTTTAAGGTAGCAGTTTCCAAACCTAAACTTCCATCTATAAAAATCTCTCTGTCTAAATCATTTTCAGAAAACCCGTATGATTTATAATCTAGCTCAGGATGATAATTCTTCTCATGCAGGTTAAGAGGGTCTAAGTTTGCAATTAGATGTCCATTAATTCTGTATGCACGTATTAATCGTAAAGCTCTAATTGAGTCTAAAGTAGAAGTTTTAAAACTATTAAAATCTACTCCTGATGATGAACGAATAACTTTATCAAAAGAAATGTCATCAATGACATGAGTATCTCTCTTCTTCCATTCTGGGCCACCAAAATCTGCAAGAACAGAAAGCTCATCTTCATTTAGTGAAGAAAAAAAACTTTTCCAACTCTCATCAACATCATTAGGGCTTTTTGAATATTTAAAATAAAGTTCAGCGACATAAGGCGCATTAGCGCTGTTTAAAAAACTATCGTTCATTGTTTCCTTTATACACTGATTTAATTGAAGCAATATTATTAGATTTCAAACTTAATTATACCCTTTTTGCATTTCAGCCAACATAGTCTCTCCCATTTTAGCAGGTGAGGGCGCAACAGTAATATTTGCTACCTGAAGAGCTTCAATTTTTGATTGAGCAGTCCCTTTATTACCAGATATAATAGCTCCAGCATGTCCCATTCTTTTTCCTTTTGGGGCTGAAACACCTGCAATAAATGCAGACATTGGTTTTTTTATAGGAGAATTTAAAATGAATTCGGCTGCATCTTCTTCCGCAGTCCCACCTATCTCTCCAATCATGAGAATTCCTTTTGTGTCATCATCTTTTAAAAATAGTTCAAGACAATCAATAAAATTCATTCCATGAACAGGATCTCCCCCAATTCCAACACACGTCGTTTGACCTAGTCCTACTTGAGAAGTTTGCCAAACAGCTTCATAAGTCAGAGTGCCTGATCTACTCACTATCCCTATCTTTCCAGGCTTATTAATAAATCCTGGCATTATTCCAATTTTACATTCTCCTGGTGTTATTAACCCAGGACAATTAGGACCTATAAAATACGTTTTTTGTTCAATTATTCTTTTCTTTATTTCCACCATATCAAGAACTGGTATACCTTCTGTGATACAGGTAATTATTTTTATTTCTGCATCAAGCGCTTCATGTATTGCTTGAGTAGCAAATTTTGCAGGAACATAAATTACCGTTGCATCTACTTGTGTATTATTTTTTGCTTCTTTAACTGAGTTAAAAACAGGAAGGCCTAAGTGTGTTGTTCCTCCTTTGCCTGGAGTAACACCGCCGACCATTTGCGTTCCATAATCGATTGCTTGTTGAGAGTGATAAGTTCCTTGAGAGCCTGTAAATCCCTGACAAATTACTTTTGTGTTTTTATTAATAATTATGGACATATTTATTTTTTAGCTAACTCTACTACTTTTTTTGCAGCTTCAGTAAAATCATCAATTGAAATTAAACCTAAGGAAGAATTATTAATCACATCTTTTCCCTCACTTGCATTAGTGCCTTGAAAACGAACAACCAAAGGTAATTTAAAATCTAATTCTTTAACGGCATCAACAATACCATTAGCAATCATATCACAATGAATAATACCGCCAAAAATATTTATTAAAATAGATTTAACATTTGAGTCTGCCTGGATTGTTTTAAAACCCATTATAACCCTCTCCTTATTTGCAGTACCACCTAGATCTAAAAAATTAGCCGGCTCTTCACCAAATTGCTTAATGATATCCATTGTTGCCATTGCAAGTCCTGCGCCATTAACCATGCAACCAATAGATCCATCAAGCTTCACATAATTCATATCGTGTTCTGCTGCCTGTAACTCTAAAGGATCTTCTTCAGTCAAATCTTTTAATTCAACTAAATCAGGATGACGAAATAAAGCGTTATCATCTAAACTGATTTTAGCATCTAATACTACAAAGCTGCCTTGTTTATTTAAAACTAAAGGATTAATTTCAATCGTTGATGCATCTATAGAATTAAAGGCTAATAAAAGTTGGTTAGTGATAGAATTTAATTCTTCAAATTGACTTTGACTAATATCTAGTTTTGTTTGCAGGTTTTTGTCTAGGGAAATATTTTTATTTGTTTCAAAATGAATATTAATAATTTTTTCAGGACTAGAAATAGCAACTTCTTCAATATCCATACCTCCTGCAGAAGAAATCATCATCATTACTGATGAAGACTTTCTATCAATCAATAAGCTGAGATAGAATTCTCGTTGAATGTCACATCCTTCTTCAATAAAAATTCGGTTAACTGTTTTGCCTTGATCTCCTGTTTGTTTTGTTACTAATATATTGCCCATCATTGAAGATGCAATAGCCGACACTTGCTCTTTTTCAAATACTACTTGTACGCCGCCTTTATCATTAAAAGAGTTCTTAAAATAACCAGCACCCCTGCCACCTGCATGTATTTGAGATTTAACTACCCAGGGCGGTCCACTTAAATCACTGATATCCTTTTCAATAGAATCTAAATTTTTATCATAAGACTTACCTTCAAGTATAGGCAGTCCAAATTTTTTTAAAACTTCTTTAGCTTGATATTCGTGTAAATTCATTTGATTACTTACTAACTAATTATTCTTTCTTTAAACTGACACTGATTAAATTAAATTCATTTTTTAGAAGTTAATTTTTTTGCAAGTGCTGTTAGATTTTTAACGGCTTTCACTGAATTGTTAAATTCTTTCTTTTCATTTGCATTTAATTGCAACTCTAAGACTTTCTCAACTCCTTTTTTACCTATTACTACTGGAACACCGACATACAAACCTTTTACACCGTATTGCCCATTCAAATATGCGGCACAAGGTAAAACCCTTTTTTGATCTTTTAAAAAAGACTCAGCCATTGCAATTGCAGATGAAGCAGGCGCGTAAAATGCTGAAGCTGTTTTCATTAATCTTCCAATTTCACCACCACCATCTCTTGTTCTTTCGATAATAGCATCAATTTTTTTCTGAGTTGACCATTTCAATTTTATTAATTCTGGTACCGGAATTCCTCCAACAGTCGCGTATCTAATAACGGGAACCATTGTATCACCGTGTCCTCCAAGAACAAAAGCGCTAACATCTTCTACTGACACCTTAAACTCTTCTGCTAGGAAATATTTTAATCTGGCGCTATCAAGAACTCCCGCCATACCAACACACATATTGGTTTTTAATCCTGCAGCTTTTTGAAGAATACTTACCATGGCATCAAGAGGGTTGGTAATACAAATAACAAAAGCTTGTGGGCAATTTGATTTTATTCCTTTTCCAACTGTTTGAATAATTGCAGAGTTTTTTTCTACTAAATCATCTCTTGTCATTCCAGGGCGACGTTGAAATCCTGCTGTCACAATAACCACATCAGCATCTTTCATCTCACGGTAATTCGAGGAACCACTCATCTTAGCGTTAAAACTTTCAATAGTAGAGGATTGAGCTAAATCAAGTGCTTTTCCTTTTGTCATACCATCTGCAATGTCAATTAGAACAACATCACCTAGTTCTTTTAATCCAATTAAATGTGCAAGAGTTCCGCCGATATTTCCTGCTCCGACGAGAGCAATTTTCTTTCTCATGATGGTCATATACAAGAATTATAATTCTGTAACAATAGCCTTCTTTAAATCAGCAATAGCTTTAGCTGGGTTTAAACCTTTCGGACATGAACGTGTGCAATTCATAATAGAGTGACAGCGGTAGAGCTTCATCGAGTCATTAACAGCCTTTAATCTATTTTTTCTTTCTGCATCTCTGGAATCATTGACCCATCTAGCCGCTTGCATTAAAACTGCTGGACCTAAATATTCATCACTATTCCACCAATAACTTGGACAAGAAGTTGTGCAGCAAAAACACAATACACACTCCCATTGGCCATCTAATTTTTCTCTATCTTTAGTGCTTTGTTTTTTTTCTTCAGTCACTTTAATAGCAGTATCTGTATTTTCAGTTGAACGCTGTAGCCAAGGTTTGATTGAAGCTAATTGCTCATATGCCTTACTAAGATCAGGAACTAAATCTTTTACAACTGGCATATGTGGTAATGGATAAATTCTTATTTCACCATTAACCTCTTCAATAGGTTTCAGACAAGCTAATGTATTAACGCCATCAATATTCATAGCACATGAACCACATACTCCTTCTCGGCATGATCTTCTAAAAGTTAATGACGAGTCAATCTCATTTTTAATTTTCATTAAAGCATCCAAAACCATTGGACCACATTTTGTTAAATCAATTTCATAGCTATCCAAACGAGGATTGCCTTGATCTTCAGGGTTCCAGCGATAAATAACTACCTTTTTTGGTTTTTCAGATATTTCTTTTACAGGATGATTAATTCCTTTTATTACTTTTGAGTTGGTTGGTAGTGTGAACTCAACCATTTAGTAAACTCTTTTTTTAGGAGGAATAGGCTGAACATGATTTGTTAACGTATTCAAATGTACAGGTCGTGTACCCATCTTCACATTACCTTTTTTATCAAGCCAGGACAATGAGTGAACAAGCCAATTAGAATCATCTCTTTCTTGATGATCTTCTCTTGCATGCGCTCCTCTACTTTCTGTTCTATTTAAAGCAGAATGAAGTGTTACTTTAGATTGAGCCATTAAATTATGTAACTCTAGTGACTCTGTAAGGTCCGTATTGAAAATCATTGATTTATCTTTAACATCTACATTATCCATTGAGCTTTCAATATGATTAAATTCTTCAATACCCTTTGAAATAAGCTCATCAGTTCTAAAAACAGCACACTTTTCTTGCATAACTTTTTGCATGGAAATTCTTAATTCTCCTGTTGAACTATCACCCTTA
>Ga0206683_10001756_pt1 | contig 14834 bp, 25 predicted proteins | sample M280m12015metaG_FD_155483 | JGI IMG/M metagenome (GOLD analysis project Ga0206683, IMG submission 155483) | Ammonia-oxidizing marine archaeal communities from Monterey Bay, California, United States - M2 80m 12015 | ecosystem: Environmental > Aquatic > Marine > Intertidal zone | place: USA...
ATGTGAAGAAGTAGTGCTTGGTAAGAGAGCAGGTAAGTTAATTTGTCCTGCTTGCAGAACCGTATTCAACCCATCTGACCTACATAGGGTCAATGCAGGGTTAATATCGCAACTATTCGCCAACAACGGACTCAAAGTAGAAAGGGCTAGATAACTATGCCATCCCCCAAAGAACCTACAAAGGGATTCATGGATGCCCTGATTGATTACTGTCAAGACTACTACAAGCACTATGACGGTTATCCAGTAGATTTTGAGTATAAGGATAAAGTCTATCCTTACGAATACTATGCACGGTATCTCCCCCAACTAGAAAAGAAAGAAAAGGAGTTTGGAATGAAAAAAATAATCATCGAAGTAACTAGCGACGAGCAACTTACGCAGGTGGTTGAAGACCTTGAAACCTATGTATTTAGGGGCTATGACAATCCACCAAATATGTATATAGAAAAGAAAGAAAAGGAATAGATAGCTATGCTAGGCAAGTCAAGAAGTAATCAGACAGTCATAGATGCTTGGAAGGAAGGCGAGTCTTGGAGAAACGGCAGTGGCTCACTATACACTGACGGCGATCTGCTATGGAGTTACTCGTTAGTTATAGGGTACACAGGTAGTGGGTATGAAAAGCTGAAGATAGTCATAGACTATACGGCTCCAGATAACGTAACGCAGACTACATCTGAGCATGTCGGTCTAGCTAAGTCTGTAACAGAGCATACTATGAACCCAGATAGCAGCATACTGGCAGAGATCAGAAACAAGGTAGAAAGGTAGAACTATGAGTGAAGAACTTTTTGGTGGCACAGATAGCCACGAACATGACCTACGTAAGGTAGCAGAAGTACATCTAAGCCCTAGCCTGATGTTTGAGATGAGGGCTTGTACTTGGGACGGTGCTATAGAAGAAGGAAGGCTATGTGCTGCTGTGGCTTTCGCACCTATCTTACCTGATAAAGATGCAGAGGAAAGAGTAGGACAGTCTATGGGACAGATGGCAGCAGCAGCTATTAGGTCGATGATGATTATGGAGATGGTATCCATTATGGGTAGCGATAACCTATCAGGTATCTTTCAGATTCTATGTCATGGCATGAGACAGGTAGTAGAGCATCCAGAAATGCTATTAGAGATGGGAGAAAAGATAGGTGAGTCAGAACTAGGACTTACTAAGGAGCAGGTTGACTTGCTCCGAAAGAGCACCGAAGGACAGGCAGGGGCAGATATGGTGCAGACTCTTACAGAGTTAAGCGATCAGATGATAAGTAAGTTAGATGAAGAGAAAGAAAGTAAAAAGAAGGAGGAAGTAGATAACCTAGACAAGTTATGGAACGACGACGCTGTTAATGACGAAACCACTACGTAGTAGTGACTTATAAATTTGACAAGCGTGATACTATTTTTGTGTCGAGATTTTCGGCGCAGTTTGCACGGTCTAACCCAGAGGAAGGTACACAATGACCACGAAGAACCTATTGGACTATTCAGCTAATGAAGTCCAAGACAAGCAAGCCCATCGAGTTATTTACAACGAGATAGGTAATACTCTCATCAAGTCTATAGTTAGGCACGAAGGTAAGCCTTTAGTGCTACAAGCTAGGCGTGGTATGGGCAAGTCGATAATACTAGAGCAAATCGGCAGAGCATTAGACTACAGGGTAGAGAAAGTAAATCTATTCAAGTCTGCTAAAGCCAGAACATTTTTCGGTAGCCACTACCCTAACGAAGACGGCACTGGACTACATTGGGAAGACCAAGTATGGACAGAACTATGCCGACCAGTCCATGACTGTGAGTATGGTATAGAAAGCTACGATAAGAATAGCTGTGTCTGTCCTAAGTCCATGCTCATCATTGATGAGATCAACAGAGGCAACGAAGACATACAGGCAAGACTGTTATCTATGACAGAAGACAGTAAGCCTTACATAGTTCTTATAGAAAAGGGCAACGATGCCTTTGAGTTACACCCTAACCTATGGTTGGTAGGAACTATGAACCCGTTAGGTGGTGGCTACTCAACTAACCCACTAGATGCTGCACTACAGGATAGGTTTAGGTTCTATGAGATAGACAAGCCTATAGCAGATGAAGCTGTTTTCATCAGTGAAATCCTGCCAGTAAGTAAGTACAAGGACATTGCTGCCAAACTTCTTAATTTTGCAGAAGAACTTAGGAAGAATGAAGATACCTACATGAGCACTAGGGTCTTAGCAGCTACAGCCAAGTCAGTAGTTTATGGAGAGCCTATTATCTCGGCACTCAAGGTTAACTACATCAACATGCTCAGTCCACAAGTAAGAGGAAAGATAGACCCTGTTATCAGGATGTTCTTTGATAAAGACTGGGAACAAACTGGCGGGCTGTCATCCTTAAAGTTCTAATAGAAAGGTATATAGAACTATGCAACCATATCAACGAAATAGAAGAAGGAACACAAGAAGGCATGTGTCTTCTAGCCTTACCGAATACGACAAGCTACATCTTAATAGAGAGATAGAGCAAAAAGAAAGTTATATTGCTGACTTAGAAAGGAAGAAGCAGTCTTTCTACACTGAAGATGGTATAGCCCGTCTACAAGGACAGATAGACAGGCATCGTAAAGACATTGAAAAGCTAGGTCTTCAGACTGGTGCTGGAACTGTCAAGCCTAGAGAAGGTAGGACTAAGTTCACAGTAAGTGCAGCGCAGGATAGGATGATGGGGCAGGGATTGTTTGACCTGCTGTCACCTAATGGTGTCTCACTGTATAGAGACTCTGATATGGGCAGAGGTGACACATCAGTAGCAGACTATGGTGGTGGTGGGCAGGGAATCTATACCAGTAATAAAGGTAGATGGGTAGATGATCTTGTTGCTGTGCAAAGAGCAAAGCATGCACCTACCTTACCTGTAGTAGCTGACTTACTAGGTGATTCTATGGGTGAAGTATGGAAGGCTGTTGAAGAAGCGTCAGCAGTATATCGGCAATCCAACCATACACTGAACCCTAAGATAGTTAGGGAACAGAAAAAGTGGCTAGCTAAAAGAGAGGTTAAGACTATAGAGCATGCCATTACTAACGCTGCTCTAGGGCTACCGCAATCGCATAATACTTGGGTAGAAAGTAACGCTAGTATTATCAAGACTGTAGTAGAAGCAGCTAGTGTATCCAGCAACTCCCAAGACGACACACTAGAAATGCTTTGGGAGTTAGCTTACTGGATAGGCTGTGAACTAGGACTTGTAGATGATGAGGTTCCTGAGCCGATAGGCTGTGGACAGGGAGAAAATACTCAAGATACAGAAGAAGGTACAGACTATGAAGATGAGCAAGATTCTACAGATGGTGAGTCAGATGGTGAGTCAGATAGTGACATTACCGATGAGGTTGAGGATGGTAGTGAAGAATCATCAGACAGTGAAGAGGAGTCCGATGGAGATGGGGACTCAGCTAAAGATGAGTCAGATGGAGACTCCGAAGACAGCAGCGGGGAACAAGATGATGAGACTGATAGCCGCGAGCAGGGAGAGGAAGACAAAGAAGCTCTAGAAACTGGGGGTAAGACTGGTAACGAGATCGCATCAGGTGACGTACTTCAAAAGATACTAGATTCTGTAGAACCTCAGCAACAGGTAGATAAAGGCGACCCTGTTAAGTTTGAGCCTGAGAATCACCTAGAGCACTGGAAAGCCATAGATGGTGATACCTTTCCTATTAACCAGTCTTTTAGAACACAGATGGTGTTAGATGACTTTAGAGGTGGACATGAAACTGAAGATAGTTTCTATGGAGAGCCACAAGCAGACATCCTACATGAGATAAGGATAGGCAACTTAGAAGTCTTTGAAGATGAAGCTAGGACTCAAGGTGAGATAGTAGTAATAGTAGACTGCTCAGGTTCTATGGGTCACTTCTGCGAAAAAGGTGGCAGCCCGCAAAGAGACTACTATCATCAAGACTGGCGGTCAGCAGGGTGGCTGGCTTGGCAGCTAGCAGGTGCTATACATTCTCAGTTTACTGATGCTCATGTAGTTGGGTACTCAGATGGTTTGTACGCCAGAAATGACCACTTAAGGTCTATAGAAACTTCCTTGCCTGACCCGCAATACGGCACTGCTGGGGCAGTGATAGTTCCAGTACCTGCTGGACATAGACCAGCTTGTAAGTGTGAGGGTGGCTCAGTAATGGGTGGTGGTACGCCAGAAGCAGCAGCACTCCTTTATCTAGCTCAGAAAGTTAAAAATAACTTTGAAGATTCTGTAGGCATCATCATCTGTGACGGTCAGCCCAACGACGCTAGGCGTAGCTTTGAACTTACTCACGCTATGAAGGCTGGGGGTATGAGGTTCGGGGTAATAAGTATCGGTGGTGAAGACTATAGCGATATATACCCTGCCGACCTAACTCACTCAATAGAAAAAGAAGCTGACCTATTCAAGCTAGGTGAGATATTCCAGTTCATTGCACAGAAAGGATAGATATATAAGTAATAAGTATCTGGTTCTAACTTAATAGTTATCTGGTTAAAGATAAAGAAAGAAAATGTTTTGAGTTTTATAAACAAAGACGATGAGTTTCTGGATAGCATGCGGGGTCAGCTAATTATAGCTAAGGCTTTGCATGTAGCAGTAACTACTTTAGAAGCTAAACCTGAGAGAGAAAGAGAAGACAATGACATAGCAGACATGAGGTATCTGCAAGAAAAGGTCTTCACGTTTCCCTTTCCCACTCTAGTAGGTCTAGCAGATGAAGCAATAGAAACCTATAAGAAAGAGTTACTTCAGAACATAGAGAAGATTGCTTCCGAACACGATAACGAACACTACAACAAAGGGCTTGGCGATGCCATAGCTATAGCTGAGGAAATTATCGAAGATGCTAAAAAAGAAAACTAACAAGCCACCTGTCTCACAAGTCAAGACAGGTAGACCGCCTAAGAATATGTGCAAGCCCTGTAAAGGATGGGGTGCACTATGGACTGTGCTTACTAAAATCTACTACTACGGTGATGGTAGTGAGCAAGCTAGAAAAGAACAGCAAGGTCTAGTCTCAGAAGAATGTACTGACTGTAAAGGTACAGGCTTTAAGGGTGGTAGGCTCAGGTCTTACCCGCCACCTATCATGGGTAAGCAACGGCTATTCGATAGTTCAGTCAAGAATAAAGGTACTACACTGCATGACATAGCTGACCCTAAACTCGATGAGATGGTAGCAGAAGAGCGTACCTATCAGTACGAAGAAAGAGAAGAGCAAGACAAAGCAAAGGCAGCAGCAGCACTAGAAACTACAGTGCAGGAAGAAGGCATGCCACTATGAGTGGGCGAGAAGACTTAGAGGTATATGCTGACACTTGGGATGCCCTTAACAGGCAGATCAGTGACCTCATAGACAAGAGAAAGCAGCTAGAGTTTTACAACATCCAGAAAACTATGGAAGAACTAGAAGCAGAAGAGTTTACTTCTTCTAATGGCATAGTCTTTACATTCAAGCCAGCTATAGAGTGGCAAGACTGGAAGCTGGATGATCTAGGTAGTGCACTAGCTGATTCAGGTCTTGATAAAGAAGACTACTTACAGAAACCAAAGGCTCGTCTTTGGGATAAAAGAAAGATAGTAAAGCTATCAAAGCAGGGGGGTGACATCAAACAGATTATCGACGGCGCGAAAGTAGAGTTGTCTAACCAACTTAAAGTAAAGAGGAAAGTATAGTTATGGATATAAGTGAAGAAAGAATTACCGTGGGCAACGATGAAGAGACTACAGAAGAGTGGGCTGCTCGTATGTATGAGGAAGGTGTAGTTAAAGAACCTACCGATGAAGAGCCTGAGACTAAAGCTATAGAGGTCAGACCTCAGACTGGCTTGAGTGCTAACGAAGCTATGAACTTAGGTTCTATAGCTGTACAGGCACTTGTTGGTGGTAGTTCTAATCAGGCTGAAGCTGCCATGAAGATCATCAGGGGGCATGAGTTAGGTGTCGGACCGGCTGCTTCTATAGAGAATATCTATGTAGTAAATCAGAAGACAGCTATGTCTGCTGGTTTGATAGGTGCTCTCATCAAAGGCTCAGAGAAGTATACCTTCAGAGTAGTAGAGCATGACAACGAGCACTGCAAGCTAGACTTCCTAGAAGATGGGGAGTTATGCGGTGTCTCTGAGTTTACTATGGACGATGCCAAGCAAGCCAAGCTAGTAAAGCCTAACAGTCCGTGGATTAACTACCCTAAGAACATGCTGTTTGCCAGAGCACTTACCAATGGTGCTCGTTGGTACTGCCCTGATGTCTTTCAAGGACATGTCTATACTCCAGAAGAATTAGGGAACACAGTAGTTACTGCTAGCCCTGCTCCTAATGGCTATCAGACAGCAGCACAGCCCATACAAAGCAATCCGGTACTCCAAGTACCACAGGCTGTGGTGGGAGCAGTGATAGAGCCATTCGTTAGAGAGGTCTATGACTCTACTATTGGATGGGAGACTGAGGAATGTCCTATACACAGGAGCCACCCCGATGCCTTAGCATCTGCTGTCTTTAGAGGACAGGCTAGACCTGTTGCTTTCTTCAAGGCAGGTAGGATGCGAGACTATGCCCACAAGGTATCAGGTAGTGAGTGGTGTAACCGATCAGACATCATCAAGGATTTAGTAGCAGAAGTTCTTAGCATAAGGGACTCTGCTATGATTGACCTAGATGAAGTCCTAAGAGAAAGTTATCCAGACCTTGAAGGTGTAGACCAACCTAGTTGGAGAGCACAAGACTGGTTTGATATTCGGGAACGACTATCAGACATGGTTGCTGTAGGTACAGTCGAGGAAGACACCGACGACTTAGACCCTAGTATCCAGTAAGGGTGCGTAAAACCAACCCAAAGGGACGCATACTCTGGGAGAGGACTGAGGCTGACCTGCTTCGGTCTTCTTTGCCAGAGATGCGTGCCAAAGGCATGGCTATGGTTCCTTACTTTGTCTGGAATCATAATCTGCATCTGCTTATAGCAGAAGACTGTAACCTACCTGACATGTTGGAGTGTGACCCTGACTGTGAGCCACCCGACAGGACTCCTAAGACTAAGGGTCTTATAGCCAAGCTAAAGAGTAGGCTTCAGATAGAAGAAGTAGCAGGTAGGTTAACTAACTTACATGGCTCAACTAAATTGAAAGGTAAGTGCCCACTACACAATGAGCGAAATGGCGAAGCCTTTGTAGTCTGGGTAGAGACTCAGACTTGGAGATGTTTCGGACAGTGTGTCACAGGCGGTGACGTACTAGACTTCATCAAAGAATGTAAAGATAGAGGAATTGAATGGAGGCAACGTAAATGAGTACAGCAGTATGGCATAGGTGCATAGGTAGTTCCCGCACTGCTATCAAGGTTACATACAGGCATAGCTTTCCTGATACAGGACAGTGTGCTTTCTGTGGCAGAAGAGTAAAGGCAACCCTAGATGGAAGGGTTCGGATGCACAAAGACACTAGAGAAAGGGGTCAGTTTATCGAGCCTAATACAGATAGACCACTTGCTAATAAAAGGCTTGAGGTAGAAGGCAGTAAGATGACTGACCCTATAGCTAGAGCACTAAACGTAGAAGCTAAGAAAGTAAACAGAAATAGGAGACAGCCTAATGGCTAGCGAATGGAAAGAGGTGCTGTCAGAAGCAGCAGAAGAAGCAGGTATCGAGTACGAGCCACTAGAGCAGACATCTACACAGATACCTGAGCCAGAAGTAAAGCAAGATGAGTTAGGTAATCTATCTATCATCTGGGATGACCCTGCTAGTAACATGCAGCTACAGTGTCAGGTGAACAAACTATCTATGCAGAAAGATGGTATGTATAGCTACTTCTCTGTCAGGGTAAAGACTCAAGCACAGTGGCGATGGATACTTGAGCCGGGACGTATCAACTGGTACAGCATGTCGAGCAAGACTAACCTGCGTAGAGAACTAGACAGTAGAGATAACAAGTGGGACTGGAAGCAAAGACTTGCACAGGTAGTAATTATCTGTGCTCAGTCTATACGCAACATAAACAAACCTGTTGACCTATCTAAGGTGCAGGTATCTATGAAGCAAAGGTGGCTAGCTAACCCACTGTTAGAAGCAGATGAGCATACAGTTCTCTTTGCTGCTGCTGGTACAGGTAAGTCTGTCTTAGCTTTAGGTATCTGTGTTCAAATATCTACTGGTAAGAAAGTAATCCCCGGCATAAGTCTTCCAGACGAGACAACTAACGTACTCTACCTTGATTGGGAAACCAGCCAAGCCAACCACGCAAGACGGCTAAGGTCTATATGCTCAGGCATTTCTCTTGATCTTGCGAGTCTTAGTGACAAGATTCACTACTGGCGTATGGAGTACCCCTTACTAGATAGCCTTGAGGATATTAGGTCTTTCGTAATCACAAACAAGATAGGTCTGATAATAGTAGACAGTGCAGGTGTAGCTGCTGATGGTGACATCAATAGCACAGAGGTAGGTACTGCCTACATCAAAGCTGTTAGAGCACTGGGTAGTGTTGCTGTTCTAACTATTACTCACATGAGTCACGATCAGATAGAAAGAGGTAGAGGTAAAACTCTTAGACCTATTGGCTCAGTCTACTTTCAAAACGGTCCTCGATCTAGCTGGGGTCTTGTAGGAGATCAAGATGAAAGAGCAGAGACTTTAAAGCATTTAGGTCTTGTGCATGTAAAAAGTAATAACGATGCGCTCAAAAGTCCTATAGGTTTTGTAGCAGACTTCAGTGATAAAGACATTATCAGGTGGAAGGCTGAGTCTGTACACGCTAATCAGAACGTAGCACAGCATGCCACTACTAACTCACGCATCACTAACCTACTCACAACTGGTGGCAGGTTTACCTTACGTGCTATCTACGATGAACTGGACGACATAAAGCAGGACACAGTTAGTAGAACAGTTAGAAGAATGGTTAAGGCAAAGGACATAGCCAAAGAAGGAGATGAGTACTTTGCCCTAGCCCGGACAGTACCGGATGCACCCCGGACAAAGCAACAGGTCTTCAACATGGCGGGACAGCCAGTACCAACAGAGAGTAACTCCAATACGGACACCACCGTTCCCCTTAAAGGGGGAACTGGTGTCCGGGTAAGTAAGGGAAAAGAAGATTCGCCGGACAGTCCGCCGGACAGTGCCGGACAGAAGGATGGTGTCCGGGTAGAAGGCGACGAAGAGATAACCAGTTTCAAGTGGGATTAGGAAAATTAGAATGTCTAGGTATAAGCAATGTGAAGGTAGTGGTCAGGTAGCTAACAACCTTGATTACGTGTTGAGTCCAGAATACCCACCGTATAACGGCGAAGTAGGAAAGTGTTCTGTTTGCGATAAGGAAGTAAAGGTATATAAGCCAAAGCGTTGGTGGGACAAAGCTGTCAAGAAAGCAAGAGCACATAAAGATACTAGAAAGGAGTATCAGAAATGGCAGACCCAATAACAGTAGAGGCAATAAAGATAATAGCTAACCAAGCGAGAAAGGGGGTAGAGACTTATGGCTGTGGTGTATCAGACGCAAAGCTAAGTCTGCGCGAATGGCTAGTACATCTAGCAGAAGAACAGGCAGACAGCTTGGTCTACATACTCAGAGCAATAAAAGAAATAGATTCTATTCCAAAGAGTAGTTCAGAAAACTGTCCTATTCCAAACACTGACATTCTAAATAGACAAGGAGATTAGAATGGATTTTTCAGCACTAACATCTTGCACTTGCAAGACTTGTAGTGACTATGCCGACAGGCAATCTTATCGGGCAGCCGATAAGTCAACTAGATGTAACCTTCCCTCTCTTTATCACAAGAACTATCTACCAGTTTTCTGTGACAAAGTAGATGTTTTTTACGTCAAAACCAGCAACAAGTACGGCGGGATGAGAGTTTGTAGTGTTCAGTGTAAAAGCTATAACAGTCTTAGAAAGCACAGAAAGAAGGTTACTCACTACCGAAAGAATCGAAAGCCAACATTCCTTGAAAGAATGTTAGGACGCAAAGAATTTTCAAAGAGACAAGGAGATTAGAATGGCAACTATATTAGCCATAGACCCCGGCACTACCCACTCAGGCTGGTGCTTACTTGAAGACAGTAAGCCTGTTAAGTGGGGCTGGGATGACAACATAGACATAGTAAATACTTTAGGTGCTGATAAAGGTGTTCGCTGCCCATCCGGTAGTCACATAGATTTTGGTGGAGACTATGAGCACATAGCCATTGAAGACATAGCACACTACGGTATGCCAGTAGGCAAAGATGTCTTTGAGACAGTTAGGTGGACAGGTAGGTTTGAGCAAGCCTCATTTGTAGATGTAACTTACATAAAGCGTCCCGACGTTAAGCTATATCTATGCGGTTCACCTAGAGCCAACGACAGCACTGTCCGACAGGCAATAATAGACAGGTTTGGTGGCGATGAGGTAGCCATCGGGGGAAAGAAGTGTAAGACCTGTAAAGGCAAGGGTTGGGTAGGAAGAGGTCGTCCTATCTGTACTGACTGCGAAAAACAGGTTCACCAGATCAACGGAGAAGACGTAGAGAGAGGCTCAGGGTATCAGAGTGCTCCCGGAATCCTGCATGGTATCTCTGGACACGTATGGTCTGCACTTGCAGTGGGCTTGACCTATGACGACAAGCTATTGATTAACAGGGTATAAAAGAAAACCCCCTAGCCTGTTTGCGTAAGCTAGGGGGTTCTTTAAAGCATCTAGGACAAGTCAGACTAGACACTTTATAAGTTTCAGTTAGGGAGAAAGGAGGCAGTATATGAAGACTGCGACAGATGGTTTAGTAAGGAATACTTCGGCATCTGCAAAGAACCTAACCGGAACTTACAGTAAGTTTAACATGCCTGTCTATCGCTAGTCCATAAAAACTGGAGTGCCCTCTCCTACCCATGCTCCTGCAACATTGAAGTCAAAGTACTCCATAGCGTCTTCTCTGTCCATCCCATCTCTATCCATCAGCACATGTAAGCACCTGTCCTTGCTATACACAGCGACAGGAGTATTGAACTGATGCCCGAACCCTAGCAATGCTTTCTCAAAGCCGTCTGCTGTCAATGCACCTTCTGTCATTCTTGACCTCTCTTAGCTTCTTATCTAGCATAGCTTATTAGAGATGAATGAATCAAACTACCGACACCACTGGCTAATCCAACATCAGAAACTCTTAACACGCGTTACTCCGCTAGCTATATGCATAGCCTTCATCATTACGGGTGGAGTACTGTGGTCTACTGGTGTATTTAATATCGAAACTGTTGGGTATAGCAGCGTCTGGGTTCTAGCTTTTATCGGGGCTGCCTTAGTCTTTGTCCCTGTCGGAGCACTAGCAGCAGTATGTGTTGCTGTATCTCCTGTCGCAGACCTGAATCCCTTGCTGATAGGGGTCGTTGCAGCTTCAGCGGAAGCTGTCGGGGAATTAACGGGATACCTTGCAGGTATGAGCGGTAAGGCTGTCTTTGATAAGAACCGTTTCTACCTACGCTTTAAGAACTTATTCTCTAGGTACGCTGGACTTACTCTATTCTTTGGTAGCGTCATACCTAACCCACTGTTTGATGTCATGGGTATAGCTGCTGGCAGCATACTATACCCTGTCTATAAATTTCTTTTACTGGTGTTCTTAGGTAAGGTAATCAAGTTCACATGGGTAGCACTGGGTTGCTACTACAGCATGGCTTGGGTCTGATACTTTGCGTATAGCTTTCTCGCCGCATAAGCTGCGGCAATAGCGACCAGTGTAAAAGTAAATAAGCGTTTCATTCTTTTCTTGCCTTGATCTTGGACGAGACTTTTTTGTAAGCCCCACGTATTTTCACTATAGGAAAGCCTATAACAGTTCGTATCTTTCGTATAGCTATGGATAGTAAAGACCTGATCTTCTTTACAAACATATAGTCTCCCTGTTCGGTCCAAGCTAACCACGACAGGAACAACCCAAGCTCGTAAAGAATAATGATAGGTACAGCTAGTAATGTCTGATTAACTATATCGAAGGTAGGTGTGATGATAGCTGAGAGGATAAAGGCTGTTACTGGTACATACTTTCGCAGCCCTCGTAAGCGCAGGTAGGAAATAATCCTTAGCTTGGCTAGTAAGAACATAGCAATGGGTAGTTCAAACACCACGCCTAGCCAGAACATCATAGCTACAAGTAAGTTTAGATACTCAGATATATCTATAACTGGGACAGCGACACCTGAACCAAAGTTCAGGAGGAACTTAAGTCCTGTTGGCAGTAATACCCAATAGGCAAATGCAGCCCCAGATAAAAAGCACAGGACGGTTGCTGGAAGAAAGATAACCAGAAACCGCCGCTGCTGAGGGGGAATCAGCGGGCTGAATAAAGTATAGATACTAACTGCTAAGACAGGCAAGGCAGCTATAGCACCGCCTCTCATAGCAAGCTGTATCGTTGCCCCCATCATAGCTGTAGGGGAGTTATATACAGGCATCCCATCGAAGGGAGAGAGATTACCCCCGGAAGGGGCGATCAATATATTAAAGACTGCTTCTCTGTAGTACCACGTAGCAGCAGCACCAGCACCAAAAGTTATGAGGACTAAGAATAGTCTTCGCCGTATTCGTTGCCCTAGTACACGACCTGCACGTTGGGCTATACCCCTATAAGGGGCGAGCACTAAGTGTCCTTCTTAGTCTTCTTTGAATTGCCCCGGCGTAGCATCGTTGCCATCCAGCCACCACCACCTAAAAGTACAACCGTGCTAGCAGCGACGATTCCTACTAAGACCCATTCATTCATACTAATAGTCCTTGATTTTAGTTAGCGTTGCTCATCTTCAGCGAGAGCATCTATCTTATTCTTTGCAACTAAGTTACTTAGTCGCAGCTTGCGTACTGTTTTTGTAAAGTCACGCATACCTGACTTAGCTGTAACTGCTGCCCACGTATTAATAAATACAATGCCTCTAGCAGCAGATGTAGCTGAATCAACTGCACCGCCAACTAGGAAGTCGAACAGTCTTACTACAACAAATGATGCAGCGATGCTCCCTAGTGTATAGCCCAGTAACCAGCCCATTATTACTTCTTCTTCTTGCCTTCAAGTGCCCCAAGTAACCCATCAACCGCACCTAATATTGTAGACGCATACGATGTTATCACGTTCTGTAGAGGACGCATCCCTGCGGCTTTAACCTTATCTTTAAGTTCAGATAGAGATTCAGCAAGCTCGGTAGAGCTTACTACCTTACCGTCTTCTCCCTCGATAATTAGTGCAGGTTCCTCTTCTGCAACTATCTCTTCTGCAACTATCTTTTCTTTGACTGGTTCCTCTGGTTTAATCTTTGACATCTTTTTTCTCCATTGCTTCCTTCTCGATGTTCTGAGTCAACTCAGCCCTCATCCTAGAAGCAGCAGCTATAAGTAACTGCTTGTTAAAGTTAGGGTCTACAGTCCGAACTACGTCTACGTCCTGCATTGTGATTGTCACATTATTTTCGTCAGCCATATTAGTCCTTTATCAATGCTCTTACCTTAATTCTAAGAGCCGTTATATTAGCTGGTATTGTAGTACCAATATCTGCTTTCCTAATGCTATACCAATCTGTTGCCCTTAATACATCTTGGCACCTTTGATTAAGAATAGCAGTATGGGATGTATCGTGAACTGTGTGCGTAATGCCCGATAGGTCTGCACCATCCTCAACAAAATAAACATCATCTTTTATGTGAAAGTGTAAGAACGGAAGAGTTACTGTACCGTCATCATTGAAGGTGTCTTTAGGTAGCGTATCTGTTGTTTCTATGTAAGGCATAACTATTATCCTGTATATGCAGTTGGACTCGTACCGCCAGTGGTGCTGGTAACAATCTTAAGGTGGATTCTTCCATCGCCTCCTGCACCCGGATTACCGTTGTCTCCTCCAGCACTTCCGTCAGCAGTAATTGCGCTATTTGTGGTTATGTCGTGAGCGACAATAAGTATAGACCCACCAGCCCCGCCACCTTGATTGCCCAGCCCATTGTCATCTCCTAAACCACCATCAGCATCTATCGCTCCAGAGCCAGATAGAGTTACTTCATCAGCCATTATTACAACAATGCCACCACCATGAGCACCGTTACCACCTGCGGTACCGTAATCATACCCACCAGAACCACCAGAACCACCAAAGCCTAAGTGGTCAGTTAAATCTTGTCCGCCCCAAGTAGTACCACCCGTAGCATTAGTATTGCCGTCTTCCCCGGCAGTAGCGTGTCCCCCGCCAGCCCCACTTTGAGAGGATAAAGTGCCGGGGACATTCCCTCGTCCGCCCGCACCACCACTAGCGTTATTTGAAGCAGTATATCCTGACCCTACATGTGTTTGTCCTTCACCTTGATCGCTGCTATACCCATAGCCAAAACTAGCAGCATCACCACCTCTAAACCCTTTACCTTCAGCATCAATTTTTCCAGTTAAGGTGACTGTTCCTTGACATTTAAAAACAATAATTCCACCTAAGCTACCATCCCAAGCCGGAACTGTAAAAGTCTCACTTAGAGTAACGGAGGTGTACTCTGGAATCCTAACCATTTGTGTATGGGTATAGGTAGTGTAATAGTAAGTATTCTGAAGACCCGTGTTGAAAGTAATAGTGGTCCCAGAAATCCCACCAATCTCAAGGTATTCATGGGTACCCTCAGTAAGACCAGCATTTCGCTGTGACTGGATCAATAGAACTTTATCGCCAACCGAAAAACCAGTAGCGTTACCTACTTCACAGGTAGTGTCTGATGCAGCCGGGGAGTCGGATACAGATGTCTCTAATACTGTCCACGGCTCTGTGGCAGCACCATCACTTCCGTTGCCGTAATCATACGGACTTGTCGGATCACAATCAGAA
>Ga0206683_10001763_pt1 | contig 14798 bp, 16 predicted proteins | sample M280m12015metaG_FD_155483 | JGI IMG/M metagenome (GOLD analysis project Ga0206683, IMG submission 155483) | Ammonia-oxidizing marine archaeal communities from Monterey Bay, California, United States - M2 80m 12015 | ecosystem: Environmental > Aquatic > Marine > Intertidal zone | place: USA...
ATCTGGCCCAGTATTCTCTCGAGACTGTGCAGATGTTCTACGATGATGCCAGCCGGGCAGGGTACCAACTGTAGGCGCTCATATATTTCAGAGTTTATAAGCTATTCGACAAGTTGCAGTTTTAAGCGACACTTTACTGCCGTAACATCACCAGCGCGCGTCCCGCCACCGCGGCGAGTACCAGCGAGCCCCCGGCAAGAGCGGTGGCGCTTGGACGCTCACCAAAGCCCAGCCAGACCCATATCGGTCCCAGAGCGAACTCGATGAGGACGATGAGCATGATCTCGGCGCTCGCCACATAGCGTGAACTCTGGATGAACAGAAAATGCACCACCGTTACGATAATGCCGCCCCAGAGCAGGCAGATCAGACTGTCGTGCACTGTCAGGTGATAATCAAAGCCGGCACCCGCAAACCCGATACACATGCTAATGGCTCCACCAATGACACTGACAGGCAGCATATTTCGGTCCTTCGCCAGGCGTAGGAATATCACGAACATCGAAAAAAACACCGCACACAAAAGTGCCAGGGCATTACCCAGCACTGAACCTCCGCCCAGCCCATCGGCAACCATAATCCCGATACCGATCATAGCTACCGCGATGGCAATGAGCGTTGACCGGGACAGTTTCTCGCGCAGCATGAGCCAGGCAAGTACCGCCGTGATAAGTGGACAGGCGCTTAGCGTAAACAAGGCATTGGCGATTGTCGTGTGGGTCATTGCCAAGATCACTGTAGGATTAGCCAGACCCAGGCAAACGCCGGCGCCGAGGCCAAACCAGCCGCAGTCCAACAACATTCGCGGCAATTGCCAGCGGTAACGCAAGATCAGCATAGCCAGCACCGCGAACGTGAAGAACGCCTGGCGTCCGAAAATAACCTGCCACTCGTTTGCTGTTTCAATACTACGCAGCATGAAGCCGTTGACGGAGATCAGCAGGCTGCTGCAGACAATCAGTGGCACCGCGAAACGCTCGGAGAAGGTGCGCACCGGGATGGTCTGGTAGGCGGTCACGGCGTGCGTGCGGGCCCGGAATAGAGTGTGGCTATGGACAATCCCACCAGGGTGGCAATGATGAGGCTCCCACCAATCAATGTCTGCTGGCTCGGGGTCTCTCCCAATACCAGCCAGACCCAAAGTGGTGCAAGTAACGCTTCCAGGCGCATGATGAGACTCACCTCTGGTGCAGAGATATACCTTGGGCTCAAAGTGATCAGCGCCACACTCACAGGTACGATCACCAGTCCCAGAAGCAACATAAAGGCCAACGCTTGGCCGTGGATACTTGTCGGGGCGGCAAAAGGCCAAGCCACCAGGCAGACGAGCGCGCCACTCCAGGCTATTGCCGGAATCATGCTCATCGCACGGTGTTTGCGAATCATGACAAAGTTAAACGCCAGCGAAAAGCTGACAGCTAACGCAGCGAGATCACCGGCGATACCGCCACCTTCCATACTGCCCGAGAAAACCAGGACCAGGCCAATGACGATAGTCACCGCCGCCAGCCAGGTGCGAAGCGTAATGGGCTCGTGAAAAATAAAGTGACTCAGCAGAGCCGCGACGAGGGGCGAAATACTCATGATCACCAGTGCGTTGGCCACAGCCGTATTCATGATCGCGAAAACAAAACATAAAGAGCCGGCTGCAAAAAGAACAGCAACCGTTATGCCGTGTCGGCCGATACTGAAAAGCCGCCTCCAGCCCTGAGGGCGATCCAGCACTGATGTAATGATGATCAGTCCAAGTGCGGAAAGGCCTCCACGGTAGAAAACCAGCGTCCATACATCAGCATTAATCAACCGCAGCAACAGGCTGTCGGGGCTGATCAGGATAATGCCGCCAAGGCATAGCGAGACACCCTTGAATTGATCCGCTTTGCCGCTCATGGCCGCGCATTCTATAGAATGTACTTATCCATCTGGAGAACTTTTCTGATTGTGTCGTCGTGACAACGCATCGTGGCGCAGGCAATGTCCCGGGTGAGTAAGGCCACCCATTACGCTGGACTGTATTTAGGGTTTTTTAAAAATTCCCGGCGTTGAAGTCGTGCACAGCCTGGATGATCTCCTCGTGGGTGTTCATAACGAAGGGTCCATGGCGGGAGACCGGCTCACCAATCGGGTCACCTGCGACCAACAGAAAACGACAGGCGTCATCATCTGCGACTACATATACTTGCTTCCCCGGTCCGAGCACCGCAAGTTGACGACTTGATATCGTACGGTTATTTTGCGTTCCGGGTTCACCAATAGTTATGGTGCCATCAATAACAAACACGAAAGCCGATTGATTTGGTAGCAGTGACTCAATAAATTCGCTGCCCGGGAGCATACTGACATCCAAATATAGTGGTTGGGTTACAACGTTGGCCACCGGGCCCCGGGTACCGCCGGAGGTCGCTCCTGTGATGACACGTATTTTGACATCGTTGCCCCGAACTTCTTCGGGGATGTCGTCGGCGGGAAATTCGCGGTAATTGGGAGAGCTCATTTTCAAACGGCCGGGCAGGTTGACCCACAACTGAAAGCCGGCCAGGCGGCCGTGTTCCTGTTCGGGCATCTCTGAGTGGATGATCCCGCGGCCGGCGCTCATCCACTGTATACCGCCGGCCTCGATTACGCCGCCGTGCCCAGTACTGTCTTCATGGCGCATTCTACCGGCGAGCAGATAAGTCACGGTCTCGAACCCGCGATGGGGGTGAGCAGGAAAGCCGGCAATATAGTCATCCGGATTATCTGATTCGAAAAAATCCAACATTAAAAACGGATCCAGGTGATCCAATTGCGCTGAGCCGATATACCGGGTCAGGCTGACTCCGGCGCCATCAGAAGTGGCCATGCCCGGGATGATTTTCAGAACGGTACGCAAGCCGCTTGCCAGTTGATCTGACGATTGCTCTGTCATGGCGTTAGTTGCATAAGATTCGGTAGCCTGTTAGACCATTGGGCTAAGTGGGTTCTGGGGTAATGTCCAGATTTTCTTCTTAAGATTTGAGATAGTGCTGATGTACAGGCTACACCTTATGAATCCCGGTGGATCGGGAAATCCAGCATGATCCCAAAGCTTTCTCTTGCATTATTAGTCTACCGGCAACGCGACACCGAAAGTGTCACCCCCGGATTCCAGGAACGCTTTTTCTTCTGGCGTAGATACTCTTCCAAGAATGGCATTGCGGTGGGGAAACCGGCCAAAGCGCTCAATAATGTCGTAATGCCTGTTGGCGTAATCCAGCGCGGTCTGTGCGACTTGTTCGTAGGGCGCTAGGCACCGCCCAGCCAGGATTCGATAGAGCTCTACTGCGCGAGTCTGGTCATCCATTTCTTCGGAGTGCTCAAAGGGTAAAAATAGAAAAACCTGCTCAAGCGGGTGCATGTCCAGATGAGCGTCCTGATCTACAACCTTGCGAGCAAGGTCCAGCGCAGCACTATCATAGTCAAACGCATGCGCAGTATTGCGATACATATTTCGCGGAAACTGATCCAGGACCAGTATGAGTGCCAGCGTATTTCTGACGTCGTTGCTCCAGTGTGTCAGGTCTCCACCTATCGCAAGATCTGGTAGCCGATGAAACCGGGCTCTAATCTCGTTATCGAACTTGGGATCAGGCACAAACCAGGCTGCTTGGCGGCCAGCCAGCTTGTCCACTGAGTCCAGAGAATCTGCGAACCAGAAGTTCAGTATTTCAAGCGGGCCTGTCACGGGGTTCCTTGTGGGTTTGGATCGGTTGGGGATGGAGATCACTCAGTACCTGCATTGACCATTTTGGGATGGCCATTGCCCAGAATTCATCAACGTCACGGCACAACTCATGCAAGGGCTGTTGACCCAGCCATGCCCAGGCCGTATGCAGCGCAGGCAATGGTCTTGTGGACTGGACTGGACGGGCGTCATCACGTTTGCTGATCTTGCGACCATCACGGTCTCGTACCAGGGGTACGTGGGCATAGGTAGGGGTTGGGTAGCCCAGCAGTTGCTGCAGGTAGACCTGGCGCGGGGTTGATAAGGCAAGATCGGCGCCGCGTACCACATGGGTTACCTGGTCAAGAAAATCATCGACAACCACCGCGAGTTGATAGGCGGTAAAGCCGTCGGCGCGGCGGATAATAAAGTCGCCACTGCCGCATTCAAGGTTCTGGTTAACGGTGTTACAGACCTGGTCGTCGATCTTAATTTCCCGGTCCTCAGTACGCAAACGCAAACGCAACGATCCCTGCCCAGATCCGGTACCATCCCAGGTGCGACATGTGCCTGGATAGATGATGCCGTTTTCGCCATGCCGACCGGTAGCTTCGATCTGCCGCCTTGAACACCGGCACGGATATGCCAGGCCGCGCTGGCGTAATTGGTTAATGGCTTCCCAGTAGTGGTTTTCGCGTTGCGACTGCCAGTGTACGGGTCCATCCCAGTTAAAACCGAAAGCCTTCAGCGTGATCATGAACTCTTCGGCCGCTGCAGGGACTGTGCGACCCTGGTCAACATCATCGATTCGCAACAGCCATGTGCCATTGTGGTGCTTGGCATCAGCGAAGCTCGCTACGGCCGCTACCAGTGAGCCAAAATGCAGTTGTCCAGTTGGTGATGGAGCGAAACGGCCTACATATGGTTCGCGCGAATCATTTTGCGTTGTAGGTTGATAAATGGCTGGGTCAACCGTTGGGCACATGGTTCCACCACGACGAGTTCTTCAGGGCCCGACGCAGTGGTGTATCCACCTCGGCAGGAGCGTTTTGAATATATTGCCGAGCCTCGCTAAGTCCATCACCGCTCAATGCCCAGAGGTGGTCCATTGCGGCCTGCAGATCGAACCGACGGTCAGTCAGTGCCTCGAAGTTGCGTGTACCGTCGGTCCAGACCGCGCCGTCGTAGTGCGAGTTTTGTATCCAGTCCCAGAGGGTTTCCCGGGTGGTTTCATGAGCTGAATGGGAATCGCCTGTGATCTGGTCGACAAAACCTATATTGTCGATGGTGGTTCGTTCGCGGGCGGCCAGGTCGGCTACCGTCTCTTCCAGCGTTTCTCGCGCGCTATCAATCACGCAGGTTGGGCATGGTAACCCGTCGACATGGTCGATCACCAGTGCCAGTGCGTATTGGCGCTTGCACGATACCAGGGAGAATTCCAGAGGCAGGGTAGGGCCGTAGTACATCTGCCAGTCGCCTGTCACATGTGGCGCAAGATCATCGAGATCCCAGATCAAGGAGCCAAAACCGATGACAGCGAGTCGAGTCATAAGTGAGCCGAATCAAAGTAGATTGACCCCCCATCTTTGGCACGGTATTGACGTTTGTCTATGGACACTCGTGCTATCTTATCTGCTCAATGGGTCCAGAGCGTGATTTAGATCCAATTTTGACTTAGCCGGCAGGGCTTCACACCTTTTAGACATGCGCAACAGTTTCACTCCAACCTTTAACGAATTACCTGATGAGTTGCCTGTGTTTCCATTGCCCGGGGCGGTGATTCTGCCCAATGGCCAATTGCCACTCAACATTTTTGAAAAGCGCTACCTGAATATGGTGTTTGACGCACTGGCTGACTCTCGACTGATCGGCATGGTGCAGCCTCGGGAGGACAATAATGCCATTGTTCCGGAACTCTATAGTACCGGTTGTGCAGGGCGTGTTGTCAGTTTTAGTGAGACTCGGGACAACCGGTTGTTGATTGTACTGGCCGGAGTGTGTCGCTTCGACATACAGGAGGAATGCGACCCGGTCAGGGGTTATCGTCGTTTCCGGGTGTCATGGGATCGCTTCGCCAATGATCTGGCCAAGGAAGACCTGGAGATGGATTGCGCTGCGCTTTTGACTTCAGCACGGCGTTTTATCGAGAGTCACAAACTCTCGGTCGACTGGAGTGCGCTGGATACCCTTGCCTTGCCGGAATTGGTTGACACCCTGGCCAGTAGCCTGCCGTTTTCCTCAGAAGAAAAGCAGGGCTTGGTCGAGGAAGTCGTTATCGGGGACCGTTTGGAACTTCTGACAGCGCTGTGCGAGTTCGGCGCTATCGCTGGGGCCGAAGAATCAACGCTGGCCCATTAGTTCGGGATCAGCAATTTCAGGCTCTCGACCGGTATTATTTTCTGATGGTTTGTTATCCAGATTTGGAATCGACTCGACGTGCTTGACGGATGTAGTGTTCTAGTTGGGCCTGAAGGTCAGAGCGGATATGTCTGTGATGTGGGCTAGCACTTTTGCATATGCTGCTAAATTGGAGTGACCAAAGAGACCTTTGAGTCTGGTACACGCACCTGCACCCGCCCTAGGGTGACACGAACCGCGAAGCAGGCAAGATCGATTTCGGCTGGCTCATCCATCGCGCGCCCATCACGCAAACAAAACCGACTGCCGTGCAACGGGCAGCGTACGGTTTCCCCATCCAGTGCACCCATCGATAGTGAAGCATCCTCGTGAGTGCAGGTATCAGCAACCGCCAATGGCGTACCGGCGACGTTGGCAATCAAAACTCTCTGGCCGGTGGTATCGACACGCTTCATATTTCCCGGTGGCAGGTCGTCCAGTGGTCCAGCATCAACCCACAAAGCGGCTTCCCGCTTCAGCTCGTCAGAGTCCATCACTTGGTTCACGGGTTGGGGTATCAATGACGAATCCTTCATCTGTAGCCGTTTCGGGCGAGAACCAGGCAAGCTGGTCATGCAGGCGTACAACGCTGCCGATAATCAGAAGTGTCGGCGCCTTAACTTTAGCGGCAAAGACAGTCTCGGCCAGCGTATCCAGGGTGCCGCTGATCACTTTCTGGTTCACCGTGGTTCCTTGTTGAATCAGCGCTGCGGGGGTAGTCGGTGCAAGTCCATGATTGACCATCTCCCGACAGATGGTATCCAGGCCAGTTAATCCCATATAGACGACGACCGTTTGCGCGGGTTGGCACAACGCATCCCAATTAAGATCAACGCTGCCATCTTTAAGGTGTCCCGTCACGAAAAGACAGGATTGCGCGTGATCCCGATGGGTCAGTGGAATCCCGGCATAAGAAGCACAGCCTGCTGCAGCGCTAATGCCTGGAATGACCTGAAAAGGAATATCATGTGTTACCAGATCTTCGATTTCCTCACCGCCACGCCCAAACATAAACGGGTCACCGCCTTTGAGGCGCAGCACGCGTTTGCCCTGGCGGGCCAGCGTCAGCAGCAGCTGATTGATATCCGGTTGCGCTACTGCGTGGTTGGATTTTTCCTTGCCCACGTAGATTCGCTCGGCATCGCGGCGTACCAGTTCGACAATAGCTGGGGCCACCAGTCGGTCATACAGCACCACGTCGGCACGTTGCATTAGCCGTAAGGCTCTGAATGTCAGCAGGTCTGGGTCTCCTGGGCCGGCGCCAACGAGGTAGACCTCGCCGCGACTGTAGTCACTGTCTGATGTGACGCTGATCATGCGCGCTAACTCTTTTTTTGCTTGGCGGTCTTTGCCTGCAAATACCAGTTCGGCCACGCGACCCTGGAAGACTTCCTCCCAGAAGGCGCGTCGAGCGCCGGTTTTGGCTAGTGCCGTTTTGACGCTATCGCGAAACTGTCCAGCGAGGTCTGCCAAGCGCCCATAAGCAGCGGGGATCAGGGTTTCCAGACGTGCCTTGAGTAGCCGTGCAAGAACCGGTGAGGTGCCGCTGGTGCCAATTGCAATAATGACCGGTGAGCGATCGACGATAGATGGCACGGTAAATGTGCAAAGGTCCGGTTGATCAACTACGTTGACCGGGATTTGTTTTGCCTGCGCAGCTTGTGACACCGCTTGGTTAACAGCGCGATCGTTAGTGGCGGCAATGACAATCCGGGCATTTTCAAGTTGTGCCGGATCAAAGCGTGTTGCAATCCATGTCAGTGTGTCGGCTGCGAAGTATGCTTGTAGCGTGGTTTCCAGTTGTGGAGCCACAACCGTTACCCGAGCTCCTGCGCGTAGCAGCAGGTCTATCTTGCGCTCGGCGACCCTTCCCCCGCCCACAACCAGGCAGGGTATATCGCGCAGTTTGAGAAAGACTGGAAGGGCGTTCATGAATCGAAGTTTATTACGGGGCAGTGCTCATTGTGTGTGCCAGCACTGGCCGGGTGTTATATCCAGATGGCAATATAAGCAAATTCCCCAACAGCGCTAGCATTTGCTTGGGCATTGTTTCCCCTTCTGCTGACATAGGGTTTCACCCCTTGGCAGCAGCAAAAATAAGGTTTGGTGTAATGTGTCCAGTGCTCTGGGTGGTTATAGGGTGCGGGTTAGGCCCCATGGGGAGGGCTCATCCAGCTAAATTGACAGCATCTAGAATCCGGCCTTCGCGTAAAGCGCCTGCGCTCGCACTGGGTCGCGCTCGATCCCACGACCCTGCTCAAGCATCTGTGCCAGCGCTACCATCGCCCCTTCGAGACCTTGAGTTACCCCAGCCTCAAACCAGTGCACTGCCCGGGCATCATCTTGTTCAACGCAGTCGCCACTCATATACATGAAGCCAAGGCCATGCAGGGCAAGACCATACTCCTGGGTAGCCGCACGCTTCATCCACTTGTAGGCAAGCTGTTCGTTACGGACAAGGCCAAGACCATTCTGGTACATAATGGCCAGACGATATTGAGCCTCGGCGCTGTCATTTTCAGCGAGCCCCGACAGAAGCTGCATTGCCCGGGAGAAATGCTTGGCTTCAAAGGCGGCAACCCCGCTGGCCAGTTGCAGTACGGTATCTTCAGGTTTATTCATTGTCAGGTGTATGGTTGTTTGTTACAGGCCTATTGTTGGGCCCAAATACTAAGACCCAGTTTACAAAGCGTAGCAGTACACTTAACAAACGACACTATCCAATTGGATATGGAAGCCTGCCCGGCTCAGACTTTAGACTACCGGCTTCTAGGTGACTAAGCGGTATGGGATTACTTTCGTCCAGATAACGCAACAGCCTGCAAGATGCGCCAATACCTTCAGAAAATTGCCACCGGGCCAGAACTCAGTAAGGATCTGTCCCGCGATGAGGCTCGTGCAGCAATGACCGAGATTCTGTCCGGTGGGGCCGACCCGGTCCAGGCGGCTATTTTTCTGATTGCACTGCGTATGAAGCGCGAAACCATGGCTGAAAATCAGGGAGTGCTCGATGCTTTGTTGGCCCATGCCAATCAGGTGAGTGCTAAAGTGGATGACGTGCTTGATCTGTCAGACCCTTTTGATGGATTTACCCGGGGCATGCCGGTGGCACCTTTTCTGCCCGCAGTGCTCGCGGCTTGCGGCATTGCAACGGTTAGTAATGGTGCTGAATCGATAGGCCCGAAATTTGGTGCCACCCATCGCAAAGTCTTGCGTAGCGCGGGTATCGACGTCGACCTGAGTCCGGATCAGGCAGCTGAGCAAGTCGCAGATCCGGCTGTTGGTTGGGCCTACGTCGACCAGAGGTTTTCTTGTCCATCATTACATGAGCTTGCCGAACTACGTACCCGTATTGTCAAGCGACCGTGTTTGACCACGCTGGAAGTGCTGTTGGGCCCGGTGCGTGGTCGCAGCCGGACCCATTTGTTAACCGGTTATGTGCACAAACCCTATCCACCCGTTTACACAGCTCTTGCTCGTGAATCAGGTTATGCCTCGGCGATGATTGTGCGCGGGGTCGAAGGTGGGGTGATTCCATCGCTGAATCAGCCGTCGAAACTTTTTGTTTACCAGGGGGATGAGTTAGACAACGAAGTGCGGTTAGACCCGTCGGATTACGGAATAAGCGCGACGGTGCGCAGTGTGCCTTTGCCAAAAATAATCCCAGCTGGCGACTCTGGTGATGAAATCATGACAGCACTGGATCCGGATGCCTTGGCAGCTTTTTCAGCGGAGGCGGGTTTGCAGGGATTAGCGGGGGTCGATGGGCCGGTCAGGGATAGCCTAGTCTACGGCGCCGCACTTTGCCTATGCCAACTTGGCCTGGAGTCAAATACGATCGACGCATCAGAGAAAGTCCGTTCAGTACTGGACAGCGGTGAGGCAGCGCGGCGATTCGAGGCGGCGATTCAGTAATCCATGCGTCGCGCGCTACGCTCCAATTTTCTCTTGTTCTCCATCACTGCATCGGTGATCGGCGACAGGATAATTTCCATCGCCAGGCCCATCTTGCCACCGGGCACTACAATGGTGTTTCGCCGTGAAATAAAAGAGTCATGAAGCATGGACAGTAGATAGGGAAAGTCCACCCCGAGCTTGTTCGGATCACGAAAACGGATCACCACAAAGCTTTCATCAGGCGTTGGGATGTCTCGGGCGATAAAAGGGTTTGAGGTGTCAACAGTCGGCACGCGCTGGAAGTTGATATCAGTGCGGGAAAACTGGGGTGCGATATAGTGCACATAGTCATACATGCGCCGCAGAATGGTTTCAGTCACGGCTTCCGGTTCATAGCCGCGACTTGCTGTATCTCGGTGGATTTTTTGAATCCACTCAAGATTCACAATAGGGACCACCCCCACCAGTAGGTCGACGTGCTGGGCGATATTGACCATGCCGTTCACTACGCCGCCATGCAGGCCTTCATAGAAAAGCATGTCGGTGTCATCGCTGATATCTTCCCAAGGCGTAAAAGTTCCTGGTTTTTGCTTATAAGGTGCCGACTCTTCATCGTTATGCAGGTAATAGCGTATTTTTCCCGTGCCGGTCTCACCATAATCACGAAAAAGGCTCTCCAACTTCTCAAAGTGATTTCCGTCTGGGCCAAAGTGGCTCAGGTTCTCGCCACAGGCCTGCGATTTAGCAACCTCGTCACGCATCTGGTAACGATCGTATTTGTGAAAACTATCGCCCTCGACAATACATGCCTTAAGGCTTTCGCGAAGGAAAATATGCTCCAGCGCAGTCTTGACAGTACTAGTACCGGCGCCTGATGAGCCGGTTACAGCAATCACAGGGTGTCTAGTGGACATAAGTTTTTCTCCCCTTTGCCCGGTAGAGAACTGCCAGGCAACAGGTGCAACCGATTTAATAACTGGGACTATAAGGGATAGGTATCATCAGAATAAGCAAATTTATTTTATTTCATAAATAAGTTTATACTTATCCTTAAACTGGCCTGTGTTTTGCTAGGTACAGCCACAGGCCAGGGAAAGTCTATGCATATAACATTTCGGCAATTACAGGTGTTTGAGGCGGTCGCCCGGCACCTGAGTTATACCCGCGCTGCAGAGGAGTTGTATTTGACGCAGCCCGCAGTCTCTATGCAGATTAAGCAACTGGAAGGCTCGGCTGGGTTATCGCTGTTCGAGCAGATCGGCAAGAAGATTTATCTGACACAGGCCGGTGAAACCATGGTGGGGCATGCTCGAACGATTCTGCAGCACTTGGCCATAGCCGGCGAGGAGATGAACGAACTTCGTGGTGTGGACTCTGGACGTCTGCGCATCGCTATTGCCTCTACCGTGAATTATTTTGCTACTCGACTGCTTGCGACTTTCGCTCGCGAGCACCCTGCGGTGGAAATATCTTTAGATGTGGCCAACCGCGAATTGCTTCTGGCCCGCCTTGACGAAAACATACCTGACCTCGTACTGATGGGTCAGCCGCCAAAGGATATGGAACTGGTATCTGAGTCGTTCATGGATAATCCACTGATTGTGATCAGCGCCCTGAATCATCCGCTGGCTGGGCGTCCCAAAATTCTTTTGAGCGACCTCGCCCAGGAAAAATTCCTGGTTCGTGAGCCAGGATCAGGAACGCGGATTGCCATGGAGCGATGTTTTGCTGAATACGATTTTCATTACCAAAAAGGGATAGAGCTGACGGGTAACGAAGCGATTAAGCAGAGCGTCGAGGCAGGTTTGGGTCTGGCAGTTGTTTCGGCCCATACAGTTGAGTTAGAGCTCACCCTCAAGCGTCTCATTCAGTTGAATGTGCAGGGGTTCCCGATCATGCGTCGCTGGTATGTGGCACACCGACGCGGTAAGCGCCTGTCACCGACAGCTGAGGCTTTTCGCAAGTTTGTCCTTGAGGCTGGGGCCAAGGTCAGCTGAGAACTACGCCTAGCGCTGACAAAGCATATAACCACTTGCTACAGGCAGATAAGGAAACGCGATTCCGTGTTGCGTTGCGCTAAAGGATAATCAACGATCTTAAGGTTTAATTGACAGCGCTCTCACGACGGTTATCCATGTTTAAGTTTGTTTTCAAAGCTGGCTTGGTAGCGGACAACTTCGCTCTTCTGGTAGGTTTTGCCAGATCCTTTTTTGATAGTGGCAAGTAGGTGTGTCAATTTGTACCCGGAAGTCATAAAATTAACTTATTAAAGACTACAAACTCCTGATGGAGTCTCGGTACGCGTTTTGGGATGCGCACATATCGGGCCAAGTCCGCGGCAAGGTGAACACAAGATGGCTGATCGACGACTACAGGTTTTCACAACAGTGGCACGGGTGCTCAGTTTTACCAAGGCGGCCGAGGCACTGCATATGACGCAGCCCGCAGTGACCTTCCAGATTCGCCAGTTGGAGGATTACTTCAATACTCGATTGTTCGATAGAACGCATAATCGCATCAGCCTTACTACAGCTGGGGAGCTCGTCAAATCTTATGCCGATAAGGTGATCGTGCTGTACAGCGAGATGGATAACGAAGTCCGCAAGTTGACAGGTGATGTGCTGGGTCCCCTGGTGCTTGGGGCCAGCACGACCATCGGTGAATATGTTATTCCCAGCATTCTCGGTGAATATCAGGCGAAGTTTCCTGAAGTGTTAGTACGCCTACATGTCGCTAACACGGAAGGTGTTATCCACATGGTCGAAAGCAACGAGATCGACATTGGTATTGTCGAGGGGCCAGTGAGCAACAAGAACCTGGTATCCAAGATATGTTGGGATGATGAATTGGTTGTCGTCATGCCGCCTGGACACCCGCTGGCAAAGTCATCATCAGTGGCTATCGAAGCAATCCTGGAGTACCCCTGTATCAGTCGCGAAGAAGGGTCGGGTACCCGTAATGTTATTGCGGATTATATGCGTGTCAGGGGCCATGAATTTTCTGACCTTAACCTGACCATGGAGTTTGGTAGTCCTGAATCAATCAAAAGTGCTGTCGTTGCTGGCCTAGGTATCTCAATTCTGTCTGTTGCCACACTGAACAAAGAACTACAGCTTGACATGTTGGCCAAGGCTAGCCTTGATCCACCCCTGACTCGACCCTTTTCAATTGTTTACCAGAGGCAGAAGTTCCGCTTGCGGGCGATGGATGAGTTTCTGGATTTTACCGAGGCGCATTGCGTTGCCAAGCAATCGGCCCAGTGAGTGAATTTGACGGCCAGGCGATCAGCCTGAGTCCGGTACGTGATGGGTGATCCTGACCGTAAGCATTGGCAGGCTCTATTTGACAGGTTGACAGCGGAACACCGGCAAAGTCTGCTGAATTTTGCCCAATACCTGCAATCGTGCCAACAGGATTCGGCCCCGATAGAGCTTGAAGTTGCTGATATTCCTCGCCCGCGAAGCGAAAGCGTAATTGGGGCAATACGTCGTCTATCTGAAACTTATCCCATGCTTGATCGGGCTAAACTTTTTAACCAAGCTTCGTCCCTGATGACCCAGCATGTGCTTCAGGGTTTAGAGGCGGATGCGACTATTGACCAACTGGAGGATCTCTTTAGTGGTTGTTACGAAGATTCTCTGAAAAAAGAACATTAATCGGCCTGAAACGAGTCAATTTGTATTGCTGGGTGGCATCCTTTAGTTGTTCAGCATTGCCTGAATGACAATAAACATGAAAGAATTAGTGTCGCTAACTACTTAACGGATCCGGACCACAGTTTCATGCCAGATGACACGCCTAATGTTTCTGATGCCGACGGCTATAGGCCCAATGTCGGCATTGTGTTGTTTAACAACCTCGGGCAGGTGTTGTGGGCGCGGCGTACGCGCCATGATGGTTGGCAGTTTCCTCAAGGCGGCGTCGAGCAAGGAGAGACAATTGAGCAGGCGGCCTACAGGGAGCTTTTTGAGGAGGTTGGACTGCGTCCACAGAATGTGCAACTGGTCGGCCGAACTCGCCAATGGCTGCGTTACGATGTGCCGGGCAAGTTACGGTCACGCAGAACCACCTTTCGCGGACAGAAACAGATGTGGTTCCTGATGCGCATGCTTGCGGCAGACGACAAAATCTGCCTGGATCATAGCGCTGTACCCGAGTTCGATTATTGGCAGTGGGTGGATTACTGGTTGCCAGCCAAACAGGTGGTGGCGTTCAAGCGTACGGTGTACGAGACGGCACTGTCTGAGTTGGAGCCTCTATTACAGCAGGTCTAGATTGCACCGCTAGGCTCGCTGTGATCAGGCTACTGCTTCAACTAGATTTTGGATCGCGCAGTCGGTGAATCAATTCAGTGGTTGAACGTTGGTAGCGAAAAGGCAAACTGTGGACGGCGCCACCAGCTGCCTGCACGATATCAGCCCCGACAATTTCCCCCTGACTCCAGTCACCACCTTTGACCAGATGGTCCGGTTTGATTTGGCGAATAAGCTCCAGTGGGGTCGCCTCATCAAACGCAGTAACGAGATCGACACATTCAAGCGCAGCGACGAGTGCCATGCGGTCTTCCAGCGGGTTGACCGGTCGCCCAGCGCCCTTATCCAGTTGGCGTACCGAGTCATCGGTATTTAGGGCCACCAGCAGCGTGACTCCCAGCCCGGCCCCTTCCTCAAGGTAGGTGATGTGGCCACGATGGAGAATATCGAAACAGCCGTTGGTAAAAACCAGTGGCCGTTGGGTGGAGTCGACCCGCTGCTTCAGCGCTTTTGGGTCGAGGATGATTTTATGGGCGCTGTTCAACCCAGAATGACACCGGCTGATACTT
>Ga0206683_10001768_pt1 | contig 14786 bp, 13 predicted proteins | sample M280m12015metaG_FD_155483 | JGI IMG/M metagenome (GOLD analysis project Ga0206683, IMG submission 155483) | Ammonia-oxidizing marine archaeal communities from Monterey Bay, California, United States - M2 80m 12015 | ecosystem: Environmental > Aquatic > Marine > Intertidal zone | place: USA...
TCATTGAGTCCATTAAAGAATGCTGTAGCTTATTCTGTCTTTGCGAATGGAGGAAAGGCTGTAGAGCCTTACTTCATTGAAAAGATTCTAGATAGGTCAGGGAATATAATTTTTCAAAGAGAGAAAAAAGATTTCCAGCAAGTAATTGATCCTAGAGTAGCTTTTTTAATTACCGATATTCTTCAGGAGGCTGCGGCTAGGGGAACTGCAAGAAAAGTATCAGAATTGAAACGACGAGACTTTGCTGGTAAAACAGGTACAACAAATGATGCAGAGAGTACATGGTTTACTGGCTATAATAATTCATTAGTAACTACAGTTTGGGCAGGCTTTGACCAACCTAAAAGCTTAGGAAATAGAGAATTTGGATCTTCTGTAGCGCTTCCAATTTGGTTAAGTTTCACTAAAGAGATAATAGACCAGATACCTCTAACAACTGAGCTACCTCCAGAGGGCTTATCAGTCATTAAAATTGATAAATCTACAGGAAAGAGAGCTGATATAGACACAAAGAGTCCAATCTTTGAATATTTTTTAGAAGAAAACCCTCCAAATTAACTGCTTAAAGAGCTAATCAAAAAGTCTATTTGCTCACTAGCTCTTTTAGTAGGCAGTTCTTCAAAACCTGATCTAACATATTGTTGGATTAATCCTTCGGCGCAAGCCAACAAAAGGTTAGCTGAAGAGGCAGTGCTTAAAGCCAGTTTCTTTTTACTTTCCTGCTCAAATTTTTGGAGGTTTTGTTTTATTTGTAATTCTATTTTCGACATTAATAACTTAATTCTTTCATCAAGTGATGTTTCGTCAACAGAAAAAGCTTCTCTTGTTAAGAGTCTTGCAAGGCCAGGATTCTTTTCACAGAAGGTTACAAGAACAATTAGTATTTTTTTTGTTTTAATTAAGCTTTTTTCCTCAGAAGAGTTTATGTTCCCAGTAAGCTCAAATAGATTTTGCTCGCAAAAGTCGACCAATCCAGAGTAGATCTTTCTTTTACTTGGGAAGTGTCTATAAAGCGCTGCTTCTGTAATTGAACACTCGGAAGCTAGTAAGGCTGTTGTAACTTTTACGGGACCTTTTGATCCTAGCATCTTTGCAAGGTTTTGCATGATCTCTAATTGTCTTGGTCTCAATTGGGTCATGTTTTTAGCTTATCATAGTTCCAACACCTTCAGCTGTAAGAACTTCAAGTAAAACTGCGTGAGGTAACCTTCCGTCAATAATATGACATGATTTTACGCCATTCTTTTTAGCTTCTAATGCAGCAATTAATTTAGGGGCCATTCCTCCTTGAATAATATTGCTGTTAATTAACTGCCTTCCTTTACGGGCAGAAATTCTTGAGATTAATTGTTTATTATTAAGAATTCCTTTTATATCTGTAAGAAGAATTAATTTTTCTGCTTTTAAGCTTTCAGCTATCTTTCCAGCAACAACGTCTGCATTTATATTTAGGTAACTTCCTTGTTTATTTATTCCGATCGGTGCAATGACAGGAATAGACCCATTAGAAATATTTTTTTTCAGTTCCGAGACTAAAACCTTATCTACTTTACCAACTAAACCTAAGTCGTTTTTGTCTGGACCAATAAATTTTGAAGCTTTTATAATTCTATGCTTTATATGATTAAAACTAATTGAATCTCCACCTGATTTTTTGATTAAGCTAACGATTTCATGATTAATCTTAGTTCCAAGAATTTTTTTAACTACTGACATAGTAGGCTTGTCCGTGACCCTGTGACCAGATATAAAATTTGAGGTTATTCCAGACTTCTTAAGTTCTTTAGCTATTTGCGGGCCTCCACCGTGAACTATAACTGGCTTCATCCCTACCAGGCTCATTAAGGCAATATCTCTTGCAAAGTTTCTTTTTAAATTTTGATCCGACATGGCAGCGCCACCATACTTAACCACTATGACCTTACCTTTAAATCTTTGAATATATGGAAGGCCTTCACTCAGTACAGAGGATATATTTTTAGCTTGTTTTACAGATATTCCCATTTTTAGAAATTAGTTAAAGAGGGTTCAATTTTATATAAAGTATCTTTAAACCTATCTTTAATACGATTAAGTGCCTTTGAAGAGTCTGCTTCAAATCTAAGAACTAAAACTGGCGAAGTATTGGACGCTCTTAACAAACCCCAGCCATCATCAAATTCAACTCTAATTCCATCTATTTCAATTATCTTACCTTCATCAAAGTTACTAATTTTCTTAAATTCGTCAATAATAATAAATTTTTCTTCATCAGTTGTTTTTAGATTTATTTCGGGGGTAGAGATTAATTTAGGTAAAGCATTAAAAATATCTTCTCCTTCAGATTCCGAAAGAATTTCTAACATTCTTGCTCCGGCATAGACACCGTCATCAAACCCAGGCCATCTATCATTAAAAAAGATGTGACCGCTCATTTCTCCCCCCAAAATAGCGCCATTCTCTCTTATCATGCTTTTTATGAATGTGTGCCCTGTTTTACTCATTAAAGGGATTCCTTTGAACTTTAAGATAGCTTCCTCTAAAAGTTTAGAACATTTAACATCAAACACTATTTTTGAATTTGGATTCTTCTTAAGGATATGCTCACTGAATAAGATCATTTGCATATCAGGAAAGATCATTTCCCCAGAAGGGGATATAACCCCCAATCTATCTGCATCACCATCAAACGCTAATCCTATATCAGAACTATTTTTGGCAACTGATTTAATAAGATCTTCAACATTTTCTGGTCTAGAGGGGTCGGGGTGGTGATTTGGGAATTCTCCGTCAAGATCACAAAAGAGTCCTTCTACTTCACAACCTAGACCTTTATAAATTCTTTCCGCTACTACGCCTGCAGCTCCATTTCCACAATCTATAGAAATATTGAGTGGACGTTTCAGTTTTATGTTATTCGTGACTTCTTCGACATAGCTCTCCACAACATCAAATGATTCAATATTTCCAGTCCCAGATAAGAAATCTTGTTCTTTTATCCTCTTTTTAATGGATTGTATTTCTTCACTAGAGGTTGAGTTGTTGTTAAAAAGAATTTTAAAACCATTGTAATCAGCTGGGTTGTGGCTTCCTGTAATTACTACTCCACTTGAGCTATTTAAATTGAAGGTAGAATGATAGAAGACCGGGCTTGGAACTATCCCAATATCTAGGACATTACACCCAGCAGATAAGACACCTCCAGAAAGCCATTCAAATAACTGAGGACTTGAAACCCTCCCATCTCTTCCAATGATGAAATCATTCTGTTTTCTATTAATAGATTCAGTTCCTAAAGCTTTCCCCAAAGCAAAAACAACTTCTTCAGTTAAGTCTTCGAAGGCAATTCCTCTTATGTCATTTGCCCTAAAAATATTGTCATTTAGTTCCATGAAGGCGGAATTATATATTTGATGACAGCTTTTTAGTCTATATAAATAAAAATATATAGATAAAATAAGAAAATTGAATAAGGAAGATATTGTGGATTTATCAAAAATTAAAGGTTCTATATGGTTTGATGGAGAAATCATAGATTGGCAAGATGCTAATGTTCACCTTCTAACCCATACTCTGCATTATGGATTAGGAGTATTTGAAGGAGTGAGGGCTTATAACACCTCTCAAGGCTCTTCAATTTTCAGGTTAGAAGATCATACAAATAGACTTTTTAAGTCAGCTAAAACTGTAAGCATGAAAATACCTTTTTCTCAGATTCAGTTAAATGATGCTCATAAACAAATAATCAAGCTTAATAACTTAACTGAGGCTTACATTAGACCTATGTGTTTTTATGGCTCGGAAGGCATGGGGCTAAGAGCAGATAATTTAGAAGTGCATTGCATGGTAGCAGCATGGGAATGGCCTTCGTATATGGAACCAGAAGCTAGAGAGAAAGGCATTAAAGTAAAACTTTCTTCCTATACAAGACAGGTAAGGAATCCTGTTTCTTCTGCCAAAGTTAACGGAAACTATGTACATTCAATAGTTGCTTTGAATGAAGCCTTGTCTGAAGGTTTTGATGAGGCATTAATGTTAGATTCAGAAGGGAACGTTGCAGAAGGTAGTGGAGAAAATTTTTTTATTGTTAAAGACAATGTTCTTATCACGCCCGATCTAGATGCCTCCCTTGATGGTATAACCAGAAGAACTATATTGGATCTAGCGAAAGAACTTAATATCACCTATAAGGTTAACAAGTTAAAGGTTGAAGACGTCCTTAAAGCAGATGAAGCATTCTTCTCAGGTACCGCAGCTGAGGTTGTTCCTATTAATTCTTTAGATAACCAACAGATAGGTGCAGGCGGGAGAGGCCCTATAACAGAGCAACTGCAAAGCACCTATTTTGATCAAGTCCGAGGCGTTAGGGAAGCAAATCAGAATTGGCACACTCTTGTAGAGTAGAACTCAGATAATGAAATTTTTAATAGTTGGACCATCATGGGTTGGAGATGCTGTTATGGCTCAGACCCTTTATAAATTATTAAAAGAATCTAACAAGGATTCTAAAATAGAGGTTCTTTCACCTAATTGGTCTATAAATATATTGGGCAGAATGGAAGAAGTCTCTAAATCTATCGCTTCTCCATTTAACCATGGTGAATTAAAAATGAAGGCTAGGTTTGATTTTGCTAAGCAACTTAGAGAAGAGGGTTATGAAAGAGCAATCGTAATGACTAATTCCTTAAAGTCTTCTTTAATTCCCTTCTTTGCAAAGATACCGGTTAGGACAGGTTGGCTAGGAGAAATGAGATTTGGTTTGATTAATGACCTTAGATCAAAAGAAAAGCATAAAAACCCTTTAATGATTGAGCAGTTTGCAAAACTTAGCATTAATCCACATGAAGATTTAAACAAATCATTGCCTTACCCCTCTTTAAGGATAGATTCGCATAATTTGAAAGAACAGCTTATTAATTTAGGAATAGATTCTGAAAAACCTTCCTTAGCAATTTGCCCAGGAGCTGAATTTGGACCGGCGAAGAAATGGCCTCCAAGTTATTATGCGGAAGTGTGTAATGAGTATTTAAGTAATAGTTGGAATGTGCTTGTTTTTGGTTCTCAAAACGATCAGATAACAGGAAATATTATCCAAGAAGCAATTGATAAAAAATTTTCAGATCATTTTTTTAATCTAACTGGAAAGACCTCTTTGATAGATGTTATTGATTTATTGTCTCATTGCAAAAAAGTAGTAACCAATGATTCAGGTTTGATGCACATTGCTGCCGCAGTTGACACTCCTTTGGTTGCTGTTTATGGTCCTTCAAGCCCTCAATTTACACCTCCTTTAATACATAATCATGTAGTACTAAGAAAATCTGAAGGTTTTGATAAGAAACGAGAAGGTTCAGAAGATCATGGCTATCATGAATCTTTAATTTCTATAAAACCTAGTGAAGTACTGGAAGCTTTAAGTCGTCTCAAAATATGACCTCAACAAAAAAAATAGCAATACTTCTATATAGATACTTTCCCTATGGAGGATTGCAGAAAGATTTTCTTGAAGTTGCTAAGGAGCTCAAGTATAGAGACATTAACTTCAAAGTTTTCACTAGGAGGTGGGAGGGAGTTATTCCTAAAGATTTTGAGGTAAAGGAAATTGGAGAAAGAGGGTTAACCAATTTTTCTAAGAATAAGAATTTCGTAAAAGACTCTTATGAAGCATTACAAGAATATGATCCGGATCTAGTTTTTGGATTTAATAAGATGCCTGGTTTAGATTTATATTTTGCTGCTGATACTTGTTTTAAAAAGGAGGCATTAAACAAAAGCCCATTAATCAAATTTACAAGACGATTTAGACAGTCTGTAGAGTTTGAGAAAGCAGTATTTGGAAGCAATTCTTCAACAGAAGTTTTTCTTCTAAATAAAAAACAAGCTGATGACTTTAAATCTGCATATCAATTAAATCCTCATCAGATGACTCTTGTACCTCCTGGTATAGACTTTAATTGGAGTGATCACAAACCGATAGAAATACATAATAGCTTTAAGATCCCGACAGAAGATAGAGTGGCGTTATTTGTTGGTTCTGATTTTTCTAGAAAAGGCCTAGATAGGGCGATCTCATCTATTCATTTTTTAAACATAAATCACATACCTTTTTCATTATTAGTAATAGGTAAGGACAATTTTGGTCCTTATTCAGAATTAGTAGACAAACTTGCTTTAAATGAAAGGATCAAATTCTTAGGGCCTAGAGATGATGTTGCGTCAATTATGAAATCTTCTGATTTACTACTTCATCCTGCAAGAGAAGAGGCTGCTGGCAACGTAATTATTGAGTCTTTAGTTTCTCGCTTGCCAGTTGCAACATGTAGAGATGTAGGATTTGCTGAAGAAGTTAAGAAAAATAAGGGAGGGATCGTTCTTGATGAAAAATTTGATCAAGATAAATTTGATAATTTAGTTTTAGGGATTTGCGAGAATAAAGAGTTGGAAAAAATTAAACAAGGTATGCTCGGCTTAGAAAGAGAAGAATATTTTTTCTCAAGATTTAAGTTTGTTGCCGATAAAGTTCAAGAAAGAATCAATGCATAAATCAGATTTTAAAGAACTTGATATTATGGACTTGTTTTCATCAGATAACCTTATATCTGAAGCTAAGAACATAGAAGGAGAGGTTTTTAGGGAATATGAAAATAGGGTTACAAAAAGAATTAAGCACAATGACCAAAACTATTTTCTAAAGTTCCATGGCCCTGTAGGGTGGAAAGAAATCATAAAAAACTTAATTTTATTTAAGCGTCCTGTTGTTGGAGCTAAACAAGAATATTTAGCGCTTTCTCTTATGCATGAAATGGGAATAAATGGACCAAAAGTAAAATATTATTATTCGAAAGGTTTCAATCCTTCTAATCAAAGCTCATTCTTAGTAACTAAAGAGCTTAAAGAGACAATTTCCTTGGAAGATTTCTTTTTGGAAGGTAAACAAAAAAACCTATCTTTTGTACAAAAAAACAATCTTCTTAATTCTATTGCAAACATTACGAGGAAGTTGCATCAGTGTGGAATTAATCATAGGGATTTATATCTTTGTCACTACCATCTTGATATCAAAACAGATTTTAACCAAATAGACTTATCACTTATTGATTTGCATAGAGCTCAGATTAGAAATGAAGTTCCTGAACGATGGTTAGTGAAGGATATTGGAGGTTTATACCATTCAGCAATTCAATTTGGATTAACTGAAAGAGATTGTTATAGGTTTTTGATGATTTATTTTAATTGTTCATTAAGAGATCTGTTTTCTAAGCATCATAACTTTCTTGAGAAGGCGAGAAGCAGAGCATTCTCTATGTACATGAAACCTTTGATGGCTGAGATAGATATCAGCTCCAAAGAACCATTATCTAATCAATCTTTATATACAAAGGTAACTAATAAAAATTTCAGGTGGATAGGTTTAAAAAATAAAGTTTCTGAAGATTTATTGGAGTTAATACAAAATGAAGAGTCTTTATTGTCCCAAGGATCCATTATTAAGAATGAAGAAGGTCATTTGGTAGTAAAAATTTATTTTTCCGGAAGAAGTTTATTCGTAAAAAAATATAGAATTAAGAGTTTTTTCCACATGACCAGAAAATTTTTTAATAAAACACGGGCAAGGAATTCTTGGGAGGCCTTACATTGGTTTAATTCTGTAGGCGTAAGAACAATGCAGCCAGTATTAATATATGAAGAATTGGGACTAAGCGGAGCTCTTAACTCCGTATTGGTTACTGAAGAAATAGAAGGAAAACGTTTGGATCGAGCAATTCAAGAGAAAGAGGAATCTGTCAAGACAGCTTCTTCTATTTATAATTTCTTTAAAAGAATAAAGTGGATAGGCTTTCATCATGGAGATGCTAAATCTTCTAATTTTTATATTAGTAAAGATAGGTTGGTTGTCTTTGACCTAGATAGTTCAAAGAGACACTCTCAAAGATCATTAACAAAGAAAATTGAAAAAGATAAAAAAAGGATTTTAAGAAGTTTAGAAGATTCAGCAGAGATAACAGAAGCTCTTAAATTGCGTTTTTAAAAGGAAGTAAGATTGAAAATAGGAATTCTCAGTTACAGGAGTCACCCTTATTCAGGAGGTCAAGGAATCTATGTAAGACATCTAAGCAAAGCACTGCAAAGATTAGGGCATGAAGTAACAGTTTTGTCAGGCCCTCCCTATCCTGAGCTAGATGCTGAAATTGAGTTAGAAAAGATTCCCAGCTTAGATTTATTTGGAGTTGAAGATAGAATTAAAGAGTTTAAATTCAGTCTTCTTTTTTCTCCACTAGACCTCTATGAATGGATTTCTGTAATGACAGGAGGGTTCCCTGAACCATATACTTTTGGCAGAAGAGTTTTAAGGCATTTAAAAGCATCCGAACGAGAGTTTGACGTTATTTTAGATAATCAATCCCTGTGCTATTCGCTTTTAGATATTCAGAAACTTTACCCTCTTGCAGTTACCATTCATCATCCAATCACGAAAGATCATAAACTAGAAATGGAAAATTCTTCTAATTGGAAAGAAAGATTATCTTCTAGGCGTTGGCATAATTTTCTTCCCATGCAAAAAAAAGTATCTCCTAAACTTAATAGAATAATATGTGTGAGCGGTCCTTCGAAGCAAGATGTTGTAGAAGAATTTCTAGTAAATCCAGAAAATGTGGAGGTTATTCTTAATGGCATAGATATAGAAACATTTAAGCCTGACTCTGACAGTAAGGTTGTTGAAAATAGGATAGTCACTACCGCAAGTGCCGATATACCACTAAAGGGACTTAGATTTCTGATTAATGCTTTACCCAGAGTATTGAAAGATTTTCCTGAGACTCATCTAATAGTAATTGGGAAGTCTCCAAACGAAAGCAAAATTAGAAAACTAATTGACGATCTTGATCTTCATGAAAGAATTTCTTTCAAATCTAATCTATCAGAAGAAGAGATAGTAGATATTTACCACACGTCGCAAATAGCCGTTATTCCATCTTTGTATGAAGGTTTCGGTTTTGGTGCAGGCGAAGCAATGGCTTGCGGAACTCCCTTAATAAGCTCCGATTCAGGAGGTCTAAAAGATGTGATAGGCGATAGCGCGATAAAGATTGCTTCAGGTTCTATTGAAGAAATTGAAAATAAAATAATTTCTTTATTTCAAGACCCCGAAAAAAGAAAACAACTTTCTTTAAAGGGAAGAAATAGAATGGAAGATTTATTTGATTGGAAAATAGCAGCCTTAAACTATGTTAAAGTTTTTGAAGAAACAATAAACAAACATAAAAGTGCAAACAATTAATTTTGATAAATTAAACCTTAAAAAGGACGATCTTCTTTTGGATATGGGTTGTGGAGAAGGTCGTCACACTATTGGAGCTTATATTGAAAAACCAGTAAATTCTTTCGGCTTTGATTTGTCATATGAAGACTTACAAATAGCGAAAGGTAGATTGAATGATTTCGATGTTTCCAGAAAGAAAGAGATTTGTCAATTTGGTGTTGGGGATATCAATACTTTACCTTTTAAAGATGAATCATATGACTCGGTTATATGTAGTGAAGTCTTAGAACATGTAGATTCTCCTGAAGACTCGATAAAGGAACTCATAAGAGTTTTAAAACCAGGGGGAGTTTTAGCTTTGAGCGTACCAAGATTCTTCCCCGAATTAATTTGTTGGGGGTTAAGTAAGGAATATCAAGAAATGCCGGGAGGGCATGTGAGGATATTTAGACACAGCCAGTTAAGAAGATTGGCTACTGGAGAAGGGCTAAGATATCTCTCTTTCCATTGGGCCCATGCTCTTCATTCACCCTATTGGTGGTTGCAATGCCTTTTTTGGAAGAATAAGGAAAACTCTTTTTTAGTTAAGAAATATCATCAATTTTTAGTATGGGATCTGATGAAGAAACCATTATTAACAAAGCTTTTAGAGTTTATACTTCAGCCCGTGATGGGCAAGAGCGTAGTCATGTACTTTAGGAAGAATTCCTAGACTATGAGCTTTGCAAACCTAAATTTCTATAAAAAATCTATTTTATATATTCTAAGTGTTCAACGTCAAGATGGATCTATACCTTGGGAAATAAATAGAAAACTTGATCCATGGGATCATATTGAAGCTGCAATGGGCCTTTCCATAGGGGGTATGAAAGAAGAAGCAGAAAAAGCCTATTTTTGGTTGGCTGCTGTACAAGAATCTGACGGTTCTTGGTTTGCTGAATATAAAAACTCTATTCCCGTAACAAAAAGGAAAGAAACTAATTTTATTGCCTATATTTCCACAGGTGCTCTGCATCATTACTTGATATATAAAGAGCAAAACTTTTTAAAAAAAATCTTCCCAACCATTAAACAATCTGTTGATTTTGTTTTATCTATGCAAACTGATCAAGGAGATATTTGTTGGGCTTCTGAAGAAGGAAAAAGTGACTTGGATGACTCTTTGATAACTGGAAGTAGTTCTATTTATAAAAGCTTGGAGTGCGCAGCTCACATATATAATTTATTGGATGAAGAAAATAGTCATATAGAAAAAGCAAAAAATTTATTAAAGGATTCACTTATTAATAAACCTGAAAGGTATGACCGAACTTGGAGAAGTAAATCTCGATACAGCATGGATTGGTATTACCCTATCCTATGCGGACTTTTAGATAGAGAGACAGCAAAAAAGAGAATAGAAAAGAAATGGGATGAATTTATTGTTGAAGGAAAGGGTTGTAAGTGTGTTTCTGAGGAACCTTGGGTGACCATTGCGGAAAGTTGCGAACTTGTTATGGCTTTGATGAGAATAGGTTTAGAAGATAAAGCAAAAACTTTATTTAATTGTTTGCATCAATGGAGGGATGAAGATGATGGTCTATATTGGACTGGCTACGTGTATACAGACAAAAAGTTTTGGCCAGTTGAGAAGCCTACTTGGACTGCAGGAGCAATTCTCTTGGCTGCCGATTCAATATATAAATTTACTGAAGCATCAGAATTATTCTTGGTTGATCTAACTTAGAGTGTTAATTTATTTTCTTCAAAAGACCTAAAGAACCTATAAGTTCAATTTCTTCAAAATTATTACTTTCTAGCGCCATGCAATATATGTCATAGGGAGGCCTCCCTCCGTCTTCCAGGTTTGGGAAGACATCATGTATAGCCAATAGACCTCCTTTAGTTAACTTTGAAGACCAAAGTCTATAGTCCGTTACAGCAGCTTCTTTGCTGTGACCTCCATCAATAAAAATCATGCTAAAGGGCCCTTCTAAGTCCTTGAAAGCCTCTTCCGAAGTTGAAATTATGGGAATAACAGTTTCTTTTAATTCAGAACGTTCTAACGTTTCTATTAAGAAAGGCAAAGTGTTTATACCGTCTCCAGAAATATTAATTAAATCAGGGTCGTGATATTCTTCACCGGGTTGCTGCTCTTCAGACCCTTGATGGTGGTCAATCGAATAAAGCAATCTAGAATTTATTTTAACTGCAGATCCAATGTACAAGGCTGATTTGCCGCAATAACTACCTATTTCTAGGCAATTACCTTTTTCTGAATATTTAAGGGCATATTCATATAAAGCCTCACCTTCTTTTTTGTCAATAAACCCTTTTATAGAATCAGGTTCTATTTTTAGTTCCATATCCATAATTTAATGCTAACAAAATAAACTAAAAAGTAAGAATTATTCTAAACTTACGTTGACCTGATGAATGAATTCGTGAGTAAATAAATAAATCTAAGTTATGAATTTAAAATTATTACGCAAATCTAACATCGTAGTCTTTGGTGATGTAATGTTAGATAGATATGTCTCCGGTTCAGTGGATAGAGTTTCTCCTGAAGCTCCTGTGCCTGTTTTGAAGCCCATAAAAGAAGAAATTAGATTAGGGGGAGCTGCAAATGTTGCTTTGAATTTATCTTCTTTGGGTTCGAAAGTAAGTCTCATAGGCATATCTGGAAAAGACTATTCTTCAGCGCAGATTATTAAATTACTAAAAGAGAATAAGATTAAGAGTGAATTAGTTAAATCAAGCTTGCCAACAATAACCAAATTACGGTTACTTTCATCTAAACAACAATTATTAAGAGTAGACAATGAAGAAGAGTTTACGAAAGTAGATTGGAAGTCTGTAAAAAGAAGGTTTGATAAATCTATCTTACAAAAGAGCAATAATTTATTAATTATTTCAGATTATGGCAAAGGAACTCTTCAGGATATTCCTGCAGTAATTCGAAAAGCAAAAAAATTAAAAAAGACAGTATTAGTAGATCCTAAAGGTGATAATTTTTTAAAATATAAAGGAGCAGATGTTATCACCCCTAATTTCTCAGAATTTATTGGAGAAGTGGGACCTGTAAGGAGCGAGAGAGAAATAACAACAAAAGCTAAGGATCTAATAAAGTCTCTTAATTTAGGGGCCTTATTGGTAACTAGAGGCTCTGAAGGCATGATATTATTTAATAAAGAAAAAGGTAAAGTTGTTAGGTCTGATTTTCCGACTCAAGCTAAAGAAGTTTTTGATGTATCTGGTGCTGGAGATACAGTTATAGCAAGTCTTGCCGCTGCTTTATCAACTGGACTTGATATGACATCGGCAGTAAAACTGGCGAATGTAGCTGCAGGCATAGTGGTAGGAAAGTCTGGCACTGCTACTGCTTCTATATCAGAAATAGAACCGCATTTTACTGGAGAAGATTTAGTGTTTAGTCTTAAGGAAGCAAAAAAACACTCAGTTATGCTTAGAAAGAATGGCAAGAAGGTTGTTTTTACGAATGGTTGCTTTGATATTCTGCATGCGGGGCACGTTCATTATTTAGAGCAGGCAAAAGAATTAGGCGATGAGTTGGTGGTGGGCCTGAATAGTGATTCATCAGTTAAAACTTTAAAGGGCCCCAGCAGACCTATTAATAATTTAGAACAAAGAGCTAAAGTACTTTCTTCTCTAAAATGTGTAGATAGGATTGTTTCTTTCGCAGATGAAACGCCGATAAAACTTATTAAAGAAATTAAACCAGACGTATTGGTGAAAGGAGGGGATTACAAAGCTAAAGATGTTGTGGGCCACAAAGAGATAAAATCATGGGGAGGAGAAGTTAAGATCATTCCTTTGGTTCCAGGATTATCGACAACAAATATAATTAAAAAGTTAAAGTAACAATCTATTCCCTTGATTGTCGCTTCTTGTTTCTTCTTTTATCGCGACTTTTCCATTCAGAATATATAGATTCTTCTCCTAGAGGCCTTGATTTAAAGCGCCTATGAGTCCATAAAAAGTTTTCAGGTGAGTGTAAAATAAATTTCTCATAAAATTCATTTACTTCTTTTAGAACAGAACCTTCTTCTTTGAAATCTGAGATTTCATGAAACTCAAGATCAAATCTTTCTTTATTTCTACTTACATTGGCCATAACTATCTTTACACCCGATTTAGATAACCTCTCAGGAAAAGTAACTGTTGCAGCATCTACACCAAAGAAGGTTATAAATTGAGAATTTTTCTCTCCATAATCTTGATCCGCAGCGTATAAAAACTTTTGTCCATTATTAATCCACTTTATGGCTTCTTTGGCTTGATGGTTATGTATAGCTCCAGTAACGTATCTATTTCTAGCCTTGATCATAAGATAGTTCATTACTTCATTTGATTGAGGTTTGTACATGCCTCCTAATTCTATTTCTTGAGCCATTAATCTGATATCCAATTCAACATGAGTAGAGTGTTTAATCAGTATCAATACCCCCTGGTTTTCATCTAATTCTTTAAAAATATTTACGTTTTTTGAGCTTAGTTTTAAGTTATCAATAGCTCTTGTAGAAGACCACCAAGCAATTGCTATCTCAAAAACACCAATACCCATATTTTTAAAGTGGCCTTTAACTAAATCATCAATTTCCTCTTCATTTTTTTCGGGAAAGCAAAGTTGTATATTTACTTTTGCTATCTGTTTTCTGTGAGGGCTAACACCATGGAGTAAATGCCCTAATAATGTACCTAAAAACATTATTACTTTATAAGGGAGGAACTTGCATAAATAGATAAATCCCATTCCCAGCCAGGTTGGTAAGTATTTTGGGTGTAAGAGCAATAACTTAAAGTTAGGGTCTTGATTGCGAGGTGTCGATTTATCAATATTCATTTTTTGGCCAGTCTGATAAGACATCTAAATATTTTTTTACACCACTATTCACATCTAGAAATTCTTGGTCGTAGCCAACTTTTCTTAATGCGCTAATATCAGCTTCAGTAAAACTTTGATAAGCACCTTTTAAATTCTCTGGAAAATCAATGTAATTTATATGACCCTTTTGATTCCATTCTATTACTGCGTTTGCAACTTCATTGAAGGTTTGGCTCTTACCTGTTCCCACGTTGAAAATTCCAGATACATTGGGGTTATTCATAAACCATAAATTAACATTTACCACATCATCTACGTATATAAAATCCCTTCTTTGTTCTCCATCACCAAATCCATCTGAACCTTTGAATAAATTTACTCGATTGTTCGTTTTAAGTTGTTGGTGTAGATGGTATGCAACACTAGCCATATTTTCTTTATGGACTTCATTCGGACCGTAAACATTAAAATATCGTAATCCTACTATCTGAGACTGATTACTAGCTAAATGCTTCCTTACAATTTGATCGAATAAGTATTTAGAGTAAGCATAAAGATTAATTGGAGATTCATTTTTTAACTCTTCTTTGAATTTATTTCCAGAGCCATAAACAGATGCTGAAGAAGCGTATATAAGTGGAGTAGACCCTTCTACGCAAAATTCCAATAATTCTTTTGAATAAAGTAAGTTATTTTGAAAAAGGTATTCGGCGTCCCATT
>Ga0206683_10001772_pt1 | contig 14755 bp, 12 predicted proteins | sample M280m12015metaG_FD_155483 | JGI IMG/M metagenome (GOLD analysis project Ga0206683, IMG submission 155483) | Ammonia-oxidizing marine archaeal communities from Monterey Bay, California, United States - M2 80m 12015 | ecosystem: Environmental > Aquatic > Marine > Intertidal zone | place: USA...
ATATTGCTGACTATGTCATTGCCTTCGAGCCATACAAGGTAGTTAGTTCAAAGTTAAAGCACCACATTTCTTTGAATGAAATTACTAACATTACTCTTGAAGAAATTGCCCTGAGTGATCAGCAAGGACTGCTGGAATTCTTCGCTCCAACGGGGCGAAACAAAGGTATTGGCTCGTTCGATGCTTCTACTGCGGGCAGAGGGAACGTTGCTGAAACAAAATTACACTTAATTAAGGGCGATCACTACTTCGAAAGAAACAAACCCCACTCAATCGAACTAATGAAGATAGATGTCGAAGGATTTGAAAAGAAAGTGTTAACAGGATTACGAAACACCCTCAAAGTTTATCGACCTATCCTAGTTTGTGAAATTAGCTATGGCAAACAGCTTTCATTCAGCTCTTCAGCAGAATTAAGGTCACTTCTGCCTGATAACTATAAGCTATATCGGTTCGACACTCGAAATGCAGACGGCAGCAAAGCCAGGAAGCGTGGTTCTAAAGCGAAACGATCGGGTTTCTACGAAATAATTCCATTTGAAGCTTGGAGAGAGTCTGGACAAGACGACATTATCGCAGTTCCCATCGAAAATGTGAGGTTAATTCCGGGATTGCGTACAAAATTAGTTTAGCACTAGCAAAAAAAAGGCCTAGCGCTAAGAACTCAATCCTAACCTAGGCCACTTTAAGTATGTTACGACTCATATTATCGGCTTTACTCTAGGTTTCTTTAGTAAATTATTGTTTTATAGTGTTTTGTTGCGTTTATAGTGATTTTCTACGAAGGGCCACTATGCATCTGAGTTTGGCAAAGAGTTGCGGTGGAGAGCGGCAGCAGGGCTAATTCAATAATTAGCTTAACCAAATAAATCGCTTATCTAAGGCAGCATTATTCAATATCTACCGAGCTGCAGTCCTTTTTAGCCAGGGATTTGCTGTTTGCCGCCTAAAACCGAGCTTATTAATACCCGGCTCGAGAGGGTTTTGTTATTTGGCGCGCCCGGGAGGACTCGAACCTCCAACCCCCGGCTTAGAAGGCCGGTGCTCTATCCGGTTGAGCTACGGGCGCATAGCTTTTAGTGGCCAAATTCGTCTGCGGTGAGAATCATCAGGTGCCGGAAAGCCGCGTATTTTACACGAAATGTAACGCGCGACCATGCCAACACGTTTTAGATAAGACGATTGTCTGGCTTATTCTTTGGAGCATCGCCCTTTCGATGTGCATGAGGGCTGCCATAGCAATTGAGCCCGATGTACATGCCAGCCATAACTAACGCGAGGTTTTTGTAAACTTTGGCAAAGCTGGCTAATAATCCTGATTGATCTGTAATAACTACATGTGGCGCATCTAGGTCCATGCCCTCTAATCGAGTACGCTCACCGTCTAACGTTATTAAATCAGATTCGGCCAATTTCGATTCACACTCAGTGAAGTTAAAAGATTAAGAACAAGTTTTGCCTAATTCCAATTCAATATTGGAGCAATCCATGAGATCGATACGAGAAATGGGGTGACTGATGGGGTTCGAACCCACGACAACCGGAGTCACAGTCCAGGGCTCTACCAACTGAGCTACAGTCACCATTAATCGATGAATCATCTTCAAAATTGACTATCAAAAATTGGTCGGGGTAGAGAGATTCGAACTCCCGACATCTTGCTCCCAAAGCAAGCGCGCTACCAGACTGCGCTATACCCCGATAAATCACGACATCATTTTTACGAGGACGGCATAATACTCGCGTCATTTAGGCCCGTCAATTGATGATTAGGGCTCTGTCCTTGGCGAAAATAAGACGCGTAACGACCTCCTGCCTCGCTTTTCATCTATCGATGCGCCAGCTACTTCCACCAACATCATCTTCAACGACTACTTTCATGGCCAATAATTGATCTCTAATTTCATCAGCCCTACCCCAATTCTTGTCTAAACGAGCTTTTTCTCTCTCTGCGATTAATTGCTCGATAGTGGCTTCATCAATCTCAATGGATTGATCACTTCTCAGAAAGTCGTCTGGAACTGCCTGTAATACGCCAAGAACCCCCCCCAGGCTGACCAATAATTTCCCTAATTGATTTGCCAGGTCGCTATTCTCTCCTTTTTGCTTGTTGATCTCTGTAACTATCTCAAAAAGCACACCAAAAGCTTCCGCTGTATTAAAGTCATCGTCCATTGCTGAAAAAAATGCTTTCTCAAACTTACTATTAACTAAAGTTTTTGCATTGAGCAAATCTAAATCTTGAAGAGCAATATAGAATCTCTCTAAGGCTTTCGCTGATTGCTGCAAACTTTGCTCAGAATAATTGATTGGGCTTCGGTAGTGGCTGGCAATTAATAGATGCCGGACGACTTCTGCGTCATATTTTTTTAAAACCTCGCGAACCGTAAAAAAGTTCCCTAAGGATTTCGACATTTTCTCGCTATCCACGCGCAAAGGACCATTGTGCATCCAATAATTTGCAAATTTACTTCCTGTAGCACACTCCGACTGAGCAATTTCATTTTCATGGTGTGGAAAAAGTAAATCTGTTCCACCTCCATGAATATCGAAATTATCACCCAAAGCACTTGTAGACATAGCTGAACATTCGATATGCCAACCTGGACGTCCATAACCCCAAGGAGAGTCCCAACCCACCCCATCATCCGGGGAAGATTTCCACAATACAAAATCTCTAGGGTCAATTTTCAGCTCACCAACTTCAATTCGAGCACCTTCTAAGAGCTCATCCATTTTCTTTTTTGATAATTTTCCGTAATCAGGAAAGCGCTGTATAGAAAAGTAGACATCTCCATTATCTGCCCGATAGGCAAATTCTTTTTTTAGCAGCACCTCTATCATAGAGATAATTTGATCAATGTGGCCTGTAGCCCTTGGCTCTTGATCTGGAGGCAATACGTTTAGTGACTTTTCATCCTCATGCATCGATTCAATAAAGCGTTCAGTCAAATCAGAAAACAGTTCATTATTTTCTACCGCACGATTTAAGATTTTGTCATCAATGTCGGTAATATTTCTCACATATGTGACGTCCAAGCCCTTTGCTCGGAGGTAACGCACTATTACATCGAACGCAACAAGCATGCGTGCATGCCCTAAATGAGTATAGTCATAGACAGTTAAGCCACACACATAAATACGAACCTTGCCTTCATCAATAGGACAAAAGATTTCTTTCGCCTGGGTCATTGTGTTGTAAATTTGAAGCATCTATTTAACTGCCGCTTAGCTGGACCAAGAATCACGTAAGGTAATTGTGCGATTAAAAACCATCTTATTATTTCTGCTATCTTTCTCATCCACGCAGAAGTAGCCTTCTCTCTCAAATTGAAAAAAACTCGAAGAGCCATTTCCAATAACTGATGGTTCAACCATACAATTTTCGAGTGTCAGCAACGAGTTTGGGTTTAGACATTGTCGATAATCATCAATGTCCTTTGACTCCGGGTTTTCCACATTAAAGAGACGGTCATAGAGTCGGACTGTAACGGGGATGCTGGCACTGGCTGAGACCCAATGAATAACGCCTTTGACCTTTCTTCCTTCGGGACGCTTACCTAACGTATCTTTATCGATAGACCCAACGAGCTCTATGACTTCCCCAGCGGAATCTTTAATAACCTCAATACACTTTATAACGTAGGAACCACGTAGGCGTACTTCCCCATTGAGTACTAACCGTTTAAAACCTGCCGGTGGCTCTTCTTCAAAGTCCCGCCGATCAATAAAAACTTCTCGAGTAAAAGGAACTTCTCGCCGACCCATCGATTCTTGTTTAGGATGATTCTGCAAACTTAACGTTTCAACGAAATCTGCGTCCACGTTTTCTAATATCAACTTCAAAGGATTTAACACACACATTGCTCGTGGTGCGGTTTTGTCCAAGTCGTCACGAATAGCATGCTCTAACATCCCCATATCCACCACACTTTCTGAACGGCTCACTCCCACACTTTCACAAAAATTACGAATAGAGGCTGCTGTAAATCCACGCCGCCTCATCCCTGCTAGAGTCGGCATGCGAGGGTCATCCCAGGCTTCGACAACGCCACTATCGATCATTTCCTTTAAGTTCCGTTTCCCTATCATAGTGTAGTTGAGCTTTAACTTAGCGAACTCTGTTTGTTCTGGTAACACATAATTGTCAATGCTGCCTGCCAGATCACTAACTTCCTCTAAAGATTCAATAGCAAGGCTCTGTAATATCCAGTCATACAGAGGCCTATGGTCTTCGAATTCTAAAGTGCAAAACGAGTGAGTGATATTTTCTATCGCATCGGAAATACAATGGGTGTAATCATAAGTTGGATAAATACACCATTTGTCTCCCGTTTGATGATGGTTAATGTGTCGAATACGATAAAGCACAGGGTCGCGCATATTGATATTTAGTGAAGCCATATCAATCTTAGCCCGCAGGGAAAAGCTTCCATCTTTGAATTCTCCCGCACGCATGCGCCTGAACAACTCGATATTCTCTGCTTGAGAACGATCACGGTCTGGACTGTTTGTTCCTGGCTCTGTCAGACTCCCTCTGTATTCCCGCGCCTGATCTGGACTTAAACTGCAGACATAGGCCAGATTATTTTCTATTAATTGCATGGCAAAGTTATAGAGGTGCTCAAAGTAATTGGAGGAATACCGAACCTTTCCGCTCCAATCAAAACCCAACCATTTAATATTATTTTTTATCTCATCGACAAACTCCTGGCTTTCTTTTGCAGGGTTTGTGTCATCGAAACGAAGATTGCAAGACCCGTTGTTTTGCGCAGCTACGCTAAAATTCAGGCAAATCGATTTCGCATGACCAATATGCAAATAGCCATTGGGCTCGGGCGGAAAGCGGGTTTGCACGAGACCTCCATGCTTATTGGAAGCCAGATCCTCAGCTATCTTGTTGCGTATAAAGTTAGACGGAGCTGCAGATGGGCTCTGACTATCTTTTTCTGAATCTGACATTAGTTATGATCTTTGTATTCGCTGGTGAGATTTAGAAAACTCGGGGCTTTCGAGAGATATATAAAAACCTTATTATAACTGCTCTGTCACAAAGCATTAACAAAAACTTGCAAAGGAATAAGCCTCTAGGAGTAATGATGATTGTATTAAATACAAACTATGGCGCAATCACGGTCGAGCTGAACTTTGAGAAAGCGCCGATTTCAGCCGAGAATTTTAAGAAATATGCTAAAAACGGATTCTATGAAGGCACTATATTTCATAGGGTCATTGACAATTTCATGGTGCAAGGTGGTGGATTTGAGACAGGAATGGTACAGAAAGACAACGGTAGCCCCATTGAAAACGAGGCTGATAATGGTTTATCAAACGCAACTGGAACCCTTGCAATGGCGCGCACCTCAGACCCCCATTCTGCCACTTCTCAATTCTTTATTAACGTAGGTGATAATTTATTTCTCGATCATCGTGATAAATCTGAGAAAGGATGGGGTTATGCAGTTTTTGGGCGCGTCGTTGATGGCATGAAAGTCATAGATGCTATCAAGGCATGCGAGACAGGCTCAAATGCTGGCCATCAAGATGTTCCTGTTGATGATATTGTTATACAAACAGTTGAAATTCAGGAAGATTAACCTTGCAAGATCGTGTCCTACTAATCTCAGATTTACATCTTGAAGAGCAACGACAAGATATCACCGAGGCGTTTACTCAGTTTTTAGAGGTCAATCGAGGAAAATGCTCGGCTCTTTACATACTGGGCGATCTTTTTGAAATTTGGATTGGCGACGACGTCGAATCGCTACTTACAACAACAGTCGCGGATTCCCTTAGAGAGTTTTATACAGGGGGAAGCTCTGTCTATTTAATGCACGGTAATAGAGATTTTCTTATTGGAGAATCTTACGCAGCGCAATGTGGCATCTCATTAGTTCAGGAATATTATTCACTTGAAATCCAAAATTTAGAAATTCTATTACTGCATGGTGATTCACTTTGTACCGATGATGTTGACTACCAGCAATTCAGGACGATGGTTCGAGACAATAAATGGCAAACCGAATTTTTAAAAAAGCCCATAGAAGAAAGAGTCGCTTATGCCAGCGCCGCGCGAAAACAAAGCAGGGAGGCGGCAAAAACCAAATCGACTGAAATCATGGATGTGAATCAGACTGCGGTGAAAGCTCTGTTTAATTCGACACAGCACAAATACATCATTCATGGTCACACCCATAGGCCCGCTGTGCATGATGTCTCTTTGAAACAAAATGGCTCTACCGAAACTACTGGCAAGAGAATCGTCTTAGGAGATTGGGACAAAGAGATCTGGTTTATTGAGATTCAGAACGGAAAAATTGACCTGCGTACGCTTCCTTTTCCTGAGCAACCTTTACGCTGAATTGTCGGCTCCGGGCTGCGGTAATTCAAAATAACGGTCGAAATGCGCCTGACACAATATAAGAATCTCTTTTTCGATTAGTTCACACAGCTCTATTAGCGAGAATTTTTCAAATTCTGGCAACACGTAGGCACCATATTCTGTTAATTCATTAATCTGTCCATGTTCTTTCTTAAGTAAATTATGCAACCAACAATAAGGGGAGAGCTTAGAATCGAAAGGAACGCCGGCTCTCTCTAAACCCGACTTTAAATTTGGCACCGAAAAGATCCGTATTTTAGTTTCCAATATCTGGGAAACTAATTTTTCAATTCGTTTAAGCACTGCCGCTTTGCTTACAGCATCATATCTATTCCAGTTAATTACCTCGAAGGAATAACGCTTGCAGCCACGACAAATTGCATCGCCGACAGAAGTGGTGGAGCAAATTCCGATACAGGGTGTCTTGGGATTCTTCATAGGGAAAATAATTCTAATGGTATTGCTTCAGTCGGATAACTGAAAGCAGACTTTAGCAAGTCTGAATTATTTGTAAACTAGCTTTGAAAGTGTGCAAAAAGAGTATCTACCCAAATCAAGTAACCCAGGCTAACTAGATTTTTTTGTGGATTTACAATAGAATACAGGCTGGAATTAAACGACTACTTTGGCATTAAGAGCCCGCGATTCTAGACGCAAAACCTAAAAATAGCTTTAGAAGTTTCGTGAAAAACTGCGTCTCATTGTATTGATACGTAGCTTCTTTACTAAAAGCCACCTGTAAGTGATTTCGCAAAATGACACTCACGGCCAAGCTGAGAACAATGTCTTTTCTAGTTTTACATATCACTTTCAGTTAGACCAATGAGGAGTCTCCCTTGTTAGAAAATTATAGAAAACACGTCGCTGAACGTGCTGAAATTGGAGTAGTTCCTAAGCCACTCTCAGCGGAACAGGTCGCCGGTTTAGTTGAGCTATTAGTAAAACCGCCCGCTGGGGAAGAAGAATTTATCTTAGATCTAATTTCCAACCGTGTTCCCCCTGGTGTCGATGATGCTGCATACGTGAAAGCGGCTTTTTTATCTGCAGTTGCAAAAGGTGAAACGATTTCGCCTGTCATTAACAAAAATCTTGCAGTCGAATTACTTGGTACGATGCTCGGTGGTTACAACATTACTACACTTGTTGAGTTACTTGATGATAGAGAGCTTGCGGCAAGAGCAGCTGACGAACTTTGCCATACCTTACTTATGTTTGATGCGTTTTACGACGTTGCTGAAAAAGCAAAAAAGGGGCATCTCGAAGCACAAAGAGTTATGAACTCCTGGGCTAACGCAGAATGGTTTACTAGTAAACCAGAACTTCCGAAAAAACTTACTGTTTCCGTTTTCAAAGTACCTGGTGAAACTAACACCGATGATTTATCTCCAGCACAAGATGCCTGGTCACGACCAGATATTCCGTTCCACGCAAAAGCCATGTATAAGAATCCACGTGATGGAATAACAAATGCTGAAGAACAAATTAATAAATTAGAAGAAGCTGGTTTTCCCGTTGCTCTGGTAGGCGATGTAATGGGAACAGGCTCTTCACGCAAATCTGCTACAAATTCTGTGCTTTGGTACGTAGGTGATGATCTTCCCCATATACCCAACAAGCGAGATGGTGGCGTGTGTATCGGTGGAAAGATTGCTCCGATATTTTTTAATACTATGGAGGATGCGGGCGCCTTACCCTTCGAATGTAACGTTGATGATCTCAACACTGGCGACATTATTGATATCGATGTCTACGCAGGTAAGATCACTCGTCATGATACTGACGAGTTAATCACGGAATTCGAATTAAAAACCGAAGTGCTATTAGACGAAGTGAGAGCCGGCGGACGCATACCACTCATTATTGGCAGAGGCCTCACACAACGTGCTCGAGATGAACTAGAGATGGCTCCTTCAGATATATTTAGGTTGCCCATCCAAGGCCAAAAATCAGACAAGGGCTTCACCTTAGCACAAAAAATGGTAGGCAAGGCATGCGGACTTGAAGGCATTCGCCCAGGCAGTTACTGCGAACCTAAAATGACAACTGTAGGTAGCCAAGACACAACTGGCCCTATGACACGAGATGAACTGAAAGATCTAGCCTGCTTAGGTTTTTCCGCAGATTTGGTCATGCAATCCTTTTGCCACACAGCAGCATACCCAAAGCCTGTGGATATTGAAACCCAGCACAGCCTACCAGACTTTATGCAAACGCGCGGCGGCGTATCACTTCGCCCTGGTGATGGCATTATCCATTCCTGGCTAAATCGAATGCTATTACCAGATACCGTAGGTACCGGTGGCGATTCACATACTCGTTTTCCCATAGGCATTTCCTTCCCAGCAGGTTCGGGTTTGGTTGCCTTTGCGGCCGCTACAGGCGTTATGCCGCTAGATATGCCCGAATCGGTACTAATCCGCTTTACTGGTGAAATGCAGCCAGGAATTACGCTCAGGGACTTGGTTAATGCTATCCCCTATGCCGCTCTTCAGTCCGGCGACCTCACTATCGCAAAGAAAGGGAAAAAGAATATATTTTCTGGCAGGATTCTTGAAATTGAAGGCTTACCTAATCTTAAAGTAGAGCAGGCTTTCGAGATTTCTGATGCGTCTGCTGAACGATCTGCGGGCGGTTGCAGCATACGGTTAGCAAAGGAACCTATCATTGAGTATTTTCATTCCAATATCACCCTATTGAGATGGATGATTGCCAACGGTTACCAAGATGCCCGCACACTGGAGCGGCGTGCCCGCGCAATGGAAGATTGGTTAGAAGATCCGGCACTCATGGAGCCAGATGTCGATGCCGAATATCACAAAATTATTGAGATCGATCTAAACGAAATCAAAGAACCTTTATTAGCTTGTCCGAACGACCCTGATGACGTCAAGCCCTTATCTGAAGTTCAGGGGACAAACATTGATGAAGTATTTATCGGTTCTTGTATGACAAATATTGGACACTTTAGAGCAGCAGCAGAAGTGCTAAAGCAGGTGGACGGCTCTTTGCCAACTAGACTATGGATTGCACCGCCTACAAAAATGGATGAGCATCAACTAACAGAAGAAGGCGTTTACAATGTATTTGGAGTAGCTGGTGCTAGGACGGAAGTACCAGGATGTTCTCTTTGCATGGGCAACCAGGCCAGAGTCGCTGCAAATTCAACTGTCATTTCGACATCTACCCGAAACTTTCCAAATCGTTTAGGCCAAGGGGCGAATGTCTATTTGGCATCTTCCGAGCTAGCTGCGGTTTGTTCTGCATTGGGTAAAATTCCGAATATGGAAGAATACATGCAGTACATTGCTCAAATTAATACCATGGAAGATAACATTTATCGTTACCTCAGCTTTGATCAAATAGAGGAATTCATGGAAGCATCTGAACGCGCGAAGAGTATTCCTCTAACAAATGTGCAAGATGTTGCCTAAGTATAAAAGGGTGTCAGAGTGCCCTTTTATGACTGACCTATAAACTCAAACTGTACTCTTTTCTACAACCTCGAATACATCTTTCGAAATTTTTGTACTGGCTTTAATGCACTGTAACTGCGATTGCATCATTGCTTGCCGCTTAGAATCAAATTTTTTCCAGCGTGTTAATGGTGTCAGTAATCTAGCAGCTATTTGCGGGTTGAGCTGGTCTAGCTCCAACACTCGGTCTGCTAGGAATTCGTAGCCCTCACCATTAGAGTTGTGGAAACCAACATGATTCTGACCACAGAATGCACCAATCAGTGAACGAACTTTATTTGGATTGCGACTAGAAAAGGCTTCGTGATCGAGCAACTTGATTACCTTATTTAACGTCATCGGAAGCTGACAAGTCGCTTGCACAGCAAACCATTGATCTACTACTAAAGGCTCATGGTGCCACTGCTCATAGAAACGACCTAACGCTTGCTCTGCTAACTCTTGCCCTTTAACGGTATCGCTATTTACCAGACAACGAAGCGCCGCCATTTGGTCAGTCATATTTTCAGCTTCGCTGAATTGATTAAAACAAGTCGTTAACCATTTCTCCTCGCCAGTTCTAACTAGATAGGCCAATACCGTATTCTTTAAGGCCCGCTTCGCTATCGAAGCAGCATCTGCCTTGTATGGCTGCACGGTGCAGTTGGCTGTGTAGACTTTGACGAAAGAATCTTTAAGAGTGCTGGCCAATTGATTAGCTATTTTTTCTCGAACGAGGTGTATCGCATCCACATCTGCGACGACGGCTTGCTCAATCAGAATCCCTTCGGTAGGTAGCGCCAGCAGATGAGCAAGCATAGCTTTATCAACTTCTTCCTCGAATGAGTTAGCCAACACTCCTTCGAAAGCTTTGATGAGCAGCGGAGGCATATCAAAAGCAGCAGATTGCTGTAGTTCATTCATAATATCTAGAGATAGTAGCTGAGCTGCATTCCAACGATTAAAACCATCACTATCATGCACCATCAAGAAATACAGCTCCTCCCTGGAATAAGGATACTCCATCCTTACTGGCGCACTAAAACCACGGAGTAACGAAGGGATTGGTTCTTGATCTATGTTCTTGAACACAAATTCCTGCGAACTTTCTGTAATAAGAAGTATTCTGTCTTTAACTGACGAAGGCTCATTATTAGGCTCAAGAATTAAATCCAGTTCATTACCTTCTTTATCTAATAGGCCTACACGCAAAGGAATGTAAAAAGGTTTCTTTTCCAATTGCCCCGGTGTTGGCGGGCAGCCTTGACTCACAGCCAAAGTAAAATGTTTTGCTTCCGCATCATAACTGCCCTCTATAGAAAGTTTGGGAGTGCCAGCTTGGCTATACCAACGACGAAACTGCGTTAAATCAGCATTACCGGCATCCTCCATCGCCTTAACAAAATCTTCAGTTGTGACAGCCTGACCGTCATGGCGTTCGAAATAAAGGTCAGTGCCTTTGCGAAATTTTTCAGCACCCAGTATCTGACTGATCATCCGAACAACTTCAGCCCCCTTCTCATAAATCGTGACCGTATAAAAATTCGAAATCTCCATATAGGTATCCGGCCGCACTGAATGCGCCATGGGACCAGCATCCTCTGCAAATTGAACAGTCTTTAAAAAAGCCACATCCTCAACCCTTTTGACTGTTCTTGAGCCCATGTCAGCTGAAAATTCAGAATCACGATATACGGTAAATCCTTCTTTTAAACTAAGCTGGAACCAATCCCGGCATGTCACGCGATTACCAGACCAATTATGAAAATATTCATGAGCCACTACTGCTTCCACTCGCTGAAAAGCACTATCAGTTGTGGTTCTCGGATTTGCTAAAACGCAAGAAGTATTGAAAATATTCAAGCCTTTGTTTTCCATTGCTCCCATATTGAAATCATCAACGGCAACAATCATAAAAATATCTAAATCATATTCTCTGCCATAAACTTCCTCATCCCATGTCATCGATTTTTTTAATGACACCATGGCGTGATCGCACTTATCAATATCTTTTTCTTTAACAAATATTTTTAATTGAATTTCTCTTCCACTACAGGTTATAAAAGTATCATCGAGACTAACTAGTTCTCCCGCCACCAGCGCAAATAGGTAACTAGGTTTTTTAAACGGATCTTTCCATTGCACCCAGTGACGAGATGGGTCTTCCTCGACATCACCACTGCCTATATTATTGCCATTGGAAAGCAACACAGGATACTTGGATTTATCGGCCGTAATTTTTGTCGTAAATGTAGACATGACATCGGGCCGGTCAAGATAGTAGGTAATCCTCCTAAATCCTTCGGCCTCGCATTGGGTACAAAACATCGTTTTCGATTTATACAAACCTTCTAGCGCCGTATTATTTTGCGGTTCGATTCTCGTGCGGCACTCAACTACAAATCGTTCGGTCGGCCCACCTAAGATTTTTGACAAACTGGGAATTAAGAGCTCTTCTCCTTTAATCTGATAATCTTCCTCAACAAGCTGTTTCCCATCAATGCTAAGCTCTTCTAATACCAATTCTTGCCCATGCAAAATCAGCGAGTCTTCAATACCAGATAACAAAGGACTATTTTGTTTAAATAACAGCCTCGAAACCACGGTGGCATGATCTTGATATAAATCAAAATCAAGCTCGGTGGTTTCTATTAAATAATGTGGTGCCTTATAATCCTTAAGATAAGTAGTTCTTGCTTGCCCGTTCTTCATGCCCATCAAATCCTTCAATAGTCTAGTGGCTAGACTGATATTTGTTATCAGATCTGCCGTTTTTTGTAGTAGCAAATGTATTAATTCACTTAATGGCTAAGCTTTATTTCATAACCTGAAAATCGTCGAAGATTTATGACTCCATCCTCAAAGATTAAATACTGCCCTTTAATGCCAACAAGTTCTGACTCGATTTCTGGCTGCTTATCAAAATTAAAAGAGGTAACTTTCTCAGGATAGATTTCTACCGGATAGCTAATTAACACTGGTTGTATTCCGTTTAAAATAGTAATTGCAAAAAAGCCAAACCTGTCTTCCACCTCTTGAATTTCCGCCTTGCATTTCTCGATAAGGAGCTTACTTTCTGCCAACATATCCAGAGGTATCGCATCCCCTTTTAACATCTCACGCCAATTTGTCTTATCGGCTACATGCTTTTTAAACATGACTTCTAGAGTACCCGATTGCAATCGACTTCGAACTCGCATAATTGCCAGTGCCTGGGTTGCACCTTGATCAATCCAACGAGTAGGGACTTGAGTAGCCCGAGTAATACCAATTTTCAACCCTGATGAGTTTGCTAGATAAACGATATGGTCTTGCAGGCAATAGCGCTCACCCCACGAAGGCTCTCGGCAAGTACCTTGGTCAAAATGGCATTTTTCAGGATGAATAATGCACGAATCACATTGCGCTAGTTTTTGAAAACAAGGATAACAATAACCTTGGTTAAAACTTTTATTTATCTTACGATTACAGTGGACGCAATGGATATTACCGGTGTACTCAAGCCTTATTTTCTTTTTCAATAATGGGTTAAGCAAGACCTCCTCATCACCCAGAGGAACTCTATACGAAACGGGTTGCTCCAATCGAGATTTCATTTTTCGTAAGGTGCCTTGGGCTATGATCTTCATCCCGTTTCCCCATTCTTATCATCACGCAACTCTAGAATAACTTCTGACTCTGAGCGTGAGTGGCAATTTTCGAGTTTAGACCCCGTTCTCGCACTCTCAGGCAAGGTACGAGCCTCATAAAGAATTAAAAGCTGCATACAATGCTCTAACTGCTCAGCTTTCACAGATGAACCATCTGGCCATTTTCCTATTTCGATAGCACATTTGATCTGCTCAATCATTTCTGGTGTAAGCTGCTCGAGCATAACTTCTATCGATTTTGATTTCTGTAAAAATATTTCTTCCATACTGCTAAATACTTCTATGAGACTTTTAGTAAATTAGCCATTCTTACCAACAACATCCCGATTAAGAATAAGTCGATAGAATAAAACTGTAGCGATGCCAATTGCCACGCCGGAAACTAATCCACCAACATGAGCAGCGGTCGCTATCCATGAAGACGCTACGACCTCCATCAACACCAATGCTAGTACAAAAAATATGAACATATTCGTATTTATCAGCAAGTAACTGCGCGGCATCAAACTATGAATTATCCAGGTATACCCTAACAAGCCATAAACGACACCAGACATACCACCAAAATTATTGTATTCGATTGCCATGTATTGAGTTGTATTGCTCACGAAGGAAGTCAAAACAACTAAGGCAATAAACATACCGGCTGGCTGCAATGATTCTAGCTGTTTACCGAAGTACCAAAGCCAGAGCAAATTAAACACTAAATGCAATTCTCCAAAATGTAAAAACATTGGAGCCAAGGTGCCAAAGGCAACACCTAAGCTGTTTATGTCTCCGATCAATGCACTAAGGCTCGAACTATCGATTAAAGGATAAAACATAAAATCAACGCGAGAAGCTGCGGCACCTAACGATGATATTGCTGCGACTGTCAAACAAATTACGATCAATATCATGGTTATAGGGCTTTGGATAAAAGCAGTCAGTATCGAATAGATTATTCGTTTTATGGAGATTGCAGAACCACTAGATCTGGCACGTTCACTTTGCTCAATCTCTTTCCCATTAATGAACTTTTCAAGAGATTGCTGAATAAATTGAACTTCGATAGAGCTCTCGACATAGATTGCTTGCATTCCAGACTCTTCGACGATGCGATGTCTTAAGCCCTGTTGTTTAAGGAATTGGCTATAACTGAGAAGATCGATATCAATGCCAAGACTGGCCGCCTTAATCATCAGATCTCACTAGGCGACTTCCCCACCCTAACTTACTGCGGCAGGCCTGGTAGAAACTGTGATTTGGGGGGTGGATAAGTTGGAGGGGCA
>Ga0206683_10001777_pt1 | contig 14741 bp, 10 predicted proteins | sample M280m12015metaG_FD_155483 | JGI IMG/M metagenome (GOLD analysis project Ga0206683, IMG submission 155483) | Ammonia-oxidizing marine archaeal communities from Monterey Bay, California, United States - M2 80m 12015 | ecosystem: Environmental > Aquatic > Marine > Intertidal zone | place: USA...
ACCCGCGACGCGCTCAAGGCCATCGAGGATGTCCTCAACAGCTGCCCACCCGAGTCCGCGAAAAGGCAACTGCAACCAAGGCAGATCGAGGATTACCTGAAGCAACACAATATTGTGGAAACGAAAACGGTCTTGGCAGAGATATCCAAGCGCATCAAAGGAATCGACCCGAATAAACTTAAGAAAGAACGGAAACACCTCTCAGAGGGATCATGGAGAAAGGCACTCGAGGCCACCCATCAGGCAATTACCCTAGGGGCGTGGGACGCCAATGAAGAAAACAAATATTCTGCGGCAGATATTTTGAAAGCCGAATTCAAAATCACCCAAAGCAGCCGCAATAGCGGAATAATGAAGTTCCTAGATTTCGTCGTCGAAATGAGCGACGAAGAGACCGAGCAGAAGATCCTGCCCAATGTCATTGCGAGAACCCCGGACGACCTGTTCGCACTTATTCGCTTCTCGCAAATGGACCACATACTCGAACAAGAGATCATCTCCCAGGGGGCGGCGGTACTGCCAGAAATTCAGGGAGAAGAACAGTCTGGGAAATACGGCAAAATTCTGGATGATATACACGGGTCACTGAAGGAGGCTTGGGAGACAGAGTTCTCAACTAAGCAGATTGAACCGGCGGATGAGGGGCAGTTGGGAGACGATCTGGCCCTCGAAATTGTCTACTCAATCATGTCCTACCCAAAAAGGCCCTCCAGGGCCACAAAGCCATGGCTGGATATAGAAAAACTCCTAGCAAAGGACGTAACGTCCAGAGCACAATTCAGGAGGACACTGATCCAGTACCTCGCACTTCTTGTGGATCCCGAATCAACAGAAGAAAAAGCATTCTTCTGGACACTTATGGAGGCCCTTTCGGGCAACAGGACCCTCCAATTCATAGGGAGTCCTCGGTGGAGAGACTCTGCCGATCTCTTCGAGACCCTCATCTCTAGGAATTACCCAATCTTCACCAAGCGATGGGCAGAAAATCTGGCTGATAAGTGCAATAGGGAGTTCCCCTGGGATACTTTTGAGATCGAGGCAGATGTCAAAGGGGTGAAGTCATTATCCAAGCTGACCGCCGCTACGTTGGGACAAGACCTCAAATTCTCCCAACCAGTTACATTCAGAATCAAATCGATTTCAGGGCCACTGGTTTCAATCGGCGACCCATCCACCAAGGCCGAGGCCGGGGGTGATGCTCACGGATTGGTTCTGGCCCATCACATGCTAGACATGCTCTCTATTTTCAATGGTGCTAGGGCCGAAGGGCCGGGGTCGCCGAGTGATGACAACCTGAGGATGCAGTTACTACTGGGTTCAATGAGGGCCTCATTCGAAACAAAGATTATTGTGACACTCCCGGAAGAAACCACCGAGCACTTTTTCTCAGCGATCCCGGGGTTGATGGATACCCAGAGAGTCTCATTCTGGACACAAACCCCGGTGATCAGTCAGCCTACCTATAGACTATTTTCCTACTACTCTTCAATAGAGCTGGAGAATAAGAAAGCCCAGTTCACTAAGACTTTCCAGTTGGCCCATGCATTCAACAACATCTCAAGCTTCACAATCAATCCTTGGAACATTAGTGTCCCGTTCCTCGACCCCGATTTCGATTGGTTTCAGAAGGCGATTGGTGAAGAAGAATGAAGTCAGCTGCTACGAGGTTCCAAGCCCTCTGGGAAGTTCTTGAACCTCCTAATCCTAAGGGCATCCCAGCACCGAGTGACATGAGGGAGCAACTGATGACCGCATACGGCTTCCCAAGAGGTGACCAAGGCATCGACAATTCACGTGAATCTGCGGAAGAAGAGAGGAATTTCGCCATGGCCTGTCTAAGGGGCGAAGGCGGCACAGAAGGACAGTTCCTATGGGAGAGCAACAACCTGACCAGCGTTCTAGCCTCAGAGATCGGCCTCCTCCCGCCTCCCGCAGACAATGACTCTCCGATGAGGCCATGGTTCGGCGGAGACTGGGCCTCTATGGCCGAGTTAGTCATCTACATCGCCGATAATCAACTCTCAAGCATCACACGACCTTTCGGAAGAACCCCCACAGAACTAATTCGGGTGTACCCGATTGAATGGGACACCGCTGCGCGAACCCAACTAAATCTACTCGAGGCCAGAATAAAGCTTGGAACCCGAGGGCACAAAGATATCCTTCTTCAGAACAAAGATGCAAAAAAGCTGGGGCATGGCCAGCCCAGCCGCAAGCCTACCGAATCAGAATGGATATCCCTATGCGTCCCAATTGACAAACTCTACTTGATCTCAAACCAACTCCCTGAAGGCCCTCAAAGTGGGATTCCTGCTAACCTGTGGGATTTCATCCCGTCAGGCGAGCCCGGCGACGAAGTAACGTGAGGAAGAAGCATGAGGATCGAGTCACAGTCACTTCCATCCTATCTAAAGAGCCAAGGCGTTTCTTGGGACGTGAGCAATACCAAAGAAGAATGGAAAAAAATACTCATGTTTCCAGACGAGGACTGGACCATCGACAGGGGATCTGCATACGGTGGTTACATCGACTCCCAAGAACAGACTATACTGGACCCCTCGAGGGTCTTGGCTAGGATGCTATGCGTCAAGATCGACAGGGCGCTCCGTCTCAAAGTTGAGAAACTAGCGATAAAATGCATTCAGGGACTAAGGAAGGAAGGGAGTTATAGACAAGTCGCCTTTGAAGAGAAGCAAATCCCATTCTCATGGATCCTCAGGATCGCGCATGACGGGGATGCCGACAGCTGGGACCCAGGGGACTTCCTCGTCTACGCCAAGTTGGAAGGCGGTGACGAACTAAAGCCAGACATAGAGGAGATCAGGTCCATTTTCCCCAAGCTGTTCGACGGAAAGGATTTGGAAACTTCTGGCGTGAGAAACGATAGCGTACGGGCAATCACTGATGTCTTCAACGAGAACTACCCCCTATTCCTGGAGAGGCCCACCCTCCACATTTCGGCACCGAAGTTCCACAAAGTCTGGTCGAAAATGATCGGCGATGAGGACAAGGAAAGAACAGAAGAAGGAGAGAAAGCCAAACGACAGTGGTCAATGAGGGTCAACGGCCTGTTCGAGAAACTATGCAGGAACTCTTCATCAGATTCAGTCATGCTTCAGTCGGGCGGCGGGCACGTCCTGCTGCTAGCCCCCGCTACAGATATCAAAGCCTACTCAGAAGATCTACTTCGAAAGATGAGGCAAAAGTTCGTCAAAGAATTAGGGGGCTGGGCGCCCCTGCTCTACGCCTCTTGGGAGGATGACGGAGTAGCACACTGGAAGCCCCTGACTAGAAAAACCCCAGACGAAATAATCAGGGCTCTATCAACCGAATACGACAGTCCGTCAGAAGAAAAGAAACGCGGAATAGCAGGAGTCCATTGGGCGGCATTCAAGTACGGCCAAGACGGGAAGACCGACGACGAAATCTCTGAAGCGATAAAGGAGGGCCGGGATGAAGATGCCAGATTCTACTTGGACGTCATTGGCCTCGGAGAATACTGCTGGCCGAAGCCACAGGACCCGAGTGTCGACAATGGGATCGGCGAACTATCCGGAGGCCCAAATGACTGGCCAGACCCCAGCGATTGGGGCGTACCATCAAGGCCTAGGGCTAAAGCGATCAGCGGGTTCAAGAACTCCAGGAAGATAACCCCCGTGATCGAGTCCACATTCGGACTCATCTTCGCAAAGCACCGTCCCTCGCACATCGAGGCAATGGGGGGGGATGAGATGATTTTCCAGATGCCATCGTCTGAGTGGAAACTCCTCCTCGAAAGGGTCGAGAAGCATTGCATACAGCTCCACTCGACAATATTCGACAACGATCAACGACTCCTCTGGTGGGCGATTTGCCTTAGGGATCGGAGCAATCAAGACTTTACCGCCATGAAGGATGGTGTCAGGACATTGATGGGAGAGGATAGAGTCAGACTGACCAGATTCGTGAATCCCATCTTCCCAGAATTCCTCGTGCCCGATGATCCTGTGGATGACGTATTGCCCGATGATCCTGTGGATGACAACGGTTGGTTGATGGATCATCGGGCACGAGTATTGCCCGAATCAACCAACCGTTGCCCCTATTCTCTCACCCACTCCCTTGTTGGCCCCGATGAAGACGGGGATTTCTATTGCGGAGATTGTAACGTGTGGTTGGGACCAGTCTTCGAGTGCCCAGACTGTGGCTTAGACGGGGAGTTCTATTGCGAAGAATGTGACGAGTTCATGTTCCCAGACACGTCGTGCCCAGACTGTGGCTCAGCCTTCGGAGATTGGATACTCGAAGAGACTCTCCATTGCCACGAATGTCAAAAGGAATATTATGGTACCCTGTGGCGCATTCCCCCCGAAGATCAAAGTTAGTCTGGAAACAACTCTTCGTGAAGATCCACACGTCACTCCTCCTCCTGGCCCAGCTCCGCCTTGGCGTCTTCGAGGGCCTTCTCTAGCTCCGACTTCCTCTTCAGGAGAGTCGCCTGCTCCGCCTTACGGCAGGTGAGGACGGCGTTTCTGGAACTTATCCAGACATCACCATCATCCTTCCTGAAGTGCACCTTTATGGTGTCATCTTCGTGGTCCACAGAAGTGATCTCGCCATAGTCGTCCGCCTTGGCTGTCGGCCAGGGAAACTGTCCTTCGAAGGGGCTATCGGCACTGGGGTTCACCCTCACTAGAGTCCCTACTGCCATTGCCGGCTGTGCGAACACAGAGGACCTGGACAGAACCAGCTCCTTCCCCGTCCCAGTCCATCCGCTCTGTGAGCCGAAGTCGACTGTCAGGTCCTCCCCGGATTTCCCCCTGACGACCCCCACTTCGCCGTTCTTCGTGTTGCCCCACCCGTAGGCGGGATCCTCCCCCTCCGCAAGATTCAGCCTGACCACGTCACCGTCAGAGGTCTCCATGCAGTTCTTGGAGCCGCTCTCGAGTCCGAGTGAAACCTCTAGCGAGTAGAAGTCGATATCCCGGGCCTCTGCCCACTCCTTCCATGCGTTCTTGCAAGGGCCCATCGACCAAGCCGTCCTCCTGGCCCCCCCCTCCGAGAGGCCGTCGAATATGAGCTCCATTTTCTCCCAGTCGATGCCCACTTCGAAAACCTCCATGCCTTTTGGGGCAAGGGCCACTCCGGAGTCCTCTATAGCCTTGGAAATTGAGAGCTTGATGAGAGCCATGAACTCATCCCTATCGAGGCGAGAAAGGACACTCTTTTGCTCACTCGATGCAAAGCCTCTAAGCTCTGGTATGACAATGGATAACATGTCCCCTACCGACTTGCCAGAAAGGCAGAAATCTAGCTCTTCCATCAGGGAAACGACGTTCGCGCTGGCTTTGCCCAGGAGGCTATCGCCCGAGCCCCCTTCCGGGCCGGGGATCATGCCCCTAAGCTTGGAGACAACGTCATCGGTCCTTACAGACACTATGCCACCTCCATCCCAAGGGGGTCATTCCCCGCCACGAACTCGTCATCAGCCAACGACTCTGTCTGCTCCATCAGGCGCTCGTACGGTATTAGTACCGTGAACGGGTCCATCTCGACAGCTACCCCAGCCTCCTCAAAGGAGGCCTTCACCATCGCAGCCGCAGTGAGGCTACCGATGTGGTCAACCACCGATATGAACCTCACCGTGTCACCGGAAACAACCTGAAGGAGCAGGCCCTGCTCATCCATTTCGTGGGTCATTCCTGGGAGGTAGAAGTCAAGCATACCCTCTGCCCATTCGGCTTTCTCCTTCGCTATTCGCAGTTCGTTGGGCGAGAGGCTCGGGAGCCTTTCGGCCATGTCTCCGCCGGCGGTCGTCGTTGCGTCATTTCGTGCTGTCATGTTGCTCGTCATTTCTTATTCCTCAGTTAATGCGCCCATTGGGCAGCAAGAATCATGTCACCAGTGACAAACTAAGGTGACTATCTTAATTCGTCCATGGCAATGACAGACCCCTGCAGCCAACCACCTTTCCAGAATCGTCCCTCACCGTGTCCCAGACCATTAGAAGATCCCTTCTATGCGGATTCGCCGTAGCCACAATCTTCGAGACGATGTACCACACGTTCTCCTTCGGCATAGGCAAGTCGTGAGTCACTGCACCGCCTCCAAACTCAACGGCGAACAGGGGGATGCACGTTTTCGTTAGGTCGTAACCATCAATTGGGCCCTGGACGAAATCCCCTATTTGTTCGAACTCTATTTCGCATCTCGCGGCCCTGCCAGAGGGTTCAATTGTCAGATTTATCTCGTCGCTGCTCCCCCAGATATGGATGTCGTGAGGCGTGCAATTCACTATGCTGTGCCCGTGTCCAGTAAATGGGACATTCTCCGGATTCCTGAAGGTGAAGTCGTGCGTCATGCCTATGCCTCCAATGGGGCATCTTCAGGCACCGTTCCGGAATGGCTGACCATCTCCCCCTCCGACTCTCCGCCGGAGACAAGGTCGCCAATAGCTCCACCTAATATTGCCACTAGGGAGTCCTTCAGAGACTCCAGAATTCCAATAACGGCCTCCTGGGTCGAAGCTCCCCTCTCAAGGGCGGACACCCTCTCGTCGAAGGACCTCTCCATGAGTGAAAGCTCTGTCACCAGCCCATCGATTCTGGACTCCAGCGAGGAGCCCAACTCACGGCTCCTCGAGACTTCTGCCGTTAGAAGTCCGTGGAGGTCATTAATTCGTGAACCCAAATCAGTGATCATTCCCCCCCTCGAGTCCTCAAGGGACTTTATCGAACCCTGTATGGACGGTATCGACCTTAGATAGGCCTCAGTGTAGTCATCGCAGTATCCCCTGGAAACATGCTCTCTGCGTAGGTCTCCAGTGATGATGAATGGAAGGGCTTCCGCACCTCGAGCCGCCCTTACTTGCTCCATAATTTCAAGGAACGACAGGTACCTCTCCCTGAGGGTCGCCCCCATCTCCAATGACCCTGCCGCTTTCGAGCAGTCCTCCCGTCCTGACCGGTCAGGAGAGGTGAAGACGCCATCCTCTCCTCTGAGTGGATCGACTACCACAGCTAGGAATCTCCCGTCGGGAGACGACCTCATATTGGCCCTGTAGGTGGTCCGATCAGTTTCGGACAGGAAAATTCCAAGATCGGGATGAGTGTGAATCCACCCTATTATCCGGATCTTTGGGGCATCAGGGTCGGTATTCGAGCCATGCTCGTTGGCACGCCACATCGCATCTGCGCAAATGGCCATCCAACTGCCGTCAAATTCGCAATAACCCGGAGTCTCCTCGGTTTGCTCGGGAAAGAAACCTGCCACGCAGACGTTCCTGCCCTGGTCATCGATGTGCCCCACCAGAAGTCCGCCCATCTCCAGCCTCCCCCGGGGGGCCGTGAACGCCATGGCCTGCTCGACCAGGCTCCTAGGGACGATCGCATCCGGCTCCGACGGCTTTCCCCAGTATGGTTTTCTTCCCTTTGGACCCAGATCCTTCTTGGGCTTCTTGGCCTTCTTGGACTTCCTGCCCCAGCTGCTCTTCCCGGGATTCTTTCTCGCCATTTCAACCACCTACCTTCTCCTTGCGAAGTTTTTGAGACGAACGAACAGATTCCTGGGGATAGGGAAGTTTTCCACCGACATTGAGCGGTTCGTCCATGGCCCCTTTGAGCCTAGGTCGTTCGGACCGTAGCCAGCCGCCACAGCTCTCCTCCCCACATACAGCACGTCCCCAATCAGATCCTCGGAGGCTCTCTGGTCAACCTCTATGCCAACTGCGTCATAGACCGTCCACCCACTCCCATCCCGAGGGGCTAGGCCTGCCATCTGGGCAGCGTCCCTGACGCTCTGCCCTGGCTGAGGAACGACCTCGTGCCTGACCGCTGGGTCATAGGCTGACACGAAGGTCACAGACTTTGTCATAGGCTCGTGACGCGGTACTACGTCATCCTCCGGATCAAGATCTATCTCGATCTCTGTGCCACACCCTCGCACCACTTTGGGCCCTACCCACAGTGTGTCACCATCGCAGTCAGAGGCACTGCGATCCGTCACCACACCGCCTACTCGGTTGTAGACTTCGAAGCTATCCCCCAGGGGAAGGCCCGACTTCTCCGCCACCTCTCTAACAGTTACATCAGGAGGGGCACTCACCGTGGCCCTCTTGGACGCATCCAGTACGCTCTGCAGCTCCAGCTCAACGCTCTCGCTGCAATCTTCGCCATCGTCATTCATCATCGTCATCATCATCATCATCGTCATCATCATTAGCATAACTTCACCTTCTTTCCTTTCGGTAATCCATACGTCCGTTGTAAAATCCATTTTCAGTCACTAGTGACACCTTCCCCGGGGGCTTCTCTTTGAGAGCCTCCCAGTATCTCATTCCTTATGTGTGCAGAATGGTCATTTTGCGGCTCAAAGACCTCTGAGAACATGCCGAAATCATGTGAGTATTCCATGGAAATCGAATTTCTCCTGCCTTCCCACGAGATCTGGGAAGGCCATCGATAGAGCGAATCAGGGCCCTCTGCGAGAATAGAAATCATAGCAAGACCCTCAATCGCCCCGAACAGAGCTGTTGAGGTTACTATGGAGCCGAACGGAACTTCGCCATCTTCCTGGCAAGACATCGGCCCGGCTTGCGATAGGACGCCCAGACCGTACCTGCAGAGCATGCACGAACCGCCTTCCGTAAAGAGGTCGAATTGACCATGGAACCCCTGAGCCCCCGCGTTAATCATCGGGACTCCTATCTCCGAAGAAATTCCGCATAGAACCGCCCTCGCCTTCAGGTTGTCGACTCCACATAGGATGAAATCAGCCCTCTTGCAAAGGTCCACGAAATCCTCCTCCAGACATGGCCCAACGAGGAAATCCTCTGAATTCTCTGCCCATTCAATGCCCTGCTCGTCAAATTCTCCCTCTCCTTCGGTATCATGCAGAGATAGGAGACTGCTCACGCCAATCTTTTCGTTGTAGCTTGCAACCTCGATATCCCCAATTGAACGCTCCACGCGCTCCTTTGCGACCTCTGCCTTAGGCCTCCCAATGTCCCCTGAGTTGTAGAGTACCTGCCTGTTTAGGTTGTGGGACTCTATCTTCAGGTCCGGATCGATGATGCTCAGGGATACCCCCTCTCCCTTGCGGGACGAATCAGCGAAGCTCCCGATTAATGTGTCAAGGGCCCAGCTTCCAAGGCCGCCCACACCGGCAATGATGCCATTGCCTGCCAGGGGTCCATCCACTCTAGGGAGCCTGAACTCGATCTCAGAGGGCACAGGTTCCTCGCTCGACTCAGCGGCCCTTCGAAACGATAGCGAGTCCAGTAACTGATCCACCATCTCGTTACCCTGCTCCAACCGCGCCCTAACCAGAGCATGCCCAGTTCCGTCATTCCTTTCCAACAAGGAGAAGGGAACCTCGCCATCGCCCATTTCTAGGGTCATCTCCTCGCGGATATCCCCTATGTCGCCCATTGTCATGGGGTCGATCCTCAGGCTGACTGTCACATACTTCTTCGGAATTTCCACAGGGAGTATGACATCACAGATCCTGAGGGCCTCCTGCCAGGCCAATGATGCCGCTATCGTGGCAAACCCCCCTTCCTGCAAGTCGCTAGGGGCCCCCGTCCCAGCGCTTCCGTCCTGTGTGAGAAGGACGCCGTCATCCAGAAGCAGGACCCTGGTGTAGGCGTGCTTCACATCTGATACCTCGGCGTTACCGAGGTAAACTGTAAAATCCGAATCCGCATCTGCTGAGTCATCGATCTGTGATACCCCTAGTTGAACTCCCATGGAGAGGAAGGAATCTCTAATTCGCCCCTGGTCCCCAATCAGAGAGATTTTCAGATTCGAGAGCGTTTGCTGATCTACTAGCCCTTCCTGCCTCAGAGTTGTACGCATCGTCACTAGCGTCTATTGGGCCAGCGGAACACTGTCACTAGTGACCCATCCCCGTCACAGATGACTCAGGACTGCCTTTCCTGGTGGCGACGACGCCTTCCCACCATTCGTCCATGGTCGCCCTGTCTGCCTCGCACCAGTCCAAGTCCGCATGGATCAGTCCCAGTATCTTTGCAGCTTTGTGCCGGTGGTTTTCAATCCCCTTCTCAAGTCCGTGGTCATAGATCATCTGCGCGACCACGTATGCTACGGGGATGTGAGATAGGTGTAGCAGACCTTGCTTCCTAAGCCCCCCACTGACCCAGATCTCGCCACCTTCCTCGGACCGTTCCTCATCTTCATATGGAACCCAATATCTCAGCCCCACTCCCTCGGAATCGTGCTTTCCCCTCAATTCAATCTTATCCCAGATGTCATCAGGAACTTCTTCAATTAGCAGATCTCCCAAATCAGTCCAAGGATCGAATCCTAATTGCCTAGAGAGGGCTCCAAGGATGGAACGCACTTGGGATTCATCGACCTTCTTCGGCGACTCCAAGTTCCCTTTCATGATGTATTCGTTCCTCTTCTCGACATCGCCTAGAATCAACAATCTGTTGAACGGGTGGCCTTCTGAGAGGTGATTGTCCGCTTGAAGTTCATTGACCAGGAACTTATTGAGGAAGTCGCTGAAGAACCAGAAAGAGCGTCTCTCGCAGGTCATCCTGACGTAGGTCTCGATGCACCACCTGGTCCTTGAATGCGCCTCCAGCTTTACCTTGCCTTCCTTCTTCTCCAGCCTACGCCTATTGACATTCGCCCCCCAAATCGCGCCTGTTACCTTCACCAACCAGTCGGTATCCGGGAATATGCGTTGTAACTCCTGTCCAACCTTTCCCCCACCTTTACCTAGGAAATCCTTCGCCATGCTTCTGGCTTTGAATTCGGGAAACTGAGAGTGCCCCCATCCGCCATCACCGATCTTATCCTTATTCCTCTTCAATATCTCAATTTTCTTGTCGGTGAGAGTTACATTGCTTCTATCTATGGGGAACTCCCAGTCCCTGTCCTTGGTCTTGAATCGTACCAAAACAGTCTGGTCATCACGCACCTCTTCCTCATCACATAGGGGGCATGAATCTGTAAGATAGCAATCTCCGTGTTCGGGTGTAGGACAAACAACTACGCCAGGGCGCCTCTGGAAATCAGGGGGCCATGGGAAGTCCCCGCTGTAAGGGTCCAATATTTCTGGTCTGCTGGACACATCGCCATCGGTTTCACTTTGTTCTTTGGCCCTGACCAGATCGCCTACTCCCAGCTCTCCCGAGGTGTCATAATCATGACTCCTCTGCTTCTTCGGGTACATCCGGCAAGGAACGTCCCCCGTAACGTAGGACTTTCTGATCTCAATCTTTGGTCCGGAATGCGTGCTCAGGTCCCTACTCAATTTTTCACCGCGATCCACGACATCGAGTACGCACCAGTCCGGCTCATCTTGGCTTTCAGCACCCAACTCAAACACTTTGTTGAGATTTTCTGGATCGTCGTCTTCTAGTGGCGAATCAAGAAAGGAATCCTCAATGCTATCGAGCGCGCCACTCGCAACACGCTCCTCCCACTTGCCCCTTTCAGCCCCACACTTCCTGCACTCGAAGATAGTGATATCCAATTCAGTCCCATCGTGCCCAACTCCAGTGGTGCTATGTTTGCTTTCCCCGACCATTAATCGCCCATAAAAATCCCAACCGCCGCAATTGTTGCAGCTCTCGGACTTGAGCCCCTTCTCCATCTCCGAGTAGGTCCTGAATTCTTTGGGCTCTCCCAAACGGTCCCGGTACGGGAAAATATTGCCGTCGAGGCTCTTGTAGAATGCATTATCGTCAGACATCCCTACTCCTCATTGTATTGAAGAAGCGTCATTCTGGCCAATATCTCTCCGGAGGGTGTCAGTGAGCACGCAAGCTTGCTGCCCCCTCCTCGATTAATGAGTCCGTTTTCCTCCGCCACTGAGATCCCTCTCGTTACATTCTGTTTGCCCTCTAGGCGAAGGTTTGGAGAATGCAAAAATGTGTTGTTGAAATCCACTATTTCCTTCTGGAGAAGATTTCCATTACCTCCGCTATCCTCCGAGAAAAGGACTGTTGCCAGGACATTCCTGGCATTCGGCGACTTCATGTGAAGTCCCTCTCTTATGGAGGATATCTCGTTCTCGTTCGGTAGTCTGAATCTGTGCGCCTTCTTACCTAGGCCCGTAGGTGGGGTTTTTCCCGTGGCCCCTGCAGCCTTCCTTCTCCTGAAGATAGAAACAACAGAGATCCCGGACGATCTGCAGTATCGAAACACAACACCCCTCAATTGCGCAGGGATCTTCTCGATTATCAGGGACCATTCCTCCTCACAGGACGCAATATTTCTGATCTCAGTGAGGAGCCTCGAGGCATTTGAGTGAAACTCCTTCTCGTCCGAGCTTAGTAGGTTCGATATCGAAGAGGAGCCGATAAAATCTTCACCCTGAATCACATCGTTGAGCATCTTGCTCATCCTCTTCAGTTTGTCATCGTCATCTCCCCACTCGACCGAAATCAGTGCCTGTTTGTCAAAGAGGCCGACCAACCCATGCTCGTCGAGGTAACTCCTGAACTTCTTGCTCTCCAATTCAGCATCTTCGGTCCCTCCGTGAAACATTATCACCGCCTCCTGCGATCCATCGAGTGGATCCAACCTCTCCCTGGAAAGCTCGCAAATAGCATGTAGGAAGCCAATGTCAGTGAGTGAGTATTCTTTGGATCCCCCCTGCCTCTTTTTCAGAAGCCCCTTCTCTTCTAGCATATTCGCGATGGAACTCGCCCCTCTTGCCCTCGGAACCCTGATGCTACCTGCAGATATGGCCGACACATCGACCCATTCGTACCCACTCAACCTCTCCTCGGCCATGCGTGAGAGGACACCAGCCTCCATCTCCTTAAACGGCATCGACATTGAGGTGTCGACAGCCTTCCTCTCATCTTCACTCCCGATCAGTGTCCAGATCCTAGCTCCTAATACATCTCCCAACGCATGCAGACAGCCCGACATGTATGTGCTGCCAGTACCAACAAGGACATGCAGGTCCTCGTTGTTGACATGCCTCCTCACGTCGAGCCCAAGCTCAACAGCCAACCTCGAGATGTACTTCCCCCAGTAGACATCCCCGTCGATCTTTCCATTGGTGAATAGGGGGTCTTTCGTGACCGGCTTGTGATGATGGAACGAAACGTTCGCCTTACCAATGCCCTCTGCTAGCTTGGCGTCATCCACCGACCCTAATCCGTAGATTATTTTCACCTCGTCCGGTTGAACCTTCTCGAATAGGTCTCCGAATTTGGAAGCCTCAGCATGCTCGAGATTCCAAACAATTAGTACCAGGGTTGTCACTTTTATCAAATCCTCAATCTAGCGGCTCTATTTGAATTGTTTCCATTCTTCCTGATTCGCTTTCGCTTACTATGCCACACGCCTCCATGACGTCAGACTGCTCAATACAGAAGCCTTCAGTCCCACCATCCGGATTTCCGTTCAGGTGCCTTTTGATGGCGATCTCTCTGATTCTCCTTCCAACGCCCGCTAAATCAGCACCGGACATCCCCGAGGGAAGCGCTCCAACCGCAGCATCAAGCTCCAGAAGCTCAGATCTAGGGGCTTCACCCAGATGGATTTCTACAATATCCGAGTATTCCTCCGGGAGGGGCAAGTCGACCCTCACGTGAGTCCCGATCCTGCCCTCCCTTAGGAACGCTGGATCGATCAGGTCCTTCCTGTTGGTCGCAGCCATGATTAGGACGCCGTCCCTTGAGTCAATACCATCTAGTTCGGTAAGGAGTTGGTTCACAACAGAGCTCATTCCAGAATGACCGGGGCCAATCAGGCTGCGATCCGAGCCAATCGAGTCGAATTCATCGAAGAACAAGATGCACGGTGCCATCTTCCTCGCCTTGTCCATCAGGTTCCTGACGGCCCTTTCGGACTCGCCCTGCCACTTGGACAGGAGCTCCGGGCCCTTGATGCCGATGAACTGGGATCCGGATATGTTGGCCGCGGCTCGGGCCAGTGCCGTTTTCCCAGTTCCCGGTGGTCCGTGGAGAAGTATCCCTGACCCTATGCTTAGTCCCGCCACTTCATACAGGTCGGGATGCATAAGCGGATCGAGGATCTTATCGCGAAGGGCTTCCTTGGCTGCCGAATGTCCGACTATCGAATCGAAGTCCTTCTTCTCGACCTCCCTGTTGAACCTCCTCTTGATGGACGGCCTGACTCTCTCGAATGCCTCGTTCATGTCTCCCATGGTGATCTCGAGGTCCTCGGCCTCGACACTATCAGCTTCCAGGAGGCTATCGAATCCGAAAATCCTCTCAGCGGACCGGTAAACCGACTCCTTGCACATGTGGTCAATGTCCGCGCCGACGAAGCCAACTGTAATGTTGGCAAGCCCCATTAGGTCAACATCATCTGAAATCGGCATGCCCCTGGTGTGGATGGAGAGGATGCTGTGCCTGGCCTCCTTGTTTGGAACAGGGCACTCTATCACTCTCTCGAACCTGCCCGACCTATTCACTGCGGGATCTATGGCCTCTATTCTGTTGGTAGCGCCAATTACCACTACCTGGCCTCTGTCCTCCATCCCGTCCATCAGGGTTAGGAGCTGAGCAACGAGTCTTCTCGATGACTCTGATGATGAGTGCCTATCTGGCGCAATGGAGTCAATCTCGTCGATAAAAACAACTGAGGGCTGATCCATCTTAGCCTCCTCGAAGAGCCTCCTTAGGGCCTTCTCAGATTCCCCCATCTGGCTCCCAATTATCTCAGGAGCGGATATTGAATGGAAAGTGGCCTGTGTCTCCCTTGCCAGTGCCCTAGCGAGGAGGCTCTTCCCGGTTCCCGGCTCTCCACTCA
>Ga0206683_10001781_pt1 | contig 14734 bp, 21 predicted proteins | sample M280m12015metaG_FD_155483 | JGI IMG/M metagenome (GOLD analysis project Ga0206683, IMG submission 155483) | Ammonia-oxidizing marine archaeal communities from Monterey Bay, California, United States - M2 80m 12015 | ecosystem: Environmental > Aquatic > Marine > Intertidal zone | place: USA...
GTTGCGCGCTGTGGTAGAAGAAACAGAACGATTATCGCCTAGAGCTGTAATGTATGACCGTTATTTGTTAGGCGCGTACATGCTACAGCTAGGCGAAGAAGGCTTACCGGTTGTGGAATTTCCGCAAACCGCACGCCGGATGGTGCCAGCGACTAAAAGATTTACAGACAACATTTTGGACGGGAACCTTACAATAGTTGAAAACGAACTGGCACCAGCTTTGAAACGACATATACAAAATTGTAGGCTTAAAATAGATCGACTAGGCGCAAGAATAGTTAAATCACATACTGCGTCAGCTAAAAAAATCGATGCCGCTGTTTGCGCTGTAATGGCGTTAGATGCGGCAAACGAACTACCAATACCTGACCCCGAACCAACACCGAGGATATTTTAATGGGCATTTTTTCACGCTTTCAGAAAACCGAAACCCGCGACCCGGACGCTTTCCCGCCGTGGTCGCCCCCTATTTGGAATCAGAACCTGACAGGCGTGATGGTAGACAATTCCACTTCTTTAGGGCTTGTGACTTTCTTTCGTTGCGTTGAGCTTATTTCGTCAACAATCGGGAGCCTGTCGCTTCACGTTTACCGAAACGGGGAACGTGTAGACCCAACACCGCGAATCGTTATCAGACCGAACCCATCCGAAACACGTTTAGACACTTACTCTGCGCTTATCGCTTCAGCTTTAATGCGCGGCAACGGGTACGCCGTACTGGGCGACTACGACAGGTTCGGCAACCCACAACAAATGGTTGTCGTTAACCCTGACGCTGTATCCGTAAAACTTAATAAAGACACCGGTTTCGTTTCATACAAAATCGGTGACACTACTTACACCCCGCAAGAGATTTTCCACTTGCGGGGCTTTATGCTTCCCGGTCATATAATCGGTTCAGGTGTCCTAGATTTGCAAAAACACGCGTTGGGGTTGGCTATAGCTGAACACGAATACACCGAACGGGTGTTCTCAGAGGGTTCGATACCATCCGGGGTGATATCCACAGACGCGGACATGACACCGGAAACAGCGCAAGAACTGAAACAAGGTTGGGTTAACTCTCACGGGGGGCGTAACAGAACCCCTGCGGTGTTAGCTGGCGGTCTTAAATACACGCCTGTTCAATTATCGAATAGTGACCTTGAACTGTTAGAAGCTCGTAAATGGTCAGCTACACAGGTGGCGGCTATGTTCGGCGTTCCACCGCATTTGGCGGGCGCACCGTCTAACGACAGTTTGACGTACAACACGGTTACCGAAGACACACGGTCTTTCGTTCGTTTCGGGTTACGTCCTTGGATCGTCCGGTTACAGCAATCAATTTCAGACGTTCTGCCACGCGGACAATCAGCGAGCATCAGCCTAGGCGACTATTTACAACCTGACCTTTTAACACGTATGCAAGCCGCGGAGATAGCTATAAACGCAGGAATTAAAACACCGGAGGAAGTCCGAGCCGAGGAGGGGCTGACATGAGCAACAACATTATAGAAAGAACGCTTTCAACTGACACGCTGGAGATACGCGAAACGCAGGAAGGCCGAAGGGTTTGCGGTATAGCCGCCCCGTTCGGTTCGTCATACGACGCAGGCGAATTCGTTGAATCTTTCCTACCGGGTTCGTTTACTAAAACGATCAGCGAACGAGGCGAGAAAGTCCCACTATTAGAAGCGCACAGACGCGACGCGATGCCGTTAGGACGCGCAACGCGAATGGAGGAAACCAGCGACGGTTTATACGCAGAGTTTCTAATATCGAAAACGTCACGCGGTGAAGAAGCCCTACAGTTGACACGCGACGGGGTTATGCACAGCTTTAGTGTGGGTTTCGTACCAGTACGCGACAGGAGAAGCGAAACAGGCGACGGGCGACCAATGATCCAACGACAAGAAGTCAAATTGCATCATGTGGGCTTGATCTCAGAAGTCCCAGCGTATGAAAACGCTAAAGTCTTAGCTGTCCGAGATTTCGACCCGGACGACGAAGAAACCGCCCCGCGGTTAGCTGTGTGGCGGGCGAAACTTTTAATACCAACAATCTAAACACTTAATCTGCTATATTGAAAACACCGCGCCGATTCGCGCCGTCAGTCGTGCTGACACCCGAAATATTCACCCGGTGAAAACATAAGCACAAACGAAAGGCAATTATGAAACTGCTCGATCAGCTTGTTTCAGAACGCGCGGACGTTGCAGAAACCATGACTGGTATTCTCGACACCGCCGCTGAAGAAACACGCGACCTTACAGAAAGTGAAGAAACGAACATTTCGGAACTTCACGGACAAGCTGAAAAGCTCGACACACGAATAACAGAACTACGCGACATTCAAGTAGCAAATTTGGAAGCCGCTAAACTACGCGCCGAGGTAACACACGGCGACGATGACGACGACGACGACGCAGGCGACGAAAACGCTTTACGTGTACGCGTTAAAGAAGAAGCGTTGACATACGCTCAGGATGCGTCAACTTCGTTTTTCCGTGATATTTACAATTCACAGATGAACCACGACCCGCAGGCACAGGCTAGAATTTCACGCCACAGCGACGAAATGAAAGTTGAATACAGGGACGGATCAACCACCAATTACGCTGGTCTTGTCGTACCTCAGTATTTGACAGAACTAGCCGCGGAGCTTGCACGTGCTGGAAGGCCATTCGCTAACCTTTGCACAGCGCTTCCGCTCCCAAATAGTGGAATGACTATAAACATATCGCGCGTTACTACTGGGGCAACTGCCGCCGCGCAAGCCACAGAAAACAGCGCAGTATCCGAACAAGACATAGACGATACTTTGCTAACAGTTGACGTTCGTACGATTTCAGGACAGCAGGACATTTCCCGCCAAGCCTTAGATCGTGGAACCGGAATTGACAGCCTTATTATGGCTGACCTATCAGGAGCTATAGCAACTACTTTGGATGACGGCATGATTAACGGTGCTGGAACTTCAGGCACTTTGCTTGGGCTTAAGAACATTACAGGCATCAACGCTGTGACCTACACAGACGCAAGCCCAACAGTTGCAGAGCTTTACCCTAAGCTTCTTGACGCTATACAGAAGATCAATTCCAACCGCTACGCCGGCCCGGATTTGATAGTTATGCACCCAAGACGCGCCGCATGGATGGCCGCCGCAGTAGACGGACAAAGCCGCCCATTGGTACTGCCACAGGCAAACGTGCCAAGCAACGCTATGGGTACAGGCCCGGTAGCTGGTTACGGCTCAACAGGCTTGCAGGTTGCAGGTATCCCAATCGTGACCGATGCAAACATCCAAACTGACGCAGGTAGCGGAAACAACGAAGATAACATTTTCGTGGTACGCCGTGCCGACATGCTTTTGTTTGAAAGCCCCGGCGCACCGTCAATGGTTCGCATGGATCAGACACTAGGCGGCAACTTGACCGTCAAGATGGTTGCTTGGCAATACGCTTGCTTTATCGGCGGGCGCTATCCAGCCGCGATCAGCATGATTTCAGGAACTGGTTTAGTAGCACCTAGCTTCTAATCAATCCCGTTTGACCCCAACGGGTAGGTTTGCCACCGGGTACCCCGTCCGGTATCCGGTGGTAATCCCGAACAGAATGGAGAAAACATTGTCAACACTATGGGAAAAACAGGCTTCAGCACGGATACACAAACCCGAACAAGAAGCCCCTAAACCAGCCGCTAAGAAACCAGCGGCTAAGAAAGCCACGAAAAAGTAATGGGCTACGTTGCGCTGTCAGAACTCAAATCCGCTTTAGGCATCACAGGCAGTACCGAAGATGATTTCCTTAATTTGGCGATCAATTCGGCTACCACGTCTATAGATGACCTGTGCGGAAGGGTTTTTACTACAGATACGTCGGCAACGGCGCGAATATACAGGGCGCAACCCTACTACACGGTGGTAGACGACATTCACACGACAACGGACTTGGTTATTAAAACTGACACCAGCGGCGATGGAACGTACGACACCACTTGGGCTTCGACGGATTACCAAATGGAACCGTTAAACAACGTAGCTAAAGGTTTCCCGTTGCGTAACATCAGAGCTGTAGGAGACTACACGTTCCCTGTGTACGGCGACGGTTTAGCTTCCGTTCAGGTAACAGCGAAATGGGGTTGGGCTAGTTTGCCTGAACCTGTGGAACAAGCCTGTTTAATGCTTTCAAGCCGTTTATTTAACCGAAAATCCAGCCCCATGGGGGTAATAGGTGTCGGGGATTTCGGGCCGGTTCGTATTTCACGATCAGACCCGGATATAGCCGCGATGCTTTTACGTTACGCCCTGCCTGCGGTGGCTTAAATGGCTGACTATTCCGCTATACGCGATGGACTTAAAACCCGTTTGGAAACCAGTACGGTTTTTATTCAGGTTGCTGACACCGCGCCCGACACGGTTTCCCCGCCTTGTGCAATCGTACTGCCGGGAAGCCCTGTCGTGGAATACCATCAGGCGTTCGGTAACGGGTTGGAACGGTTTTCGTTCACGATCCTTGTTTTAGCGCAACGGTTCGACGTAAAAGCTAACCAAGATTTGATCGACGGTATGGTCAGCGGTTCTTCTAGCGTCCGCGCTCTCATTGAGGGTGACAGGACGTTGGGTGGCAACTGTTCAGATTGTCAGGTTACGTCAGCGTCTACCTATGGTGACGTATCAGTTAATGACACCGAATATCTCGGTATCGAATTTGAAGTGGAGGTGTACGCGTAATGGCGACCAAAAAGAAAGACTACACGGTGGTCGGGAACCATAATGTTATGGGACACGCACCGGGTGACAGCTTCTCAGCGGCTATGACCGATGAGCAAGAAGAACAACTAATAGAAGGCGGGCATATAAAGCCCGGAAAGGTGGCTGAATAATGGCCGAACTAATCGGGGGCGCAACTGCCACCATTACTATAAACAGCGTGGACTTATCAGACCACATAACGTCAGCTTCGTTGGAAATAGCCTACGAAGATGTTGAAACCACAGCTTTCGGGGATGCTGTACGCACCCGGATTGGTGGACTTGGCGACGCAACGTTAAACATGACATTCAACCAAGACTACGCATCCAGCGAAGTGGACGCGACGTTAAACGGTTTAGTAGGAGCAAGCACAGCGTTTGTTCTTAAACCAACCAGCGGCGCGGTGTCAGCTACGAACCCGTCTTATGCGGGTAATTGCATTGTTACCAGTTACACGCCTATATCCGCAGAGGTTGGCACTTTGGCAACCTTAAGCGTTTCATGGCCAGTAACAGGGGCGATAACACGCGCAACCAGCTAATAGCAGAAAAGGGGTCAAAAAATGGCTAATAGAGGAATGCGGTTCGACCTTCGGGTCGTTCACGACGAAGAAGAACGGCAAGTAACAGCCGGGCCAGCCACCATAGTCGCATTTGAACGAAAATGGGGCATGGGTTGGGGTAAAGCAATGCAGGACGTTCACGTTGAATTTCTTGCTTGGGTAGCTCACGACGCTTTACACAAAGCGGCATTATTAGGCAACGGGCCGGCTGTTAAACCGTTCGACGACTGGATTAATGGTCTTACTGACATTGAAATAGTCAACGAGGACGATTCAGCCCCTTTGGGTGGGACTCAGTAACGGTCAACATAGCGGCTTTAGCTGTGCGAACGGGGATCAGCCCCCGTGAACTGTTATTGAGCGAACCGGAAATTTTGGACGCAATGTGGCGGGTTATCGAAGCTGAAATAGATAACCGCAGGCAGGCTATGGAACAGGCGAAGGCTAGGCGATGACATCAGCTAAGAAATCTTTGCAACGCGATTCGCGTTTGAAACGTACGCTTTATTCTGATATCGAAATTTTCGGTTTGGAAGAACTACAGCGAGCTATGCGCGGTATGCCTAAACAAGTCCAAAAACAGGTCAAAAACGGCAACAAAGCGATAGCGAATCAGGTTGTTAAAAAGATGCGTTCCCGTGCTAGGGGAGTGTTTCACGCCCAGCAGTACGATCTTATTAGACCGTCAATTAAAGCAGTTCAGGGGCGCGTCCCGAAAATACGAATGGGCGGCAAGCGTGTAACTAGACCAAATATGCACGGACGTAAGACCCGTCCAGCGGGAGAAACCAGCCGGTATCCACCGTATGCAGGGGACATTGTTTACGGTGTCGAATTTGGTGGACGTAAAATCAAAAAAGGCGCATGGACTTACGCGAAAACAAAATCGGGAAAAGGGCGCAAATACTATGGTTCAACTAGACAATTCCCGCCTTGGAAAAAAGGCGGTTACGTCCTGTTCCCAACTATAAAACGCGAACACGAATTTATTAAAAAAACGTACACAAAAAACATTGAAAAAGCATTAAGCAAAAGGTTTTAGATGGCATCACCAACAAGAACGCTGACAGTAAACATAGTCGGTAGAACAGATTCAGTAGACAAAGCATTTAAGCGCGTTTCTAAAGGTTCTTCGCTGATGTCCGACAGGCTCGCGAAGGGTCTGAAAATAGGCGGTTTAGCTTTCGCGGCTTTAGGTGGCGCGGCTATAGCCGCCGCCCGGACACTAGGCCCGATGATTCAAAAAGCCGCCGATATTGAAGAATCCCTGTCTAAAAACAAGGTTTTATTTGGTGAAGCGTCCGTAGCTGTCGAAAAATGGTCTGAAAGAACCACGAAATCTCTTGGCATTTCACGCCGTGAAGCTTTGGAAGCTGTCGGGAACTTTGGTGCTTTAACACACGCTATGGGCATGTCGGGCGAAGAAGGCTCGAAAATGTCCATGCAGTTGGTGGATCTTGCCGCTGACATGGCATCATTCAACAATGCTTCCCCGGAGGAGACTTTAACGGCGATAGCGGCAGGGTTAAGAGGCGAAAACGAGCCTTTACGCCGGTTTGGTGTTCTGCTAGACGCGGCGACGTTGAAAACGAAAGCGTTAGAAAAAGGGCTTATCAGTAGCACTAAGGACGCTTTAACACCGCAAACGAAGGCTTTAGCGGCTTATTCGGAGATTTTAGGGCAGACAGAAGTTCAACAGGGCGATTTTCAGCGCACCAGCGACGGTTTAGCGAACCAGCAGAAACTTTTAGCGGCTACTTGGGACGATTTACAGGCAAGTATCGGCGAGAAACTGCGCCCCGCTTTAACTGCTTTTGTTGGTTTCTTAAACGACGAGGTTATGCCAGCTATAGCCCGTTTTGCTGACGATCCTTCAGTTAGAAACGCCGGTTTCGGAATAGGTGAAGTTCTTTTCGGAGCTATCGGCGAAGGAATGACCACCGAACAGAAAGAACAACAAGGCGATTGGTGGGATAATTTCATTGGCCCGACACCGGGAGCGACTTTACTTAAAATTGGTGCAGATTTCTTCGGCGGCTGGAAAGACGGTTGGGATGCCGCCGCTGTGCAAGCTGACATTCTCGCGGAAGTAAAACGAATAATGGACGAAATGGCTGTTATCTATGGGCAAGATTTCGCAGATAATTGGTTTAATGCTTTCAATCAACGTATGAACGGTTTCGATTTTGAAATACCCGACTTGGAAGATAAAACATTTGAGGAATTAAACCCGCAAGGCGCGGCAGACAAAATCAGGGACGACGCGGCTTTCTTTGAGGCTATGGGATTCTCACCGCCGACAACAGGGTTAACATCTTTAGACCCTTTAGAAACCCCTACTGGTATGCCAAACATTCCCGGTTTAGACCCAAGCACCAACATGCCGTTAATTACACCCGCTGAAATGGCGGCGCTCAACGCTTTTTTAACCGGTTCAGGTGCTATATCGCAAGAACAAGCGCAAGGGCCGGGAGCGCGTGGCAAATCGCCTATTATCGGCGACCCTAGGGCGGCGGCTTTCCAAGCCGCGGTAGGAGCAGGAGCGGCGCACGTGACAGTTAACATCAACGCCCCAGCGGTTACGCCCGACGAAGTTCAAACCGCTATAGTTAAGGGCTTCACAGACAATTCAGTCGGATTAAGCGACCTTTATTTCATCTAATGGCTACCGACACTTGGAACGTACAAATCTACTTAAACAGCGGTTGGCGTGACGTTACAGCTAACGTACGCGGAATCAACGTGCAGACAGGCAGGCAACGTGTCACAGATTCTTTCAGGGCTGGGCAATGCAGGGTTTCTTTAGATAACACAGGCAACGTTTACGGCCCGTTAGCTGGCGGTACTTACGGTTCCGCGCAATGGATTAACGCCGAAATTCGCGTATCGGTTAACATCAATTCGGCTTCTAACAACACCCCTATTTTCAGGGGAAGTATAGAGGACGTAGACACCCTGTATCCGAACAGTAAAGATTCCACGGTTATTGTGAAGGCTTTTGACGGTTTGTCGAAATTAGCTAAAACGGAGATAACAAACCACACTTTTTCTGCTGAAGTCGGTTCGACACGGTTCACGAACATGCTGAACCTGTCTACTGTGGACTATCCGGCGCAACCGGGTAGCCCTGACGCGTCTAACCCGAACGAAAGAAGCATAGAAACTTCTAGTATTTCAATGGCAGGCGCGACAGTAGCTCAAACAATGACGGTGGCGTACATGGAACGGCTGGCACAATCCGAGGACGGCGCTATTTACTGCGCGCACGGTAGCCCCGGTGGGGCGGCTGTAGGAGCGGCTGACAAAGGCAACGTTTTAACGTACAGGAAACGCAATTCTGTGGGTTCAGCTTCAGGTTTGACGTTCGGAGCGGGCGCGGGAACAGCGGCAACAGAACCCGAATTTACGAACATTACGACATCTTACGGAAACGAGCTTCTTTACACCAGGGGCGTTTACAACCGGGTAGGTGGCACCGTTCAAACATACGACGAACCTGTGTTCGGCCAACCAAATTACGGTATACGAACAATAGTTCGCCAAAACCTGTTAAACGCCAACGACTCAGACGTTGAATCAGCTATGAAAAGTTTTGTAGCGTTACATTCTGTGCCTGCGCTTCGGATAGCTTCTGTGGAATGCAAACCACGTGCTATGACCGACGCGCAAGCAGAGAAGGTAGCGAAACTATGTATTTTCGATTCGATGCGAACACAATTCCAACCAGCAGGCGCAAGCGCTGAAATGCTACAGGTTCTTCGCGTGGAATCAGTAACACACGAAGTGACACCAAGCGACTGGACTATGCGAATAGGAACCAGCGGAACGGGTGAAACGATCTTTTTAATAATCGATAGTGCAGATTACGGTATTATCGGAACTAACAAACAGGCACCATAAGGAAACAAAAATGGCTCAACAAACATTTTCGGGGGTACCCGGAGCATTCACCGCAGGGGAAGTTCTTTCAAGCTCTGACATGGAGTTGATACGCGACTATCTGATAGCCCAGATCAAAGAAGGCATGACAGGTGACACGGGCGAGATTCTCCCAATGATAATGGACTTAACAAACAATCGTATTGTTATGGACACGGGCGGGATCGAATTTTCGGACGGTACGACGCAAACCACAGCCGCAGGCGGCGGCGACATAACCGGAATAACGACAGCGGCAAATAGTGGGCTTGCGGGCGGTGCAACATCCGGGGCGCCTTCACTTTCCGCGGATGTTGATAACGCTACGGTAGCGGTGGGAACAACAGCCGATTACGTCCTGATCCAAGACGTTGACGATTCAGACGCTTTGAAGAAAAGCCTAGTTTCATCGTTTTTAACCGGTTACCTGCCGCTGGCAGGTGGAACGATGACAGGCCAAATAAATATGAATGATTCTTTATATTTTGGTGGCACTAACCAGCAGGTCGTGTGGGAAGGAACAACAGCCGACGCGCACGAAACCTTTTTACGAGCTACAGACCCGACAACAGCAGACCGGATAATAACTTTACCGGATTGCACCGGCACGGTTTTGACTACAGGCAACCCGAACGACAACATACTTACATTCAACGCGCAGACCGGCACCACCTACACCCTAGTGTTAACAGACGGCGGGAAAATGGTTACCAGTTCTAACGGGTCAGCGCAGACGATAACCGTACCGCCGAACAGTAGCGTTGCTTTCCCCGTGGGAACACAGATCATAGTTCAAAACTTGGGGTCGGCTAACGCGACACTAGCGGAAGGCTCAGGGGTAACGATCCAATCGAAAGACAGCAAGAAAGAAATAGACGGACAATACGCAGGTGCAACGCTCATTAAGACAGCTACCGACACTTGGTCGCTTATCGGGGCGCTTGCTTAATGTCGATTCTTCCCATAGATCACGGTATTTTCGCGAGTAGCGGTGCTGGTGGTGGCGCGCTTATTGCAACGGGTGGTACTGTTACTGATTACACAGAAAGCGGCACCAAGTACCGGAGCCATAAATTTACCAGTAGCAGTAATTTTGTTGTTTCTGCCGCTGGCGATGGTTTAGTAGACGTTCTTATAGTAGCCGGTGGTGGTACAGGTGGTCGTGGTGGTGGTTCACAGTACGGTACGGCGGGTGGAGGTGCTGGCGGTTTTCGCGCTCTTACGGGTCAGTCAGTTTCAGTAGCCACTTACTCAGTTTCAATCGGGGCAGGAGGCTCAGATCCCGGATGGGGATATAACGGCGCTAACGGTAGTAATTCATCTTTCGGTTCCGGTGGTGCAACGCTTACTAGTACGGGTGGTGGTCGTGGCGGCGCTTTCAATGCTTCCACTCCGGGTATGGCAGGCGGGTCGGGCGGTGGTTCCGGCTACGGAATAACCGTTGGTTCGGGCAACGCAGGCGGTTATTCACCCGTGGAGGGTTACGACGGACAGCCGGGCGGCTACGCGGCGGCGATTTACGCGTGGATTTACCACACCGGCGGCGGCGGTGGTGGCGCGAGCGCACTAGGGACTGTAGGATACTCCAACGGTTCTACTGGTGGTTATGGTGGAAACGGTGGGGCGGGTGGAACTAACACCTACTTCGACGGAACATCAGACGTGTACGCCGGAGGTGGAGGCGGTTCAGGAATGGTGCAGAACTGGGGAAGTCAAACTGTTAACGGCGGTTCGGGTGGCACCGGCGGAGGCGGTAATGGTGCTGGCCAAGCCGGTATATATGGTGGCGTTATAGGGGGTTCAGCAGGAACCGACGGGTTAGGCGGCGGCGGTGGTGGTGGCCCGCTCTCTGCGGCAACTTATGATGGAGGCGATGGGGTAGTTATAGTCCGCTACCCCTTCGAATGGTAAGGTTTAATGGCTTATTTCGCTGAAATAGACGACACAAATACCGTTATTAGAATGATCGTCGTAACAGACGAAGACGCACAACGAGGGGCAGAGTTTTTAAGTGACGATCTTGGGCTTGGTGGGACATGGATTCAAACAACGAAAGGCACCCGCGGGGGTGTTCATTACGGTTCAGATGGTGAACCTGACGGGCAAACGGCTTTAAGGTATAACACCGCTAATATAGGACACACCTACGACCCTATCGCTGACGCTTTTTACGGTTCCCAGCCTTACCCTTCTTGGGCTTTGGATTCAAATTTCGTTTGGCAACCACCAACTCCGATGCCCGATGACGAAAAGTCTTATGAATGGAACGAAGAAACAAAAACATGGGATGAACAGAAACCACCATGGGATGAAGAAGAATGACACACGTTGACGACATAGAGTTTTTAAACCAGTTTCGCGACGACGGCGACGAAAACATAACCCTGTTAGACCCTCTTTTATGTTGGAGGCTACGCAGAGCGTACGAGGACGACGAGCATTTACGCGACGTTTTACGCATCGAATCAGCGGTGCGCCCTAAATCTGAGCAAGAATACTTGTACGCAGGTTACAAATCGGGCAAAGCCGGTTTTAACCTAGCGGCTAACCCTGAGCGTGTTATAGGCACTTCAGGGGGTAACACTTGGTTCGGGTCGTATCACATGGAACAACCGTCCGGGTACGGTTACGCTGTAGATTTGACGCATCACGGGAAATCCACGTGGTCGCGTATCCATAAAACTTTAAGAGCTTGGGGATTACATAAAACAGTCCCTAGTGAAAACTGGCACCACCAGGCGCAAACTGTACGAGGTATTCTACCCGGCCCGATGCCGGATGACTGGCCAACTGAAAAGGAGGACATTATGACCCCCGAAATGGAAGAAAGATTCGACGATCTGAAAACTTGGGTTTTCAATTCAACGAAAATGATAAGGGAAGATTTGGAAAAACTAGGCGAAGTCATAGCCGAAGTTAAAAAGGAGTTAAAGAAATGAGAGAGTACCTAGATTTATTAGAACGTACTGTAATGACGTTCATTCAATGTTTCGCGGCTCTTATGGTAGCTAACGAAGCGAACATACTTTACAACATAGACACTTTAGAAGCCGCCACGTGCGGCGGTATGGCTTCAGCTTTAGCGGTGTTAAAAGGTTTCGCCACGCAGAAACTAAGCAAAGACAAAACACCCAGCGTCGTTGCTACAGCACCCGTTAAGAAAACACCAGCTAAGAAAGCCCCAGCCAAAAAGAAGTGAACGAGACAACCAGTTGGAAGCAATTTAAGATAAAAACCAACCTTGGGACGCTCGTTTCGGTTTTCATAGCTGTAGGGCTAATAATGTGGCAGTTGCTCGGAATAAAGGGCAACATTGATTCAAACAGCGAAAGTGTCCACAACCTGCAAATAGCTATAGAAGATTTGTCATACGCGACGGACTTAGCTAATCAGGTTTCAATGCGAACCGACCAGCTTTTCGACCAGTTAAACATGATCCAAGACCAGTCGCAGGACAGCGCTTTCGCGTGGGCTGATATTCAAATGCATTCACAGCAGATAAACGACCTGTCTTTCGACGTTGACGAACTGGAATGGCAGTTAGACGACGTTAAAATCCGTCAAGCTGAAAGCGGACATTTGAACGAACCTATATTCCAAGAAATAGACGGGCTTTGGAACGCTATCAACAATTTGGGTACGGGGGGTTTCGAAGAATGGGAATTTGACGACTTGGAAAACCGGATAGTTGCTGTGGAAACAACAGTATGGAACCAAGGCGACAGCGCTTGGGAAATAGACGAACTAGACACACGTTTAACCGTTCTTGAAACAACCCTATGGAACCAGCCGGATAACAGATGGGAGATAGACGAGCTTCTAAGGCGTGTGAACGAACTGGAATGGTTTACGTATGGATAAAACAACAAAACTTATAGCGGCTGTTACGGGTCTGCTGGTAGCGGTTGGTACTTTGATTGGTACTATCACGATCACGCTTGGCGGCGGTAACGACGACCAGTACAAGGGCGGTATGACTATCGTTCTGAACAGCCCCGAAGCTTACGAAGAATTTCTAAAAAACCATCCCGGTTAAAACAAAAAACCCCCTTGCGGGGGGCTTTTTTGCTTTAGAACTTGTTGTAGAAACAAGCCGAACAAAGCCAGTATTTGTTCTGTCGGATTTCCTCTGCTTCAGCTTCTGTCGGTTCCGTGCCTACAATTTCAACGGTTCTGATCGGCCCGTCGTCGCCACAATCGCGACAGTACGTATGTAAAGTTACTGTTTCACCCATTGACTATCTGCGCTACTTTCGTGTGGCTCATGTCTACAGCTTCTGCGATGTCTCGCAGGGTGTGGCCTCTGCGGTGCGCGTCGCGGATCAGTTTGTCTCGTAGTTCTTGCATGTGTTCCATTTTCTCAACATGCGACCTTAATTTACCTAACATTACGCCTCCTCACCTAATTGGTTCATCTTGTAGTTAAATTCAAATTCTAAACTTTTCTTGGCTTGGAGTGTTTCTCTGTAACTTGCCGCTGTCTTGTAATCAAATCAAAAGCCATTTGTAATTCTTCAATTTTCTTGGCTTGTACCATCATTTCTGTTTTTTGAGCCTTAACAAGGTATAGAAGTTCTTCTTTTGTCATTTCAGCCCATACTTTGTATATTTCTTCTGTTTTCATTGTGCCTCCTGTCGGCGTTTTGTTCATGTATTGATTTTGGCATATATATTTACAAGCTGTCAAGTTTATTTACAAAGTTTTTTAACATTTTTTTTAACCATCCACCACCACCGTATTAAACCGTTTTAATATCTAACCCAACAACAATGGAAGGACGGTTTCATGACAGGAAAACAGGACTACGAAGAAGTAAAGGACAGAATCCCACTATTTTGGGAGCTGTACCCTGAAGGGCGCATAGCCCCTAACCCCATGTCTGACCTATCAGACATAACCACAGTTATTTTCAGGTGCGATTTGTACGCACACAAAGACGACCCGACACCCTTTTCAACTGGGTGGGCTTTCGAAACGCAAGGCGTGGGCGGTATGGCTAACAAATACAGCCACGTTGAAAACTGTGAAACGTCAGCTATAGGCAGAGCGTTAGCGAACGCGAATCTTTACAACAAAAACAAACCACGCGCTTCAGTTTCAGAAATGCGGAAAGTTAAACGAAACGAAGAAGCAACAGAAGAACCATTCCCAGTAGACGAGAAGGAAGAAACCTTTTCCACTTCTGATCTGAAAGAACGGTTAAACGAACTGTCTGACGATCAGCAGGCTTCAGCAAAAAAATGGATAGCCCAAGATCTGCGGGGCGTAACAACAGCAGACGGGAAACTTCTATCGGAAGTGTCAGCGATTCAGCTAGCGCAACTAGAAGAAGTTTACCTAAAGATCACGCGGTAGCGAGAAGAACAGACCCGACTACAAGCCATGAAGCCGCTAAAAGCCTTGACGATCTCACAGGTTTACGCGCAGAGGTTTACGAACTTTTACGCGAACTTGGGCGAGCAACCGACGAGGAGTTACGCGACGCTTACCAGCGGAAACACCCCGAAAAGAAAACACCCGC
>Ga0206683_10001789_pt1 | contig 14708 bp, 10 predicted proteins | sample M280m12015metaG_FD_155483 | JGI IMG/M metagenome (GOLD analysis project Ga0206683, IMG submission 155483) | Ammonia-oxidizing marine archaeal communities from Monterey Bay, California, United States - M2 80m 12015 | ecosystem: Environmental > Aquatic > Marine > Intertidal zone | place: USA...
TTCCTGATCCGGTGATCTCTGTGGCCGCGGAGCCAAAAACGAAAGCGGACCAGGACAAAATGGCTGTCGCATTGCAAAAATTAGCCAAAGAAGATCCCTCGTTTCGGGTCAAGACTGATGAAGAGTCGGGCCAGACCATTATTTCTGGCATGGGTGAGTTGCATCTGGATATTATTGTCGACCGAATGAAGCGCGAGTTTAGTGTTGCCGCCAACATAGGTAAGCCACAGGTCGCTTACCGAGAGACTGTCCGGAAAAAAGTTGAGCAAGAGGGCCGCTTTGTTCGCCAATCTGGCGGCCATGGTCAATACGGGCACGTATTTTTGCGCATTTCTCCCGCAAAAGAGGGAGAGGGCTTCGTCTTTTTTAATGAAATTACCGGCGGTGCAGTACCCCATGAGTACATATCTGCAGTGGAAAAAGGGGCCCATGATGCGATGGAAAGCGGTGTTATTGCTGGATATCCGGTGGTTGATGTCAATGTGGCGTTATACGACGGTTCATATCATGATGTTGACTCTACAGAAGTTGCCTTTAAGATAGCCGCCTCGATTGCCTTCCGCGAAGGTGCGATGAAGGCTGAACCGGTGCTGCTTGAGCCCATGATGTCCGTAGAGATTGTTACTCCGGAGGAATACATGGGTGACGTAAACGGGGATTTGAACCGTCGTCGCGGCATCCTTTCGGGCATGGATGAGTCCCCAGTTGGCATGATTGTCAAAGCTGAGGTCCCGTTGGCTGAAATGTTTGGTTATTCGACTGGGTTGCGTTCTATGACTCAAGGTCGGGCAACCTATTCAATGGAATTTGCCAAATATGCGGAAGTGCCACAGAACGTGGTCGAGCGCATTAAGAATGGCGAGTAGTTAAGAAATTTAGACAGTAAGGAGATCGATTCGATGGCTAAAGAGAAGTTTGAGCGTAATAAGCCTCACGTAAACGTGGGTACCATTGGTCACGTTGATCACGGTAAGACAACGCTGACAGCGGCTTTGACTAAAGTTATGGCCGAAGAGAATGGCGGTGCGACCAAGGATTTCGCTGACATCGATAATGCCCCTGAAGAACGTGAGCGCGGAATTACGATTGCGACGGCGCATGTCGAATACGAAAGCCCAACGCGACATTACGCACACGTTGATTGTCCGGGCCATGCTGATTACGTGAAGAACATGATCACAGGTGCTGCGCAGATGGACGGAGCCATTTTGGTTTGTTCAGCAGCCGATGGCCCAATGCCGCAGACTCGTGAGCATATCCTTTTGGCTCGTCAGGTTGGTGTGCCTTACATCGTGGTGTACCTGAACAAAGCGGACATGGTTGATGATGCCGAGTTGTTGGAGCTGGTCGAGATGGAGGTGCGTGACCTGCTGTCTATGTATGAGTTTCCTGGTGATGACACACCGCTGGTTACCGGTTCAGCCCTGAAGGCGCTGGAAGGCGATCAGAGCGATATTGGCGCACCGTCAGTGATAAAGCTGGTTGAGGCTCTGGATACTTGGATTCCTTTGCCCGAGCGTGCTGTAGAAGGCGCATTCCTGATGCCGGTTGAGGATGTTTTCTCAATTTCTGGCCGCGGTACTGTAGTAACCGGTCGTATCGAGCGCGGTGTTGTAAACGTTGGCGATGAAATCGCTATCGTTGGTGTTAAGGACACTCAGATGACCACTTGCACGGGCGTTGAGATGTTCCGTAAGTTGCTTGATCAGGGTGAGGCTGGCGATAACGTTGGTATTCTTCTGCGTGGCACGAAGCGCGATGACGTTGAGCGTGGTCAGGTTCTGGCGAAGCCGGGATCCATTACACCGCATACTAAGTTTGAAGCAGAGATCTACATTTTGACAAAAGAAGAGGGCGGCCGTCATACGCCATTCTTTAAGGGCTATCGTCCGCAGTTTTACTTCCGTACAACTGATGTGACGGGCGCTTGTGAGTTGCCAGAAGGCGTTGAGATGGTCATGCCTGGTGACAATGTTCAGATGAAGGTCGAGTTAATTGCTCCGATTGCTATGGAAGACGGTCTGCGTTTCGCAATTCGCGAAGGTGGACGAACCGTAGGCGCCGGGGTTGTTGCAAAAATTATTGAGTAATTGATTGATAAGTTTATTGAGTTAGGCAGTAGGCCAGTAGCTCAATTGGCAGAGCGGCGGTCTCCAAAACCGCAGGTTGGGGGTTCGATTCCCTCCTGGCCTGCCATGACTCGGTAACGGATAAATATAGATGAACGCAAAGGCAGAAACCGGTCCGAGCATATTGGATACGTTAAAGCTTGTTCTCGCAGTAGCTTTTTTGGTTGGCGGTATCGTCGGCTACTACTACTACGAGGATGAATCGATATTGTTGCGAGTTGCCGGTGTGCTGGCGGGCGTGGCAGTTGCTGCTGTGCTCGCAATGCTTACCGATCAGGGGCGTGAGTTATGGCGCTTTATTCAGGGTTCGCGAATAGAGCTGCGCAAGGTTATTTGGCCGACTCGTCAGGAGACTTTCCAGACTACGCTAACCGTTTTTGTGTTCGTATTGATTTTATCGATTTTCTTTTGGGGCCTGGACTTCTTTTTGCTCTGGGCTAGCCGATTGCTTACTGGTCAAGGGGGATAGCGCATGGCTCTTAGATGGTATGTCGTGCACGCCTACTCGAATTTCGAGAACAAGGTCAAAGGTTCTCTTGAGGAGAGAATCAAGTTGACCGGCTTAGAAGATAAGTTTGGCGAAATTCTTGTGCCAACGGAAAAAGTAGTTGAGATGCGTGAGGGTCAGCGTCGCAGCAGTGAGCGAAAGTTCTTTCCAGGCTATGTGCTGGTGCAGATGGAGTTAGATGACGAAACTTGGCACATGGTTAAGGAAGTGCCCAAAGTTCTCGGTTTTATTGGCGGCTCAAGTGATCGCCCTGCGCCTATTAGCGAGGCAGAAGCTAACCAGATTCTGAACCGGGTTACAGAAGGCGTTGACAAGCCGCGACCGAAAGTGATGTTTGAGCCTGGCGAAGTTGTCCGTGTTGTTGAAGGCCCGTTTAATGACTTCAACGGTGTTGTTGAAACCGTAAATTATGAGAAAAACAAGCTGCGGGTGGCGGTGCAAATTTTGGGTCGGCCAACCCCGGTAGAGCTTGGCTTCGGTCAGGTTGAAAAGGGTTAGGTCAGGGTTCTTAGTTTTTGTATTGAGTTCAGGTTCTATTCGGCTGCTTAGGTCCGGTAGGGCCGGCCGCATTTTGAGTGTTACTAAAAGAGGGGAGCGCGAATTCGTTCGCGCGCATGTACCCACAGAGGTGAAAAATGGCTAAAAAAGTCGACGGTTATATTAAGTTGCAGGTCCCTGCAGGGAAAGCAAACCCGAGCCCACCGGTGGGGCCGGCTTTGGGCCAGAAGGGTGTCAACATTATGGAGTTTTGCAAAGCATTTAACGCACAGACTCAGAGTGTTGAAGCAGGCCTTCCCGTTCCTGTGATTATTACTGTGTATACCGATCGCAGTTTTACGTTTATTACGAAAACCACACCAGCAGCCGTGCTTTTGCGTAAAGCGGCTGGCATTGCGAAGGGAAGTGGCACACCAAATACTGTAAAGGTCGGCAAGGTGACTCGCGCTCAGCTTGAAGAAATTGCCAATATCAAGATGAGCGATCTGAATGCAAATGATCTGGATGCAGCTGTCCGAATTGTTGCGGGCACTGCTCGCAGTATGGGCCTGGAAGTGGAGGGTTAATTGATGGCTAAGCTAACTAAAAAGACAAAATCAATGGCTGGCAAGATAGACCCTACCCGCGTTTATCCGATTGCTGAGGCGATTGCTATTGTAAAAGAACTGGCTACTGCAAAGTTCGTTGAGTCTGTAGATGTCTCTGTGAATCTCGGTATTGATCCGCGCAAGTCTGAGCAGGCGGTTCGAGGCTCAACGGTGCTTCCTCACGGCACAGGCAAGACGATTCGGGTTGCCGTGTTCGCGCAGGGCGACAACGCTGCAAAAGCTCTTGCAGCTGGTGCGGATGCCGTAGGTTTTGAGGATCTTGCCGAGCGCATGAAGGGCGGCGAGCTAGACTATGACACCGTTATAGCTACTCCGGATGCTATGCGTCTTGTGGGTCAGTTGGGCCGTGTTCTTGGTCCGCGCGGCCTGATGCCTAACCCTAAGGTGGGCACTGTAACGCAGGATGTTGAGGCCGCCGTTGTTAATGCTAAGTCCGGGCAGGTGCGGTATCGCGCCGACAAGGGCGGCATTATTCATTGTGCAATTGGCCGCGCTGATTTTGAGCCTGCAAAATTGCATGAAAACTTAAAAGCACTGCTAGCGGACCTGGCGAAAGCACAGCCTTCGTCTGCTAAAGGCGTGTATATGAAGAAGTTGAGTGTGTCATCAACTATGGGCCCAGGCTTAGTGGTTGATCAGAGCACAATATAGTTCTTTTAGAAAAAATGTCGGCGTAAAACCTGTGGTATGAGCCTGTGTATTTTGGTTTATAGCATAAGTGGATCGCTTTCATCGAAGACCGCAGGTGATTTCGCTCATTCGGAATCTTAATATTAATTAACCTGCGCAGATGGCGTTACCAAAGTCAGTTTGTCTGGTCTAGGTGGTGTCCATCACAGCCAACAAAGATATTTTTGTTGGTTGAAACATGTTGAAGGCCAGGAGAAAAGAAATGCCACTCAGGCTCGAAGACAAGATGGCACTTGTTGCTGAAGTAAATCAGGTGGCGGCATCGGCTTTTTCAGCCATTGCTGCGGAATACCGTGGTTTATCTGTTTCGCAGATGACCGAATTGCGTGCGAAAGCTCGTGAGGAGAGTGTCTACGTTCGCGTTGTCAAGAACACTTTGGCGAAACGTGCAGTTGCAGGTACTGAGTTTGAATGTCTTGCTGATGCTCTGAAGGGTCCATTGGTTTTGGCGTTTTCTCAAGAAGAGCCGGGTGCAGCTGCCCGGGTCGTCAAGAGTTTCGCTAAGGACAATAAGGACCTTGTAACTAAGGCTGTAGCGATTGGTGGGGATTTATACCCTGCTTCTGATCTGGAAAGATTGGCTAGTTTGCCAACATCGGATCAGGCTCGCGCTATGTTGCTTGGGTTACTTCAAGCGCCTGCCGGGAAGTTTGTCCGCACTATTGCGGAGCCACCCGCCATGCTTGCAAGAGTTATTGCTACCTATAAAGACCAGCAGCAGGCTGCTTAAGGCTTGTTGTTAGATTTGGAAACGTTTAAAAATTTTGGAGTTAGATAAATGTCTGTTTCACGTGACGATATCAAAAAAGCGCTAGGCGAAATGCCTGTAATGGAGCTCGTTGAGCTGATTAAAGAGTTGGAAGAAGATTGGGGCGTATCTGCGGCCGCTCCTGTAGCCGTTGCTGCAGGTCCTGCGGCTGCTGCTGAAACCGCTGAAGAGAAGACAGAATTTGATGTCATTCTTGCTTCTTTCGGCGAACAAAAAGTAGCCGTTATTAAAGCCGTTCGTGCTGTAACCGGTCTTGGTCTGAAAGAAGCCAAAGACATGGTTGAAAGTGCTCCGACTGCAGTGAAAGAAGGCGCGTCTAAGGACGAGGCTGAAACTGTACAGAAGCAGCTTGAAGAGGCTGGCGCTAAAGTAGAGATCAAGTAGCTGATCGCTTTGGCGTTTAGTTGTTTGTTGCAAGTTACGCCGACGGCGTGGGCAGGCATAAGTTGCCTGTCTTGCGTCGTGGGTTGTCGCTTAAATTTGTTTGTTACAGCCTGATCGAGGTGCTGTTCAATGGCTTATTCCTTTACTGAGAAAAAGCGGATCCGCAAAAATTTTGGTAAACAGTCCAGTATTCTGGATGTCCCATATCTTTTGTCGATTCAGATAGATTCATACCGCAAGTTCGTGAGCATGGTTGCCTCCGCTGAAGAGCGGCAAGCATCAGGCTTGAATGCGGCATTTCAAAGCGTGTTTCCGATTGTTAGTTACTCGGGCAATGCCGCGCTTGAGTATGTTAGCTACGAGCTGGGCAAGCCGATATTCGATGTGAAAGAATGTCAGTTGCGCGGTTTAACCTATGCATCCCCTTTGCGGGTTCAGGTTCGTTTGGTTATTTACGACAAAGACGCACCGGCTTCCAAAAAGGTTGTAAAGGAAATTCGTGAGCAGGAAGTCTATCTTGGCGAAATGCCATTGATGACTGACCACGGCACCTTCGTTGTGAATGGTACTGAGAGGGTTATTGTTTCTCAGTTGCACCGGTCTCCTGGTGTGTTCTTTGACCACGATCGAGGTAAGACGCATTCTTCGGGTAAATTGTTGTTTTCTGCTCGGGTTATTCCTTACCGCGGTTCTTGGCTCGACTTCGAGTTTGATCCAAAAGATGGGTTGTTTGCTCGTATTGATCGGCGCCGTAAGTTACCGGTTACTGTTTTTCTGCGGGCTCTTGGCTATACCAGTCAGGAGATGCTTGACGAGTTTTTTGAGACGGATGATTTTCATCTTTCTGAAAAAGCGATTAAGTTGGGCCTAGTTCCCGATCGACTGCGCGGCGAGACCGCAATATTTGATATTAAGCTGGGCCGCAAGCTTATTGTTGAAGAGGGTCGGCGCATTACTGCTCGCCACGTTCGTGAGATGGAGAAGTCGACTGTTTCGGAGCTTGTTGTACCAAACGAGTATCTCGAAGGTAAGATTTTGGCTCATGAAGTTGTCGACAAGGAAACCGGCGAATTGTTGGCTGCTGCCAATGATGAGTTGACCGAAGAGTTGGTGGATCAGCTAATAGAAAAAGGCATCACTAAGATTAAGACTCTCTATGTGAACGATCTGGATCGTGGTCCTTATATTTCAAACACGCTGCGTATCGATGCTACAACCACACCGCTTGAGGCCTTGGTTGAGATTTATCGTATGATGCGTCCCGGTGAGCCGCCCACCAAAGATGCTGCCGAGAATTTGTTTCAGAATCTGTTCTTCAACCCCGAGCGTTATGACTTGTCTGACGTTGGTCGCATGAAGTTCAATCGTCGCGTTGGCCGCACCGAGAGTACAGGCCCCGGCATACTGAGCAATGAAGATATTCTTGCTGTATTGCATGTGTTGATCGATATCCGTAATGGTGAAGGTAGTGTTGATGATATCGACCATCTGGGTAACCGTCGCATCCGTAGCGTCGGCGAAATGGCTGAGAATGCCTTCCGTGTGGGTCTGGTTCGTGTAGAACGTGCGGTTAAAGAGCGCCTTACTTTGGCCGACTCTGATGGCCTCATGCCCCAGGAAATGATTAATGCCAAGCCTGTAGCTGCAGCTGTTAAAGAGTTCTTTGGCTCTAGTCAGTTGTCGCAGTTCATGGATCAGAACAACCCGCTGTCTGAGGTTACACATAAGCGCCGTATTTCTGCATTGGGTCCTGGCGGCTTAACCCGCGAACGCGCAGGCTTTGAGGTTCGTGATGTGCATCCGACCCATTACGGTCGTGTATGTCCGATTGAAACACCTGAGGGCCCGAACATTGGTTTGATTAACTCGCTCGCTGTCTATGCCCGCACCAACGATTACGGTTTCCTTGAGACACCTTATCGCAAGGTAACAGCAGGCAAGGTTACTGATGAGATTGAGTACTTGTCGGCGATTGAAGAAAGTCAGTTCGTTATTGCACAAGCTAATGCTGAGCTGGATAACAAGAAAAAGTTTGTCGGCGACTTTGTTCCTGTTCGTCACAAAAATGAAACAACATTGATGTCTGCAGACAATATTCAGTATATGGATGTGTCGCCCAAGCAGATTGTGTCGGTTGCCGCATCGCTGATTCCATTCCTCGAGCATGATGATGCTAACCGTGCCTTGATGGGTTCGAACATGCAGCGTCAGGCTGTTCCAACGCTTCGTTCCGATGTCCCGCTCGTGGGCACTGGCATGGAGGCCACCGTGGCGATTGACTCTGGAGTAACAGTTGTTGCTCGGCGTGGTGGTGTGATCGACTCTGTCGATTCATCTCGCATCGTGGTGCGTGTGAATGATGACGAAACCACTGTCGGAGAGTCGGGCGTTGATATTTATAATCTGACTAAGTACACCCGATCGAATCAGAATACCTGCATTAATCAGCGCCCCTTGGTGTTGACGGGCAATCAGATTGCTCGCGGTGATGTTCTGGCTGACGGCGCTTCGACCAGTTTAGGTGAGTTGGCATTGGGTCAAAATATGCTCGTGGCATTTATGCCATGGAATGGCTACAACTTTGAAGATTCAATTCTCATCTCTGAGCGCGTTGTTCAGGAAGATCGTTTTACCACGATCCATATCGAAGAACTGACTTGTGTTGCACGTGATACGAAGTTAGGTTCCGAGGAAGTTACCAGCGATATTCCTAATGTTGGTGATGCTGCGCTCGGCAAGCTTGATGAGGCCGGCATAGCGTTTATTGGAGCAGAGGTTCATTCCGGCGATATTCTTGTTGGTAAGGTTACACCTAAGGGTGAAACTCAGCTGACTCCAGAAGAGAAGCTGCTGCGCGCAATTTTCGGTGAAAAGGCCTCCGATGTTAAAGATACGTCCTTGCGTGTGCCACCCGGCATGGATGGTACCGTCATTGATGTGCGTGTGTTTACTCGCGATGGAATCGATAAAGACAGCCGTGCGTTGTCAATCGAGGGCTCAGAGTTAGAGAGCGTTCGTAAAGATATTGATGATCAGGCTCGTATATTGGATCGGGATATTTTTGAGCGAATTCAGAAAATGTTACTCGGCAAGATTGCTGAAGGTGGCCCGAACAAACTGTCGAAAGGCAGCAAGATAACGCAGGCCTATCTTGAAGGAATCACTCAGGATCAGTGGTTTGAAATTCGTCTGCGTAACGATGATGCAAATTCCCAGCTGGAGAAGGCTGCGGCTCGTTTGAAAGCCCAGCGTGAAGAGTTTGATCGTCTGTTTGAAGAAAAGCGTGAGAAGATTACCCAAGGTGATGATTTGGCGCCTGGCGTATTGAAAATGGTTAAGGTTTATCTTGCTGTTAAGCGTCGGATTCAGCCGGGTGACAAGATGGCTGGTCGTCATGGTAATAAAGGTGTTATTTCTACGATCGTTCCGGTTGAAGATATGCCTTATACCCAAGACGGAACGCCCGTTGATGTGGTTTTGAATCCGCTGGGTGTGCCTTCGCGCATGAACGTTGGTCAGGTTCTCGAAACTCATCTGGGTTGGGCCGCTAAAGGTCTTGGTCTTAAGATCGGCGGCATGCTAGATGCTAATGCCAAAGTGACTGACGTTAGGAGTTTCCTCGATAAGGTCTATAACCAGACTGGCGGACAGACAGAAGAGATCAAGCTGCTGTCTGATGACGAAGTCGTTGAGTTGGCCGGCAATCTGCGTAACGGCGTTCCCACAGCGACACCGGTTTTTGATGGCGCCAGTGAAGAAGAGATTAAGGGCATGCTTCAGCTTGCCGACCTTGATCCGAGTGGTCAGTCAACGTTGATTGATGGGCGCACCGGTGAAACTTTCCATCGGCAAGTAACCGTGGGTTACATGTACATGTTGAAACTCAATCATTTGGTTGATGACAAGATGCATGCGCGTTCAACCGGGCCCTATAGCTTGGTTACCCAGCAGCCATTGGGTGGTAAAGCTCAGTTTGGTGGTCAGCGTTTTGGTGAGATGGAGGTCTGGGCGCTTGAAGCGTATGGCGCGGCCTATACTCTTCAGGAAATGCTCACCGTTAAATCGGATGACGTTCAGGGTCGTACCAAGATGTACAAGAACATTGTTGATGGTACGCATGAAATGGATGCAGGCATGCCTGAATCCTTCAACGTTCTGGTAAAAGAAATCAGGTCATTGGGTATCAATGTTGACCTGGAACAGGACCAATAGGATTTAGTGCAGCTTTAGCTCGTAGGTGACTTTATGAAAGATTTGCTCCGGTTCTACAAGACACAAAATACAGTTGAAAACTTTGATGCGATTCGTATCGGGTTGGCTTCCCCCGAAATGATCAGATCTTGGTCTTTTGGTGAGGTTAAGAAGCCTGAGACGATCAACTATCGTACCTTCAAGCCAGAGCGCGACGGCTTGTTCTGTGCCAAGATTTTTGGCCCGGTTAAGGATTACGAATGCTTGTGTGGTAAGTACAAGCGTCTCAAACATCGTGGCGTAGTCTGCGAAAAGTGTGGCGTTGAGGTTACCCAGACTAAAGTGCGGCGGGAGCGTATGGGTCATATCGACCTAGCGAGTCCGGTTGCGCATATCTGGTTTCTTAAATCACTGCCATCTCGCATCGGTCTGATGCTTGATATGACGCTGCGCGAAATTGAGCGTGTGCTCTATTTCGAGGCGTTTGTTGTTACTCAGGAAGGTATGACGCCGCTTGAGCGCAATACCTTAATGAATGATGAGCAGTATCTTGAAGCCATGGAAGAGTATGGCGACGAATTTGATGCGAAAATGGGTGCTGAGGCTGTTCTTGATCTACTGAAGAGTATTGATTTGCAGCAAGAGATTGTTCAGGTTCGCGAAGATATCTCGAATACCTCATCCGAGACAAAGATCAAGCGCTTGTCTAAGCGACTTAAGTTGCTAGAGGGGTTCTTGCAGTCCGGAATAAAACCAGAGCACATGGTATTAACTGTGCTGCCTGTGTTGCCGCCTGATCTGCGCCCATTGGTGCCACTTGATGGTGGTCGTTTTGCGACGTCAGATCTAAATGATCTTTATCGTCGTGTGATTAACCGGAACAATCGTCTGCGCCGTCTTCTGGAGTTGAATGCTCCCGATATTATCGTTCGTAACGAAAAGCGCATGTTGCAGGAGTCTGTGGATGCGCTGCTTGATAACGGTCGTCGTGGTCGAGCGATTACTGGCACTAATAAGCGTCCGCTGAAGTCTTTGGCCGACATGATCAAGGGTAAGCAGGGCCGTTTCCGCCAGAACCTTCTGGGTAAGCGAGTTGATTATTCGGGTCGTTCAGTAATTGTTGTTGGGCCTACCCTTAAGTTGCATCAGTGTGGTCTGCCGAAGAAGATGGCGCTGGAATTATTCAAGCCCTTTATTTTCAGTAAGCTGCAGTTGCAGGGTGAGGCGTCCACTATTAAAGCGGCAAAGCGTTTGGTGGAACGTGAAGGTCCTGAAGTTTGGGATATCCTTGAAGATGTCATTCGTGAGCATCCGGTCATGTTAAACCGCGCTCCCACGCTCCATCGCTTAGGTATTCAAGCATTCGAACCTGTGCTTATTGAAGGTAAGGCGATCCAGCTTCACCCCTTAGTCTGTACGGCCTTTAACGCCGACTTTGATGGCGATCAAATGGCCGTTCATGTGCCATTGTCGATCGAAGCGCAGCTTGAAGCCCGTGCATTGATGATGTCATCGAATAATATTCTCTCACCTGCAAACGGTGAGCCAATTATTGTGCCGTCGCAGGATGTGGTTCTGGGTCTGTATTATATGACGCGCGAGAAAATTAATGCGCGTGGTGAAGGCGCGGTCTTCGGTGACCTGACTGAGGTGCATCGTGCGCGTAACACCCGCAATGAAGAAACAGGTGATTTCCATGTGGACCTGCAAGCCAAGATCCGCGTCCGTATTCAGGACTCAGAAATTGATGAAGATGGCACTCTGAAACAGGAAAGCCATATTGTTGATACGACAGTCGGTCGTGCCCTGTTGTCTGAGATTCTGCCGAAAGGGCTGCCGTTTGAGGTTATCAATCGGAACATGACCAAGAAGGCGATATCTGATTCGATCAATCAGTGCTATCGCAAGGTCGGCATGAAAGAAACGGTCGTTTTTGCTGATCGATTAATGTATACCGGCTTTGCTTATGCAACTCGTTCGGGTGCATCAGTGGGTATCGATGACATGGTTATCCCTGATAAGAAACCGGAGATCATTGCTGAGGCCGAAAAGGAAGTTAAGGATATTCAGAAGCAATATTCTGATGGCCTGGTTACAGACGGTGAACGTTATAACAAGGTTGTCGATATTTGGTCTCGCACTAACGACCTCGTTGCAAAAGCCATGATGGACAAGCTTGGCAAAGAGGAAGTTGAGGATGCCAAGGGAGATTTGGTTAAGCAGGACTCATTCAACTCTATCTATATGATGGCTGATTCTGGCGCCCGTGGTTCTGCCGCTCAGATCCGCCAGCTTGCTGGTATGCGTGGTTTGATGGCGAAGCCTGATGGTTCGATCATCGAGACTCCTATTACAGCAAACTTCCGCGAAGGCTTGGATGTTCTTCAGTATTTCATTTCTACTCATGGTGCTCGTAAGGGCCTTGCTGATACAGCATTGAAGACCGCTAACTCCGGTTACCTGACTCGCCGATTGGTTGATGTTGCTCAGGATTTGGTTGTTACGGAGTTTGATTGTAAAACTCAGGATGGCGTTATTTTGAACCCCATCGTTGAAGGTGCTGATGTGGTGGAGCCACTGCGGGAACGAGTGCTTGGGCGTGTTCTTGCAGACCCAATCATGAAAGCAGGTACCGATGAGGTATTGCTGCCTGCCGGTACGTTTATGGATGAGGCAATGTCCGACACCATGGAGGAACATGGTATCGATCAGGTGAAGGTGCGGTCGGCCATTACCTGTGAAACTCGTCATGGTGTGTGTTCGATGTGCTATGGCCGTGATCTTGCCCGCGGGCACTTAATTAATATTGGCGAGGCGGTTGGTGTGATCGCGGCTCAGTCTATCGGCGAACCCGGTACCCAGTTGACGATGCGTACTTTCCATATCGGTGGTGCAGCATCCCGTGCTGCTGCCGTCAATAGCGTCGAAGTTAAGCTCGGTGGCACAATCAAGCTTCATAACGTGAAGACTGTGCTGAATAAGAAGAGCAACCTTGTTGCTGTGAGTCGTTCGGGCGAAATTGGTGTGATTGATGAGCACGGTCGTGAGCGAGAGAGCTACAAAATTCCGTATGGGGCTGTTTTATCGATTAATGACGGGGATGCGGTTAACCAGGGTGCGGTTGTGGCAACTTGGGATCCACATACCCACCCGGTTGTTTCGGAAGTTGACGGTTATCTGCGCTTTGAAGACTTCATCGACAATATAACTGTGGCGGATCAGAACGACGAGATCACGGGTTTGTCGAGTACTGTGGTATTGGATCCGAAAGAGCGTGGGGGTTCAGGTAAAGACCTTCGTCCGATCGCCAAGTTGGTTGACAGCAAGGCGAAGTCTGCGAAGGAAATCTGCTTCCCTAACACTGAAATCCCTGCTGTATATGCATTGCCGCCGGGCGCGGTTGTGAACATGAAGAACGGTGATAAAGTCGAAGTTGGTGACGTTATTGCTCGTATTCCTCAGGCAAGCTCAAAGACTCGTGATATTACCGGTGGTCTGCCTCGTGTTGCCGATCTGTTTGAAGCTCGTAAGCCCAAAGAGCCAGCAATTCTTGCAGAGCATAGCGGTACCGTCAGCTTTGGTAAGGAAACTAAGGGCAAGCGCCGTTTGGTTATTACCGACGAAACGGGGGAAAGCTACGAGAGCCTTATACCAAAGTGGCGCCATCTTACTGTGTTCGAAGGCGAGCAGGTTGAGCGTGGTGAAGAAGTGGCCGATGGTGAGCCTAACCCGCATGACATTCTTCGCCTGAAGGGTGTTGAGCCGCTGGCTGATTATGTGGTTCGTGAGATTCAGGATGTTTACCGTCTGCAGGGCGTAAAAATCAACGATAAGCACATCGAGGTAATAATTCGCCAGATGCTGCGTAAGATTGAGGTCACTAATGCCGGCGAAACAGCGCTGCTTCGCGGTGAACAAATTGACCGTGCGCGGTTGCTTGAAACTAATGAAATCGCAGTGCGTGAGGGCAAGGAGCCGGCTGAGCTGGGGCCGCTATTGCTTGGTATTACCAAAGCATCGTTGGCTACCGAGTCATTTATTTCGGCGGCATCTTTCCAGGAAACGACCCGGGTTCTTACCGAGGCTGCTGTGAAGGGCTTGAGCGATGAATTGCGCGGTTTGAAAGAGAATGTGATTGTTGGCCGCCTGATTCCAGCCGGTACGGGCTATGCCTATCACTCGGAGCAGCGTAAGAATCGCGATCGTGCTCAGGTGTTGGCGGCAGAGTTGCAGGGCTTGGAAAAGGCGACGCAGAAAGAAGTTGAGGCGGCTGTAGAGCAACCCGAGGCTTCTCAAAATGAGGGAACAGCTGTATAAGCCTGCAGGCTTTGCTTGACAGGCTGGGAGTGCCTACCTACAATTTGCGCCCCTTTGACTAAGGGGCTGCAAATTGAGCGGCACTCTGCTGAAGACGGGTTTATGCCGTCTACCAGGTTGGCCTGACGAAGTGCCTAGTTAGTGCGCTTTCTTCGGGTTTCAATACGTTAAATTATCGCTCGGGAGATGCTTCCGAGCTTAAGAGATTTGTTAGTTATGGCAACAGTTAATCAGCTAGTTCGCGGTCAGCGTAAGAGCAAAATTGTTAAATCTAACGTGCCGGCGCTTCAGGCGGGGCCGCAAAAGCGCGGCGTGTGCACCAGGGTTTATACAACCACACCAAAAAAACCAAACTCGGCGCTGCGTAAAGTCGCTCGTGTTCGTTTGACTAACGGCTTCGAAGTAACCAGTTATATTGGTGGTGAAGGGCATAACCTACAGGAGCATTCGGTTGTTCTTATTCGTGGTGGTCGTGTTAAAGATTTACCGGGTGTCCGTTATCATACGGTGCGCGGTACCCTTGATTGTTCTGGAGTTAAAGAGCGTCGCCAGGGTCGCAGCAAGTATGGCGCTAAGCGTCCTAAGAATTAATCGCGTCATACGAAAGACGGAAT
>Ga0206683_10001800_pt1 | contig 14680 bp, 15 predicted proteins | sample M280m12015metaG_FD_155483 | JGI IMG/M metagenome (GOLD analysis project Ga0206683, IMG submission 155483) | Ammonia-oxidizing marine archaeal communities from Monterey Bay, California, United States - M2 80m 12015 | ecosystem: Environmental > Aquatic > Marine > Intertidal zone | place: USA...
ACGACGACCAGGTTGATGTTGATGGGCGGGGTTGGAGTCTGAAAAAGCTGTTGCGCCCCGAGAAATTTCTGACGTTAGCTTCCGAGTTAAGAAACTAATTAGTCGCTTACGACGCCAAGAAGCTCACTTACCACCGCCCGAACTTGGCGGTCCTTGTCGTTCAACGCGGATTCGACTGCTAGCTGAGCTTCGGGTTCCTCAAATTGGAAAAGTCCGAGCACTGCGCGCCGTCGGATTTGAGCGCGGTCATCCATAGCGTCAAGGAGGCAAACAAGAATCGCCGATCTGTCAGCCCCCGCTGTTGTGGCAAGAGCACCCAGCGCAGCCACAGCAGTTTCCCTGCACAACTCGTCTGAATGCCCTCGCGCCATTTTCGTAAGTTCCTCGACGGCACCGACCTCTTCGCGTTCACCGAGAGAGAACGCGGCCATGTCAGCGACAGATGCGTCGGGATCGCCGAGGTAAGACTCAATTTCCACGTCCGACCGCCGTGCGGAAATTTCTAACGCGCGTCTGCGAACTGAGACATTTGAGTCATCAAGGGCCACACGCAACTCGTCGGTCGTCAACTCGTTGAGCCGTTCTAAAGCACCCAACGCGATGCGGCGCGTGGTCGCATCAGGATCAACCAAAAACGCCCTTGCTTGTGATATTTCGCCGCGATGACCTGCTAAAGCGGCACTGATTCGGCGACTACGAAGATCGTCTTCAGTCAACTGATCGCTGCCTGCAAAACTAGAGCGGCAACTATTGCCATCACACCGACAATGAGCGTTATAGCGACCCCGCCTAAAATCGAGAAGGCCCCAAGACCAAGTAACGCCACAAATTTTCTCCACAGCGATGTGCCCCGGTAAAGCCGTAGGGGAAGAATTCGACGCGGATCATTCAAACTGGGTTTGCGTCCAGTCGACGAACCTACCTCGGGTTCATCGTGTGCTTCCGCATGAACGTCGGGCGAAATTCGGTAATAAGGCACTGGTTCGAGCGGTGCCGTGGAATCAAAGTCGTCTTCGGGGTGGTTCATCAATTTCATCCGGGCCGCGTGTGGTCGTTGGGGTCCAGCGTGGCACGCTTATACCCGATGTCCGAACCACCAACGAACGAGGATAGTTCTAGCCCTGTGAACGGGTCACTCAACGTTCGGCGATTGCCCACGTGGGCCATGACAGCGTTAGCGATTATCTGTCTTGGATTGGTTGGGGCACTTGTCCTTGATCGGGTGACCGTCACCTCAAAAGTGCTCACTAGTCCAGGGAGCACCCGCGATATACCACCGATGCTGGTCTTAGACGACACCATGACTTACAGCTCTAACGGCGAAATTCGCATGGTGACAGTCCAGGCCAACCTCGAACCCTCACTACTTGAAATGCTTGGAGGATGGCTTGACGATTCCATAGAAATTTCGGATCGTCACGAGGTGCTAGGAGATCGCACGATTGAGCAGAACAGAACGCTCGGGCAAGAACAAATGGCGCGAAGCCTCGACGTCGCCGCTCGGGTTGCTCTTGAACGGCTCGGATATGAAGTCATTTTTCAAGCGGGGGCTCTTGTGATGCAGATTTTGCCCAATACCCCGGCCTCAAATGCCTTAGATCGTGGTGATGTCATTATCGAAGCCGACGGCCAAGTAATCCAAAACGCCACAGATCTGGGCGAGGCCGTGCGGAGTCGATCCCCAGGCGACGAGTTCTCCTTCTCAGTACTTCAGCTAGATGAAACAACGCGCCACGAGACAGTGACGCTCTCGGAAAAAAATGGGAACGCTTTCCTTGGGGTCAGCATCAGCACCTACGTCGAAATGGACGAATTACCGTTTGAGATCAACTTTGCAATTGAACGGGTCGGTGGTCCGTCAGCAGGCCTTGGTCTGACGTTGGCGTTGTTAGAGACGCTGCTCCCGGGCGAATTGCTGGCAGGGCTTCGAATAGTTGCCACCGGTACCGTCGACCCACTGGGAAATGTCGGCCCCGTGGGTGGGATGGAACAAAAGAGTCATGCCGTGATGCGCAGCGGAGCTGACCTTTTTGTTGTTCCTTCTAGCCAAGTCGAAGAAGCACGATCAGTCCTGGGAGAAATGGTTGACGTCGCGGCGGTCGATACTTTGGACGATGCCCTCCAGGTACTTCGTTCCCTTGGCGGAAATCTTTCGGGGATACGTTCAGGGACTCAATAAAGACCCAAATGTTTTCAGTAGACCATCCCCATGCCAGGAGGAACGATCGGTACCCTCGAACATCATGGTTCAGCACGCCCGAGGGGCGTCCGAAATTGATCCAGATTCGGTTACAAAAGCTGAATTCAGTCACGTTTTTCGCGGCTATTCGATCGAGGAAGTACGAGAGTTCTTAGACGACGTGAGTGCAGAGTTGCATCGCCTCCACAGTGAGCTATCTGCCGCCCGTTCCGTCAAGGCAGCAACGCACCTGGGAAACGAATCTTCATTGATCCCTCACGAGTCGCCGACGGATCGACCAACAGACGCTCGCCCCGGCACCGTCATCGATCTTCAGTCACACCGACTTACCCTCGAAAGAGACGACTTGCGGACTGATCAAGATCCAGAAATCCCGCTAGGTGACGAAATTGATGTTCGTCGACGGGCAGAACGGCAACAGACCTTTACTCAAGACAGTGATAACGATGACGTCGTTTCCTTCCAGAGCCCGAGATCACCGCAACGCAGAGCGGTCATTGATGAACTCTTCGCCCGGTTAGGCGAACCACAACCCAACGATGTGGAGTGGGCGAGAGAAGTCCTCATCCGTACGGGTGAAATTCCAGTTATTTCCCAGTCGCCCTATGCCTCGCTGCACGGCGACGCAGAGACGATTGTCGACCATCATGATCGGTTACGAAGCACCGTAGGCGAATTAGCGCGCCCTGCTGTGGTCCAGCTAAAGCAAAATATGGCCGCCCGACTGGAATTGCTTCTTCCAGAGCTGAAACTTTCTTCGGTGAACAAATTTGAAATGTCCCATCTTGTACCCAGCGCCATGGACGACGAACTTGTCGAAGGTTTGGTTCCATTTGTTGCTGCAGCAGCAAAATATGGGGCGGGCGGAACGAAAGTAAACGTCGCCGGCCTATCGGAAAAGATGGCTAGGTGCGTGGGTGATTGGTTACGAGAACGCCTTGTCGCTCACCTTGATGACGACGTAGCGATCGAAGTTCGGCTTCGAGCTGTTTACCGCGAATGGAAGAAAACAGCAGTAGATCTAATAGCCACCGACGCAATAGCCGCAGCGTTCGCATTTGGCCTATACGCGACCATTCCTCCGGACGCACGCGTGAGGTGGCAAACCCCGCCAGAAGGGTGCTGTGGGACTGTTTGTCATGACAACGCATTAGCTGGAACTCGATCTAAAGACCAAGAGTTTCCCTCTGGCCACCAATTTCCGCCGGTTGGTCAGGGATGCCGCAGTCTGGTCGTGCTCGCCGACCAGTAACATTTGAGACATATGCAACCACCTGAGCAAATGAAGCCGCGTCGTCGACGCACTAATCGTGGTCGGATACTGCTGGGCTTTGGCGCCCTTGCGGTTTTTCTGTTCTTCACTTCTGTCCGCGGTCTCGCGGGTTTTTGGACTGATTACCTTTGGTTCGACAGCCTCAAGTTGTCTTCGGTGTGGACTTCGGTGCTCTGGGCAAAGATCGGGCTGGGGCTTTTGTTCACGGTGGTATTTTTTGTTGCACTGTGGGTGAACCTTTTTCTAGCTGATCGACTGGCCCCGAAGAGTCGACCGCCGGGCCCTGAAGACGAACTGACCCGAAGATGGCAACAGCTCATGGGAAGACGAGCGTTCCTCATACGAAGTCTAATTTCGCTCGTTTTCGCGTTACTCGTCGGTGCCGGAGTTTCCTCGCAATGGCAAAGTTGGTTGTTTTTTACAAACCGCGTTGACTTCGGAATCGTTGACCCACAATTCGGTCGAGACGTTGGGTTTTACGTTTTCCAACTTCCGTTCCTGACGTTTGTTGTCAGTTGGGCGTTCGCTGCCATCCTTGTGATCTTCGTCGTAACGACAGTTCAGCATTACTTAAATGGAGGTATCCGCGTCCAAGGTCAGGCTGGATCGAGAGTCACGCCTCAAGTGAAAGCGCACCTGTCGCTGCTATTGGGACTTCTGGCTCTCGCCAAGGGACTCGGCTATTACCTAGACCGCTACGAATTGACGCTCTCGGGACGTGGGTTTGTTAACGGCGCAACGTACACAGATGTCAAAGCTCAACTGCCTGCCTTGCAGTTATTAATGATCGTCAGCGTCTTTTGTTTCGGATTGCTGGTATTCAACATTTGGCGTCGAGGATTCACCTATCCAATAATTGCTGTTGGACTATGGGCGCTTGTCGCCAGCCTCGCAGGCACTATTTACCCAGCGTTGGTGCAACGCTTTCAAGTGGAACCAGCGGAATCAACGAAAGAAGCTCTGTACATCGAGCGGAATATCGAGATGACGCGCATCGCTATGGGAATGGACAAAGTAGCCGCGCAAGATTTCGACTATGAGTCCACCCTGACTCCGAAGGACATAGAAGAAAATCTTGCCACCGTTCGAAATGTCAGGCTCCTCGACCCGGCAGTGATGCGTGACACCTTCCAGCAGACCCAGGGAATAAAAAGCTTTTACGACTTTCGAGATATTGATGTCGACCGATACGAGATTGACGGTCGAACAACACAGGTTGTCCTCGCTGCACGAGAACTAAAACAAACCGATCTGCCGAACAATTCATGGGAATCGGAACATATTGCCTTCACCCATGGCTACGGTCTCGCCGCTGCTCCCGCGAACGCCATCGATGCAAATGGCCGTCCAGCCTACGCATTGGCAGACATCCCCGTCACGGCGAACGATGGTGCTGCGTCTTTGGAAGTTGACTCACCGGGACTTTACGTAGGTGAAGGTCTAAAGGGCTACGCAATCATTGGTGCGATGCGCGACGAAGTGGACTTTCAAGACAATGACGACCGGACAGAAAACACAAGATACGACGGCGCTGATGGTGTCGGAATTGGATCTTTGGCGAGAAAGCTCGCTTTTGCCCTCCGATTCGCGGAGCCCAACCTGGTGGTTTCGGGCGAAGTTGGCCCCGAAAGCCGCATCCTGTTCAAACGCGACATTCTTGACCGAGCCAAGACCATCGCCCCATTCTTGAAATTCGATCAAGATCCTTACCCTGCCGTTGTTGACGGGCAGGTCATGTGGATCCTTGATGCCTATACCTCCACCGACATGTTCCCGTACGCGCAGAAAGTCAATCCTCGAGCCGTACGAACAGGCGATTTACGGTCGTCGCTCAATTACGTGCGTAACTCAATCAAGGTGGTGATTGACGCATACGAGGGATCACCAACGTTCTACATAGTCGACGACAACGACCCACTGGCGGAGTCCTATCGTCTTCAATTCCCTGACTTGTTCAGCGAAACACCACCCCCACCGGAATTGGCTGAACATTTCCGGTACCCGGAAGATCTATTCCGGATGCAAACTGACATGTGGGGCCGCTACCGCATTAGCGATGCAGCAGAGTTTTATGATGCCGCTGGAGCCTGGAGCATTGCCCAGGATCCAGGAAATTCGATTGGGCTGACCGCGGTTGAATCAGTGATAGATGCTGCTGGCAATGTCATCAGTAGCTCAGAGGTTCGGGTAGCTCCGCAATATTTACTTATGCGTTTGCCGGGCGACGAAGAGGAATCTTTCGTCATCTTCAGGCCTTTCGTACCCTTCTCTGATGACGACTCACGTAAAAACCTCAAAGGTTTCATGGTCGTCCACAATGACCCGGAACGTTACGGCGAAATAGAGGTGTATGAAATCAGATCCTCTACGCCAGTTGATGGACCTGCATTGTTCAACTCCAATATCCAAACCGAGGAAGAAATCTCAGAACGGCTCACCCTCCTAAACCAAAACGGCTCCACGGTCGTGCCGGGCAACCTTCTTCTGATTCCCGTCGGGAATTCGCTCTTGTATGTCCGGCCACTGTTTATTGAAGCCACCGGCACGACCGCAGTGCCTGAACTTCAACTGGTGATTGTCGGAGTAGGTCCAGAAGTCGTGATCGCAGATAGTTTCGAAGCAGCACTAGCAAATGCGATACCTGGACTCGATATTGATCTGGGTACAGGGCTTGTGAAGCGCGACCCGAACGTGTCGTCAGACGACGATGAACCTGCTGATACGAAACCAGAAAGTGACGACTCTGAAACCGATGACGAGTCGAGTGATGCTTCTATCGAGGAGTTATTAACACGTTCGCGAGAGGCGTTCGAACGTGCCGACGCGGCGCTGCGAGCGGGCGACCTCGCTGGATATCAACGATGGGTAGAAACCGCTGCTGCATACATAGCGAAAGCACAGAAATTGTTGTCTGAATCGTCAGCACTAGACGACAGCGACGCGGCTTAGCGCTGTGCCAGAAACGATCTCTACAGCTACAGGAGAGGTCCAGGCCCCTGAACGAGTTCTCGTGGTGGTAGCTCACCCCGACGATGTCGACTTCGGTACTGCGGGGACCATGGCTGCGTTGGTTAACGCCGGATCACATGTTTCGTATTGCCTAGTGACAAGCGGAGAGGCTGGCGAGGATGATATGACTCGAAGTGCCGAAGCCCTCACGGCTCTTCGCCAAGGCGAACAGCATGCGGCAGCGGCAGCGGTAGGGGTGGAAGAAGTTCACTGGCTCGGTCACTCAGATGGCCGAGTGATAAACGACCTGAATTTGCGGCGCGACATTTCTCGTGTCATCCGAACCGTTCGACCCGATGTTGTAGTGACCCAGCCGACCGCACCGAACTGGGATCGGATATATGGATCACATCCAGATCACTTAGCCACAGCTTGGGCGACCATGGCTGCTGTTTACCCTGACTCGCGTAACCCCCGTGCCCACCCGGAACTTCTCCGAGAAGGCTATGCACCTCACAGCGTCTCTCAGGTGTGGATGATGTGGATGGCAGCACCAGAAGGGACCATGATGCACGTGGACATCACGGATACCTTTGAGCAGAAGGTGAAGGCGTTGCGGTGCCATTCCAGCCAAACGGACCGCATCGAAGAATTAGAGGACTTGTTGCGTGAATGGGCGTCAGGTGTGGCTTCAACAGCCAATATGACAAAGGGTCGGCTCGCTGAAGGCTTTCGGGTCATCGCCACCGACTGAAGACAAACTAAAGCAGAGAGCCGGGGGGACTATGAGCGAGGAACGTCTGATTGATTCGCCACGTGCATGGCTCACCGTTGTCGCAACGTTCTTTTCGTCAGCGGTAACCCTTGGCTGTGTCTACAGTTTCGGTGCCTTCTTTCAATCCATGGCCGACGATTTTGGAACCGGAAAAGGTTCAACGGCAGTCATTTTCGGAGTGACGACCTTCTCGTTCTTCTGGTTGAGCTTGATCACCAGTCGACTTGCCGATCGTTACGGTCCGCGCCCAGTGCTGGCCGCAGGAGCGGTTGCTTTATGCGTGGGACTGTGGACTACCAGCAACGTGAATTCGATCGGCATCGGATACATCACCTTTGGAGCTGGTGCAGGCGCTGCAGCGGCTTGTGCCTACATCCCCATGGTTGCCCAAGTGGGAGGTTGGTTCGAAAAATCTCGCGCCACAGCAGTGGGTATTTCGGTAGCTGGAATCGGTGTCGGCACATTGGTCATGAGTCCGTTATCTGCTCGTCTGATCGACTTATATGGATGGCGATCCACCTACCGCATCTTCGGGACGGTAGGGCCACTTATTTTGCTGGTATGCACCTTGATGATGGCGCGAGCCCCAGGAGCAGCTGGCGCGGCTCCGTCAAGAATCCGAGAAGCTTTCAGATCTCGAACTTTTCGCAAACTATGGTTGGCCGGCCTTTCATCTGGGATGGCCTTATTCGTTCCCTTCGTTTTTGCTGTTCCCTACGCAAAAGAACGAGGCGTCTCGTCGGTCGCCGCTGCCACCTTGGTGGGAGTGCTGGGTGGTTCCAGCGTGCTTTCCCGAATTGGTTTTAGTTGGCTCACAAATCATTTCGGCACCTTCCGGGTCTTTAGATTCGGTGCGGCGCTCTGTCCCTTGGCCTTCCTGATATGGCTGTCAGCTGGCTCCTCGTTCGTGGTTTTAGTTGTCTTTATGGCGGTATTAGGTGTCGGCTACGGCTCGTTCGTGGCAGTGAGCCCTCTAGTTCTCGCTGACCTATTTGGCGTAGTTGGCTTGGGTTCTCTAATGGGAATTTTTTACACCTCTCAAGGCCTAGGTGCATTGATTGGCGCCCCGATGGCTGGGAGGTTGATTGACGGCTACGGCGGGTACACCATGCCGCTGTTGGTGGCTTTAGGGTTCGGGACAATTTCTTTCCTTTTGCTATCGCTGATTCCGACGACACCATCAGGAAACCTTGCCGCGGCGGGTTCGAATCAAGCCACTGTGCCGACATCCACCGGCCATGTTGTGTCTGCTCTAAGTTCGTTTGATGACAGGCTGTTGGAGTTAGAAGACTGGCTTGATGAGTAGTCGTATCTTCGATTGCTAACGTCATTATCTTGTGGAGACCAGGTTGCGGTTGGGTTGACTTAGCCGCCATACTGATGACTCTTCGTCGCGGGGTGGAGCAGTTTGGTAGCTCGTCGGGCTCATAACCCGAAGGTCGTTGGTTCAAATCCAACCCCCGCCACTACAAGGAAACCCTGCTTCGGCAGGGTTTCCTGCTTTTTAGGAACGGGCTCACGCGGAGCGCCATAGATCGCGCCCGGGCTGTGCGTCTGGGCTAATACGGCCGGACAGCTCGCGCTAATTGGCCACCCAGATTCCGGAGCTTTCAACTGTTATTACTTTGGTGTGCGATGCAGTTAAAGACTGTTCGACATGCCAGACTGGCCCCATAATGAGCGAACCTCGATAGGTGTGGCGACACTCCACATTCGCAACACAGTGACCGTAGGTAATCCAACAACAGAAAGAGAAATAACCTTGAAGCGATATGTAGCGGTGCTGATTGGTCTTGTAATGGTCTTTCTCACTGGCTGTGTTAGCCAGGCCGACACGGTGTCCAAGAACCTTTCGACTGCGGCAGAAGAGTTCGAGATCAGTAGGCGGATTGTCATGTTCAATGGGATTACCGATAATTACCTTTTGAGTATCGAAGGACGCTGCTCTATTGAGGTTGATGCAGCGGACAATCAACTTGAGGTGACTTGCAAGGTCGGCAAAGACGCGTTCGAAAAGCACTTTCTTGGCCTGTCTGACAATGTTTCCTACCTCGTTGAGCAGCTAAAACCTGTCGACGCGAACGAGTTCCGGACAAGAGTGGTCTTCAGGCCTGAGACAATCCTCCCGGACGTCGACCTCAAAACGTCGTCGAACGATAATAGTTAGGTGATTTAGAGACTCAGGATATGCACAGAGGTTCTCCTGACAGTCCCGAAGATCACAGGGGTTGGCGCTCGAACCTGGGTGACAGCGCTTCTCGTTCATCACGGAGTGACTCTTCTGGTCCGATTTCGTCCGCGTTTGTCCGCTCAGACTGATCCATAACGAAATTCTAGATCCCGGCGTCGATTCGGCAGAAGAAACGCTTACAGGAAACGTTTACGACGGCGCAGTTGTCGCGTCGAGGTCGCGAAGGCCGGGCACAGGCTTAGCCTCGTCACTCAACTAGTTGGATTAGGCCTGGGGTAGTGGAAAATTTCTTCAGGCCTCACGCAGGTTGCGAGACACTGCGAATTAACGAGAACAGGTAATCAACGATTTGTCATGTCCATGTCTCCGTCCATGTCCATGACAGCATCAGGGTCGAGTCCGGGAGCGACGCTAGGGTCGATAACGATCGCAATTGCCCACACCACAGCCACTACGCCGACTACTCGCGCGAAATGTTGACCGTGCCGCCAGTGCTTCTCAACTGCTATGACCAGTGCCAGACCAACCATTGCAGCCACGTTCATTACGCCAAAAGCGACCATCACCAGCATGAGAGCCCAGCAACAGCCCAAACAGAACAGGCCGTGATGTACACCGGCCCGGATATCGCGTAGCGATCCACGAAAGCCGATGTATTGCATGAGGTGACCGAGCGGGCTGCGACAGTGGTCGAGACAGCGCATCTTTAATGGTGTGAGTTGGTACAGACCGGCGGCTGCGAAACACGCCACAGCAACCCATTGGGCGAGAGTCGGACGATCGGCGGCCATGTCACCAAATACGTCAGCTATCGCGAACGCCACAACCCCTGCTGCACCCCACGCCAGCAGATACCCGCTCCCGAGAGCGGTGAGTCGCGGCCCTCTATGGGTGGTGACTGTTCGTTCGTAGAGAGTTGCTAGCGGCGCTATCGATGACAACATCATTGCGGCCATCATGAGCGTCCACATAACTAGGAACGACCCGAACGACATGCCCATGGTGCCCGGCATGCCCCACAGGCCCATGTCCATTTGGACAGCCCATCCGATGGTTACCACCCAACAACTGACGCTGATGGTGTGGATAACTGTCGTGGATAGTCTTGAACTGTTTACCGGCTGCGCCGGTGGTTCGGTTAGGCCGCCCAATTGAACGGATTAGCGAAACCGCTTAGGCCCTCGCCTCCGAACGAGATGCCCATGGCTGAAATCGATGACGTCGATACGGGGGCCATGCCTAAGACTGGACCGGCTGGGTGGGTGTCGACACCTGTCAGTTCAACTACGTCACCAGAACCGTTGACGTGGGGGCGTCCGGTATATGACGAATCACCAAAGGTCACAGTGTGTTCACCGTTTTCAGATGTGATCGAGACTGGCATTTGTTCTATGCCCAAGAAGTTGCCGAGCAGTGGTCCCAATGCGGCTGGTGGTCCACCTAAGGAACCGCTTACCACTGCTCCGATAGCCTCAACTTGCTCTTGTGAGGCGCCGTCGTCGACGATCACGCCGACATTCCAGCCTCCCTCAGACATAAGCGGAGGTGAATCGACCATCAGCACGAAGGTATGTCCCGAGACGTCGACTCCGTCAATGTCACCATCATCGACGGTGAATGCCAGGGTGGCGTTGCATCGTTCGGTGGTGGCGGGAAATTGCATGTTCGACCAGGTACACGGACACGTCGCCGTGCACGAGCAATTCTCGTAGTACATGCCGCTGAGATGCCAAGCCATTGATGATTTCCCCCCGTGGTCCGCCACCCCGGCAGCGGGGCAGCGGAATCCAGGCTTCCATGGGCCGGCGGGGGCGTCAAGCGGGTTGGTTTCACGGTTGGATGGCGGCTGCATATTAGAAAGCGCTCTTAGGTAAGTAGGTCCTTTTCCCCGGTGAGCGCTACCGACCTACAATCTTTTGATGGTTCGGTTGAGCGATCTTCACCCAGTTGAGTCTGAACATCTGCGCAAGCGAGCGGAAGCGATGCCGGCGATAGGTCCCGGTAAATGGATCTCTCCACCAGCGCTTGATCAGGCCACGGTAGCGATTGTTTCTACCGCTGGTCTTCATCGACGGATAGATCCACCATTCGCTGTCGGGTCGCTGGATTATCGGATCATTCCAGGAGATATCCAGTTTGACGATCTTGTACTTTCCCATATCAGCGCCAATTTTGATCGCAGCGCGTTCGGCCAAAATCCCAATATCGTTTTCCCAATCGACCGCCTCCGAGAGCTTGCCTCTGCCGGAGAAATCGGAGGAGTAGCGCGTTGGCATTACTCCTTCATGGGAGCGATGCCTGACCCATCTCAGTTTGAGGAAACAGGAGAAGAAATTGGCCGGTTGATGGCTCAAGATGGAGTCGACGTCGCCTTTTTGATTCCCATTTGACCTGTTTGTACAGGTGCGGTCGGCGCCTTAGGGAACTACATAGAACGCTCTGGGGTAGCGACTACTTCAATAAGTTTGATTCGAGAGATGTCGGAAGCAGTTGTACCTCCAAGGGCGTTATGGGTGCCTTTTGCTCTTGGGCGACCTTTAGGCGCAGTTGATGATGCAGAGTTCCAAAAAAATGTAATGCGAACAGCGTTTGGACTTTTAGATACAGCGGAAGAGCCCACGATTGAGGACTACCAAATTGAAGCGCCAGATACAGGCTTGAGCGAGACTTGGTCCTGCCCGCTGAACCTAACTTCTGAATCTTCAGGCTCGCTGGTCGAACGACTTCTGGCGGAAGTGGCGCGACTCCGGCCGTGGGCTATTGAAACCAGACGACAACGAGGACGAACTCTATTCGGCATCAGTGGAGCTGAAGAAGATGACATCGATGAGTTGGTCCGAGTGTTCGCTGCGATCGCCGAAACGGGTGAAGTCACGTCTGAACCTGTGACCGACGAAATCACTTGGGCATTTGAAATGCCTCTGCTCCTGCGCCACATCGCCGATGACCTTCGCACCTTCTATCACGAGGCAATAGCGGCACAACCTGGTGACAATGCGCCTGATCATGATGCGCTGAACCGATGGATATTTAGTGAAACAGTTCTTGGTGAAACGCTAGTACTAGTAGCTGATGGTTTAACGAAAGCGTCCGACTCGCCTATGGCCCAACTTGTAAGGGGACTCTTGATCCCAGAAGGTCATTACAGAGGTGGGAGTGCCTTTCCCAAAGAGACTAAATTTCCAATAGAGCCCGCAACATAGTCGTATCGACGTGGGACCGAATGAGAGAACCCTCTGGTGATCCCCAGACAAATAGCTAAGTCGCTCGGTGCAATGCTGTTGGCCCCAATCAGGGTTCGGCGGCACCCGCCTCAACCCCCAGTCGCTGCCGATAACTATGAGATACCGATCCTGGCACTTACGCTCGATTCGACGGTGACGAAAGCGGCCGATCTGCCGGTGGTGCGCACACCTCCTGGACGGTGGAAAGAATGGCCACCATTAGTGTTGGCTGGTTGCGACGAACCATTAGCGATGGATGTACCGGATCTGCGCGGGGTGTGGCAGGTATATAAGGGCCCGTTGAAGGGCCACATTGAGCGCAACGAACAAGCTGGGGTCCGCGTCGTCATCACTGGCGGCGGTGTGATTCATGACCTGACGGCCGACGGTTCATTGATGAGCGATGAGGGGGTAGGCGGCGCGAATATCAGCGTCGTCGCGCGCTACGAAGACGCCCGTCTCAATCTATATCTCAACGGTAAACGCCTTGTGGTCACCCGATACCGAGATGGCGATGAAATGGTTTGGCGTTGGGGTCCATACACCAACCGTCTGCGACGTCTGACCGCCCCCAGCGATGCTGGGCAGTAACCGTCAGGCCTCCCGCTAAGGATTATTGCGCTGCGCTGCGCGGGCCTCTGAGTAGCTGTCCAGGGCGGAGGCCGGTGGGCACTCCTTCACGGAAAATCACCTCGCCGCTTTTGATTGTTGCGATGTATCCGTCAGCTCGTTGAACCAAACGACGTCCACCTGCAGGTAAATCGTGAACCATTTCAGGTGGATGGAGTTTGAGCCTGTCAAAGTCGATGACGTTTACGTCAGCGACCATTCCGGTCTCAAGGGTTCCCCGATCTTCGAGCCCGACTTGGCGAGCGGTGTCGCGGCACTGACGTTGCACCAGATATTCAAGCGGCAAACGTTCGCCCCGATCCCGATCTCGAGCCCAGTGGGTAAGCATGTAGGTGGGGAAACTGGCATCGCAAATCACCCCACAATGGGCTCCGCCGTCACTTAGGCCGGGCAAAGTGCCCTCGGCAAGGTTCATCTCGCGCAGAGCATCATGATTGCCGTCAGAGAAATTGGCTAAAGGAAACAGCATGAGCTCTCGACCGTTGCGGCTGAGGAGGGTGTCATATGCCAGCTCAACTGGTTCGACGCCGGCTTTCTGGGCTCGGCCAAGAATGCTGGTCTCAGGCTGCGGCTCGTAGTCGGGTGGGTCCCCAAGAGGGAACATTTTATGGAAAGACTGGGCGATCATCCCTGACATGCCACGAGTTCGATCGGCATGCTCGGTAACGAGAATCGTTCGCATCTCGGGATCCCGCATTCGCTCGACCCGTTCGTCTAACTCAAGGTCGGCTAACTCCCGCCGATAAGTAGGGCAGGTGATAAACGGGTGCATGGAACTTTGCAAACCCAGTAGCAACGTGACCGGGCGCGCCGCTATCTGTGCGGTGATGTCTTGACCATCGGCCCGTGCCGTCTTGATCCGGTCAAGAACTTCGCGCCACTTCTCAGGTGCTCGGTCATCTTGGGTGAGTAACACCGACAGTCGCGATCCCGCAGCCTCAGTCATTCCCTCAAAGATTTCGAACTCGACGTCAAGGTCTCGAAAGTCGGACACGATTTCCATGTGGCCGGCCTCATGGTCGGTCAGAGCCTGGCTGATACCCCATAATTCTGAGGGCGCGCTAGTGAGTGTGGGGATCTGGTTACCGTCGCGATCTCGATGATTGATTGTGCGCGAGGTAGTGAAACCCAGCGCGCCTGCTTCGAGAGCTTCCCGCGTCAGACGACGCATTTCGGCGATCTCTTCCTCTGTGGCCGCCTCATCGTGATCGCGGCCTCGATCACCCATGACATATACCCGTAGTGCTGAATGGGGCATCTGCGCTCCGATGTCGATCGAGTGCGGGATGGCTTCGACAGCGTCGAGGTACTCAGGGAAGGTCTCCCAGTCGAAAGTGACGCCTTCACTCAGCGCGGCCCCGGGAATATCTTCGACTCCTTCCATGACGCTGATGAGGAAATCGTGGCGGTCCGGGCGAACAGGAGCGAACCCGACACC
>Ga0206683_10001806_pt1 | contig 14651 bp, 12 predicted proteins | sample M280m12015metaG_FD_155483 | JGI IMG/M metagenome (GOLD analysis project Ga0206683, IMG submission 155483) | Ammonia-oxidizing marine archaeal communities from Monterey Bay, California, United States - M2 80m 12015 | ecosystem: Environmental > Aquatic > Marine > Intertidal zone | place: USA...
AGCAAAAAATATAAATTAGAGCTAGATATCAGTGGAATGGATGCTTTGGTTTGTTATAACTTTAAAAAAATAGATGCTCTAGCTGCTAAAACTTTTATTTCTCAAGAAATGTTAAAAGAAGGATTTTTAGCAGGAAATCTTTTTTACCCAAGCGTTGCTCATTCAAAAGAAGATATGAAAGATTTTTTTGTTTCTATGGAAAAAATATTTAAAAAATTAGCTCAAATAGTTAAAAATAAAGAGGATATCTCTAATCACCTTAATGGTCCTTCGTGCCATGCAACTTTTCAAAGGTTGAACTAATTGGTCTACCGGGAATTATGATCTAAAAATTTTTTTCTTTAGTCTATTGAATACTTCAATGATCAATGTTTTAAATTTAATAGCATCAAGATTAAAAACTGGCAGAAAATAATACTCTTGTCTATTTGCACCCTCTCTATTAGTATCGTCACGAAGAAAAACTGTTTTATAGCCAAAATGTCCATAATGCTCGGCTTGCATTCTTCCTTCATATGGAATCTTAAACTCTTCATTATCTCTCTTTTCCATAACAGCCGAAATTTGAATAGAAACCACTTTATTTAAATCTATTGTTCTAATTAAAGAGCTGTTCATTGGAATATGAAATTGATAATTACTTCCATTTTTTGTTGTCTCTTTTGTACAAACAACATATGAAATAGAAATAACTTTATAGTTATTTGCAGCTGCAATTCCATCAATAAATGGTCTATCCATTAAAAAGAATCCATTGCCTCCCCAGAGAGCTTGAGAAATTACTATTAAGCCACCCTGTTTGCATAATTTATGAAGTGTTTTATATGGCTCTACGATATTAAATACATGCTCTGCTGATCCAAAATCGGTAACCACATCAAACTGATTAAATAACTTTTGATCATTAAATGAAGTATTCCAGTCATGCTGGATTGATCCGTGTTCACCGTTGGAGTCAATAGAAGTATATTCATCTATTCCTAATAATTTATAGAAGGGCTTGGTTGAGCATCGTGGGTATTGAGGCCAATTATCTAAATCTCGGAATAAAGAAAAATCTGGTTGGTTCAAACCAGCCTCATTAAATAAATTAGATAGGTCTTTTTGTTTGATATGAATTTCTTGAGAGCCCAATTCAGCAATTTTTTTCACATTTTTTAACTTCCCTGAGTGCTTCAATTCTAAAAAAAGCTGAGCATTTGCTAAACCCATTCCCATCTTTAATCTCCATTCATTAATTATGAAAAATTATACTCCTGAAAGTAAAACTCTTACAGTAAATAAAACAATTTGAAGTGCTTGTCTAACTTGTGAGAATTAATTATACCTGGGAGGATGTTGGGTTTGAGGATTGGGAACTATCAATTAAAAGTTTAACCTCAAGATCTCTCTAACCAAGGAAGATCAATTGTTGTTGCTATGAAATCTTTTTCGGGAGAAGTAATAACAATTTCCTGACTACTTTTAGCATGCTCAATATCTAGAATTGTATAGCAAATATTCTTATCTAATCTTGGTGAGTAAACCATGGCATTCATAGTGCCAACTTTTTTGCCATCAATAAAAACAGGCCAGTGATCAGCATTTGAATAAAGTATAGGATCGCCATGAATCTCAGCCCCCATCAATTTTTTTGCAGGGCCGTTTAGGCTAATTTCACGCAAAGCCTCTTTGCCAATAAAATCATCCTCTTGATCAAGATCAACCAACCAATCTAAACCAACCTCATAAGGGTTATTAGACCTATCAATATCTGCTAAGTAGCTCAATATCCCTCCCTCCAATCTGAGAATTATATTTGGTCCACCTGCGCTTATCTTAAACTCTTGACCTGCTTCCCAGAGCAGCTCCCATAATTCATTTCCTTTAGATCCATCTTTCAGGAAAAGTTCATAGCAAAGCTCTCTGCTGTAGCCCATTCTGGCTATGATCATTGGAATACCTTGATGAGTGAATTGCTTAAACTTATAAAAACCCAGATCGTTTACCCAATCCCCAAAAACTTTTGTCATCAATTTAGCAGAATCAGGTCCTTGAACTTGAAGTGGCGAGACATCTGGCTCATCAATCTCTACATTAAATTTATATCCTGCTGCTATGCCTTGCGCCCATAGTAAAGAGTCCCCGTCTGAGACAGAAAACCAATAGTGATCTTCAGCAAGCCTAAGCATTACTGGATCATTGAGGAAGCCCCCTTTGAAATCTAGAAGCGGCGTATACATCGCCTGCCCTATTGCGCATTTTTTAATATTTCTAGGAGTCAGAAACTGTGATAATGCCTCTGCATCAGGGCCTTTGATTTGAATTTGTCTCTCAACCCCAACATCCCAAAGCTGAACACTATTTAGCAAGTTTTTGTAATCTTGGATAGTTCCCTCGTAACTTATCGGCATATACATGTGGTTGTATACAGAATATGCTTGAGCTCCATATTTTATAGTTGAATTAAAGTATGGTGATTTTCTTACTCGAGGACTGAAAACTACTTTAGAAGTCTTATACATATACGAATGCTATCATTCTTTTTTTTGGTATTAAATAGATAAATCAGTTTTCATATGAACCCTTTTAAAGTGTATTTTTATCAGACATTTCTTCCAACCAATCAACCGTTTTGTTTATGCCTCCGATTGGAAAAAAGTGAACCTTCTCAATGTTTAAATGAGGATCCTTGGATTTGTAATCAGCTAGATCTTGGAGAATTTTTTTGGGCTCATATGGTAATAAGAGCTTAGTTAGATCTTTTGCTCTTTTGGTAAGGACTTTCATAGAGGCACCTATTCCACATTCAATTGAAAATTTGAGCAATGTTTGAAGTTTTGCTGGCCCAGCAATACCAATATGGATTGGAATATCAATTCCATCTCTTTTTATGCTGTCCGCCCATTGCTTAACAACATCTGCATCAAAACAAAATTGAGTTGCTATTGCCATAGAGGCATCTGTTCTTTTTGAAAATTCTTGTTTCCACGAAAGAGCCTCGGATATATTTTTAATTCCTCCATCAGGATCTATATCTTTGCATCCTTCAGGATGTCCTGCTATGTGGAGTCTTTTAAAACCAGCTTTATCAAACAAACCTGATTCAATCAATTGAATAGAAGAGTTAAAATCTCCTAATGGCGAAGTTGAACCTCCTGCTAATAAAAGAGCCTCATCAACCCCGGCTTCATTCTGATACATATCAATCCAATCATTTAGCATAGCAATATTTTTAATCATTCTAGCTGGAAAGTGCGGCATCACATTGAAACCTTCTTCACTTAACCTTTTAGCTGTAGCAACCATAGCTCCAATTTCTTCATTTTGAATATGGGCTAAATAGACTCTTGTATCTTTTGGTAAAATCTCTATAAAAGATTCTATCTTGGAGGCTGACCTCGGAATAACTTCAATGGAATAGCCAGAAATAAAGTTTTTAAAATTAGAATTAATAATTTACTCCAAAAAATAAATACTTTACTTTTTTTTAGCTCAAGAGAATATTTAGCAAGCAAGTAACTCACAACCTTAAATCATTAAAAGTAAAATATTTTCTCTTCATTAATTTATTATAAAAAATAGCAAAAAGCACTATAAAAAATGCTCCCGCTGCCACTGGTATCAATATAAAGTGTATCCCCTTTGCACCGAGAATTGCGATAATCGGGTTGGCTCCAGCTGGAGGGTGCACAGTCTGTGTTGCCATCATCAAAAAGATTGCCAATCCAACTCCTAGCCCTACACTAAGATAAGAAAAACCAAATATTGCATATATAAAAACGCCTGATAAAGCAGACAGAATATGGCCAAATAAAACATTTTTTGGATGAGCTAAAGGACTTTCATTTACTGCCATCACTAAAACCATGCTTGCCCCAAATGGGGGTATTAACCATAAATTACTTTCATCGAAAGAATTAATATATGCAAGTAAAGAAATACATACAAATGCCCCAAAAGAAGCAATAAAATTATTTTTCATAATGACCCATTCAAATCAACCCCTCCAATTGCCAGATATATAGAAATCATCCATACTCAAAAATTGAGTGGAAAGTATCTTAATTCATGAATATACAGAAAAAATTAACGAAGTGTCCAATCTGTAAAAATAAAAATATTTCGTATTTAAAAGGCTTTCAAAAACTTTATCTAATGAAATGTACAAATTGTAAGTTTATATTTGATCAAAGAGTTCCCTCAGCTAAAGAGCTTCACGACTGTTATAGCGGATATACATATTCAAATATAAAACCCGTACCACTAATGACTAAAAATAGTTATGGCAAGTTATTAGATAATTTCGAACAGTTCAGAAAATTAGGCAATATTTTAGATCTTAGCTGTGGTCAAGGTGATTTTCTTGCTGAGGCTAAAAAACGTAATTGGAATGTTTATGGCTCTGAGTATTCTGAGGCTGCTTCAAAGCTATGCGAAAACAGAGGTATCAAAATGCATCAAGGAGATTTATCTAAAAATATCTTTGGTGAAACTAAATTTGATGTTATTACTTCTTTTGAGGTTATTGAGCATATCAATAATCCAAATGAGTTTATGTCTTTAATAAATCATAAACTTCAAAACAAAGGAATTGTATATTGCACTACACCCAACTTTAATTCGTTACTGCGTTATTTTGAAAAAGATAAATTTATGATGATTGATTATCCTGAGCATATTTCCTTTTATACAAAACGATCAATAAAGTACTTGGGCAAGAAAAATAATTTTAAATCTATACAAATTAAAACTACTGGTTTAGACATAGGAAGGCTTTTTAATTCACCTAAATCACATAATAATGAAGATATAGTGGCTTATAGAGTTAACAATGATCGAGTGTCAGAAAATGTAAGAAAGATGGCAAGTTCAAATCTTTTGGGGTCTCTTGTCAAAGTGGTGATTAATTATTTTCTTTCTATTTTTGGAAAAGGTGACACCCTAAAAGTATTTTGGAGTAAATCAAAGTAAAGACAAAGGAGAGCTTTAAAAGCAAACTTCTCATTAAAATGATGTTGGGTAATTTTAAAAAAAATATTATAGACTCCTCTCTCAAAGCTTCTCTAAAAATATAAAAATTTTTTATTGCTCAAATAATTTTATCGGAATATGATTTTTAAATAGATAGGAAGAAATGAAATATCAAATGAATGAAACCTCGCTAAAAATTATAAATAATAAAAAATTAATATACGAGCTTCCATTTTTATGGATAAGAGATAATTGTCCCTGCAACGATTGCAGAGTTAAGGAAACCCAAGAAAAGCGGTTTATGCTTAATTCCATTCCTGCGGATTTAAAGCCTAAAAGAATTAATATAAATGAAGCTACCCTTAGTGTATTTTGGCCAGATGATCATGAAACAAATATAAACTTTCAAGATATAGAATTTTTAAAAAAAGACAGGAAGCCAAAAAAAGTATTATGGGCTAATAATTTCATCCCAAACTATTATGATTGGTATGATTTTCTTCAAAATAATGATATTGCTATAGATGCTTTCTATGAATTCATTTCAAAGGGCGCAATATGTATTAAAAACTCTCCATGCATTCCAAATTCATTAGAGAGCCTAGCTTCTAGACTCGGCCCCATAAGAGAGGTATTGTTTGAGCGCATACACAATGTCTCTGTAGATAGTCATATATATAATATTGCACACACCTCACTGGAAGTTCCACCCCATAATGACTTTGCTAGTTATTCGTGGCCACCTAGCGTACAGGTTCTGCACATGCTTGAAAATAAATGTAGGGGTGGCGAATCAATTATAGTTGATGGCTATAAAGTGCTCAGTGATTTAAAAAGGGAATGTCCTGACTTCTTTGATATTTTGAGCACCTTTTCAGTTCCTTTTAGAGAATTTGATGATACAAATGAAACTTATGCAAAGGAGCCAATTATTAAAATAAACTCTTTAAATGAGGTAATTGGGTTCAGATTTTCCAATCAATTAATGCAAATGATAGATCCTCATCAGGAAAATGTTGCTTTATTTTATAAAGCCTATCATGAGCTGTGTAAGAGAGTTAATGACAAAAAATATAAATCAACTTTTCGGCTTGAAGCAGGAAACATGCTTTTGGTTTCAGCCCATCGAGTGCTTCACGGAAGAAAAGAATTCAAGCCTAATGGAAAACGTCATCTTCAAGATGCTTACTATGAGTTAGATAACATAGAAAATAATTTAGTTCTTTATAAAACTTTAAGAGGCAATTAAATTGGCAAAAAAAGTTAGATTTATATCAATGGATCAAGGTACTAAAGATGACTATGATTTGGTAGCGATTCATGACTCAGATAATGAGAGGAACTTATCTAAGCGAGTTATTCAATGGCTTCAGATGATGGATGGAGATTCTCCATATAAAATAAGTAGGCTCCAGCATTCGCTTCAAACAGCTACAAGAGCAGAACAAGATGGTGCAGATATTGAAACAATTGTTTGTGCCCTACTTCATGATATTGGTGATGTAATATCTCCATCTAATCATTCACAAGTATCTGCTGCACTTTTAAGGCCATACATTAATGAAAGGAACTATTGGATAGTTCTTCATCACGGTTTATTTCAAGGTTACTATTGGATGCATTATTACGACGAGGACAGAAATTCAAGAGAACAACACAAAGACCATCCATATTATCAAGACTGCATAGACTTCTGTGCTAAATGGGATCAAAAATCATTTGATCCAAATTACAAAACAAAATCTTTAGAGCATTTTATTCCAATGATTGAAAAAATATTCTCTAGAGACCCAAGATCATTTGTTTAGCAAAATTATTATTGAAATTTTTCTGGGATATTTTTGGTAAAAGTTAGAATTCAATAACAGAACGAATGCTTTTTCCTTCATGCATTAGATCGAATGCATAATTTATATCTTCTAGAGGCATTTTATGAGTAATAAGATCATCAATATTAATTTTTCCATCCATATACCAATCAACTATTCTTGGCACATCTGTTCGCCCCCTTGCACCTCCAAATGCTGTGCCTCTCCATGATCGACCAGTAACAAGCTGGAAAGGTCTGGTTGAGATTTCTTTGCCAGCGCCTGCTACGCCAATGATGCAGCTCTCACCCCAACCTTTATGACAGCACTCAAGCGCTTGCCTCATCACCTCAACATTCCCAATGCACTCGAAACTATAATCAACCCCTCCACCAGTCATCTCAATTATATGATCAACCACATTTTCAATATTATTAGGATTAATAAAGTCAGTCATGCCGAATTTTGTTGCGATGGAAGCACGAGAATCATTTAAATCTATTCCGATGATTCTTGATGCACCAACCATCTTTGCACCTTGAATAACATTGAGGCCTATTCCTCCTAATCCAAATATTGCTACCGTGGATCCAGCTTCAACACCCATAGTAAAAGCTACAGCCCCTATTCCTGTAGTTACTCCACAACCGATATAACAAATCTTATCAAAGGGAGCATCCTTTCTAACTTTGGCTAAAGAAATTTCAGGAAGAACAGAGTAATTAGAAAATGTTGAGCATCCCATATAGTGGAGAATAGGCTTACCATCAAGTGAGAATCTACTTGTGCCATCAGGCATCATGCCTTTACCTTGTGTTTCTCTTACCGCCTGACATAAATTAGTCTTTGGATGAAGGCAAAACTCACATTCACCACATTCAGCAGTATAAAGAGGTATTACATGATCTCCAGGTTTTACGCTTTTGACACCTTTTCCAACCTCAACCACTATGCCTGCACCCTCATGACCTAAGATTGCAGGGAAAGCTCCCTCAGGATCTTCTCCAGATAAAGTAAAGGCATCTGTATGGCATACTCCAGTTGCTTTCATTTCAACTAGAACTTCTCCAGCCTTAGGCCCCTCGAGATCAACTTCAACAATCTCTAGAGGCTTGCCAGCTTCAAAAGCAACTGCTGCTCTGGTTTTAATCAATCTTTATCTCTTTCTTATCAAAATTAAAAAATGTAGTTTTCTCTACTTTTTAAACTTAGCCGCTTCTTCAGAACCACCTGTTGCTGTTCCTTTGGTATAAGAGTGGGCTCCCATGCCAGCAAGATCGCCATCCTGAACAATAAGATACGGATTCCTAATTTCTTCTCCATCAAAGAAACACTCCAATATTTCTCTCACGCCATCTGCATATCTTGTTTGTGCCGATAAAGAAGTTCCTGAGGTATGTGGAGTCATGCCGTGATGCGGCATTGTTCTCCAAACATGATCATTAGGAGCAGGTTGAGGGAACCAAACATCTCCCGCATACCCACTTAACTGACCCGACTCTAAGGCCCTAACAATAGCATCCTTATCACAAATTTTTCCTCTAGCAGTGTTAATAATATAAGCGCCAGGTTTGCATTTACCAATCAACTCATCGTTAAATAAATGCTCTGTTTCTGGATGCAAAGGACAACTAATATTAATGACATCACAAGCAGCAACCAAGGACTCTACAGAGTCATGATAAGTTAAATTCAACTCTACTTCTTTATCTGAGCTCAGTCTATGTTTATCAAAGTAATGCAAATGGACATCGAACGGGTGCATTTTTCTTAACATGTCATAACCGATGCGACCGGCTGCAATTGTACCTATATGCATACCTTCTACATCGTAAGATCTCTGAACTGCATCAGCTATATGCCAACCACCTTCATTCACGATCCTGTGTTGATTATGATAATCCCTAACCAAAGCAAGAATCATCATGACGATATGTTCTGCTACTGAGCGTGAATTACAATAAGTCACTTCAACAACATCAACCTTATGATCCATTGCAGCTTGTAAATCAACATGATCAGAGCCTATACCGGCAGTAATTGCCATCTTTAAATTAGGCGCGCTTTCCATTCTTTTTCTAGTTAGGTAATAAGGCCAAAAAGGTTGAGAGATAACAATATCAGCATCAACCAATTCTTGATCTGCAGTACAACCGTCAGCATCCTTATCAGATGTCACAACCAACGTATGGCCTCTGTCCTCAAGAAACTTTCGCAAACCAAGCTCACCAGAGACACATCCCAAGAGTTCCCCTGGATTAAAATCTCTTCCTTTTGGATTGGGTAATGTCATGCCATCAGGGTATTTTTCAAGCTTAGGCAATTCTTTTAATGGGTAGCTCGAAGGCATACCTCCTTTTGGGTCGTCATATAAGACACATAGTATTTTCATTTTTTTCTCCTCTTAAATTACAAATTCTAAAATAATCCTTGTATTAATCCTTCATTATCAACATCAATATTTTCTGCAGCCGGTATTCTTGGTAAGCCTGGCATAGTCATAATATCTCCACAAACCACAACAATAAATTCTGCACCTGCCGATAACCTCACTTCTTTGATTGGAACATCATGCCCCGATGGCGCACCCATTAATAATGGGTCAGTAGAAAAACTATATTGTGTCTTTGCCATGCATATTGGGTAATCCCCAAATCCGTCATCCTCCAACTTCTGGAATTGATTCCGAACTTTTTTATCAGCAATTATTTCAGCAGCACCATAAATATTTTGAGCGATATATTGAGTTTTATCCCATAGAGACATCTTATTATCATACAAAGTTTTAAATTGAGCTAAATTTGAATCAGCGATTTTTACAACCTCTTCTGCAAGATCGGACGCACCTTCACCACCTTTTTCCCAATGAGAAGAGATTTTGCATTCAACGCCAATCTTTTTGCAATAATCAATAATTGCTGCATGCTCTTTTTCAGTGTCAGTTATAAAATCATTTATAGCTACCACCAAAGGAACACCAAATTTTTTTATATTTTCAATATGTTTTGCTAGATTCTTACAACCCAAAGTAACAGCGTCTAGATTTTCTGCACCAAGATCATCCTTTTTGATGCCGCCATGCATTTTTAAAGCTTTGGTTGTAGCAACCAATACAACAGCGTCAGGTTTTAATCCAGATTTTCTGCACTTGATATCAAAAAATTTTTCCGCACCAAGATCTGCACCAAAACCAGCCTCTGTGACAACATAATCTGCAAGTTTTAAAGCTGTTTTAGTTGCAATAACCGAATTACAACCATGAGCAATATTAGCAAAAGGTCCCCCATGAATAAATGCAGGATTATTCTCAAGGGTTTGAACTAAGTTAGGCTGAAATGCATCTTGCAGTAATGCGATCATGGCTCCATCAGCATCGAGTTGTTTTGCTCTTACTGGTTCATTTGATCTTGTATAACCAATAACTATATTACCGATTCTTTTTTTAAGATCATCAGTATCTGAGGCTAGACAAAACACTGCCATAATCTCAGATGCAACAGTTATATCAAAGCCACTTTGCCTTGGTATTCCATTGCCCGTTCCACCAAGGCCACATGTTATATCTCTCAATGATCTATCATTCATATCAACCACCCTCTTCCATGTGATTCTTCTGGGATCAATGTTCAACTGATTATCCCAATGAATATGATTATCAATTAATGCAGATAGGAGATTATGAGCTGCTCCAATGGCATGAAAGTCACCTGTAAAATGTAAATTAATATCTGTCATGGGGATTACTTGAGCAAACCCTCCGCCAGCAGCTCCACCTTTCATTCCAAAACATGGGCCAAGGCTAGGCTCTCTAAGGCAAATCATCGCTTTTTTACCAATGCGGCAAAGTCCATCTACCAGACCAACGCTCGTAGTCGTTTTACCCTCGCCAGCCGGAGTCGGAGAAATGGCAGTAACTAATATTAATTTACCATTCTCACGATCTTGAAGTTTCTCAGGAATAATTGAAAGATTGATCTTGGCCTTGAATTTGCCATATTGCTCTAAATACTCGTCTCCTATACCTAATTGGGTGGCAATGGTTCCAATTGGAGTAATATCTGCCTCTCTGGCTATATCTATATCTGTTTTCACAATAAAATATCATCCTCCATATCATCAAATTGATGCAACAAACAATATTTAACCCCTCATAGTTACACAAAAAACATTTCTATGCACTTGTTGTTTTTGAGTACATAAAAATATAATAATATGGGTAGATAAAATTTTTTGACAATTGATAGCTAATTATAAATTTTATGCTAAATTCATAATCGCAATGAGCTTTTTTCAGAATCTTCTTTCATCAATTACTCAGCGCTCGCTACTTAAGAGTAGTTATTTTCGCTCAAAAGATTTTGGAGTTTTGCACCAAGATATTTACAAGGCGCTGGAGTCTGTTATGTCAAAAAGTGGTGAGATTTCCTCACTGGTATTTGCAGAACATCTATCAATCTTAATTGAGGGCCTCAATGATAAGGAATTTGTTGAGTTCTTTGGTGCTCTCCATGCAAAATATGACATAGATTCTAATGCTGTATTGAAAGCATCAAATGAATATTCTAAAAATAAAACTCAAAAAAACTTAGAACTCATCTCTCGATTGTCTGAGCCTCAATGGGTTGAGCTTTTTAAAAGATTAAATACTGTTTCAGAAGGGACAATAAGATTGGTTCGACTGAGAGAAAGAATTAGATCATTAAAACAAGAAAGTCCAAGCCTTGAATTCTTTGACAGTAGTCTCTTAAAGTTATTCAAACATTGGTTCAATCCATCGTTTTTGGTACTAGAAAGCATAGACTGGACTACGCCTGCCAATATCTTGGAAAAAATTATTGCTTATGAAGCTGTCCATGAAATTAATTCATGGGATGATCTCAGAGCAAGGCTGGCACCAGATGACAGAAGATGCTTTGCTTTTTTTCATCCTCTTTTGCCTAATGAGCCTCTGATTTTTGTTGAAGTAGCTCTAAGCAATAAGATACCAAGCACCATCAATGAAATTATTTCACTTGATAGGAGTGTCACTGGTACCCACGATATTAAGACAGCGGTTTTCTACTCTATTTCAAATTGCCAGGAAGGTCTTTCTGGTATTTCATTTGGAAATTTTTTAATTAAACAAGTTGCACATAAACTCAAGCAAGAAAATGATGGCTTGGATAAATTTGTAACGCTTTCGCCTACTCCGGGCTTTTCTCAGTGGCTTAAGGAAAAGTCTATAGATGCAGACGCAGATGAAGACATGCTACTTCAGCAAGCTCTAATTTATCTTACTTCTTCTAACAGAGAAGATGCGCTGCCTAATGATCCTGTGGCGAAATTCCATCTAGGCAATGGAGCTATCTTAGAAAGGGTAAATTTAAATGCTGACTTATCCTCTAAAGGAGTCAGTCAATCAAAAGGGGTTATGGTTAACTATCTATATAATCTTGATACATTAGAAGAAAATCATGAAAAATTTTTTAAAACAAAGGAAGTCAAACTATCAGATGAAATTAGGAGTCTGAAAAGAAAATTCAAAATTCAGTAACAAACAAGAGATTTATAAATATTAGGTTTATAGGATTTTATTATGAAAGATAAATTGCATTTTTATATAAATGGTAAATGGATGGAATCAAAATCAAATGAAAGAATTGAGATTATTAATCCTGCAAATGAAGAGCTTATAGGGCATGTTACTTCTGGAACAAAAGATGATATCAATAAAGCAGTATCAGCAGCATCCGATGCCTTTCAAACATATCAATTTAGCGCAAAGGAAGATCGCATTGAGATCTTAAATAATATTATTACTGAATACGAAAATCGGTACGATGATATAGTTCAAGTTATCACAGAAGAAATGGGTGCTCCCACCTGGCTTTCACAGAAAGCTCAAGTATTAACAGGAATTAAAAATTTACATGAAACTTTGGATGCTCTAAAAGAATATGAATTTGAAAAAAAAGAAGGTGATTACACATTAATTAGAGAGCCTATTGGTGTGATTGGAATGATTACGCCATGGAACTGGCCCATGAATCAAATTACTACTAAAGCGTCAGCTGCCCTTGCAGCAGGATGTTCAATGGTGTTAAAACCTAGTGAAATTTCTCCATATTGTGCGCTCCTGCTTGCCGAGATATTTGATAAGGCTGGAGTACCAGCAGGTGTATTTAATGTGGTGAATGGATACGGTCCGATTGTAGGAGCTGCCTTATCAGACCATCCAGATGTTGCCATGATGTCTTTTACAGGATCAACTGAAGCCGGAATTGCAGTGGCTCAAGCATCTGCCGTTTCAGTAAAAAGAGTACATCAAGAGCTTGGAGGAAAATCTTCAAATATTATTCTGGATGATGTTGCTGATCTAGAAAAATCTGTGAAGGGCGGTGCCGGGCATTGCTTTTTAAACTCAGGACAGTCATGTAATGCACCAACAAAAATGTTGGTTTCTGAGAAAAATTATGAGAAAGCTGTTGAAGTTGCTGCTCAAACTGCAAATAGTACAACTGTTGGTGATCCGCGGGGAGAATTTAGAATTGGGCCTATTGCGAACAAACCTCAGTATGAAAAGATCCTTAGAATGATCAAAATAGGTATTGAGGAAGGTGCAACTTTGGTTGCTGGAGGCGTTGAAAAGCCAGAGGGTTATGAGAAAGGTTATTACGTAAAACCAACTGTGTTCGCAAATGTTACCAATGACATGACCATTGCAAGAGAAGAAATTTTTGGTCCAGTCTTATCAATTCTAAAATATGATTCAGAAGAGCAAGCGATTGAGATGGCCAATGATACTGAATATGGGTTGGCTGGCTACGTTCAAGGTGAGCCTATTCATGCTAATCAAGTTGCAAGAAAGATTAGAGCTGGACAAGTCATCATAAATGGAGGAGCAAGAGGAACAGGAGCGCCTTTTGGGGGTTATAAATCTTCTGGTAATGGAAGAGAACATGGCCTTCATGGTTTAGAAGAATGTCTAGAGACCAAGGCAGTGATTATGCCATGAGCCAAAACCTAAATTGTGGGATGATAATGGTGGGCCCGGGAGGACTCGAACCTCCGACCAATGGATTATGAGTCCACTGCTCTAACCAACTGAGCTACAGGCCCGAAAACTATTCGTCTAAGAAATTTTTCAGGTGACTTGATCTTGAAGGATGTCGTAACTTTCTTAAAGCCTTGGCTTCTATCTGACGAATCCTTTCTCTGGTTACATCAAACTGTTTGCCAACCTCTTCTAACGTATGATCTGTATTCATACCAATGCCAAAACGCATTCTTAGAACTTTTGCTTCTCTAGCCGTTAATGATGATAGAACATCATCAGTGGCAAAGTGCAGGCTACCTTCTGTTGCATTCTTCAGAGGTGAATGAATAACAGTATCTTCTATAAAATCACCTAAGTTTGAATCTTCGTCATCGCCAATAGGCGTTTCCATTGAAATTGGCTCTTTAGCAATTTTAAGCACTTTTCTGACTTTATCTTCTGGCATATCTAGCTCTTTACTCAATTCTTCTGGAGTTGGCTCTCTACCCATATCTTGCATCATCTGCCTAGATACACGATTCAATTTATTGATAGTCTCGATCATGTGAACAGGGATTCTTATTGTTCTTGCCTGATCAGCAATAGATCTAGTAATTGCTTGTCTAATCCACCAAGTTGCATAAGTGGAGAATTTGTAACCTCTTCTGTACTCAAACTTATCAACTGCTTTCATCAATCCAATGTTGCCTTCTTGAATCAAATCTAAGAACTGCAAGCCTCTGTTTGTGTATTTTTTAGCAATTGAAATAACAAGCCTGAGGTTAGCTTCAACCATATCTTTTTTAGCTCGCCTCATTTTTGTTTCGCCCATAGACATAGCACGATTTATTTCTTTTATGTCTTTGACACTTAAA
>Ga0206683_10001808_pt1 | contig 14647 bp, 7 predicted proteins | sample M280m12015metaG_FD_155483 | JGI IMG/M metagenome (GOLD analysis project Ga0206683, IMG submission 155483) | Ammonia-oxidizing marine archaeal communities from Monterey Bay, California, United States - M2 80m 12015 | ecosystem: Environmental > Aquatic > Marine > Intertidal zone | place: USA...
ATATACACTGCGAGGTGCGGAAGAAATGACAAAATTATCGGTCAAAAAAGGAGAAAAACTATCGGTCAAAAGAGGAGGAGGACTCACGGCAAAGGGAAGAAAAAAATACAACCGAGAGAACGGATCGCATCTCAAAGCACCCGCACCACACCCGAGAAGCAAGAAGGACGCGGCACGCCGCAAATCATTCTGCGCAAGAAGCAGGAAGTGGAACGGTCCCAGAGGAAAGGCGGCACGCAGAAGATGGAACTGCTAGTGTAAATAAAATATGTCTATAAATAACCCAACATACTATACTAATGTCGAAGAGTGAACAAATAAACAAGGATACTACACTGAACACTTTGGAATATTTAGCTACAAACAATAACATATTTCAATTGAAATACGAGAATGGAAAACTAAGTAATGGACATCGAAAGTTTATAACAGAAGTACTCCCAAACCTTGTGACAAGTGATTGTAACAATTTGTATTGTGCACGTTGTTTACTCCATATAAATGACCCAAAAAATGTGTATGGTGGTAGATATGACGGTATATGTTGTACAGCGCATAGAATCTGTGACACGTGTTGGTTCACTAACCCAATCGAAAAAATCGACTTGGGTGCACGTCAATTTGAACAAGAAACAATTAAGAACACAGGGTGGATGGACATTGCAAAAAAATACAGACCAAACTTGCTAGAAGGGGGACCTACATGCACATACTACTGTGGATGGGATGCCGAAAAAAGAAAGCAACAAACAATTGCAATTCAAACTTCAGCAAAGACAATTATTTCGAACATCTCAAACATAATTGATTTAACCAATTGCATTGATGACGATTACCAACCATTTACAACCAGTTTTCAGGTAGACATTCCTTTTTCGTCAATGCCTATTGTACTGGCTAAAAGTAAAAAGAAACAACTACTGGATGATCAACAACTGGATGATTTGGAAGACGCAATAGATCACTGGATTTACTTGTTCGAAAGTCAAATTATTCCTATTTTCGAAAGCAAAATTCCATTCAAGATTAGAATTCAAGAAGCAGAGGATCAAAACTATAGCATATCCAAAATAAGTTCCAAATCAAAATTAAGTTGCAATATTACATTAACTTTCAATGGATTAACCACAACAAAAGATTTAGAAACGAAAATACTTAGTCATTTGGGTCTAAACCTGATGGATATTTTTAAGGAGATAGGCAATAATTTAGAAACAGACGAAACACTTGGAAAACGATGGTATAATAAAGTAACAAGCAAACTTATAACAAGCATACGCATTGTGTTTCCTAGGAAATCGCAAAGAAACCAAGAGCGACAAGAGTCAGCAGAGCAGGCAAAAGAGCAGGCAAAAGAGCAGGCAAAAGAACAGGCAAAAGAGACAAAGACTGATACAAGCGGGAAGAAAAAGAAAGGAAGAAGAAAATCAGTGCAAATAAACCCAGTAAACCCAGTAAAACTGAGAGTTTAAAATCACACAGTACAAGCAGAATGTCTCCACTCCACGTCCAGAACCTTCAGGAGGCAAAACAGACGATCCAACTAGTCCTTCTAATCTTCGGCTGCGTTTTTGAATGTTCATCTTTTTTTCTTCTATATATAGAAGCATCATAGTTCTAAAATGTCAGGCAAACTCTTAGACAAACTCAACTCGTCGCCATCAACCACAGTTAAAATAACGAAGGAAGAAGAAAATCCTATATGGGAGGGGCTAGAACATCCGAAACCGGACCGATTGGTTGAGCTAGAAAAATCAATGGCTATGGAACGAGAGAATGATACTTTGCGACAAAATTTTACTCACTTGTCACAAGAATTTCGGGAGTTGGAAAAACTGGTAAAGACAAATAAAAAGTTTGAATATCTAGAGTTTGTCCAATTAAAAAGCAAATTAAATAGAGAATTAAATACAAAACAACTGCAAGTTGATACTTTGGAACAACAGTTGAAAGGACAACAAGAGCAGAATGTTGAGCTAGTAAAAGAGTTGATAAAACAACAAGAGCAGAATGAGGAGCTAGCAGAAAAGTTGAAAACACAACAAAATCAGACAGGTTTTCTGAACACTCGGATTAATACACTGGTTGAAGAAAAAACAAAGTTAATGAAAGAAAAGGCAAAGTCAGATAATTTAAAACGAATATCAAGGCGAAGAAGAAAACAAAATAACCAAAATAAACCAACAAAGGGAAGTGTACAAATGAGGTATTAGTATAAAGTCTGTTATAGTAAAATGGAATGGATTTTTAAGTGCAGGGGATGTGATCTCCCTACCGCGTGTCAGCTCTACTACGTCTGCGACGATTACTCGGAGTATCGCTGTCGTCAGTGTTGGCGTGGCTTGGCAGTGGCACAGTGGAAACCTCACATTGGGTTTACACTGCGTCGAGCGGTTGGTGCGCGTCGAAATCGTCGTCCTGGTTGAGATGCTGCAGAGGAATGCTGCTCAGTTCGGTCGTTTTGCTGAGCAGGTGAACGGGAATGACTTCGTTGCGAAATCGAGCCAAATCTTCGTAGTTCTTGGGATGTTCAAACTGTCGAACGCTGTTGGCGACACAGGCTGTGATCATGAGTTCGACCGAGTAGACTGCTGGAAGGTAGGCTATGTCACCCGGATTGAAGAGACTGGCGTACCAGAGTAAAAAAACTGCGCTGGCTAAGAAGCCGTTTAAGAACCACATCAGTTTGCGTTTCAGTACCGAGCGTCCAATGTAGAGGCAAATGTTGAACATGGCAAACCCGTAGGCGTTGTAAACGATGAAGTTGACCATCTCTCCGGGCACCAAGTCCACTATACTCTTCAGCAGTTCCACAATGAGCACGCTCAGTGACAGCGCCATGCAAAAGAATCGAAAGCCATTTGGAGACCAGGCAGAGAGTGTCATATTTATAGAGAAGGCGTGACCATTTATAGGATGAGCTGCTACGTCTGTTTGCAGCCTACAAGGGAGTGTTCTCCTTGTATGTGTGCAGCTTTTCTGCATGTCTCCTGCCGCGCTCGTTTGAACTACCAGGGTTTCAGCAGCTGCGGTGTTTGTAGGGACAACATCGACACTCCGAGTTTTCTGCACGTCGTCGTACCCTTTTATTTCCGCCGCGGGTGTCGGAACAGCGCTCGGATGCAAAAAATTGAATTTGTGCGCACCACTCTGTACGTGTACCTGCTGAGCCACTGGTGTTCACTGTTATCCATGTGCATAGCGTGGACGGTGGTGTACCTATGTGTGCATTCCCGTAATACTCGGAAACTGTAAATAAATGGTGGCGAGCATAAATGCCCCGTGGTACGTGAAAAGCTGTGCGTGTTTGTTGCCGGACATCAGAGCAACTATCATGGAGAGGTCTATTAGAAAGTAGTAGCGAAAGGACGTGAGCAGCGATATCCACCAAGCCATGTAGCATACAGCAGTGCCCAGTTTGAGCACGGTAAAGAGGAAGTAGCGTTCGTTTGGCGGCAGGAACAGCCGTCGGTGTTGGGACAGCTTCCAGAGTAGCTTCTCGTCTTGGTCCAGACCGACCGGCACCTCGTTTTTTTGTCTCAGCTGTGTAAAGTCGTAGATGGCGTCGTTGTGCTCGCGCTCTTCGTGAGTGGTAATGTGCAGGCGTGGGTCGGATTCGTGGGTGTACAAAAACTCAAATCCCCACTGCGGAACGACTCTGCCGACTTCGGAGACCAAAATGTAGAGACGCGACTCTGCCCGCTGAACCAAGTTTTCGACGATGCACCAGAAAAGATATGCCAACGTCCACACTGGAGGCTGAGGCTGGCTGTTGGAGAGCGAGAAAACTATGAGATAGACACTGATCTGCATGGGTAGGAAAACGATGCGGTCGTCGAAGACCGGAAGAGCAAAGTGGCGCAGAGTACAGTAGAGTACCAACAGTGTACTGCCTATGGCGTGCACTTGAAGTCCAAATAACTGACTTGGTATGTAGCAGTAGTATAGCCCAATAACGATGTAGACGACGGCAAGCAATAAGTGTATCATTTTACAATACGAATTGGTACATGGAAATACCCTGGTGACCCAAAATGAGTACAAAATCAAGTACTTCTTATTATATTGCTATGCTGTGTCTTGTACGGGTGGAACGGTGTCTTCGGAGAAATAATTTTCTAATTCGTAATCATTGTATTTCTTTTGCTGTGGTTTATCTTTTTTACACGCTTCTGTACAAAATTCTTTACAAAGATCTTTATACATTTCTCTGAGAATGCATATTGATATTATAACAATTATAGCCACAATCAAAAACGTTTCGGTAGAGTTTAAAATAGGTCTGGAACTAATATCGCCGTCAATTCCGGTATTGTTTCCGGCGGTGTTGTTCATGGTTGTGTTCCTAATTGTGTTCATGGTTGTGTTTCGGATTGTGTTTCGGGTTGTGTTTCGGATTGTGTTTCGGGTCTCCCACCGGGTCTTGTTGACCCATCTCGTCTTGTTGATCCATCGGGTCTCCCACTGTGGTTGCCATTGGGTCTTGTTAACCCATCTCGTCTTGTTAATCCATCGGGTTTTATTGATCCATCGGGTCTCCCAATGTGGTTCCCATCTCGTCTTGTTGATCCATCTCGTCTTGTTGTTCCACCGGGTCTCCCAATGTGGTTGCCATTGTGTCTTGTTGACCCATCTCGTCTTGTTAGTCCATCGGGTCTCCCACCGGGTCTCCCACCGGGTCTCCCATCGGGTTTTGTTGATCCACCGGGTCTCCCACTGTGGTTGCCATCTCGTCTTATTGACCCATCTGGTCTTGTTGACCCATTGTGTCTGGTTAATCCATCGGGTCTGGTTAATCCATCGGGTCTGGTTGACCCATCTCGTTTCCGGAATCCAGTGTCGGATTAAAAGTTTGTAATTGTTAGAAGACGATGCGCCGTTTCCCCACTGTGTCTGAGTGATCCATTCTATATTCACTGGGTCTGGGCACGCATAAAACCTGCAGTGGTATAAATCGCTCTCTTTTTTATACGATTCGCCGTACCTGGAAACTATATTACATCGACCGGTGGGCTCGTCAATACACTTTTGTTTGCACACATCCAGAGTATTCCACATATAATTAGAAGTAGGAACAAATGGACAATTTGGTCTTTTACCAGTATGCGTGTCTTTCGTCCACAGTGAGAAAGTTGTGCACGGAGTCCAGTCTGCATTGCAAGGAGGAGGGTAACAGGGGTTTTTCCCTCCCTCAGAAGGTCCCATACATAGGGAGCTAGAGGAACTGGAAGCCCCGTTTCGGTAACCCAATGCACACGAGCAGGACATACGGAGATGCTGATCATGTGTGTACTTTTAATGTTTGCCATACAGGTGTTAGGTCATGGATTTACTTGTTCCTCTACTTCCACGACCTCAATCTCAGCAGGTACCACAATCTCGGCAGGTTCTTCGACTTTTCTGCACACGAACGCATCCTTGTCCACAATCTCAGCAAATACAATGACGGCACAGAACGCCCACAAATCTAGCCAGTAAAGAAGTGCGGCAATGCAAGCAATGACTGCACACGGTATCCAGATTTTGAGGTAGAAGTTCGCGACAGTCACCTGTCGTACAGCAGCCCATGTCTCTGACCGTATATGTGCCCATACCATAAGAGCAATGCCAGCAAGGAGTCCGTATAGCATTTGTTGGGTCCATGACTTGCTCCTATAGTGTAGTGTAGATTAATATTCCCGCGGTTAGCATCTATTATGGCATATATATATAAATGAGTATTCACCTAGTAAAGTAGGATGCAAACCTATAAATTAATAATTTACTGCGTGCTGACAGTTGGGTCCCTAGTGGGATATACCTATGTCACCGACCTTATCGGGACCTATGTCGACGGAATTGTGAATGTCTGTGAAAACGGGGCAGAGCTGGTCGACGGAGTCTGCAAGTGCGATGGTCTGCCGTTTGTGGGTAAATATTGTCAGATTTCTGCCTGTGCCAATGGCGGCTATACTGTCTACGACAAGCAATTGGAGTCGGTGGTCAGCCAATACGTCGACACGCCATACGCATGCTTCTGTCAGAACAAGTGGTCGGGTTTTCTGTGCGATCAGTGCAATGCTGTGGATGTCGGTTGTACCGGCGAGTGTCTGCCCGGGTTTTACGGCAAGCATTGTGAGCATAGCTGCTTCAAGGAGCTGACCTATATCACCCGATACCAGACCACCATTGCCAATGGCAGTCTCTGTAAAGATACGGTAGTACAGGGCGGTACATGCAACTACTGTTCTGGGCATGGCGAGTGCAACTCCGAAGGCAGCTGCGACTGTGTCGAGAACTACAGCAACAACAATACGGTCGACGGCATGCATGGATGCAATGTGACGTGCGCTGGAGGCTGCAGCGATGCCGGTACCTGCGAGGGTTCCAACTGTGTGTGCGATGCCGGAAATTCGGGCACAAACTGCGAACTGAGTTGTGTCAATGGCTGCAGTGGGCACGGTAAGTGTGTAGTGGCTTCTGCTCTCGTGGCGGAATGCGAATGCGACTATTTTTATCGCGGCGATGGCTGTGAAAAACGTTGTCCGGGCACCATGCTGTGTTCTGGGCATGGTGAGTGCAATGACAGTGCTCAGTGTGTATGTGGCAGTGATTACGCCGGAACGGACTGCAGCTGTTCGAAGACCAAGTGTCTTGGTACTTGCGAGGGTTCCAAATGTGCATGCGGTGAAAACTTCCAAGGCAAACTCTGTGATCGCTGTATTCCCTCTCAGTACGGTCCGGAGTGCGATACTTTCTGCGACCCAGCTGTTACGTGCAATGGTCGAGGCAAGTGTAGTTCGGACACGGGAGTGTGTCAGTGCAATGCCGGTTGGGCAGGCGAAGAGTGTCGCGATTGTGACGTTAACGTCTACCCTCTGCCGGAGGTAGGATCACTTCTAAACCTCAGTCGCTACAATGTCGACGACTATTGCCAGGTGGTACTGACGCCGACAACCTGTCATCAGAACGGGGTCGTCAATTCAAATTTTGGCAGCAAGCTTTTTGGTCTGATTGCTTTTGGGTCGTACCCATGCACGTGCAGTACAGGGTTTGACCCGGGTACAAACTGCGACAAGTGTCTGACTAACTTGTATGGTCCTGCCTGCAGTACATTTTGCGATGCCGCATCGTGCAGCAACCATGGATCGTGCGACAGTCGAGGTGCCTGTAAATGCGACGAGGGCTTTACGGGTACAGATTGTTCCAACACGTGCATCAATAACTGCAACTCGGTGGGCACCTGTGTCGTGGATCGTCTTCGAGAGGACATCAGCAACAAGTGCAACTGCAACGATGGTTATTATGGTGCGTACTGCCAGTATGTGGCTCCACAGACCGACACCATATGCAATGGACGAGGAGTTGCGGTGCAGCAGAGGGTTGTGCATACCGGTATTACATTCGACTGTCAGCGCGACAATGATTGCGGAGATTTTTCTGGTGTACCTTCGAGGGGAGCTATGACTCCGTCTCTTTTTGTGGCGTTCAAGCAGGCACTCTTTGGTTTCGAGGGTGCGGGACGTGGACCTCTGTGTCTACAGCAAATGGCTCCGACCTCGATGTTAGGCAAAGAGGGAGCCATGGGTACGTCTACTCTGCAACCCTGGGACGTGAACCAGTTGACAAACGGTCCGTTCTTTGTCGCCAGTGGGGGTTTTTACTACTACCCCCTGTACCGCACCTCTGGAGCCTATGGAGCCCCTGAAGGAACCCTGCTTATTGACGGCGTGCAGTTTTACGGTAACACTGAAAAGAAGTCGGAGGTGGACTGTATTCACATGAACAAAGAGGACGCCGAGGTTGCCGGATGCACTTGGACTGTCGGGGTGTGTGAAAAGTACATGGAGGAAACTGACGCTTCGGAGTGGTGCTACGATCGACTCTACCACGTCGACAACTGCCAGGAGGATTTTGAGTGTGCTTCGGGGTGCTTGGACCCAATGCTGTACGACGAGCGCTGCTTTCAGTTTGTGAATGCTGAACAAGCTGCCAGCTCATGGGATGCCGGTCAGATGGACAGACCTTTCAATTCGGGCGAGCTCATCGATACGGACGTTGCGTTTGACATAGCGGAGCTACGCAAAGTGGACGCGCCGGAGTACGAGCCAAGCTCCGTGTGCCAGGCAGTACTCGAATGGACCATTCCGACTCGAGTTTACCCTTCCCCACGCTACGTGTGCGAATACCTGGGGGTCCAGTACCAGGTAGATACGACCAACTCATCTGGCAACTGTCGTCCGATTAGAGGAAGTGACTTTGACGATTTTATGGGATTTGTTGTGGACGGCGTGGACTACGACACGTTTGAACTGGCTCTTCTTGCCAAGCGCCAAGATACTATTGTAGAAATGGGGTACAAGTGGGAGTACGCTGAAACACTGACGGTGAAGCAGGTCTGTGAAATGTTTCCGCTGGACTGTCCAGTGCCGCTCTTTTTGTCGGAGCAAGCTGTCAATGCCACGCTCGATTTTGACACCCCGCTTTTTTTCCGATACGCGTTTGTGGCTAATGGTAATCAGGGCTCTACAATTATGCTTGGCAATGCCAGTGAGACCGTGCTAGCACTGACGCACAACACGCGTCTTTCTTTGAACGGCAGAGCTGGCAGGCTCTTGGAAGTGGGTGTTCGATACACGGTGATATTGCGGTTGGGTGTAAGTGTAACGGGCAACCGGACAGTGGACTGCGAAGGAGTAGCCTGTCCCGAGTTGGACGTTGTCATCCACGGCGAGCTTCGACAGCTGACCATTACTCCGGGCACGTACATTACGGCATTGCAGTTTTACAACGATCCGGTCTGCCAGGAGTCGAACTGGAAGATGCAGATGCCACCCGGATGGACCCAGTCGGGGACCCAGTCGGGGACCCAGTCGGGGACCCATTCAGTGTCTATTCATCAGCTCTGCAAGGAGCGCAGAGACGCGAACATTGTGCATGCTCCGGATCTGGACTGGCGTGCCTTTTGCGAACATCGGAGAGACAAGTTTTTGGAAGTACGCACCACGCTGACACGTCCAGAAACACTCGAGTGCATGAACATCCACGCAAATGCCTGTGGCAAGCAGGTGATGAGAGACGCCTGTGCCAAATGGGTCCAGGCGGACAAACCAGACCTGGAGCAGTGTCAGCGAGGAGAAGAATCTACGCCGTTTTCGGATCGCTACCAGCCCTGTGAGGAGCCCAATGGGGGGGATGGCTGGGACCAATGGTGTCGTCAGTACAAAGAGGAAGAGCTGCCTGGCAAGTGTGCTGTCGTGAGTTGCGATTGCGACAGTGATCTGTATTTGGGTGTCGCCGGCTCTGCCTGTCAGCTATCCTGTCCCGTACATCCCGACACTGGCACCGCGTGTGGTTACAGACAGCCTCCTGCTTATCCGTTTGGGGAATGCGACGAAGTGCCTTGGACATCGACGAGCGGCAATATCATCGACAGTCAGTGTAGTTGTCTTCGATCCACGGAGGATAATTGCGAGGAGAAGTGCGATGCGGTGAACACACCCGACTGCAATGCGGGTGAGTACGGTACATACTACATGGAATCGTTTGATATCTGGGGCTACGAAGACGTGACAGCCTCCTCTCTGAATTTACTGCCTCATACTGAATGCCTCAAATTACTGGACCATCATGATGCCACCACCATGACGGTAGCGGCGGATACCACTTCGCTCGATCTCTGCAGCTGGGACGAGAATGGTTTGTACTTTGGAGGCGATAGGAAGTCATTCTTGGCAAGCCAGCTGGTCACGGACAAAGCCAGCTGCCATGCTTTGAACACCGGCAGATTGTGCATGGTAGAAATTCCTCCGAAGATGCTGCATATGGATGCGGGAACTACTATCGATACGCATGTTCTGCACGAAGCCGTCAATGGGATGGTCTCTCGGCTGGTGATACAGGTAAGCAGTGAATGTCCACAGGAGGTGATGATTTCCAGTGTGGTCTCTCTGTCCGTGATGCCCATCTACAAGGTTACATTCGCCTCTGGACCGGATCTGCAGTCGCTGGACATTACAAGTGGCAAGATTGTCAGCTTGGACAGTGGCTTTGCAACGGTCTGGAAGGAGGAGCTGAATCAGAATGCCATGTACGTGTACGGTAATGCTCCGCTTGGTCAAGTGGAGGTCACCATAGGTGGAAGCGAAGTTACGCCTCCGGAGCCCACGGTAGAGAAGTTGTACATGGTTCGACTCAACTCTGCGGTAATTGCCCCAGTCGGAGCCTCGTTTGGAACCGCGACAGTCTACTTGGACGTCGAAGTCTCGGACACAACCATGTTTGTCACCGCGGAGTCGACATTGGAAAACAGTCTGGTGACCGAATTGTCGTTCGAAATACCGGCTACTCGGCACGCTGATCTCCATCTGTACACAATGGCGGAAATCCCGAATGGGACTATCCACGTGGGCGACGCAGTCGCAGAAAGGTACTCAGAGACTGAAATCATTGCAGCGAGTGTCGACGACTTCTGGATTGGCGACTTGGGAATTCTGACAATTGACGATCAGCAGATGCTTTACACCGTCGGCGAGGATCTGGGCAATCTAAGTGTAGAGGTGGGAGACGAACTGCACCTCAATCAGACGGTGCTGGAAGTAGTTTCTTCGGTGCACGTGGCAGGAAACTGTACCAATGGCGAGTACCAGCACGTGCAGCGCGTGGGATCTATTGAAGTGGAGGAAGTAGTCTCCAATATGGAACATCTGTACTATCTGGAGACGGACTGTCCTGCCAGCACCACGCGGTTTGAACAAGGCGGTGTCCAGGGATATTTGCTCACCAGCACTACGGCAATGGTTGAGGGTGTAATGAATACCGGAAATGTCAGCTACGATGGCGCGGAATGCCACATCGAAGTGCTGAACAGGTTTCAAATAGTGTCGCTGACACTTTCCGCTCCCGCCGAATTCACCACTGCCAACACTGTTCAGTACAATGGTCAGCAGCTCGTTGTCCACAAAGTAGAGGGGCGTTTTGTGTATGTATTGGTACCCATGGATATGATTTTCCCAGTGGGAGAGGCAAATGTATACAAGCGCATGGGTCAGTACACGGTGGACTGTCAAGTGTCTGACGAGAATCTGTACACCGTCACTACTGCTCTGGAACTCCAGGACGGTGGGTCCATTGCTCAGGATGGCGTAGTGGGCGTGGTGTACCGAGACCGAATTCGTGCAATAACGCTGTCGAACGGCAAGTTTGTGGCGGGGGTCATTGTCGAGAGACCTGTCGAGAGCCAGACCGTGAGTGTTTTTGACATTGAACAGATGGTTGCGGAGCCCGGTACAACCTACGGTGGAGGAGCTGTGTTGGATTATACGGCGGGTCGACTTCGAGTGGTAGACTACGAAAGTGGGTCGCTCTTCCGTACGTCGGTATCTCATCGAGCAGTCACGTCCGTAAACTCTGTGTATACGTACCAGGTTTCCACGCTGGCTAATATGGGCGACGTGGTTCATCAGCAAGAAAGAGTGGGAACTGTAGCCACTAACAAGCCAATGCATCTAACAATAGAGTCGCGGGACGTTTTTGACGCCTCCTTCATGACAATCGGCAGTCCCTTGAAGTTCCAAACGGAGGTGAGTATCGCGGACGAAATAACCGATGTGGGGACGACGGAGATCTGCAGCAAGCACGGTGAAATATTTGTCTGGGGATCTACTGGGAAACCATATGCCTTAGACACAGTCGTGCAACCAGTTGGGGACTGTACGGCGTTTCTGGAGCATCATCCTGCCGCGGAAATAACGGGAACGGGAACCGGATTCTGCTCGTACGATGCAACGCGACTAGTTCACAGCGAGACCAGTGTGGGGAATCTGGCTACGGCGCTGGTGACAACGAGGGACGAGTGTGCCAAGCTTCTGGATTACCATCGGGCAGATCGGTTGACTCTGGTCGGCACTGGTAGTATTTGTTCACAGGACCTCACGCAGGTATTTTGGGGAGACGGCTCAAAGGGAGTGGTCGTGGGAGTACCGTCCGGAACCGTGCACTTCAAAAAGAGTAAGTGCGAGCGAGGTGGCTGCAAATGCCTTGCTCCGTTCAGCGCATACTTCAATACTTTCTCTACAAGCATCGCCGGAGCGGTAACGCGGCTTCGATCGGTCAAATATTTCAGCTCTCACAAGAGGATCAACATGATGCAGGGTCCAGAAGCGTACCTAACCAAGCATGTCAAGTACAAGGGCAGTGCAATCACCGCCGACAACTGGGAGGGTCTCTACTCCGTGTGGAGCGTCACGCGCCAAGACTTTGCGTGCTCCAATCCCGAGGGATATGCGCAGACCGGTGAGAGGTGTGGAACGAATGTAATGTGCGTGGACCACGGAACGGTCTGCATCAGTCAAACATGTCAAGTGGGCGAGGAGAACGACGAGTACACCGGCGTCTACTCGTACAAGCAATGTCTGCAGGACAATCTGCTTTTGGTCAACCTGCAAGATACCTCTGCCTACATGGGACCTCTCTGCAACGCCGAGTGTCCGGGAGTGGATCGTTTCTTTGTTCCGTGTTCGGGCAATGGAGTCTGTTCGCCGACGGGTGTTTGTTCGTGCGACATTGCCAGCACCATGGTGAGGTACGCTCACAATCAAAGAGAGGTGGTCACCAACGAAGAGGGACTGCCCTTGGCGTCGTTCAGCGGCGAGCAGTCCATGACTCGAGAAGAGCGCACCGGCTGGAGGGGCGACAGCTGCGAGTTGAAATGTCCGGGCTACGATGCATTCACCGCCGACATGACCAATATCTGTGCAGGACATGGTCAGTGTCAAGTAGATGTGTCGTGCCAGTGTGAGTTGAACTGGACCGGAGAGCAGTGTCAGCTAGATTGTCCCAACACCCAGAACGTCCAGCATGCCAGCTGCAGCGGTTTCGGTGCTTGTCAGCCAGCAGTACTGAAAGAGGGTACCGAAGCGGAAGGTACCGAAGCGGAAGTCAAGTACGCGGTGGAAACCGCACTAAATCAGTGGAAGGGAAGCTGTACACAGTCCAATCAATTGCTTGTCATGAGCATGGGCATTTCCGAACTGTTGTTTTACGAGTATGTGCATCACGACGGCGACGGCATTGTGGACAGCACCGGAACACAGTTCGATGTACAGAATTTGACCCCGACATATGCAGCCGAAAACAAAGTGGTGTATCCGGTGCGAGTCCGGGGAGAATCCAACACCCACTTGGTCTATGGTGGTATTCACATGAGAGGTGGAGCCAATTGTGACGAGTCGACCATGCTCACCGACAGTCGCCGTCCCACGGTTCAGGTCGAGCGGTTTCGAGATTATGGAGGCACTGGTCAATGTCAACAGACGTCCGAGCTAACCCAGACCTGTGAGGTACTTCCCAACCGAGAGCTGAAGTGTGGTACGTGCGCCTGTCTCAGCAATCCCAAAGGTGGATTTTGGGGAGGACTGGACTGCCACACCTGTAAATTGGGATACGGTGGAGGTCAGTGTACGAAGCGCTGTCCAGGATACGACGGAGCAGACCCCAAAACCAAATGCGGTGGATCCGTCTGTACTTGGGGATCTAATAACGGTGTTTTCCAGGACCCTCAGTGCATCTGTGGAGACGATCCCAACGACAGCGAAGGGTACCAGGAGTGTGAACTGGACGTGAGGGGCACAAAGGATACTTTTGAGCCTGGAATCGAGTTTGTGCAGACTGGCGGAGAGAATACATGTGAGTGCACACTGGGCAAGATTGGGGTAAAATGTGACAAGCGCCAGCCCACTTGTTTATTTGGAGGTACAGCGGTTGGAGAGACGTGCAAGTGCAAGGGCAATCTGCAGGTAGACCAAGGATGCTGTCCAAACGGGTACACATTTGATAAATCAAAGCCGCTTGTACCTACATATGTTACTAATAATATGGTCTACGGCAAATCGGACACTCTACTGCATCTAGATGTTGTCCAAGAAAGGTGTATATCGTGCGTGACGAACGAACCCACTCTGTACAGCACACTATGGGACATGATTGTCGACAGCCCTCAGACACAGGCATACTTTTGCAACCCGAGCAATGGTCCGTCTTCAACCGGTCTACACTCTGGCTGCAATGTGAACCAGATTGAACCCGTGCTGACACTGAACAAGTACACGTATGGATGCAGAACAGACGATGGAGTCGGTACATGTCTATCCAGTACAGAAACCTGTGACTGTCCATCGGGGTACAGGTGGACAGATACCAACCAGGGGTGGAAATGTCAACTGGTTGTCTGTCCCTATTTGGGTACCTCTGCGCAGTTCTTTGACACCAGGGACGAACAACAGGGTGGACAGACATGCAGAATATGTCCGTGGACTCAAGATACTGTAGAGACAGACAGTTTTTTGCCGTATGTGTTCGTCGACGAGGGATATTGTTGGAATCATGTATCATTGGGGATAAAGACTCTCCAACAGTGCTACACGGAATGCAAAGATTTACCACACAAGCCATTGTCCTTCAGTAGAAGATACGACGGTTCGTGCACATGTAATTCAGAACCGGGTCGTTGTTCGTCGTTTCGCCCTCAATCGGTTTTTTCACACTACATCATAGTGGAAGAAAGTGTGCTGCCAAACTGCGACTGCACGGCTGGCAACTATATTCGAGACTATGTTTGCTACCCGTGCCCAGCTGGATCAACTTCCGGCGGAATTGTTTTTGAGGACGA
>Ga0206683_10001810_pt1 | contig 14643 bp, 15 predicted proteins | sample M280m12015metaG_FD_155483 | JGI IMG/M metagenome (GOLD analysis project Ga0206683, IMG submission 155483) | Ammonia-oxidizing marine archaeal communities from Monterey Bay, California, United States - M2 80m 12015 | ecosystem: Environmental > Aquatic > Marine > Intertidal zone | place: USA...
CGTCCTTATCGTTTGTATCTAATTTTACTATTTCAGACTCTAAAGCAATGCAAAGTGAAATGATCTCAGTATCTTCAGTTTGGTTTACATATTTCTCTAATTGTCCTAAATATGGACTAATATCTGCAATTGAAGCTTCGTCAATATTGGCTACAAATAACATTGGTTTTGCTGACAGTAAGCATAGTTCTTTCATCCATTGATTTTGATCGTCACTGATTTTAAAAGATCTGGCAGGCTGATTAGCATTCAAATGATCTAAAAGATCAGTTAAAAAAGCTTTTTTAGCCAATTGAATCTTATCTCCTGTCTTGGATTGCTTTTCAGCTCGAAGTAGATTTCGGTCAAGTGTTTGAATATCTGCTAATAATAATTCGGTATTAATGATTTCAAGATCATCCAGAGGATTAATCACATCCGACACATGAGTAATATTCTTATCTTCAAAGCAACGTATAACGTGGATGATAGCGTCTGTTTCTCTGATGTTAGCTAGAAATTTATTCCCCAAGCCCTCACCCTCTGAAGCACCTTGAACTAATCCTGCAATATCCACAAATTCAATGACTGAAGGAATAATTTCTTCTGGATTTGTAATTGTTGCTAATTGATCCAGTCTTTCATCTGGAACTGTGACTATGCCAATATTAGGCTCAATGGTACAAAAAGGATAATTAGCTGCTTCGGCAGAGCCATCTGATAAGAGATTAAATAGGGTTGATTTTCCCACATTAGGAAGACCCACTATGCCACATCGAATACCCATTGCTATAAATTATTGTTGTACTGATTTGCTTATATTGCTTTGTTTTTAAGAAAAGTCACTTTAAAGTGTTTGGAGTTTAACAAGTTAATAAAAAAAATGGCAAAAAAATTTAAAGCCACCACAGCAGGCAGCTTACCAAAACATGGCTGGCTGGCTGAAACTGAAACCCTTTGGCCAAAATGGAAAGTTTCCGAGAATGAACTGTGGGAAAAACAAAAAGAATCTGCAATGCTTTGGATTGAAGAACAAGAAAAATCAGGTCTTGAAATCATTTCAGAAGGCGAACAGTTCCGTATCCATTTTGTGCATGGGTTTCTTGAAAGAATTAAGGGTATTGATTGGAATAAAAAAACCAAAATGGGTATTAGGAATGATCGCTATACTGTTGAAGTGCCGACTGTTGTTGATGTGGTCCGTCGAGAAGAGTCTATACATTCAAAAGAAGCTCAAATATTGAGAGAACACACCAAACAACTCACTAAATTCACATTACCAGGACCCATGACTATTGCAGATACCATCGCTAATGATTTCTATAGTTCTAAACAAGACATGGCAATGCATTTTGCCCAATTATTGAATACTGAAGCTAATGAGTTATCACAAGCTGGAATAGATATTATTCAATTCGATGAACCAGCATTCAACTCCTTTACAAATGAATCTGTTGAATGGGGAATAGAAGCACTAGAAATTGCTATAAAAAATTTAGATTGTAAAACAGCTGTCCATATTTGTTACGGTTATGGAATTGATGAAAATTTAAGATGGAAAGATAGCCTAGGGAATCAATGGAATGAATACAAAACCCTATTCCCTGCACTTAATAACAGCAATATTGATCAAGTGTCTGTAGAGTTTGCTGGCTCAAAAGTTCCAGCAGAGTTAATGCGTTTATTGCCAAACAAAGAAATTATGGTTGGGGTAATAACTGTTGTGGCTGATCACATAGAAACGCCTGAGGAAGTTAAATTGAATATAGTCGAAGCTCTAAAGCATGTTAGTAAGGATCAATTTATAGCCTGCAGTAATTGTGGAATGGCTCCATTGCCTATGGAGACTGCAAAGTTAAAAATAAAAGCTTTAGGTGAAGGCACTAAAATGGCAAACACAGTTCTTTTTTAGATTAATTGAATTGGTTCATCGCTTCATCAATACCTTGATCAATAATTGTTTCAATACCTTCTGCTGCATTGAAAATGGCTGCATTTAAAGTCTCCTGATCAACCTTATTAGGCCTTGAAAGAACATAGTCTATAACCTCTTTCTTATTAGGATGACCAATACCAATCCTAATTCTAGAAAAGTTAGGTGAGCACTGCTGAATAATACTTCTCAGCCCATTATGGCCACCATGGCCGCCGCCAAATTTGACTTTAACTTCACCAACTTTGAGATCTAAATCATCATGAATGATACATACCTCCTCCATTTTAATTTTATAGTATTGAATTAATTGGTTAATAGGAATTCCACTCTCATTCATAAATTTTGAAGATTTAAACAATGTCACATCTTTATCTTTTAAGACAAATTGAGCGATGCTTCCAGAGATTTTAGAATGTTTTCTAAATTCTATTGTTTGGTACTTCTCAGACAACTTATCTAATACTAGATAACCTAGGTTATGTCTGGTTTGAGCGTATTGCTTACCTGGATTACCTAACCCAATAAAGACTTTGGGAATAAGTTTTAGAGGACGGATCATAAGGATACTATACTATCCCTCTTCTTTGTTTTCCTCTGTATCTCCCTCAGATGTGGCATCTGCTGACTCTTCCCCTTCAGCTGCCTCGACTCCTTCTTCGCCTTCTTCAAGCCCTTCTTCATCAACTTCAGGTTCAATTTCTTCTTCTGCAATTCTTAACAATCTGATAGCGACTATCGGATCATTTACTGGCTCTTCTTGAGTTAATTGTGGAAGCTCTACGCCTTCAGGTAAATCAATGTCTTCAAGATAAAGCATGTCGTCTAGTTTCAAATCACTGACATCCACTTCCAATTTTTCAGGTAGATCTTTAGGTAGACAACTCACTTCCACTTCATTCATTAATGCAGTGACAGTCCCACCTTCTAATTTCACCCCTTCAGATTGGTCTTCATTGATATATTGAAGTGGAATACTAACTCGAATAACCACATCAGACTTAACTCTTTGTAGGTCTAAATGCATCACTTGTTTCCTTGAAGGATGAACCTGAATATCTTTAATTAAAACAGACTCTTCTTGATTATCTATCTTGATGGTCAAGATGCTATTTAGAAAGCTTTCATTGGCTAATTTTCTCAATAATTGATTGTGATCAATAGCCAAATTCAGAGTCTCTTTTGCAGCACCATAAATAACTGCTGGAACCATTCCTGCATGTCTCATTCGTCTTGCATTAGAGGTTCCAGATGTTTCCCTAGATTCTACAATTAAATCGATTTCTTTAGCCATGATTTGTTTGTTTAAAAATATATTTTATCAATAAAATGGTGGCAAATAATAACCGATGTTGAGCAATGTAGCTAGTTAAAAATGGTTTATATTGGATCCGTTAGTCAGCGTAAAGAGAGCTAACAGATTGATCATCGAGCATTCGTTGAATTGTTTCTCCTAGGATCTCTGCAATTGATAACTGTCTAATTTTTTCAATACTTTGAGCTTCCTTGCTCAAAGGTATGGTATCTGTGACCACAAGCTCATCTAGATTAGAGTCTGCAATTCGTTCAATTGCTGGGCCAGACAGCACTGGATGTGCTGCATAAGCCACTGTTTTTATTGCTCCCTTTTCTTTAAGAGCTGAGGCGGCATTACAGAGTGTCCCTGCAGTATCCACCATATCATCAAATAATATAGTCGTTTTTCCATCAACGTCGCCTATGATGTTCATGACTTCTGATTTATTTGCCGCCTCCCTTCTCTTATCAATAATTGCAAGGCCAGCACTATCGAGCCTTCGAGCTATAGCTCTTGCTCTCAATACTCCACCAACATCAGGAGAAACAATAACCTGGTCTTGATATCTTTGTTTCCATATGTCACTTAGTAGAATTTGAGACGAGTAAATATTATCCACAGGGATGGAGAAAAACCCTTCAATCTGATCAGCATGAAGATCAACAGTAATTAATCTTTGAATACCAGCAGTTTCAATGAGATTAGCCACTAACTTTGCTGACACAGGGCCTCGTGTGTTTCTTGGTCTCCTATCCTGTCTGGAATAACCAAAGTATGGGATAACTGCCGAAATTGATTCAGCAGATGCTCGTTTACATGCATCAGCCATTAACAGAAGCTGCATTAAGTGTTCATTACCAGGTTGATAAGTCGATTGGATAAGAAATATATGCTTACCTCTGATGTTCTCTGCAATCTCTATGCTGGTCTCACCATCGCTGAATTGATTAACTTGTATCCAACCAAGAGGTTGATTCAGGTAACGGGCAATCAAATTTCCCAGTTCGTTAGATGCTGGCCCAGAAAAAAGAATTAGTTTGTCTTTATTCATTATGCAATTAAACCATGTTAATGATCTTTTTTATAAACAATTTATGGCTGGGGTGGCAGGATTTGAACCTGCGCATCACGGGATCAAAACCCGTTGCCTTACCGCTTGGCTACACCCCATTAAAAACTCAAAGTAATAAACAAGTCATTCTGAAGTTGCTTGATTACTGTGTCAAGTTGGTAAGAATTTTTATTCAGATGATTTCAAGAGTTTTGATTGAAAATGTTGCCTGATAGTCAGTGCTGCTAATAACTATTTTTTTAGGAATCATTAATTCATTGACGCTTTGGTATAAAGAAAAATCTACTTTATGATTATTAAGCTTTATTCTCAGAGGAAAACCATGCTGGTCCAAAACCATATCATCAACTCCTTGAGACGGAATTTTTGCTAATAACAAAGAGGATAGACTAAAGTTAAGTGAAGAAATTGTCTTTAGTTCATCCGCAGAAAAATCTATGCCTAATTCCATAAACAATGAAGCGAGGTCAGTGCTTATGGAGGACATGACCTGTTTACCAAAAAAATCTCTAAGAATGAGCATTTCCGCACTGTTTTGGTGATTAATTGTATAGTTACCTAAAAAACTATCTGTTGTGTTTTTGAAGGAAACTGAACCGACAATAGAATAATTAGTAAGTGCAATAATTTTAGTCTGGTTGTCTTCCCAATTAATTGTCTTATCCAAGGAGCCAATATTGTTACAGCTAACAATGGTCAAGGTTGATAAAAATACTAGTGATAGTAATAAATAACGACTATTTGAAGTTATTTTGAGTATAAAATAGTTTAAGCAATTTTTTTTAAACATCATGAAAGATTCAATCATAAAAAAACTCAAGATTATTCAGGAAGAATACCATTCTATTGGAAATCAGTTATCAGATGAAGACATACAAAAAAATAATCAGTTGATGATCCAACTCTCTAAAGAGTTTTCTAAAATAGAGCCTGTAGTAAAACTGTTTGAACAATATCAAAATTTAGTTGAAGAAAAGGATAATGCGATTAGTTTGATTGACGAAAAAGATGATGAACTCGGAGCATTGGCTGAGGAAGAAATTCAGATTATAGAAAATCAACTAACAGAAATAGAAGGACAAATTACACCCTTACTTCTCTCTAGTGACCCAAGAGATCAAAGTAATGTATTTCTAGAGATTAGGGCGGGCACTGGTGGTGATGAAGCGGCAATTTTTGCCGGAGATATCTTTAGAATGTATGCCAGATATTGTGAAGAACAAAAATGGTCTATTGAAATTTTAAACCAAAGTGAGAGCGGGCAAGGAGGTTTTAAGGAGATCATAGCTCGTGTAATCGGTGAAAGTGTCTTCTCTAAACTTAAATTTGAATCGGGCACTCATCGTGTCCAGCGAATTCCAAAAACAGAATCTCAAGGTAGAATTCATACTTCTGCTTGTACGGTAGCTGTAATCCCAGAAGTTGATGAAGTGAATGAAATTGAAATCAATACAAATGATCTCAGGATTGACACTTACAGAGCATCAGGAGCTGGTGGTCAGCATGTCAATAAAACTGACTCAGCCGTTCGATTAACACACATACCCACCGGGGTTGTTGCTGAATGTCAGGACAATAGATCGCAACATAAGAATAAAGCTAAAGCCATGACATTACTCAAAGCTAGAATCTATGATATCGAACAAAAAAAGATTGCGGATCAACAAGCAGAGGAAAGAAAGATGCTTGTGGGCAGTGGCGATCGATCTGAAAGAATAAGAACTTATAACTTTCCTCAAGGAAGAATAACAGATCATAGAATTGGTTTAACGCTCTATAACTTGTCTGAAATTATGGAAGGAGATCTCCATAACTTAATTGATTCTTTAGCTCAAGAAAATGCAGCAAAACAAATGTCTCAATTGGAAAATTAACATATTGAATATGGATAACTTTACCAGTGATTTGATGCTTGATGAAGCGACTGATTTTCTATCCAAGATAACTAATAACCCAAGATTGGAGTCAGAAGTATTGTTAGCAAAGATTCTAGATAAAGAGAGAGAAGATTTCTATAAAAGCAATATCCTAGTAGATGAAACAACGTATCAGCATTTCAGAAACTTACTAAAAATTAGACATCAAGGCAAGCCCATAGCTTACATTGTCGGTAAAAAAGAATTTTGGTCATTATCATTTAAAGTCAATGAGAATGTATTAATTCCTAGACCAGAAACTGAATATTTAGTTGAATGCTGCCTTTCACTGATGCAAGAAACAAATAGCTACAAACTTCTAGAATTGGGTACAGGATCAGGAGTAATATCAATAGCCTTGGCTAAAGAAAACCCTAACCTTGAAATCACAGCAGTGGATATTTCACTAAAAGCTTTGGAACTAGCTAATGAAAATGCACTCTCTCATAATATAAATAATATTGTGTTTAAAAAATCAAATTGGTTTGAAAATATAACTGAACAAAATTTTGATTTTATTATTAGCAACCCACCCTATGTGGATAAAACTCAACTGACAAAAAAAGAAATGATAAATCTAAAGCATGAGCCAGAGATAGCCCTTTTCTCTATGGATTCTGGAAAATCAGCTCTTCTTCATATAATCCATAAAAGTCATCTATTTTTGAATCAAGGAGGAACTCTAATAACAGAACACAGCTATAACCAAAAAGAATTTTGTCAAAATCAAATGAAAGAACAAGGGTTTATTAACATAAAAACTTTTGATGATTTAAATTCTCACCCCAGGGTCACAATGGGTTCAAAATCTAATGATGGATAATCAGTTAAGATACAGTAGTCATACTAGGCTAGAGGATTTTGGAGAGCAATCACAAAATACACTGCTTAAAAGTTCAGTTCTGATTATTGGAGCTGGTGGTCTAGGTTCGATAGCCAGTATTTATTTAACTACTTCGGGAATTGGTCAGATTACTGTTGTTGATTTCGATACGATTGATGAATCTAATCTTCCTAGACAAATATTATTTAAAGCTGATGACCTTGGGAAAAATAAAGCTTTAATTACTAAAAAAAGACTCATCGAATATAATTCAGAAGCCATCATCAACTCCATTGATAAAAAACTTTCAGAAGATGAAATGAATAAGGTAATCAGTCATGTTGATATCGTTATAGACGCAACTGATGATTTAGAATCAAGATTGATGATTAATAAAATTTGTTACAACTTAAAAAAGCCCTTGATTGTAGGAGCAGCCATTAGATATGAAGGTCATGTGCTTAAATTAAATAACACAAAAGATAATAACAGTTGCCTTAACTGTCTATACAGTTCTAGTGATGAAAATCTAGAAAACTGTGAAGGCAATGGGATCATGTCGCCAGTGGCAGGTATGATTGGCTCTATGATGGCAAACGAATGCATTAAAACTCTTATTGGCATCAATAATAATAAAGAAAATACTATCTCAATCTTTGACTTAAAAAATAATATCTATCAGAAAATTAATATCCCTAAAAATATGAAATGTTCAGTATGTTCTTAGAATTTCTTCGAAAATACGTCTATATGCATTAATCTCCTTCTATTATCTAATTAATGATTTGATAATATTTCAACCATCAAATCATTAACAAGTTTAGGGTTTGCCTTGCCTTGTGTCTTTTGCATGACCTTGCCAATTAAAAAACCAAGCACTTGTTCTTTGCCTGCTAGATATTGGTCTTGTTGTTCTTGGTTTTCATTTAATACAGTTCTAATCACTTGCTCAATCTCATTTGTGTCTGAGATTTGCTCAAGCCCTTGGTCTTTGATTAATTCATCAACACTCATCTCACTTTCTATGAGTTGACTAAATATATTTTTGGCAATTGTTGATGAAATTGTCCCATCATCAATTCTCTGTATTAACTGACTTACTGATTTTGCACTGATTGATAGACTTGCGATTTCAATCTTATCTTTATTTAGAATTGCCATTACCTCAGTGATCAACCAATTAGCTAATAGCTGAGGATTACCATTATAGGTATTAAGAGCGTCTTCAAAATATTCAGCTAATTCTATATTTTTTGCTATTGCTGTTGCGTCAACACGTTTTATTGATAGTGTCTTGACATAACGATCAACTTTTTGATTAAACAACTCTGGAAGTGATGCAGCAATCTTTTCTATAATCTCTTTATCAATTTTTACGGGCAACAAATCAGGATCTGGAAAATAACGATAATCATTAGCCTCCTCTTTTGTTCTCATAGATCTAGTTTCCCCTGCATCAGAATCATATAAACGAGTTTCTTGGACCACAGAACCTCCTTGTTCTAGAATTTCCTTTTGTCGTTCAACTTCATAATTAATAGCATTCTCAATGAATCTAAATGAGTTAATATTTTTAATCTCAGCCCTGGTGCCGAGTTCAGTATTATCTTTTGGTTTTAATGAAACATTAGCGTCACATCTAAAAGAACCTTCCTGCATATTTCCATCTGAGATTTTAAGATAGCGAACTAACTGATGTATTTTTTGCATATATAAAGTCGCCTCTTTTGCTGAACTAAGTTCAGGCTCTGATACAATTTCAAGCAAAGGGGTTCCAGCTCTATTTAAGTCGATGGCAGATGTACCTGGAAACTTATCATGAATCGATTTACCTGCATCCTCCTCGAGGTGAGCTCTAGTAATTCCTATTCTTTTTTCTGTTCCATTATCTAGTGTAATAAACAACTGTCCACCTGACACGATCGGCAATTCATACTGACTAATTTGATAGCCTTTTGGCAAATCAGGGTAAAAATAGTTTTTTCTGGCAAAAATTGAAAGATCTGCTATTTCAGCATCAACTGCTAAGCCAAACTTAATCGCCATCATGACTACTTCCTGATTTAAAACGGGTAAAACGCCTGGGTAACCAAGATCAATCAATGAAGCTTGCGTGTTTTGCTCTTGCCCATAAGCTGTGGATGCACTGGAAAATATTTTGCTGTCACATGCCAGTTGCACATGAATCTCTAACCCTATGACAGTCTCCCAATGCATTAGTCATTACCCTCTGAACTCTGTAACAGCTGTGGCACAGCCTGATGCCAGTCTGTTACTTTTTGGTATTGATGAGTTAGGTTCAATAAATCGAGCTCCTTAAAATGAGGCGCAATAAGTTGCAGCCCATACGGTAAATTTTCAACAAAACCGATAGGGTGAGATATAGCTGGCAAACCTGCTAGATTTGCTGAGATTGTATACATGTCATTCATGTACATACTCACCGGATCATCTATTTTTTCGCCCAACTTAAATGCTGCTGTTTGGGTCGTTGGTCCTAATATGATATCCACTGACTCAAAAGCTCTCGCAAAATCCTGATTGATTAATTGTCTTACTTTTTGGGCCTTTAAGTAATAAGCATCGTAATAACCTGCAGAAAGAACATAAGTTCCTGTTATGATCCTTCTTTTAACTTCTTGGCCAAACCCAATCTGACGATTGGTTCTGTAAAATTGATCAAGATCTTCAATATTTTGCGAACGATAACCAAAACGCACTCCATCATACCTAGCAAGATTGGAAGAACATTCTGCAGGTGCTACAACATAATATGTAGGCACTGAGTAACCAATGTTTGGTAAACTAATTTCTTTAAATACAACGCCTAGTTTTTTGTAGCTATCAATACTTTCCGCAATTAGAGCTTCATAAGCACTCCCTAAACTGCCATCAAAAAATTCTTTGGGTAATCCGATAATTTTACCTTTAATATTTTCTTCAAGATACTGACTGTATTGAGGTACAGATTCTTCAACAGATGTTGAATCAAGAGGGTCAAAACCAGCCATAGACTCCAAGAATATAGCCGTATCTTCTGCTGATAGGGCTAGAATTCCTGCTTGATCAAGGCTTGAAGCAAAAGCCACCATGCCGTATCTTGAGCAACGTCCGTAAGTTGGTTTAAGGCCTGTAATACCTGTAAAAGCAGCAGGTTGCCTAATTGAGCCTCCCGTGTCTGTGCCTAAAGCAATTGGTGCAAGACCGGCGGCAACGGCAGCAGCTGAACCTCCTGAAGAACCTCCAGGAGTCCTCTCTATGTCCCATGGGTTATGAACAGAACCAAAATAACTGGTTTCATTTGAAGAGCCCATGGCAAATTCATCCATATTGGTTTTTCCCAGCAACACTGCACCTTGTGTCTTGAGCCTTCTAACCACTGTTGCATCATAAGGCGGTATAAAATTCTCAAGCATCTTTGAACCACAGGTGGTTTTTATGCCTTGTGTACAAAAAATATCTTTTGCTGCATAAGGTATCCCCGTTAGTGCAAAATCTATTGATGATTCCTGATCTTGATCATCAGTCATATATGCAGTATTGGGCAGAATATCAGTTGTAATGAAAGCATTGAGTGATTGATTATAATCAGCAATTCTAGAACGATATAAATCAAACAGTTCAGTTGCGCTAATCTGTTTTTCTGAAAGCATATTTTGAATTGCTTTTACGGTAAATCTTTCCATAGAATCAATTTGATTTCTTTCGATCTTTATTCAATAACTTTGGGTACTTTATAGAATCCTTCTTCTACATGTGATGAATTCTTTTGATAAATATCGCGGTGATTGGCCTCAGTCACAATGTCTTCCCGTAAGCGTTGATGCATGTCTAAAGGATGAGCCATGGGTATAATCTCATTCGTGTCTGCTGATTGAAGTTGCTCAATCATTTCCAATATATCTGTCATTTGTTGAAGATAAATTGGAACTTCATCATCGTCTAAATTGAGTTTAGACAAACCACAAAGATGCTCAATATCAGATTTAGTAATAGTCATTAATTAAATTTTTTAAAATAGTATTAAGTTATGATAACTTCCAGTTGCTCAAAATCCTACACGTTGTTAGAGTATTCTCTCTACCTTACTTTTTTTGAAACAACTAAACAGTGATTAAGAACATTATAGGTTATTTTTCCAATGATCTTTCTATAGATCTGGGCACTGCAAATACACTGGTATATGCCAGTGGCAAGGGTATTGTTTTAAATGAACCCTCCGTGGTTGCTCTGAGAAGTGAAAATGGGAAAACAACAAAAACTGTTGTTGCAGTTGGCACGGATGCTAAGGCTATGCTGGGTAGAACTCCAGGCAGCATTGAAGCTATAAGGCCACTAAAAGATGGTGTCATTGCAGATTTCATAGTAACTGAAGCCATGTTACAAGCGTTTATTAAAAAGGCTCATGGTTCCCGATATTTTAGACCCAACCCAAGAGTTTTAGTTTGCGTCCCTTATGGATCAACACAAGTTGAGAGAAGAGCTATTAGAGAATCTGCTGAAGGTGCTGGAGCTAGAAAAGTTTTTTTAATCGAAGAACCCATGGCTGCTGCAATTGGAGCAGGTCTTCCAGTCCATGAGGCAAGAGGATCGATGGTTGTAGACATTGGCGGTGGAACATCAGAAATAGCAGTCATATCTCTCAATGGAATTGTCTATGGAAACTCCGTCAAAATTGGTGGCGATACTTTTGATGAGTCAATTATTAATTTTATAAGAAGAAATTATGGAATTTTAATTGGTGAAGCTACAGCAGAAAGAATTAAACATGAAATTGGTAGCGCATACCCTGGTGACTCGGTAAGTGAAATCTCAGTAAAAGGAAGAAACTTGTCAGAAGGCGTGCCACGAACCTTTACACTCAACAGCAATGAAATACTTGAATCACTTCAAGAACCTCTTCAATCCATAGCCAATTCTCTCAAATCAGCTTTAGAACAAACGCCACCAGAATTGGGGTCAGATATTGCTGAAAGAGGTATTGTTCTGACTGGGGGTGGAGCACTGCTTACTAACATAGAAAAACTGTTAGCAGAAGAAACAGGTTTGCCTGTGTTGCTTGCTGATAACCCTTTAACCTGTGTTGCCAGAGGTGGTGGTAAAATTATTGAAATCCTTGATGAACAAGGTACTGACTTTTTTGAATTGAATTGATTGCCTAGAGCATCAATAATAACGGATGAGTTAAAACATGCCGTTACATCCACAACAAAGAATAAATAGATTTGAAAAAAACTTCTCTGCTTATCGTCTGATAATAGTTGTCATTATATCTTGCGTTTTGATGTACCAGGATTACCAAAAAAATTACCTTCCTGCATTAAGAGTGTACCTCTCGGCATCACTCTACCCAGTACAGTATCTAATTAATCTACCGAAAAATTTTATACAGAAATTGAATATAAATTTCTCTGAACGGGAAACAATTCTGCAAGAGAATACAATCTTAAAAAAAGATAATTTTGAGCTTAGATCACAAATTCAACAAGTCTATAAGTTAGAGTCTGAAAATAAAAGACTCTATGATCTTCTTGATTCACAACCAAAAAAAGAGAACAGCTATATTTTTGCAGATATTATTGCCGTTAGCCCAATAGCTGAGAAGCATCAAATAGTAATTAACAAAGGGAGTAGAGATGATGTTGTTATTGGCTCAGCAGTGGCTGATAGCAATGGGATTTTGGGTCATATCATACGTGATCAAATCTTTGGATCAGAAGTGTTATTGATTAGTGACCGTGAACACGCTATACCCATAGAAATTGTTAGAACCAGTCTCAGAAGTATTGCTGTAGGTATAGGTAATTACAATGAACTTAGAATCAATACATTACCAACAAACACGGACGTTAAAACAGGAGATATCCTTATTACGTCTGGTTTAGGTGGGCGATACCCTGAAGGCTTTCCAGTTGGAACAGTAAAAGATGTTATCGATAATCCAGGAGAATCATTTCTAGAAATTAGTGTTACACCTTTTGGTAATTTGAAAACCATTAATGAAATTTGGGTCATCCAACCAACAGAGGGTAACTAGTGAATAACCAACTAAGAAATTTATTTTTTATTTGGTCAATGATTTTGTTATCAATTATCTTAACGGTCATGCCTGTGCCTGAACTCCTAGATCAATATAGGCTTCCATGGTTAACGATGACAGTGATATTCTTCTCAATATTTAATATTTCACTTATTGGAATAATCTCAGTCTGGTTTTCTGGGTTAATTCTAGACATTATGACTGGAGGTCTAATGGGGGAGAATGCCTTAATTCTGGCTGTGCTTTCTTATCTTTCTTATCGTTTTAGATTTCAAATTAGAGTTTATCCAATGTGGCAGATTATGCTTGTTGTTTTAATACTATTGTCCTTGGGTGAGCTTATTTCTCTGTGGATTAATGGAGTAAGTGGCACCATGTTTTTCAATATTTATGATTGGATTAATGTTGGTATCGCCGTTCTTGTTTGGCCAATATTTATGAGGGTTCTTGAAAAAATGCAATCCTTTTTCCTTGAATAGTAACAACCATGGAATTCAAATCTTCAAATACCCAAGAAGTAGAAAAAGAAGTCTTCCTTTCTAGAATTCTATTTTGCTCGATTGCTATATTGATTCTGGCAACAATTATTATTACGCGTCTATTCTTCTTAATGGTGATCGAGTCTGATCAATATAAACTAAGATCTTTGAATAACACCATCAGAATGCAATCACTCCCAGCATCAAGGGGTTTAATTTATGATAGAAATAAAAATGTTTTAGCCAATAACCAACCGATCTTTCAGTTGGAAATGATCCCTGAACAAGTGCTTGATGTAGACACTTCTCTAGAACAACTAGCAGGCTTGGATCTTATTAAAAAAAACAATATTGATAACATCAAACAAAGGATTGATAAAAATCTGCAATTTAAAAGTATTGTTTTAAGAAGAAATCTAAGTGAACGAGAAGTCGCCGTGTTTGCAAATAATCAGAATAATTTTAAAGGAATTGATATCAAGTCCAGATTATCTAGGCATTATCCTAAAGGTGAAATATTCTCACATGCCCTAGGTTATGTAGGAGCTATATCAGGTGGAGATTATTCTCGTTTCGACCCTAGTTTTTATACTGGCAAAGAGCAAATTGGGAAAACATCAATTGAGAGAAATTATGAACCCTATCTAAGAGGTAAACCAGGTAATCAAAAACTCTTAGTTAATGTTAGGGGCAGAATAATGGAAAGGATTGATCAGCATCCATTTCTACCAGGTAATAACCTTATATTGACTATTGATAGTGAACTCCAAGAAACTGCTTACAAGGCCATGGGTAAACAAAAAGGGGCTGTGGTTATTTTAGATGCTTCAAATGGAGAAATACTAGTGATGCTAAGTTCACCGAGTTTTGATCCAAATAAATTAAGCTTTGGGTTAACCCAAAAAGAATTTAGCACGCTTAGCAAAAACAAAAATAAACCATTATTTAATAGGGCTATAGCAGGTCAATACCCACCCGGTTCAACCATTAAACCTATGATTGCATTGGGTGCACTTGAAATGGGAATTATTGATCCGGATGTTTTTATGCCGTGTGAAGGTAGATTTTTTCTTCCCAACTACTCTCGCCCATTCAATGATTGGT
>Ga0206683_10001811_pt1 | contig 14632 bp, 15 predicted proteins | sample M280m12015metaG_FD_155483 | JGI IMG/M metagenome (GOLD analysis project Ga0206683, IMG submission 155483) | Ammonia-oxidizing marine archaeal communities from Monterey Bay, California, United States - M2 80m 12015 | ecosystem: Environmental > Aquatic > Marine > Intertidal zone | place: USA...
TCCCTTATGCTGCGGTTGATAACACAAACCTTCTGTGACCAATTTAAAAAATAAACCTCATTTATGACATCCCGCAGTTCAACTTACGATACGAATCATCCGCGCTACTCTGAAGACGATAAGTCAAAACTTATGTGGCATAAAAATTGCGTCTCAATCTGCTCAAACAGATGGTGATAAATGAAAGAAAAATCGAAAATACTCATGGTAGAGGATAGCCAGTCACTCGCGGCGATCTATGCGTCCTACCTATCGGGCCAGCATGTTGATCTCCTGATTGTGGACAACATGCGATCGGCGCGCGAGGAATGGATACGCACTGAGCCAGATTTAGTTTTGCTGGATGTCGAACTTCCCGATGGCAATGGACTAGATCTCCTTAAAGATCGGCCGGTGGTTGAGAACGGGGCTGATGTTGTTGTGATGACAGCTTATGGATCAGCAGAAGCTTCCGTCGAAGCGATGAATCTTGGCGCAGTTGATTATTTGTCTAAGCCTTTTGATGCAGATCGATTAAAGGTGACGGTTACCAACGCGCTCAAGAATCGCGCACTCCAAGAAGCAGTCGATAAGTACAGCGCGTTTGACAGAAAAAAATACTGCGATTTCATCGGTAAGTCTTTGCCGATGCAATCTGTTTACAGAATCATAGATTCTGTTGCTCCCAGTAAAGCGACGGCCTTTATTGTTGGTGAGAGTGGAACAGGTAAAGAACTAACTGCGTCAGCGTTACACGAGGTGAGCAAGAGAAAAAACGAGGCATTTTATGCGGTCAACTGCGCCGCGATACCGCGTGATTTGATGGAAAGCGAATTGTTTGGGCATGTAAGAGGCGCGTTTACTGGCGCAACCACTCACCGAGATGGCGCCGCATCGATGTCGGATGGCGGCACCCTGTTTTTAGACGAGGTTTGTGAAATGGACCTCGAACTTCAGAAAAAAATGTTGAGGTTTATCCAAACAGGTGAATACCAGCGTGTTGGTAGTAACAAAGTCGAAAGAGCCGACATCAGGTTTGTTTGTGCGAGCAACAAGGATCCGTTGGTCGAGGTAAGAGAAGGCCGTTTTAGGGAGGACTTGTTCTATCGTTTACATGTCGTACCAATTCATCTGCCTCCCCTACGAGAAAGGGGCGAAGACATTATCGATATAGCAGAATATTTTCTGAATTATTATGCAACGAGAGATGGCAAATCCTTTTCGATGATTAGTGACAGCGCGCGATCCAAAATGTTGACTCATCAATGGCCAGGTAATGTGCGTGAGCTACAGAACGCGATACAAAAAGCAGTCGTACTCAATGAAGGTAATTACCTAAGGGGGCATATGTTGCAGCTTGAACAGTTGCCTGTAATGCGAAATCGGCTGGTTCTCGAGACCGATACGCAAGAAGCTAGCTCGGGTGTGACTGTCCCATTTTCCACAAGAATGGAAGTAGAACCTCTGTGGATCGTGGAGAGAAATACGATAGAGCGAGCAATTGAAATTTGTAGTGGTAATGTCAACAAGGCCGCGAGCCTCCTAGAAGTCGCTCCCTCAACAATCTACAGAAAGTTGCAAGCTTGGGAGGCTAAAGACAATAGTAATGCGGGGCACTCATGTACGGCTTAATACACACAGCCCTTCGGGATCTCATTCTTGAAGATCATGGCATGGAGACCTGGAATCAGGTTGTTCTGCAGTCCGGCGTACCATCGAATTCTTTTCTGACGATGCGATCTTATAGCGACAACACCACGATGGCGCTAGTCGATGCGGCATCTCAGGTTCTGATGTTGCCGGCTAATGACTGCCTAAAGGTTTTCGGGCACTACTGGGTTTCCAGGTTTGCGCCAAAGGAGTACGGCAGGCTTCTCGATCATACCGGCGGCTCCCTGATTGAATTTTTTCAGAATCTTGATGCGCTTCACGATCGGCTTTCAACTTCCTTTACGGAATTTAAACCGCCAAGTTTCAAGGTGAAAATAAATACCGCGAACTCTGCTGTCATAAGATACGTGAGTAGTCGGGAAGGATTAACACCATTTGTTATCGGCATAATCGCTGGCATCGGCGAAAGGTTTGATACGGCTATTCACATTGACGCCATAGACACGAGTAACTCTGATCAAGGTGAAGTGAGCGACATTGTAATTTCAATGGCATCTAATGGTTAATCACACGATAAGTCTGTTAGAAAAGCTGTTCCCATTCACTTTCACAGTAGACAGTGACCTACTGTTGTCTCAGGTGTCACCGAGGCTGGGTGATCTATGTCCAGCGGCCGTTTCTGGACTTGATTTCATGACGGTTTTCCGGTGCCACCGGCCGAGAACCGTCTCCTGTTATGAAGAGTTATTAGCTGCAGAAAATACGCTTTTTCTACTTATCAGTCATGATGAGCAGCTAGCACTGAAAGGTCAGATGCTAGTGGGTGCTGATGGAAAGAGGTTACATTTTGCGGGTATGCCTTGGTTGGAATGGATGAATCAAAAGGCTCCTCAGGTAAGACTGCACCTAGGCGATTTTCCAAAACTGGACTCACAAATGGATCGAGATCTTCATCTGATAAGTCAGCAATCGATGGTCAATGATCTTGAGTCTTTGAATGAGAAGCTAGCAAAAGCCGAAAAAGAATCAAGAGATTCCATCAAAGTGCAATCGGAGCTCTTTGCTGTGATGAGTCACGAGTTGAGAACGCCACTAAATGGTGTGATTAGCGCGCTTTCTTTGTTATCCGAAGAGTGTAGTTCGGCCGAAAGAGAAAAGATCTCAAAAGGTGCAAATGAATCCGCCAACAATTTGCTCAGTGTCATCAATTATGCCCTTGATTTTTCTAAGATCGATGCGGGAAAAATGCCGTTGCAGATGCTCGATTTTAGTCTCACGAGAATGCTCGATAGCGTCATCGCTGTCACAGAGGGAAGAGCGAAAGAAAAAGAGATTGAGCTTTCGTATTTTATGGCTTCCGACGTTCAGAAGCTTGTCGTCGGAGATGAAGAGAAAATACGCCAGGTGCTGATCAATATTGTTGGTAACGCGATCAAATTTACAGAGGTCGGCTCTGTTAATGTCTTTGTAGAACAAAAAGAAAACCTGTTCAGCTTTATTGTCTCTGACACTGGAGTTGGGATAGCAAAAGGAGATTTTCCAAAGTTGTTTAATCCCTTTTGGGGAAAGAATAAGAGTGATTCCGAAACAAGCACCGGGCTGGGCTTAAACATCGTCATGCGACTGGTGGAGCTTATGTCAGGTGAGGTTAGAGTTGAATCTGAGGAAGGGGTCGGCACTACCTTCTCGGTAGAGATTCCGCTTGAAGCGGGAAAATTGGACAGCATTCCTGAAAAAGAATCGGCTATGGATGCGTTACCATCGACTTATGCGGGACGTGTTCTGTTGGTTGACGACAATCAGGTTAACCTCATGCTGGGTAGGATGATTCTCGAAAACCGCGGTGTATCTGTCAGGACAGCAAGTGATGGCGAAGAAGCAGTAAAAATCATTAAAGATGTCTCTTTTGACCTTGTACTTATGGACATATCGATGCCAGTGATGGATGGCATGGCAGCGATGCAGGAAATAAATTTGTTACCGTCACCGCCCCCTGTTGTGGCGTTGACAGCTAACGTCGGCGATGATTTTGCAAAGCGATATTTTGATGCGGGTTTTAAAGGGTACTTGAAGAAACCGTTAGAGCAAGCAGCGATGGTTTCGGAGCTGAGTTTTTGGTTGAAGCCCAGCACGCTCGATGTCGCGGGCGCCATAGTTTCAGGCGAAATGCTGTTTAACTCCGATGTAGTTGAGGAGCTAATTAAACAGATAGGTAACGAGAACTACTTACACGTCAGGTCGCTGTTTATTGATGAATCACAAAGCAGAATCACATCGCTTTCAAATGCCTGGTTAAGGCGAGACCTCGAAAAAGTGAGAAAAGAGGCACATGCACTAAGTAGCAGCGTTGCTAGCTTTGGCTGTGAAGACCTGAGTTGGAGATTAAAAAAGATAGAAGCGGCAGCATGCCTAGGGGATGCAACTGAAATAGTGAGATATATGACAGACATCGATAGCGCATCCAAAGACGCGTTGGGCATCGTTTTGCAATATGGCGAATCAGAAGAGCCGACAAATCGATGATAGTTTTGACGAGCAGTTAGTCTGCATCGCAGACATAGACCCTTCAATGCAGAATCTCCTGCATAGCGTTTGAAAATGAGCGTAAGGATTGTGTCGCCCAGACAGGGAAGAAGCTGTTGTGGACCTTCAAGGATATGTCCGCCTGCGACCCAAACGGAGAGTGGAGTCGTGCTGCGATTCCCAGAAAACTAAATTTGTCACGAGCCACTCGCAGCCAAAAACAAACTGATACGCGCATAGATCGCCTTTTGATAGCGTACTTTTCCAATGCAAGCTCATCACCGCGTCATCAGGCGAAACGATTCTGTAGATTATCCTGTTTTTACCTGGCCACCAGCCTCGTCAGCACACCTTATCTTTGAAAGCAAAGTAAAAAGTATTTCAACAGCAATAAGCCACACTAGAAATTCGTTGTTAGTGAGAGGCGAGCTGGCATGGCGTTTGCTTCATGGGAATGGTTGTTAGTCCGGACTTTGCCAGTATGCGCCCTCGAGCGATCTTCTCTTTCGATAGCCTCGCGAATAAAAACGAGAAATGCGAAACAAATTCAGCAATGCAAAAGTCAGGAGAGCCTCGTATTGCAGAATAAAACCCGCGTAAAAAACGAACAAACAGAGGGGAAGTATGGGTAAGACTAGCTGTGATGTGAGCTTTAGAGGTGCAGCATGCTTCGCTGATCATCTGGTATTTACAAAAAAGTCATATGCGCGGTTGAAAAAATCGGCTTCAATTAGCAATGGTTTTGTTTGGCTGCTGATCACTGACTGGCTCGAATAAAACCAGCCGAGGACAAGACGATGTCCATGGTTAATACCAATATCGTCGAATATGAATAAATTAGGTGTTTGAAAAGATATAAAATGTCGGGAAACGAAAATAATGAGATAGAGCGTCACCGTTATCTTGAAATATTGCACAGATTCACCATTGACCAGGCCCCATTGTCGAGTCTCGAGAGTATCTGTTGGAATATCGCAAAAACAGCGATTGCCCAGCTCGGGTTTTTCGACTGTGTCGTCTACTTGTTAAAAGAAGATGGAAAATCTCTACAGCAGATAGCCGCGCATGGTCCCAAAAACCCCGAACTGAGGCACATTTTTAACCCGATTGAAATTCCTGTTGGCGAAGGTGTGGTTGGGCATGTCGCCCAAACGGGTGAAGTTCAGCTCGTCTCGGACACCCGAAATGACCCACGCTACATTGCTGACGATGACTTTCGTCTCTCTGAGCTAGCTGTGCCCATAGAACATGATGGTCGAACGATAGGCGTACTTGATTCAGAACATCCGGACGCGAATTTCTTTTCAGAGGAAGATATCAAGCTTTTCACGACGATCGCATCTCTGGCCTCTACGCGTATAGAAACAGCGATTATGATGGACCGCCTTGAGGGCACTGTTCTTACGTTGAACAATGCGCAGGCAAAGCTGGAATCACAGGCGAGAGACCTGAGGTTGGCGCGGAACAAAGCGGAACTTGCCTCTGAAGCGAAAAGTGTTTTTCTTGCCAATATGAGTCATGAGATTCGTACTCCGATGACGACAATTATGGGTTATGCAGATTTGCTCGCTGATGGCAGAGTAGAGGAAGTACAAGCTGGACGATGGCGAAAGCAGTTGGTTGAAAGTGCGCGCCATCTGCAGGAGTTGATTGGTAATGTTCTGGACGTGGCGGCGGTCGAAGCGGGCAAAGTGACGCTACAAAACCGTGCCGTTGAACTCGTCGAATTACTAGAAAGTAATGTGGAGTTATTCAGGCCAAAGGCAGAGTTGAAGGGCCTCTGCTTGACGCTTCGCAGCGAAGGAAAGGTCCCTTCAACGATTGAAACAGATTCAGTAAAGCTAAAGCAGATACTGACGAATCTCATTTCGAATGCGATCAAATACACGTCGATCGGTTCGGTGTCGGTGATTATTTGCGCTGAACAAAAAGCAAAGCTTTGTGAGTTAACGATTAAAGTCGCGGATACGGGCGTCGGTATGACCAACGCGCAATCGCAGATGGCTTTTGAGCCGTTTTCTCGGGTGCATGACACCGCTAATATGACGCATATCGAGGGAACTGGATTAGGGCTTTCGCTGGTGAAGAGTTTTGCTGAACTAATGGGTGGTAAGATAGAAGTAAAATCGACCTTAGGGGAGGGGTCAATATTTACTGTCAGGCTTAATGCTGCGGTGCCGTCGGACGCACGTTGGCGACCCATTGAAGATGGGAGGCAACCCATGGCCGATCCTAGCGGAGTGAAATTATCAGATTCCGACATTGATCTTGAGAGTCATCGGATTCTTGTTTGCGAAGACAGTGATAGCATCGCGCAGATTATCGTGATGGTGTTAGAGAAAAGAGGCGCAGTCGTCGAACATGCTAGTAATGGTCTGGTTGGCTTGCAGCGATGTCAAGCGCTCAAGGAAAAAGGGAAGTCGTTTGACCTGATCATCATGGATATGCAAATGCCTGTCATGGATGGATATAAGGCCGCCAGTCAACTCAAAGCACGAGCCATCAATAGCCCTATTTTGGCCCTGACAGCACAAGCAATAAAGGAAGATAAGTCAAAGTGTCTCGCAGCCGGTTGTGATTTTTACTTAACCAAGCCTATCGACATCGCTAGCTTCGTCGGACAGGTGTACGAGATAATTTCAGAGTTTAAAAAAATAGCATAAGGGTAAGTGCGCGTGAAATCGTGGCTTCGCGAATAAATAGTCTAAAAGCAGGCGAAGATTAAACGCGCCCGGCCGAATGTTGACGACATAGATTGAAGAGATAGATTGACGACGTTTGCTGCAAGACGATAGATGGGCAATCTCGCGCCCGCAATAACGAAACTTAAGATAATGCTTTGCTGTAATTGACGTATTTCAGTTAGAGAACTGATCCGTAGTATTGAATCGCGCTGCCGTCTGAGAGCTCAGGCCATTGTGTCAGCATCACGTCGGCATGTGACACCGCAAGTTCACCGGATAGAGAAAGTTGTTCCGCATTGGCGATAGAGTCGATGAACATCGTTTTTGCGCCTACGATTTTTGCGAAGCGAATCGCCAGATAACCATGCGCGGCGCCCGTTGAAATGACAATGTTAGGCCTAAGCCAGAGCACAACAAACAGAATTTTAAGTGCAGCGATTGCCAATTTAACTTTAGCTTCTCGGTTGGCATCTGGGACGTAAAAAAATGCCGACGGAGAAACGGCGCTAGCGTATTCTTTATTGACTGAAACGTATGTGCAATCGCAAGCGCTAAAAGCCTGTTGTAATCGTAGAAGTTGTATCCAATGCCCCCCTCCCGAAGCAACGGCTAATACTTTCTTTCGATTTTTCTCCTGTCGGCCAAATATTTTCATTTCGCTGCTCCTAGTGTCCCCTTCTTAAACCAGCAATCGACATGCCAACCCCAGAAATGGTTTTTGAAATTTGAAAAAGTGCTAATAAACAGCAGTTTATAGGTCCATTGTGAAGAGTTGGCTGTCGCGCTAGTGATGGGCAGGTTCCACTTTGCGATGCAAAACGGGCCGAGCATTGCAGATCGCAACCAACAAAGTCGTAACCAAAATCGAACTATGCTTGGTGCGCTCGTTTTAAGCATTCAAAATGCACCCTTGAGTAAATAGCGGGAAACTATATGCAATTGTTAAGAAATATAATCACGATAGGTTTTTTGTTAATCAGCCCGATGGCCATCGCAGATTTTGAGGTAAGTCCGGCAGAAATGCAGGTTTGCAAAGTGCGTGAGGGAAGGTCAGCTGACGATTTAAATGCCTTTTTTCTGCAAGCGAACCGGTGGTTTGAGACGTTAGGAGAATTTGACTGGTGGATGGCTACGCCGCATTACCGTCGGCCGAACGAGTACGCATGGGATTTTTTGATGATGGGCTTTTGGCCAAATTTCGATGAGCAGATGAAGGGCCTTTCGGCGTTTTACACAACACCCGAGGGTCGGCAGATTGCAACCGAATATAGTCAGGTTCTAGATTGCGCTGGCACGGTTCATTTCAACACCATCCGGGTGCGTGAAGAGAAACGCCCTAAAGATTTCAATCAGGGATTCGGACACATGTTCGATTGCGTCATGAACGAAGGCAAAACGCCCCAGGACGTTGCGGCGACTTTTCAGAAGTGGAACCAATATCTTGATGCGAAAAAAATAGATCACAATGTGACCGCGCTGTTTCCGCGGACGGGGGACGATCAGATGAGCCCCGGCGCGTTTAAGTTTCTTTGGGGTGGTCTATTTGGCAATGTCGCAGAGACGTTGGCTTTCTTGACACAGGATGAGGCTCAAACAACGTGGGCAAATATTATCGGCGAAAGTTTTAGTTGCGAGGCTTACGACCGAGGCTACTTCTTCCAGAAAGTAAGCCAGTAAACACCTCCCTCCTCAGGGGTGACCCGTGCCAACTAGGTGCGTATTGGATTGCTACCTTTACTTTGAGTAAAGGTAGCAATCGTTTTTATCATCCGTAACACTGCTGGCACTCTGCCTCGGCAGCGTCAAGTTCAATTTTTAGTCATTCTCGTTATCGATTCTTTCGGTAGTGTGATTGGTCATGATCAACGTTATCAGGATGCCAGTAGCGAGATTTCGTCGGGACTTTTTGGCTTGCATGGTTTGTCCGGAACCCCTAATTCGAGGGGCGTTCCAGCGGTTTTTACCATCGGGTTGTTCAAATTTTGAACAATCGCCCTGGTCTACGGCTGAATATTTTGCAAAATGTAATAAAATGCTTACATTTACGACTTATTGCGCTAGTCTAGATCGTCCTATCTCGGACAATAGATGGTCAAGTGTATTCTGAAGCAAAGCGTGTAGTACCAAACAACCTCATCTTCAATGCTCCTGAAGCTGACGAAAACCTTGCGGGTTTCAGTCAGTTGTCAAATTTCCTCAGAGTTGTGAATCAACGACAAACGACCAATTGCCATAGCTATCGCGCCTCTTACCTCAAATCTATCCTACTCGAGTACTGGTTTGGTTTTGGAACAGGCGTATCTCGAGAGGCGCTAATAAATAGTCCTGCTGATGAGTCAAGCTACATCCGACGTTTTTTGGGACGTTATATAGACGAGGGACGCAGCTACGAGCGAGGAGGCGTCCTTTATCCGACGCAGGATGTCATCGAACATATGGTCGACGTATGCCATTTAAGCGGCGTACCTATTCGATTAAATTCGTCAAAGTGTGAACTGAGAGTTGCGCCTGGTTTGGTGAGAGGGGCACGGGAGCTAACTCGACGCTGTTCTCTTGAAGATAGGGATTTGTCTGGGCAGCTCATTCGGCTGGAGTTGGCTTTGTGGGAACAAATGACTGACAGAATTGGCGAGTCGATGAGTACTTCTGAGATTGCTTGTCGCGCTAATATCAGGAAAAGCACGCTAACGACTTTATTGAACGCAGCAGTCACGCACAAGATGTTGACTTATCATATCGATGATAATGATGAACGAATAACGCGTTGGGCATTGAACCCGTCTCACCCTCGGAATGTGCAGATGTTTAATATGCTGGCCTCGAAGTTTCCTGAAATTAGGATCGCGTAAATAGGCTAGCGGTCAATTTATTGAGATAGTGACTTTTTCGACGCTGGCACTAAAAGCCTGCGAGAGTGATCAGACAGTGACATGCACGTGCGACTGTCTGACATATCACCGCTACGGGGCTGCGTTGTAGTAAGTTTCGCAGCGCATAGCAAATCCATGGACATAATCGCGCTCGCCCTCTAGTTCAGACAAAACCGCATTAAACCAAGGCTCGGTTCTATCGTCCATAGCAGCACCTACCGCAGCGCCATCGGGGGAGCCTAACGACACCATGAACTGACCTGCTCGCCGTCCCGTGTCTGCCATAAAGACCTGCATTGATATATCGTGCCCGTTATCTTTCAATGCGGCCGAGAGGTTGTCCAGCGCAACAAGGTAACTGCCGGGGTTATCAGTTTTTACGACGATGTTCCAAAAGTAACCGACATCGGAGTCGCTGGGCGCGGCCCTAAGTATTCGCCAATTATCCCATTCTTTGATTGTTCTATTGACCTTTAACTTTGCCACTTCTTTGATCATGGTCGGGTTTTGCCCGCTATTGGACCAGGCTGTTTTTTGGGAATCAAAAAAACTGAACAAGTAGTGGTCGCCCATTTGCTCAGCGCCGGCCGTCGGCGAGCACAACCCCATAGACATGGCGTTGTTGGATTTTCCGAGAGCCTCTGCGCTTCCTCTTAACCATTTGGCATAGCCAGCGCCATCTTGAGTATTCAATGTAATTAAATTCATCACCGGTTCAGCTTGACTGGCAACAGAGAAAGATAAAGCCAAAGCACCAAAGCCATAGATGAATGTTTTCATGATTTTTGAAAATAGTTGCATACGAATATTTCTCCGATGACTGCGTTTTTTGTTGATTGTCATGCAAGTACATCACGGCGTTTAGCGAGGGTCATTAATAGTTCGATTTTGGTTAGACGCTTTTTGCATGTCACCTAAGGGGCTCTTTATACCTTGCGCAACTATGGCATTTGTCCGCTGACGCTAGTTGAATTTTAGTATCCTGCATTCTTAGGGTCATGGCAGCGCTGTTGGTTTGCGTTGCGCCGAGGTTGCTGGCGTTGAAAATCGAACTAACGTTGTCTCTGTTGTCTGGGCATCACAAAATGAAAAGACCCTTTTAAATAGAAGTGAGGAAACTAGAATGAAAGAAATTACTCTTTTAGTAACGATTGCGCTTTTCTCGGGATTGGCGCTTGCAGACCATCATGAGGAGCGGGGTCCGTTTTATGCCTTTTATCATTTTGCGGCGCCAGATCCTGGGGCCGTAGTAGCTGCTATGGATAAGTTTTGGGCTTCAGATTGTGGCAAGCAGTACCCGGCAGATGCTGGTCTCCAGCAGGAAGTGTTTAATGGCGGCTACGCTTCGACCCATTTTATTATTAACACGTTTCAAAATGCGGCCGACCAACAGAAAGCCGCTGAAATTCTCAATACCTGTCCTTCAGCTATCGAGTTTTTGGGCGACATGACAGCGGCAGGCGTCGAGCCTGTCAGTCAATATCTCGGTATGGCGCCCATCGATGAAAATGACTGGGGACAAGATTCCGTTTTCACTAAATACGACATTATTGTCGAACCTCAAAATCAGGCTGCTTTTGCTGCTGCTTTTGCAAAGATGACGAAAGCATTGAGTAAGAATACAGATATCCGATCCTATGGACTCGGTGGCATAGGCTATGGTCAAGACAAGTTTACCCATTGGGCATGGTTCGGCGCGAGATCAGTGGTTGAAATGGATCACATCAATGCGCAAATATCGGGACACCCAGCGGTGGCCGAATTTTATAAGACGGTAGGTAGCCTGAGAACGCTGGTGAACTCGAGTCTGATACAAAATGTGAAGAACTACCCACGCAATTAATCAGTCAGAGCTGGTGGCATTTTAGAGGGTAGCCTTCTGGGCTGCCTTCTTCTATCAAAGTGCGGTGTAAGATACGGGTACTAGCACATTGTGCCGTCGGATTTTATTTGGCGATAGGCGTCGGGGTCGTTAACCTGAAAAGCGACTGCATCTGTGAAGCCCTTCGAGAAGCTGCCGGTAGACATGTTCATGCTGACAACGTCTGCAACCTTGACGGCAGTAAACCTTCCTTAAAAAGACCTATGTCTAACGACAGTAGCGCGCAGCAAGCATGCAATGTGAAAACCAATATCGAACCATTCTTTACTACAATCTATAAGCCAGCGTTAATCAACCCTCGCCACGAGGCGAAAAACGCTGTAAATGAATGGCAGAGGAGGGCTGCGGATGTTTTTCACGCATGACGGATTGTCACCCGAGATTCCGTGGCGACCCTTTTGACGGCCTTCTGAACGCGAAAAATACTAATAAAGGAGAAAAATGATGGAATTGCAATTCACAGAACTTGAGATATGGCAAACCTTCTGGACCGGCATGGGTGCCGCAGGTATTTGGTTGATGGGCGTTGTCTTTTTTATATGGGTGGGGTTTCGATTGTCAGGCAACCTCTACGCTAACGCTGAGGCCAACGTGGTAATGAGGATTGCGGCAACCGGCTTTTGTTTATGCGTGGCGTATTTTGCGCTGGTTTGGTTTGCGATGACAGAGTGGCACGCGAATGGTGTTGCGGGTGCATTTCTAGACTTGAAAGGCAGTGTGCAGGGTCTTAGCCCCAACGGTGAAATGTTCTTAGCCGGATCTGATCCGCGTGCACCAATGTCGCTGATGCCGAATCCGCCTCAAGGCATTTTGCTGCTTTGTGCACTTAGCATTCAATTAATGAGCATTTGGATGCCCAAAAAATCCTAAATTGATTGATGCTTTACCGAAGAAATTTGGTGGCGGCCGGCGTGCCCGCGAAGTGGGTCGCTGGCTATCATCCTCGCCAACTGCATAGGTTTTCTGCTGCCGCCCGCGATAAGAAGCCCTTGACAGAGTCTGTATGGATCGGAGTGGTCATTTTCTTTCCGTAAGCGAATTTTTTCGATGATTATGACTAAGATTGAGATTATGCTCTCAATAAATGTAACGTATAAAACTCGTGTCGTCAGCGCAAGACCGTTCATTGCCGATATGACACTCTGGGACCTGCCGGTAATCGATAGACCCAGTGTTAATTTTCAAGTAGGGATGTTGTAAGGACGAATGAGTGTAAGGCTCTGTAAGGATGAATGAATATAAAGCGCTGCTCGATGAAGGGGTTGTGATTTTCAGATTTTTTGACGAATACGTGGCAGATGAAGGTGATCAATTGCTGCTGCGGTTCATTAAGTCGTTGACGATTGATGAGATATATTCCATGAAAATAATGATCTGGGATCTCAGTGATGTCACGTCGATGACGCTGCATGATACAGATGGTGCGAGAATGGCAAAGTTCAACAACCAAATGATGAGCGCCATTGAACACCCGGAGAAAGATGTCGTCGCATTCTTGAGTAACCTTGTGCTTTATTACGTTAAACCTAAAAGTAAGCAAGTCAGCGATGTATGGGTTGAAAGACTTGAACGGCTTAAAACGCCGACCAGAACCCTGCCAAGCTTTGCTGCCGCAGATGTCGAAAACTTACATGAACTGCTGACAATGCTTGGCCTGGAAAGATTGTCGCCGATGCTTGACTGTGAATGGCAGACGATCTGAATGGGTTGGTCATTTGCTGCCTAACCTAGGTCTTAATGCCTGACGACGCCTGATCAAGAAGCGTTAAGGATATAGTTAATTTAGCGGGGCAGGTACGCCACGCGCATTTAACTACTCTACAGAAGCTCTGATAATGTTCAGTGATGAATCGATTTGAGTGCCAACTGCGCCGATGGAAACTTTCGATGCGGGTAAATTGAGATGTTCCTTTAGATGATAGGTCGCAGCTGTGCCAGTGCAGTGAGCACCAACGAGTCTTTCCATTCCCACTGCTTTTAGATGTCCCGCGGTCCAATCCAACACCTCGTTTGATGCGCGAAACAAATGGAACCCGCCAACACCCATGACAACGGGCACTGACTCGATATCTCTCAGCGCGGCGGTAGCATTAACAATACCGGCATGGCCACAACCTGATACAAGCAGCCAGCCCCGACTCGTTAGTAAACCCAGAACCTGAGATTCGGGAATGTTGTCTGGTTGGTTCGCAGAGGCGTCTAGAAAGCGTCCGGGGCTGACATTACGTTCATCGTGTCTTCGTTTGATAGCCCCGCTCAAATGTACCCCGGGAAGAATCTCTCGCGCTTGCTCTACCACAGTAAACTGAATACCCAGCGCTTCCGCCGCTTGACGAAAGTCCTGTGGTTTTTCGAAGTAATCCGGATTTATCGATTTGTCCAACGAGTAGACTGGCGTGCCATCCTTGGTAAAACGCTGCGCGAAAAAACCTTTTCCCACATACACCTTCGAAAGCGCTTGAGGGTAATCTTCCATAAGTTGCTTCCTCATATGTAAGAGCCCACCGGTATGGTCTGTGTGGTAGTGGGTCAGAATCACGTGAGTCACCATACTCAAGTCAACTTTTAGCGATTGGCTATTGCGCCACACGGTCGATTGTTTGAATCCGGTATCAAACAACACCGTACCGGCCTCAGTTTCAATCAATGCGCTAAAACCCCATTCACCATGGCCGGAGAAGTTGGCTAACATCGTCGATAATACTGTAATGTGAGGATCTACCGCGTATGCTGAGTCCGCCTCTGCTGCGGGCGAGGCCAGAACGAACAAACCGAGAAACAGTCGTATAATTTTGATGCTGAGCGCCTCACATCTGATGGTTGAAGTGAGCAGTATAGACCACATTTGCTAAAGAACGGGCATATAGGGCGCTTACCGACGATCATGTGCGAAGACGCGTTTACGCGAGCGCGGTCTAATCAGGCCGGTCGTTTTTTTTGAGCGCGAATACCGATCTTGAAGCAAGCCCTGATCTAACGCAGTTTCCGCTGCGTAATGTTAACTACGCCTGTTGTTCGCGCGCTGGTCGCTCTAAAACCCCAGTGAATCGTGCGATAAACAAATAAATTCTAAAGGAACAAAC
>Ga0206683_10001815_pt1 | contig 14610 bp, 9 predicted proteins | sample M280m12015metaG_FD_155483 | JGI IMG/M metagenome (GOLD analysis project Ga0206683, IMG submission 155483) | Ammonia-oxidizing marine archaeal communities from Monterey Bay, California, United States - M2 80m 12015 | ecosystem: Environmental > Aquatic > Marine > Intertidal zone | place: USA...
ACCATTGAACTTCTGTACAGCATTTCTAGCTGAAGGCTCTACTTGCGTAATTTTAGAGAAATTTGATGCTGAAGGTGCGTTGCAAGCAATAGAAGAACATAAGGTAACCCATTCCCAATGGGTACCAACTATGTTCGTAAGATTTTTAAAATTTGACCCTTCAGTCAGAACTCAATTTGATTTATCTAGTCATCAAGTTGCAATACACGCTGCCGCACCTTGCCCTATAGCAGTTAAAGAGCAAATGATAGATTGGTGGGGTCCTATACTTTATGAATACTATGCAGGAACGGAGTTTAATGGCATGACTTTTATAAATTCTGAAGAATGGTTAAGCCATAAAGGCTCAGTCGGGAAATCTCTTTTTGGAGCACTTAGTATCCTTGATGAGAATGGAGAAGAATTACCTCCAGGAGAGACCGGAGGGGTTTTTTTTGGAGGGGAAACAGCTACTACTTTTAAGTACCATAACGATGAAGAAAAAACTAAAGATGCAATGACCAAAAAAGGTTTTAGCACTTTAGGGGATGTGGGTTATTTAGATCATGAGGGTTATTTATATTTAACTGACCGCAAGTCTTTCATGATTATTTCTGGGGGAGTAAATATTTACCCCAAAGAAACTGAAGACGCTCTAGTGATGCATCCTAAGGTAGCTGATGTAGCAGTTTTTGGTGTTCCGAATGCTGAAATGGGTGAAGAAGTTAAAGCAGTTATTCAGCCCGAAAACATGTCTGAAGCAGGTCCAGATTTAGAAGCTGAGCTAATGGCTTACTGCAAACAAAAAATCTCCTCTGTTAAATGCCCTAAGTCTATTGATTTTGAAAAGGAACTACCAAGACATCCAACTGGAAAGCTATACAAAAGACTACTTAAAGATAAGTACTGGCCTTAAGAAATGCCTAGAGACAAGGCCATGGTTGTAGGCTCAACTGGACTGGTTGGAAAATCTTTGGTTACTCATTTAATTGAAGATAGGGTTAGGGTCAAAGCTCTTCTTAGGAATGATAAAGTCAGTTCTGATCCGATATTAGATTACATAAGAGTTAATTTTGATAATCTACAATTGCCTGCTGAAACATTCTCCGATATTCAGGATTTATATATTTGCCTTGGCACAACAATAAAAGAAGCAGGCTCGAAAGAAGCTTTTCAAAAAGTAGATATCCAATATTGTGTGGATATTGCTGAAGAAGCACAAAAAAATGGAGTCAAGAATATTTCAATCATTACTTCTCTTGGTTCAGATTCAAAATCTTCTAACTTCTATTTAAAAACTAAAGGACTTGTGGAAGAGCAAATAAGTGCATTAGATTTTGATTCAATTTCTATATACAGACCTGGCTTATTAATTGGATCAAGAGAAGAGGTGAGAACAGGAGAGCTCTTGGGACAAAATATTTATCCAGTTTTAATCAATCCCCTTTTAAGAGGAAGACTGCGAAAGTACAGGTCAATAAATGCAAATACTCTAGCTAAAGCCATGAAAAGACTTTCAGGCTTTAAGGAGGGAGTGAGTTTTTATTATTTTGATGACTTTATAAAAAACGCCATCTAGCTCACTTTCTTAAATTTAAGCTCTTCATCTTCTAGGCTTTTAAAACGAACTTGGATTATGTCCTTTAGGTAGTTTTGGCTGTTGATCCAAGGATCTCTAGAGCCTTGTTTCGGAAGTTGATGTTTAACTCTTTCTATATACCCCGAAGTTAAATCTAAATAGTCACTTTCAGAAACAACATCATCCCCAGCCTCAGGACAAAAATAATCACACTCTTTTTTATCCAATAAGTTGATTAATTTACAAGCATATTCTGAAATAAGATCAGCCCCTAAAGTCCAAGAGGCAGTTGTGTATCCAAAGGTTGCAATTAAATTTGGAACGTCACTGAACATCATAGTTTTGTATTGTGTTTTTTTAGAAATATCCAATGTCTCATTATCAATTTTTATATCTATTCCATTGAGCAGTCTCATGTTGAGTCCTGTTGCAGTAATGATAATATCTGCTTCAAGTTCTTCTCCAGAATTAAGCTTTATTCCCTTGCTTGTAAACTTATCAATCGTGTCAGTTACGATAGAAGCTTTTCCATTATTAATGGCCTGAAATATATCACCATTAGGAACAAGGCAAAGCCGTTGATCCCAAGGCATATACCTAGGCGTAAAATGCTTATCGACATCATAATCTTCACCTAGATGTTCTCTGACTTGATCAATCAACTGTTCTTTAGTTTTTTCAGGATTTTTTCTCAATCTATTGAGCATGAATCTTCCTAATAGGATGTTTTTCCATCTGATCAAGAAATAACCCAACCTGTCAGTCGTAAATTTCTTTATGAAATTACCAATTACATCTTCATCAGGAGCAGCAAAATAATAAGTTGGTGATCTTTGCAGCATGGTAATGTGCTTTACCTTATCTGCCATCGATGGAATGATGGTTACAGCAGTTGCTCCACTACCAATTACTATAACTTCCTTGTCTGAATAGTCTAAATTTTCTGGCCATTTTTGAGGATGTATTACTTGGCCCTCGAATGCTTCAGCATTTTTAAATTCTGGAGAATACCCTTCATCATAATTGTAGTAACCTCCACATAAATACAAAATATTACAAGTAGATTCTTCTATCTCTTTATTAGTTTGGTCTTCTATTTTTAGATTCCATAATGCTTCAACAGAAGACCAAGATGCTGCGACCACTTTCTTATTGAACTGAATTTTCTTCCTTAGATCATTCTCATCGACTGTTTCATTGAGGTAACTTAGAATGGAAGGGGCATCTGCTATAGTTTTCGGACTTCTCCAGGGCTTAAATTTAAATCCCATAGTGTGCATATCAGAGTCTGATCTAATGCCTGGATACTTAAATAAATCCCATGTTCCACCTAAATCTGATCTGCCTTCTAAGATGGTAAAACTTTTCTGAGAGCAGCTCTTTTTAAGGTTATAAGATGCTCCAATACCTGATATTCCCGCTCCTACGACTATTACATCAAAGTGATCCATATTCAAGCTCCTACTAAATTAAGATGCCTATTGAATCACGAATTTTCGCAAGCTTCTACTGTTTGGAGTATGAGAGTGTTTATTGTCATAGGACCAACACCACCAGGTACTGGTGTGTATGCGGAGCATCTGTCTATCAATGCCTCTAAATCTATATCTCCACATTTCTCTGGATGATAACCCGCGTCAATTATTACAGTTCCATCTTTGATCCAATCTGCTTTTATGAATTTTGGAATACCAACTGCCCCAACAACAATGTCAGCTTTTAAGACATGCCTTTTAAGATCTGATGTTCTAGAGTGACATATAGTTACAGTGGCATTTTTATTCAACAACATCATGGCCATTGGTTTACCTAAGATTGGACTTCTGCCTATAACTACAGCATGTTTACCAGATATATCAATCTCATATTCTTCCAGTAACCGCATTATTCCTTGAGGAGTACAAGAGCCAAATGCAGGTTCATTCATCACCATTTTTCCAAAACCTAAACTAGTAACACCATCTACATCTTTTTTTATGTCAATTGCATCAAAACAAAGTCTTTCATTAATTTGGTCAGGCACTGGGTGCTGAAGAAGTATTCCATGAACTTTAGGATTTTTATTTAATTTATTTATTTCATCCAAAAGTTCCGCCGTTGTAGTTTTTTGATCAAGCTCAACCTTTAGTGATTTCATGCCGACCCTTTCGCAGGCATTACCTTTCATTTTAACGTATGTACCTGAAGCAGGATCTGATCCAACTAAAATAGTTGCTAGTATCGGAACAAACCCTTTGGTTTCTTTTATTTTTTGCACTCTTTCGAGAAGTCTTTGTTCCGTGGATTGTGCTAGAGATTTACCATCTAATATTATTGACATGAGTATATTCTCTCACGTAGACCTCCTTACTAAAAGTTTATTACCATTAACGCAATCAAAATAAGGAAGTTAGAATCTATCGTTGATAACTTAAACTTATATTTTTAAAAAAAAGCAATAGATATTAATGAAAAAATTAATTTATATAGCTGGTAATTAGATTTATAATCACGTAAGTTGAGCTTCATTAACATTTTTTAGTGAAGTTAAAAAATTTTATTTAACGTAAATAATATGGGGAAATCATGAATTTAAAAAATTTATTAAAAATAACTATTCCTTTAACCCTTATCTTTTCTTTCACAGCCTACGCTGCTGATGAAGATAATGATGTTGAAGAAGTTATAGTAACTGGTTCATATATTAGTAAGAGTAATCAGAATCAATCGGTACCTGTTGATGTGATTGGATCAGCTGACTTAACAGCTGCGGGTAATCCAAGTATAACTGATCTAATATTAAACTTACCTGCTATGTCAGGAAGTCATAACCAACAAGACCAATTCCAAGGAAGTGGTGTTGCTACAGGTATGAAGAACATAAATATAAGAGGTATGGGTTCGGATAGAGGCTTGGTTCTTTTAAACGGAAAGAGAATTGCTGCAGCGGGAGTTAGGTCTTCTAAATCAGCTGTATATCCAGTCGACGTTGGAAACTTTCCAATGATTGCAATGGATCGATTAGAGCTTCTAAAGAATGGTGGTGCTGTAACATACGGTTCTGATGCTGTAACTGGCGTTTTGAACTTTATTACAAGAAAAGGCTTTGATGGTTTTGAAGTTGCTGCAAGCAGTTCAGACTATGATGGAAGCGATGACGGTGACCAAAATCTTGGTTTAATTTGGGGTACATCAAGTGGAGGTAATTCTCTAATGATGGCTTTTGAATACGATAAAAAAGGAAGACTACCAGTTTGGAAAAGAAGTTTTGTAGATTACGGTGATCCAGCAGCTGGCGGTTGGCCTTTAGGAACCTCTTCTTTTGGTAATCCAGGTGCCTATGGAACAGCTAAAGGTTGGCCTGGTACCTTATACGGAGGTTTAACCCCGGATCCTAAATGCGGATATAGTAGTGAATACACAAGTTCATTTGCTCTTAGTCTTGGAAGGTGTGGATATAATTACACTCCTTTCTTTAACCTGATAGATGAACAAGAGCGTCTAAAATTCTTTACTCAATTTGAATTTCAAGTTGATGACACTACTCAAGTTTATGGGGATATTCTTTTTTCAAAGCTAGAAGGTTGGTATAACACTTCTCCTAGTTTCCCTCACACAAATCCAGGTTCTTCTAATTATTGTACTAATACAGATGGCAACTTAAGTTGTACTTCTGCAATACCGTATTTTAATTTTGTACCTCTTTATAACCCTGGAGCTATAGATTTTCTTGCAGGTTTAGATCCAGCTAAAAGAGCTGAGTTCGAAGCAGCTGGTGGAATTCAATGGTGGGGAAGAACTTTAGCAACAGCTGGACCTTCTCAAAGCGGAAAGCGTTTTCATGAAACTGCTCGTTTCTTAACTGGAGTTAGGAAGCAGCTTGGAGATGTAGATATGGATGCTTCTATAACTTATACGAATCATACAGTTGATGGTTATACTTATGACCCTTTAGCTGCCAGAGTTCAAGACGCATTATCTGGTCTTTCTGGTCATGATTGTCCTAGAGTTGGAAACGATCCTTGGTCTTCTGCAAATGATTCTTTGCGCGGTAATAATGCAGTTGGATGTTATTTTTACAATCCTTTTGGATCGGCAATAGATGCTACTCCTGGAAGTGCTTTGTACAATGACCCTTCTGTTAAAAAATACTACGATGGATTATCTTCTAGCATAACTCAAGTAGAACAACTTATTTCAGAAGTTATTTTTAACGGCGTTTCTGACATGGAAATGGCTGGTGGAAACGTTGCTTGGGCTGCAGGATATCAATACAGATGGTGGGATAGTAAGTTTGACCCAACAGGTGATAACCGAGTTGACGGTGCACAAAGATCTCCTTTTGTATTTTTGGGTGTAAATACCAATAGCTATATCGAAACAAGAGTTCATTCGTTCTTTGGTGAATTGAATCTTCCTATATCGGATGCAGCTACTGCAGAGCTTGGAGTTCGTCATGAAGATTACGGAGCTGATACGGTTACTAAACCTAAACTTGCTTTACTATGGGATGTAACTGATAAGACTACTTTCAGAGCTTCTTATGAGCAAACATTCAGAGTTCCTACAATGCCTACTCAGGAAACTACTTCTTTAGAGTTGTATGCTCCTGCAGGAGAATATATCCAGATTAAGACGCCAATTCCTACTGCTTTAGGACCTGAAGAATCAACTAACATTGGTTTTGGGGTTATCTATAGACCAATTGAAGGAATGACACTTAATGCTGATTATTATTCATTGGCCCTGGAAGGACCTTTCAACAGAGAGGCTGCTACATGTGCTTGTTCAGATAAAATAACAGCAGATGGAACGGTTTACGATCCTTCTACTGATACTCCTCAAAGTATTACTAGCATTATTGCCGAGCTAATCAATGGCGATGATGTAGATACAGCTGGTATTGATCTAGAGCTGAATTATACCTTTGTTGGTGATATGGGAGTCTGGACTATGGGAGGAAACTTAAATCATATTTTAGAATATGAAGTTTCTGGTGCAGCTGATGGCTCAACGTATGACGCTGCAGGTTTATACAACCTTAGATCAACGGTTTTACCAATAGAAGTTCGCTCTATGCCAGATCTTAAGTGGAATGCATACGTAGGTTTGCTTACTGATGGTGGAGTAGATGCGAGATTGTTTGTTAGGTTTGTCGATGAAGTCAAAATACCTGATACTTTTGATTCAAAGTCAACATTTCCGAACATGGATGCAATCGAAGATCACATGACTTATGATTTCCATGTTACTAAGTCGTTTATGGATGAATCAATGGATTTAACACTCTCTGTTATGAATTTAACGGACGAAGATCCTCCATTAGCGCCTCATGAATTAGCTTATGATGCTTATACACATAGTCCTTTAGGAAGGATTCTTAAAGTAGGTTTCAAATACAAGCTTTAATCTAAGTTAATCCTAAGAAAAACCCTACTCTGGTAGGGTTTTTTTTTACAACGAAAAATTAATATATGTATAATCTCTCGCCTTCGGGGCATAGCGCAGCCTGGTAGCGCACCTGCTTTGGGAGCAGGTGGTCGCAGGTTCAAATCCTGCTGCCCCGACCAATTTTTATTATGGCTCTAAGTATTTCTAAATAATGGACGACAAACCAACTGTCATTATTGGGGCAGGTCTTCAAGGTCTTGCTACAGCAAATGCTCTCTTAGACAGAGGCGAGAGTGTACTGATATTAGAGAAAGAAGAAGACACTGGCAGAGCCACAAGTTTTGCTAATGCAGGTATGTTGACGCCTTCTCAGTCCACGCCATGGAACTCTCCTTCAGATATTCATAAAATTCTTTATGGTATAGGAAGGAAGAACTCCCCAATGGTTTTATCTCCTAGTGCAATACCTTCACTGCTTTTTTGGGGTTTAAAATTTCTAAGGAATTCAACAAAAAAAAGGTTTATTGAAATTTCGAAAAATGGCTTTGAGCTAGCTAGTTATAGCAGATCTTTAACTAAAGAAATAAGAGAAAAAGAAAGTTTTGAATACGATAACAATGACAATGGCACATTAAAAATTTTTCACTCTCAAGAAGCTTTAGACAGTTCAGTAGAAATAACAAAGATTCTGAACTCTTCCATATCAATGAATGTCATGGATTCGAGAGATATTTCTTTGGTGGAGCCTGCGCTTGCACCAATAGCCAACCAATTAATAGGGGGGATCCATTACCCTGAAGATGAAATTGGGGATGCTTATAAATTTTGTAAACTTTTAGAAGGCTTAGTTAGATCCAAAGGGGGGAGGATATTAGTTAACACTGATATAAAGAAAATTCTTATTAATAATGGAAAGGTTAATGGTGTGATAACTGACAGAGCTATTTTACAAACTAAAAGGATAGTAGTCGCAGCTGGTAGCTGGTCTCAAGCTCTTTTAAAGCAAGCAGGTCTGAGGTTGCCCGTAAGGCCTGTTAAAGGCTATTCTTTAACTTTAGACACGGCAGGTTTAGATGATAAGCCAAAGCTTGCTGTATTAGATGAGAACACACATACTGCTGTAACTCCTTTAGGGAATAGAATTAGAATCGCAGGTACTGCTGAGTTTGCTGGATTTGATTACAATATTCATCCCAAAAGAATTACCTATCTACATGAAATGTTAGAATCAATTTATCCTAAATTGTACTCACAGCTAGACTTAGAAGAAGGGAGACTTTGGTACGGATTTAGGCCAATGAGTGCTGATGGCTTACCTTTTCTTGGAAAAACAAAGGTTGACGGTTTGTTTATAAATTCTGGACAAGGACAATCAGGTTGGACTTTAGCCATGGGTTCAGCATCATTAGTAGCAGATTTAATAGTAAACAAATCTACAGATATTGATCCAAGCCCTTTCTTGGCAAGCAGGTCTTTGTAAGATTAAAAAAATCTTATATCAAACTTTCCTTCCTATATAATCCTCAGCGTGTCTTCGTAGCTCAGCTGGATAGAGCAATGGTTTTCTAAACCATGGGTCGCAGGTTCGAGTCCTGCCGAGGACGCCATCTCTCAAAAACTAAACAAATGAAGATTTTAATTTATCTTTAATAGTTATTGATTTCCCTAGTTATAAATAATATATTTTCGGACGTAAACAAATAATTATTTTAGAAAATCCTAGACGCACCTTTCAATTTCATGACCGCCACCCATATTTCTATTTACGGAGAAGTTCACAGAGTAGGCTTTAGAGCTTGGGCTAAAGATCAAGCTCAAAAAGATAATTTAAGTGGATGGGTAAGAAAAGCAGCAGATGGTTCCATAGAGGTCTTTTTACAAGGAGAAGAAGAAGGGATTAATAATTTTCTTTCGCTTTGCTGGGATGGTCCAAAAATGGCTTACGTCGACGATGTCCTTGCTCAAGAAGCTAAAACTGATAATTCAACCAATGGCTTTAGAATGCTTTAAGTCCATTTTTCTGCAACGAATCTTTTCCAAACACATTCTATTAATAATTTCTTTTAGATTAAAGGCAAGTTTTTGTCAGCTTAAAATTTTTTAAATGTTAAAATAAAATTTTTTGGTGGGTGTAGCTCAGTTGGTAGAGCCCTGGATTGTGATTCCAGTGGTCGCGAGTTCAAGCCTCGTCACCCACCCCAACTATAATAAATAATATGAAATTTTCATTCGGTAATAAATCAAACATTGAACAAAGTCTGGACATAGTCATTCCTTCAAAAGAGATAGAGGAGAAAGTGTCCGCGAAGCTTCTAAGCGCTCAAAAAGACGCAAAGATAAAAGGTTTTCGTAAGGGCAAGGCACCTCTAGATGTCGTTACAAAAATGTACGGACCAGAAATTAGACAAGACGTTGTTTACGATTCAGTAAGCCATAAGTTCCAACATTTAGTGGAAGACAAAGGTCTTAAGATTGTTAGCCGACCAAATTTAATACCTGAATCAATGGAGCAGAATAAAGACGTAAAATTTAAAGCAACTTTTGAGGTGTACCCAGAAGTAAAAATGTCCAGTCTAGGTAGGTTAAATTACACCAAGCCAAACTGCTCTCTCGAAGAAGAAGACCTCGATAAGACCATTGTTAATCTGCAAAAGAGAATGAGCCAATGGGAGCCTGCAGATGCAATGTCTGAATCTGGAGATCAAATAAAAATTGATTTTGTAGGCAAAATTGATGGAGAAGAATTTGAAGGTGGTACGGCTACTGATTTCCCTGTAGAGATAGGCTCTAAGTCCATGATCGAGGGCTTTGAAGAAGGTTTGATTGGACTGAAAGCTTCTGAAGAAAAGGTGTTAAATCTTAAATTTCCAGAAGAGTACGGAAAAAAAGAACTAGCTTCAAAAGATGTTTCTTTTGACGTAACAGTGAAAGAGGTGTCTAAGCCATCCTTGCCAGAACTAAATGAAGAATTCTTTAAAAGCACAGGAATAGAAGCAACAAGTCTTGAAGATTACAAGAAGGAAGTTAGATTCAAGCTTGAAGAGGATTTAAAGAATTTATTGAGAAATAAAACTAAGCAAAGTGCATTTGATGCGCTGTTAGAGAATAATGATTTTGAGACTCCAAAAGCGATGATTGAATCAGAGGTGGACAACATGAGAAATGATACTGCAAGGAGAATGGGCATGGACCCCAAAGAAATAGATCAAGAACTATTTCCTGCTAGTACCTTTGAAGAAGAGGCAAGTAAAAGAGTTAAAATAGGCATTCTTCTTAATAAAATCATAGAAGATAAAGATCTCAAGCCTGACCCTGAGAAGGTAAAAGAAATTATTGAAGAAAGGGCTGCTAGCTATAAAGAGCCACAACAAGTAATTAATTACTTTTATTCCGATGAAGAACAATTAAAAAATATTGAATCAATTTCTCTTGAAGAGCAAGTTGTTGATATATTACTGAGAGAGGCTAAAGCAAAAGAAGAAACTATTTCCTATGAAGAATGCGTTAATGGTCAATAAAAAACTTGAAAAATAACAAAAGAGACTCAGATATAAAATAAGAGAGAATTATGAAATTAGAAAACGAATCAAAAATTATTAATCAACTGGTTCCTATGGTGGTAGAGCAAACACCTCGAGGTGAGCGTGCTTACGATATTTATTCCAGGCTCTTAAAAGAAAGAGTGATCTTCATGACCGGTCCAGTGGAAGACATAGGAGCAAATCTAGTTGTGGCTCAGCTACTTTTTTTGGAGGCAGAAAATCCAGATAAAGACATACACTTATATATTAATTCTCCAGGTGGTTCTGTCACTGCAGGTCTTTCAGTATACGACACTATGCAATTCATAAAACCCGATGTAAGTACACTTTGTCTAGGTCAGGCAGCAAGTATGGGTGCTGTTTTATTAGCAGGAGGGGCTAAAGGGAAAAGACATGCTTTGCCCAATTCAAGAATGATGATTCATCAAGTTCTGGGTGGTTTTCAAGGCCAAGCAAGTGATATAGAAATTCATACCCAAGAAATTTTAACCATCAAGAAAAAATTAAATGAAATTCTTGCTAGCCATACTGGTCAAAAAGTAGATAAAATCATTAAGGACAGTGACAGAGATAATTTCATGTCTCCGGACGAAGCAGTGAAGTATGGATTGATTGATAGTTTGGTGGGCGCAAGAACAAAGGAGTAAGCATGTCAGACAAAGAGAATGATATTGGCGAAGGCGAAAAGTTACTTTTCTGTTCTTTCTGCGGAAAGAACCAAAATGAAGTTAGAAAATTAATTGCAGGCCCTTCTGTTTATGTTTGTAATGAATGTATTGATTTATGTAATGACATCATAAAAGAAGAAATTAATGAATCTGTTGATGGCAATGAAGAAGAAGCTTTGCTGGTCCCTAAAGAGATAAAAGACATCCTTGATCAATACGTTATAGGTCAAGATGACGCTAAGAAAAGTTTATCCGTAGCAGTTTACAATCACTACAAACGCTTAAGAGGAACCAAGAAAGATACTAGTGAAGATGTTGAACTCACTAAAAGTAATATATTACTTTTAGGGCCAACTGGTAGTGGTAAAACGTTGCTAGCCCAAACACTTGCAAGGTTACTTGATGTTCCTTTTACAATAGCTGACGCTACGACTCTTACCGAAGCAGGTTACGTGGGTGAAGATGTAGAGAACATTATTCAAAAACTACTTCAAAAGTGCGATTACGACATAGAAAAAGCGGAACTGGGTATTGTTTACATTGATGAAATAGACAAAATAGCTAGAAAATCTGATAACCCTTCAATTACGAGAGATGTTTCAGGAGAGGGCGTGCAACAAGCTTTACTGAAATTAATAGAAGGAACAGTAGCCTCGGTTCCTCCACAAGGCGGAAGAAAACACCCGCAACAAGAATTCTTACAAGTTGATACTTCTAATATTCTATTTATCTGTGGTGGTGCCTTTTCAGGACTAGAAAGTATTATTCGTCATAGATGCGAGGAAACAGGCATAGGTTTTGGGGCAAAGGTTGCCTCCATTAAACCCACAGAAGAATCAGATAAATTAATAGAACAAGTAAAACCTGAAGATTTAATTCAATACGGATTAATTCCTGAATTTGTGGGAAGACTTCCTGTAACCACAACTTTAAAACAGTTAGATGAAGAGGCGCTTATCAGGATTCTCACAGAACCCAAAAATGCCCTAACTAAACAATTCACAAGATTGTTTGATATGGAAGAGGTAGAGCTGGATATAAGAGAAGATGCTCTTAGCGAGATTGCCAAAAAAGCGATTGAAATGAAGACGGGAGCTAGAGGCCTTAGATCAATTCTTGAAGATTTGTTACTGGATACTATGTACAAGGCTCCTTCAGAAGAATCTTTACAAAAGGTTGTTTTGGATGCCGCTGTGGTTAAAGGTGATTCTGAGCCATTGATGGTTTATGAAAAGGCAAAACAGAGAAAAAGCGGCTAAAAGGTTGTAATTTATAAAAAAATCCCAAGATAAGTATATAAGCTAAACTTATAAATTATGTCAGGAAAAAATACAAAAAATATACCACTCTTACCTCTTAGAGATGTGGTTATATTCCCTTCTGTTGTGACACCTCTTTTCGTAGGTAGAGAAAAATCCATAGTGGCTTTGCAGGCAGCAATGGCAGGTGATAAACAAATCATGCTGGTAGCACAAAAGAACGCCCAGGAAGATGATCCAAAGGTTAAAGATCTATATACTGTCGGCACTTTATCAACGATCTTGCAGTTAATAAAATTACCGGATGGAACATTAAAAGTACTTGTTGAAGGAAATCAAAGAGCAAGAATAACTAAAGTGGAATCCTCAACTGATTATTTGTCTGTTGATGTTGATCTAATTCAAGAAGAGGAAGAGTCAGAGAGTTCCTCTAAATACCTATCAACCCTCAAAAAACACTTCCAAGAATACGTAAAATTTACCAAGAAGGCTACGCCTGAAGTATTAAATACATTGAATGCAATTGATTCCATTTCGAGGTTAACAGACACCTTGGTAGGTCATTTAGCCATTGATTTAAAAGAGAAGCAGAAGATTCTAGAAACAGTATCACTTGCGAAGAGAGCCACTGCTATTCTTAGTCATTTAGAATCTCAACTTGACTTAACTAAAGTTGAGAAAAAGATCCGAGGAAGGGTTAAGAATCAGATGGAAAAGAGCCAAAAGGAATATTACTTGAATGAGCAAATGAAGGCTCTTAAAAAAGAACTTGGTGAGTTAGATGAATCTGAAGAAGCCGAAGTATTAGAGTCACAAATAAAAGAATCAGGAATGTCCAAAGAAGCTGAAGAGAAGACGCTTAGTGAATTACAAAAATACAAGATGATGTCTCCCATGTCTGCTGAAGCATCTGTGGTCAGAGGGTACATTGATTGGATGCTTAATATTCCATGGAAAAAGAAAAGTAAAATTAGATCGGATCTTTCTAAAGCTAGCGAGGTACTTAACGAAGACCATTTTGGACTAGAAGAAGTCAAAGAAAGAATCCTAGAATACTTGGCCGTTCAAAAAAGAGTTAAGAAGCTTAAAGGCCCAGTACTTTGCTTGGTTGGACCTCCTGGAGTTGGAAAGACCTCTTTGGGCGAGTCTATAGCAAGAGCAACCAATAGAAAATTCGTTCGAATGTCGCTGGGTGGTGTTAGAGATGAAGCAGAAATTCGTGGTCATAGAAGAACCTACATAGGCTCAATGCCAGGAAGAATCCTTCAAAAGTTATCCAAGTCAGCCGTTAAAAACCCCTTATTCTTGCTTGATGAGATAGATAAAATGGGAATGGATTTTAGAGGCGACCCTGCCTCTGCATTATTGGAAGTCTTGGACCCTGAACAAAATCACACATTCAATGATCATTATCTTGAAGTGGATTTTGATTTATCAGACATTATGTTTGTTTGTACAGCTAATAGTATGAACATTCCTTCGGCACTTCTCGATAGGATGGAAATTATTCGCCTCCCAGGTTACACGGAAGATGAAAAAGTAAATATTGCGGATAAGTACCTTGTTTCAAAACAAATGAAAAATAATGGTTTAAAAGAGGGTGAGATATCAATTCCTAAAAGTTCTATTAAGGAAATTATTAGATATTTCACTAGAGAAGCAGGGGTTAGATCACTCGAGAGAGAAATAGCTAAAATATGCAGAAAGGTAGTTAAAAAGAACGCGGACACGAAAAACATTAAGAAATTGTCTGTTAAGCCTAGTTTACTTGAAGACTATTGTGGGGTTAGAAAATTTGACTTTGGCGAAGCTGTTGAAAAAGACAGGATTGGGCAAGTAACAGGCTTAGCCTGGACTCAGGTAGGAGGAGAGCTTTTGACCATAGAGGCAGCAAGTTTTGAAGGAAAAGGTAAGACAATCAAGACAGGCTCTTTAGGAGATGTCATGCAAGAATCTATTCAAGCTGCACTCTCTGTAGTTAGATCAAGGGCGGAAATTTTAGGTATTGATCCTAAGTTTTATGAGAATCAAGACATTCATATTCACGTCCCTGAAGGAGCAACTCCTAAAGATGGACCAAGTGCAGGGGCTGCTATGTGCACTGCTGTTACTTCCGTACTATCAAAAATTCCAGTTAGGTCGGATGTGGCCATGACGGGTGAGATAACTCTTCGAGGAGAAGTGTTAAGAATAGGTGGACTAAAAGAAAAACT
>Ga0206683_10001817_pt1 | contig 14608 bp, 10 predicted proteins | sample M280m12015metaG_FD_155483 | JGI IMG/M metagenome (GOLD analysis project Ga0206683, IMG submission 155483) | Ammonia-oxidizing marine archaeal communities from Monterey Bay, California, United States - M2 80m 12015 | ecosystem: Environmental > Aquatic > Marine > Intertidal zone | place: USA...
GCTAATTTAGAAATAATCTCTTCAGAAATAGCTTTTGGAACCTCTTGATAATGATCAAATTGCATAGTAAAAACAGCCCTTCCTTGAGACATGGATCTTAAATTATTTACATAACCAAACATATTAGCTAAAGGAACCATACTGTTAATTACGCTAGCAGTTCCTCTACTTTCTGTACCAGAAACCTGACCCCTTCTACTATTTAGATCACCAATAATATCACCAAGATATTCTTCAGGTGTTACAACTTCTACACTCATCATTGGTTCTAATAATTTAATTCCAGCATCTTTACAAACTTCTCTAAATGCTGCACGTGCAGCAATTTCAAAAGCCATCACACTGGAATCAACATCATGATAAGCACCATCAACTAGTCTAACTTTAAAATCAATAATAGGAAATCCTGCTAGAGCTCCAGTCTCTTTAATGCTTGCAATTCCTTTGGAAACCCCTGGGATATATTCTTTTGGTATATTTCCACCAACTATTTCACTTATAAATTCATAACCTTCACCCGGCTCAACTGGACTAACAACTATTTTTAATCTAGCAAATTGACCTGCTCCACCTGATTGTTTCTTATGCGTATAATCAATTTCAGCTTCTTTAGATAATGTTTCTCTGTAAGCTACCTGCGGAGCTCCTACATTTGCTTCAACCTTAAATTCTCTTTTCATTCTGTCCACTAAAATATCTAGATGAAGCTCTCCCATACCACTTATAACCGTTTGTCCAGATTCTTCATCTGAAGCGACTCTAAAAGAAGGATCTTCTTTGGCTAATCTTTGTAAGGCTATACCCATTTTTTCTTGGTCTGCTTTTGTTTTTGGTTCCACTGCGACTTCAATAACTGGCTCAGGAAACTCCATACGTTCTAAAATTACCTGATCTTCGTTGTGACATAGCGTGTCTCCTGTTGTAGTATCCTTAAGACCAACTAAAGCAACTATATCACCTGCGTAAGCTTCTTTTATTTCTTCTCTAGAATTTGCGTGCATTAAAAGCATACGCCCAATTCTTTCTTTTTTTCCTTTAACAGTATTAATTAAGGTATCACCAGAATTAATGACCCCTGAGTATATTCTGGCAAAAGTTAAGTTACCCACAAAAGAGTCATTCATAACTTTAAAAGCTAAAAGAGATAAAGGCTCTTCATCCGATGATTCTCTAACAATCTCTTCTTCGGAATCTGGATTAACGCCTTTAATTGCCTCAACATCAATGGGTGAAGGCATAAAATCTACCACAGCATCTAATAATGGTTGAACGCCTTTATTTTTAAAGGCAGTTCCATTTAAAACGGGAACAAATGACTGATTTAAAACTCCAGCCCTAATACATTTCTTTAAATCATCTTCTGTTGGTTCGTTTCCATCAAGATATTTTTCCATAATATTGTCATCTTGTTCAACAGCCATTTCTACTAAAGAGATTCTGTATTTCTCAGCTTCATCCTTTAGGTCATCCCTTATATCTTTATATTCAAACTCCGCCCCTAAACTTTCCTCTTTCCAGATAATTTCTTTCATTGCAATAAGATCAATAAGGCCTTCATAATTACTCTCAGCACCTATAGGTAATTGCATAACAAGAGGATTTGAGCCTAATCTATCCTCTATCATATCAACACATCTGTAAAAATCTGCGCCTATTCTATCCATCTTATTAACAAAACACATTCTTGGAACATTATATTTATTTGCCTGCCTCCAAACAGTTTCTGATTGAGGTTCAACTCCTGCAACTGAATCAAACACTGCAACAGCGCCATCCAAAACCCTCAAAGATCTTTCTACTTCAATAGTAAAATCAACATGTCCAGGAGTATCAATAATGTTTATTCGTTTATCTTGCCAATAGCATGTCGTTGCTGCAGAGGTGATAGTTATCCCTCTTTCTTGCTCTTGCTCCATCCAGTCCATAGTTGCCGCACCATCATGAACCTCGCCAATTTTATAACTTTTACCTGTATAATATAAGATACGCTCAGTCGTTGTTGTTTTGCCCGCGTCAATATGAGCCATAATTCCTATGTTTCTATAATCATTTAATGGTGTTGAACGGCTCATAATATCCTCTACTACCAACGATAATGTGCGAAAGCTCTATTAGCTTCTGCCATCTTATGGGTGTCTTCTCTTTTTTTAACTGAATTCCCTTTATTATTAGCTGCATCTATTAGTTCTGAAGATAAACGATCTCCCATCGTATCTTCTCCTCTAGTTCTTGCTGCAGAAATAATCCATCTAATAGCTAAAGCTTTTCTTCTATCAGGTCTAACTTCTACTGGAACTTGGTAAGTGGCTCCACCAACTCTTCTAGATCTGACTTCTATTGCCGGCATAACATTATCTATTGCATCATGAAAAATTTTTACTGGATCAGTCTTTAATTTATTTTCTATAATATCTAAAGCGCCATAAACTATTCTTTCGGCAACAGATTTCTTACCATCAATCATTAGATTATTCATAAATTTGGAAATAACTAGGTCTCCAAATTTTGGGTCAGGATAAATTTCTCTTTTTTCTGCTCTTCTTCTTCTAGACATATTTTTTCATCTCTAAATTATTAATTACTTAGGTCTCTTTGTGCCATATTTTGATCTTCTTTGTTTCCTATCAGATACACCCTGTGTATCAAGAACTCCCCTTAAAATATGATATCTAACACCTGGAAGATCTTTTACCCTTCCACCCCTAATAAGAACCACTGAATGTTCTTGAAGATTATGACCTTCACCTGGAATATAACTAGTGACCTCAAAACCATTAGAAAGCCTAACTCTTGCAACTTTTCTTAAAGCAGAATTCGGTTTTTTTGGTGTGGTAGTATAAACTCTTGTACATACACCTCTTTTCTGCGGACATGCCTCCATAGCTGGTACTTTATTTCTTTTCTCTACTTTAGCTCTTCTTTTACGAACTAATTGATTAATCGTTGGCATAACAAACCTTTATTTATCCTTTAAAGAAGGATATTTTAACAAAAAACAAACTGGCGAATGGCGACAGTGTTTAGGAATTTCCTACGACCTGCCATAAGCACTGTTTAAGTAGCTCTACAAACCTTTACAGTCAACAAAAAAGATAATTTTTTAAGATTCTTCAGCTTCAATTAATTCTTGAGATTCTTCAATTGGGGGAGCTAATTTTAAATCTCTTTCGGCTGCCTCTGCCTCAAGCCTTCTTATTGAGCTTCCGGTTCCAGCAGGTATTAACCTTCCTACAATAACATTTTCTTTTAAACCAATTAAATGATCAGATTTTCTAGCGACAGCTGCCTCAGTGAGAACTCTAGTTGTTTCTTGAAAAGATGCGGCAGAAATAAAGGAACGTGTATGCAAAGAAGCTTTTGTTATCCCAAGAAGAAGCGGCTTAAATTTAACTAATTCCTTCTTTTCTTTGCTTAATTTATCATTAATTTCTTCAATTTCACCTTTATCTAATGATTCACCTTCCAGATAAGAACTATCGCCTGATTCTAAAACTTCCACCTTTTGAAGCATTTGCCTTGTAATAACTTCAATATGTTTATCATTTATTGTCACACCTTGAAGTCTGTAAACATTTTGAACCTCATCAACGAGATAATTTGCTAAAGCTTCAAGCCCTAAAATAGAAAGAATATCATGTGGAGCTGGATTTCCATCAATTAAGTATTCTCCTTTCTCTATTATATCTCCATCTTGAACTGAAATATGTTTCCCCTTTGGAATTAAATAACTTGCTTCTTCTTCGCTTTCATCAGAAGGATGAATTACTATACGCCTTTTATTTTTATAATCTCTAGCAAATTCAACCTTTCCAGTGCATTCAGCTATTACAGCATGATCTTTTGGTTTCCTTGCCTCAAAAAGTTCTGCTACTCTTGGTAAACCACCTGTAATATCTCTTGTTTTTGCTCCTTCTGTTGGAATTCTAGCAATGACATCTCCGGCATTTACATTTGAACCATCATTAGCAGAAATAATAGCATCTACCGACATAAGATATCTTGATTCTCGACCAGAATTATTTACTACAGGATTATTGTTCTCATCTTTTATAACAATAGCAGGTTTTAGTGATGCTGATTTTGAGGAGTTTTTCCAGTCAACAACAATTTTTTGTTTAATTCCTGTAGATTCATCTGAAATCTCACTTAAACTTATTCCTTCCTGTAAGTCCTCAAAATCAATAGTGCCTGAAGATTCAGTTATAATAGGTATAGTATATGGATCCCATTGCGCTAATCTGTCGTTCTTTTTAACCTCTTGACCATCTTCAACTAATAATTGAGACCCATAAGTTAATTTATGTTTTGATCTCTCATTTCCAAATTCATCTTCAACACAAATCACAGTTGTTCGTCCAATTACAATCTTACGTTTTTCAGAATCTTCTAAAACATTTAATTTCTCAATTTTAACCTTACCATCAATATTAGATTCAACATAAGAATCATCCATAACTTGAGCAGTACCTCCAATATGGAAAGTTCTCATTGTTAATTGTGTGCCTGGTTCACCAATTGATTGAGCGGCTATAACACCAACAGCTTCACCAATATTTACTGGAGTACCTCGTGCTAAATCACGACCATAACACTTTGCACAAACACCATTTTTTGTCTCGCAAGTAAGAACTGATCTTATTTTCATATCAATTAAATTAGAATTATCTATGTTTATAAGGTCTTTTTCTACAATAATCATACTAGCTTTGACGACAGTTTCATTGCTAACAGGGTCAATTATATCATTACAAGGAACTCTTCCAAGAACCCTATCTGATAAAGAAACCATTTCTTCACCGGATTCAATAACGGGTTTTATAATTAAACCATTTTTTGTCTTACAATCCTCTTCTACAACGATACAATCCTGAGCAACATCCACAAGTCTTCTTGTTAAATAACCTGAGTTAGCTGTTTTAAGAGCGGTATCCGCTAAACCTTTTCTTGCTCCGTGAGTAGAATTAAAATATTCTAAAACATTAAGACCTTCTTTAAAGTTAGAAATAATTGGCGTCTCTATAATTTCCCCGGAAGGTTTAGCCATAAGACCGCGCATACCAGAAAGTTGTTTCATTTGAGCAGCTGAACCTCTTGCCCCTGAATGTGCCATCATATAAATTGAATTAATTGGCTTTTCTCTATTAGATTCATTATCTATTTCTGATGAAGAAATCTTATTCATCATTTTTTCTTCAACTTTATCTGTACATTTAGCCCAAGCATCAACAACTTTATTATATTTTTCGCCTCTAGTGATAAAGCCATCAATATACTGTTGTTCAAATTCCTTTGCCAAAATATTAGTTTCTTCGATTAGATTAACTTTTTCTTCAGGAATAATCATATCATCTTTACCAAAAGATATACCGGCTTTGCAAGCATGTTCAAAACCAAGCTTCATTATGTGATCACAAAAAATTACAGTTTCTTTTTGTCCGCAATGACGGTAAACATCATCAATCATTCTTGATATTTCTTTTTTTGTTAATAATTTATTAACAACATCAAAATTTATATTATCATTTTCGGGTAATTCTTTTGATATCAAAACTCTACCAGGAGTTGTTTCAATTTTTTTTGATTCCTCGTGTTTAGCTGAATTTAATTTAAAAATAATCTTAGTATGAAGTGTTATATCGTTATTTTCTAAAGCAAAATTAATCTCATTTACGTTATCAAAATATCTACCTTCACCAGGTTCGTTTGGCTTAAGTTGAGATAAATAATATAAACCTAAAACAATATCTTGACTTGGAACTATGATTGGATCTCCATTTGCTGGATGAAGAATATTATTTGTAGACATCATCAAAACTCTTGCTTCAAGCTGCGCCTCAAGTGATAAAGGAACATGAACAGCCATCTGATCGCCATCAAAGTCAGCATTAAATGCTGCACATACTAATGGATGCAATTGGATGGCTTTACCCTCTATTAAAATTGGTTCAAACGCTTGAATACCTAATCTATGAAGAGTTGGCGCTCTATTTAGAAGGACAGGATGCTCTCTTATTACTTCTTCTAAAATATCCCAAACTTCTGTAGTCTGCTTTTCAACCATTCTCTTAGCCTGCTTTACAGTTGAAGATAGGCCAAGAGATTCTAATCTTGAGTATATGAAAGGTTTAAAAAGTTCTAATGCAAGCTTCTTAGGCAGACCGCATTGATGTAGTTTTAATTCAGGGCCAACTACAATGACTGACCTCCCTGAATAATCAACCCTTTTCCCTAAAAGATTCTGTCTAAATCTTCCTTGCTTGCCTTTTAACATATCAGACAAAGATTTAAGAGGTCTCTTATTAGATCCAGTTATCACCCTGCCTCTTCTACCATTATCAAAAAGAGCATCTACAGATTCTTGAAGCATTCTTTTCTCATTTCTAATAATTATATCAGGAGCCCTTAAATCCATAAGCCTTCTTAATCTATTGTTTCTATTAATAACTCTTCTATAAAGATCATTAAGATCTGATGTTGCAAATCTTCCTCCGTCCAAAGGAACTAATGGTCTAAGTTCAGGCGGAATTACAGGAATAGTTTTTAAAATCATCCATTCAGGTTTATTGCCTGACTCCCTAAAAGCTTCAATCACCTTAAGTCTTTTTGCTAATTTTTTAGGCTTTAATTCACTAGTAGTTTCTTTTATTTCTTTTCTAATAGTTTCACTTAACTCATCAAGATCTAATTCTTCTAAAAGTAATCTTATTGATTCTGCCCCTATTCCTACTTTAAAATTGTCTACACCATATTCGTTTTGAGCATCAATATATTCATCTTCAGATAGTAATTGTAATTTCTCAAGAGGTGTTAATCCTGGATCCATTACTATAAAGCTTTCAAAATATAAGACCTTTTCAAGATTCTTTAACATCATATCGAGCATTAAACCTATACGACTAGGTAAAGACTTTAAAAACCAAATGTGAGCAACGGGTGATGCAAGTTCTATATGGCCCATTCTCTCTCTTCTAACCTTAGATAATGTAACCTCAACTCCACACTTCTCACATACTATCCCTTTAAATTTCATCCTTTTATATTTACCGCAAAGACATTCATAATCTTTAACAGGACCAAATATTCTTGCACAAAAAAGACCATCTCTTTCAGGCTTAAAAGTTCTATAATTTATAGTTTCTGGCTTTTTAATTTCACCATATGACCAGGAAAGTATTTTTTCAGGGCTAGCAATGCCTATTCTTATATGATCAAAATGTTGCGCAGCTTTATTTTGATTAAAAATATCTAAAACTTCTTTATTCATAACTTCCTACCTAACTTAACTTTTAAATTAATTTACTTCATCTTCTTGTAGTTCAACATTCAATCCTAAAGATCTCATTTCTTTAACTAAAACATTAAAACTTTCTGGAACACCGGCTTCAAAATTTTCTTCGCCTCTTATTATAGATTCATAAACCTTAGTTCTTCCTGCCACATCATCAGATTTTACGGTCAACATCTCTTGTAATGTATAAGCTGCTCCATATGCTTCAAGAGCCCATACTTCCATTTCTCCAAAACGTTGACCACCGAATTGAGCCTTGCCTCCTAAAGGTTGTTGAGTAACCAAACTATATGGACCAACAGATCTTCCGTGAATCTTATCATCAACAAGATGGTGAAGTTTAAGCATATAAATATATCCAACAGTAACAGGTCTATCAAATTTTAATCCAGACCTTCCATCATAAAGTTCAACTTGACCAGTATTATCTAAACCTGCTTTTTCAAGTAAATTAACAATGTCTGACTCCCTCGCTCCGTCAAAGACCGGCGTTGCAACTGGCACACCTTTTGTTAAGGTTTGAGCTAGTTCAATATATTCACCATCCTTATAATTTTTTAAAGATTCATCTTCATATATTTCTTCAATGAGATCTTTAACTGCAGAAACATCCATACTCTTTTCATAGCTGTCTAAAGAATCTTGGATTTTCTTTCCTAACCCTGCACAAGTCCAACCAAGATGTGTTTCAAGAATCTGACCAACATTCATTCGGCTAGGTACGCCAAGAGGATTCAAAACAACATCAACAGGAGTGCCATCTTCTAAATGAGGCATATCCTCTACCGGAAGTATTCTAGATATAACTCCTTTATTACCGTGTCGACCAGCCATTTTATCTCCAGGCTGTAACTTTCTTTTAACCGCAACAAATACTTTAATACATTTCATAACGCCAGGAAGTAAATCGTCACCTCTACTTACTTTGTCAACTTTATCTTGAAAGTTACCTTCTATTAAATTTTTTGCGCTCTCGTACTGCAATCTAATAGCTTCGAGTTCTTTTTGATTATTATTATTTTGTAAGACAAAATCCCATAATGATATATTTGATATGTCATCAAGAATATCTGTGGTTATCTTATCTCCTTTGGTTGTATTCGGTCCAGATACAGCTACTTTATTAACTAGCATCTCTTTTAATCTAGAATAAATGTTTCTCTCGAGAATTTTAATTTCATCATCTCTATCAATTGAGAGTCTTTCAATCTCTTCTTGCTCTACTGCAAGAGCCCTTTCATCTTTCTCAATGCCATGACGGTTAAAAACCTTAACATCTACTACTGTTCCGTTGGTCCCAGGAGAAAGCCTTAAAGAGCTATCTCTAACATCAGAGGCCTTTTCTCCAAATATCGCTCTAAGTAATTTCTCTTCAGGTGTAATTGGGCTTTCACCTTTAGGAGTAACCTTCCCAACAAGAATATCTCCCGGTTTAACTTCTGCTCCAATATATACAATGCCTGACTCGTCAAGATTTCTTAGAGCATCTTCCCCAACATTAGGTATATCTCTTGTAATGTCCTCCGATCCAAGTTTTGTATCCCTTGCCATTATGTCAAATTCTTCAATATGAATTGAAGTAAATACATCATCTTTAACAAGTTTCTCAGACAATAAAATGGAGTCTTCAAAATTGTATCCATTCCAAGGCATAAAAGCTACAAGAACATTCTTGCCAAGAGCAAGTTCACCTCTATCAGTTGAAGGTCCGTCTGCTAATACATCGCCTTTTTTTATTACATCACCAACCCTTACTAACGGTTTTTGATTTACACAAGTCGATTGATTTGATCTTTGAAATTTTTTAAGATTAAATATTTCAACACCTAAATCACCTTCGTCAAGATTTCCATCTGAACGTATTACTATCCTTTGAGAATCTACTTGATCTACAACACCATCTTTGCCCGCAATAAGAGCTGACCCTGAGTCACCAGCAACTAAACCTTCCATACCTGTTCCCACTAAAGGAGCTTCATTAGTTAGAAGTGGAACAGCTTGCCTCATCATATTCGAACCCATTAAGGCTCTATTAGCGTCATCATTCTCTAAAAATGGAATCAAAGAAGCGGCAACAGAAACTGTTTGCTTTGGACTGACATCCATGAAATCGACACCACTTGGTGGCACCAAATCAAAGTCTCCATCATGCCTACAATTAATTAGTTCATCTATAAGATTTCCTTTTTCATCTAATGATTCATCAGCCTGAGCAATTCTATATCTACCTTCCTCAACAGCTGACAAATAAACAATCTCATCAGTTTTCTTTCCTTCATTAATCCTTAAATATGGAGTCTCAATAAAACCATACTTGTTTACCCTTGCGTAGGTTGCTAAAGAATTAATTAACCCAATATTAGGCCCTTCTGGGGTTTCAATAGGGCATATTCTTCCGTAATGCGTGGGATGAACATCTCTAACTTCAAACCCAGCCCTTTCTCTCGTGAGTCCTCCAGGACCTAATGCAGAAACTCTTCTTTTATGAGTAATCTCAGAAAGCGGATTAGTTTGATCCATAAATTGTGACAATTGAGAAGAACCGAAAAACTCTCTTATTGAGGCAGCTATTGGTTTAGCATTAATTATATCCTGCGGCATAACTGTATCAACATCTATAGAACTCATTCTTTCTTTTATTGCCCTTTCCATCCTTAATAGGCCAATTCTAAATTGGTTCTCCATAAGCTCACCAACAGATCTAACTCTTCTATTTCCAAGATTATCTATGTCATCAATTTCTCCCTTGCCATCTCTTAGATTAACAAGAGTTTTTAATACTGAAGAAATATCATCTTTGGTTAATACGCCATGATCGTCAGAAATATCAAGATTTAACCTCATATTAATTTTAACTCTCCCAACATCAGATAAATCATACCTGTCCCCATCAAAGAAAAGACTATTAAACAAAGAAGTTGCGCTTTCTACTGTTGGCGGCTCTCCTGGCCTTAAAATCTTATAAATCTCAAATAAAGCTGAATTTTTATCAAATGATTTGTCTGCAGCTAAAGTGTTTCTAACAAAAGGACTAAAGTTTATATTATCAATTAATAAAACTGGTAAATTATTAATTTTTTCAATATCAAGTAAAGATATCAACTCTTCAGTAATTTCATCTCCAGCCTCTGCAAAGATCTCCCCTGTTTTGTAATTAACAATATCTTCAGCAATAAATTTACCTAGAATCTCATCATTACTTATAATAATTTCTTTAACATCTTCGTTTTGGTTAAGAATTCTTTGAGTAATTTTCTTACCAGATTCAATTATCACTTTATTGTTTTTAAAATTTCTAATATCAAAAATAGCTTTTGAACCTTTCAAATTTTCAGCAATAAATGGTTTTTTCCAACAATCCTTATTCCTTTTATAAATTTCAACTTTATAAAAAAGGGATAAAATTTCTTGAGAGTTATAACCAAGGCTGTACAGTACAGTAGTAGCATGAAATTTCTTTTTTCTATCTATTCTTGCATTAACTATGTCTTTTGCATCAAATTCAAAATCCAGCCAAGATCCTCTATAAGGAATTATCCTTGCCGCATATAAAATTTTACCTGAGGAATGTGTTTTACCTTTATCGTGATCAAAAAATACTCCTGGGCTTCTATGCATTTGCGAAACAACAACTCTTTCAGTTCCATTAATAATAAAAGTCCCGTTATCAGTCATTAAAGGTAAATCACCCATATATACATCTTGTTCCTTTACATCTTTTATTGATCTTGTTTCATTTTCGTCATCAATATCATAAACAATAAGTCTTAAAGTAACTTTTAGAGGGGCGGCATATGTAAGGCTTCTTTGAATGCATTCATTAGTATCAAATTTAGGTTCATCAAAAGAATAGGAAATATATTCAATAGTCGAAGATTCGGAATAATCATTAATTGGAAAAACGCCTTTAAAAACATTCTCCAATCCCTTATTTAATCTTTTTTCAGGTAAATCATTTTTTTGTAAAAATAATTCGTATGATAATCTTTGAATATCAATAAGATTAGGCATTTCTGCAATACTATCAATTTTTTGAAAGGATTTTCTTAATCTTTTTCTAGTACTAAATTTTTCAGCCATACCAATATGCCCCTTATTAAATAAATAAACTATTAAACAAAAACTTTTTCGATATAATAATGTTACTTAAGCTCTACTTTAGCTCCAGCAGCTTCAAGTTTTTCCTTTATTTCGTTAGCTTCACCCTTTGGAACATCTTCCTTTATATCCTTTGGTGCAGATTCAACTAACTCTTTAGCTTCTTTAAGACCTAAGCCTGTAGCGGTACGGACTTCTTTAATAACATTGATTTTTTTATCCCCAACTTCAGATAACACAATGGTAAAGGAATCTTTTTCCTCAGCAGCATCTCCAGCATCTCCAGCTGGAACAGCAGCAGCAACAGCAACTGGGGCTGCGGCAGAAACACCCCATTTTTCTTCAAGAATTTTTGATAATTCTGATGCCTCTATAACGGTTAAACATGATAATTCTTCAGCAATTTTTTCTAAATCAGCCATTTTTTTCTCCTAATAAATTTAATTAAACACTTTCCTCACTTTGACCTTTAACGCTTAAAATTTGAGTAATTTGTCCTCCAGGTTTATTAATAATTCCAGCAATTTTTCTAGCTGAAGATGTTAAAGAGCCTATAATTTTTGAACGTAAAGCATCTAGTGACGGTAGTGAAGCGAGTTTATTGACAGTTTCCTTATCTATAATCTCTCCATCCATAAAACCTCCAACTACAGATAGACGTTCATGTTCTTTAGAGAAATCAGATAAAATCTTAGGTTGAGAGGTGAGTTCATTTGAAAAGACTATTCCTAATGGTCCATTAAATTGTTCGGATAGCTCTTTAACTTTGGTGTTATTGACAGCAATTTTTGCTAAGCTATTTTTAACTACTTTATAAGTGCTATCTGCTTCCCTTAATTGACCTCTTAGATTAGTCATTTCATCAACGGTAAGGCCATTATTGTGGGTTAAGATAAAAAAATTAGACTCATCAAATTTTTTATTCAAATTTGAAACAATCTTTTCTTTTGCAGACCTATCCATTTTTTCCTCCATAAATTCCTAAAAAGGAAATTATCAACATTTAAGCTTACAAAGTAAGCCTAGGCTGTCCTTATTGTCTCTTACGGGCAAAATTAAGTTATAACACCCATAGTCTAGGACAGTGCGCATCAAAAAAGATGCACTGAAACAAGATCTAATTAAAGATACCTGTATCAACATTTACTCCAAACCCCATTGTAGAGCTTAGAGAAACTTTCTTTAAAAATACTCCTTTTGCAGCGCTAGGTTTCTCTTTCTTAACAGCGCCGACAAATTCAATTATATTTTCTTGAAGAGCATCTTTTGAAAAACTAGCTTTACCTATACCAGCCTGAACAATTCCAGATTTTTCAGTACGAAATTCAATCGAACCAGCTTTAGCAGATTTTACTGCGCTCTCAATTTCATTAGTAACAGTTCCGATTCTAGGGTTAGGCATAAGACCTCTTGGTCCTAGAACTTTACCCAATTTACCTACAAGAGGCATCATATCAGGAGTTGCAATACATCTTTCAAAATCTATAACTCCAGAAGAAACTTTTTCAACCAAATCATCTGAGCCAACTATATCTGCACCAGCTTCTTTGGCTTCTTTGGCTTTTTCTTCTTTAGCAAATACAGCAACTCTAATATCTTTTCCAATTCCATTTGGAAGATTAATAACACCTCTAACATTTTGATCAGAAAATGTAGGATCAATATTTAAATTTATTGAGATATCTATAGTTTCATCAAACTTTATATTTGAAGTTTCTTTAATAAGGTCAATACCTTCTTCTAACGAATAAATCTTAGTTTCATCGTATTTTTCTAGATTGCTTTTATATCTTTTACTTCTAAGAGTCATAAATTTATTTTACCTCTAAACCCATAGATCTTGCGGACCCTTTAACAATATTTACTGCGGCATCAATATCATTAGCATTAAGATCTTTCATTTTTAATTCAGCAATTTCTTTACACTGAGCTAATGTAACAGAACCACAGATCTCGGTACCTACTGTTCCAGAACCTTTATCAATATTTGCTGCCTTTTTTAATAAATAACTTGTTGGAGCAGTCTTTATAACGAAATCAAAAGATTTATCAACATAAATAGTTATAGTTGTTGGTAAAGGAGCGCCCTGCTCATCATTCTGAGTCTTTGCATTAAAAGCTTTACAAAAATCCATAATATTTAGACCTCTTTGACCTAACGCAGGACCTATAGGAGGTGAAGGGCTTGCCTGACCTGCCGGAACTTGTAATTTTAAATATCCTTGAATTTGTTTTGCCATAAAATATCCTATTATAATTTTTCAACCTGAGTATATTGAAGCTCTACTGGAGTAGGTCTACCGAAAATAGAAACTGCTACTTTAATTTTCGCTTTTTCCTCATCAATCTCCTCAACTAAACCATTAAAAGAAGCAAAGGGGCCTTCGGAAACCCTAACTTGCTCGCCTATTTCGAAAATAACTGAAGGTCTAAACCCTTCCGAACCTTCTTCAGCTCGATTAATTATTCTATCAATTTCTTCTTTCGTTACAGGGTGTGGTTTAGTGCCGTGATCTGAACCTAAGAAACCTGTAACTTTTGGGGTACTTTTAACTAAATGAAAAGTTTCATCAGTTAAATCCATATTAACTAGAACATAACCAGGAAAGAATCTTCTCTCCCTATTAATTTTTCGACCCCTTCTTAACTCAACAACTTTTTCTGTTGGAACAATTATTTCATCAAAAGCATCTTGAAGATTTTCAATTTCGGCTCTTTCTTTTATAGATTCGGCAACCTTTTTCTCAAAATTAGAGTAAGCATGCACTATGTACCATTTTTTTGACATATTAACCGCCTAAACCTAGAACAAATTGAATACCTAGGCTCATTATTTGATCGCTAAAAAAGAAGAAAATAGAAGCAATTAAAGAAAATATAAAAACAATAATGGTAGTTATCATAGTTTCGTTCCTTGTTGGCCATGTTACCTTAGAGACTTCAGTTCTAACTTGTTGAAAGAATTGTATAGGACCTGTTCTTTTCATTTTAATATCTCTCAATCCAAAATATCTGGCAGGAGTGGAGGGAGTCGAACCCCCAACCCCTGGTTTTGGAGACCAGTGCTCTAGCCAATTGAGCTACACTCCTCCAAATATTATTCAACTATTTTAGAAACTACTCCAGCTCCAACAGTTCTTCCGCCCTCACGAATAGCAAATCTAAGATTGTCTTGCATAGCGATCGGAACTATTAATTCAACATCCATTTCAACATTATCAC
>Ga0206683_10001820_pt1 | contig 14588 bp, 12 predicted proteins | sample M280m12015metaG_FD_155483 | JGI IMG/M metagenome (GOLD analysis project Ga0206683, IMG submission 155483) | Ammonia-oxidizing marine archaeal communities from Monterey Bay, California, United States - M2 80m 12015 | ecosystem: Environmental > Aquatic > Marine > Intertidal zone | place: USA...
AAAACGTGACCAAAGATGAAGTCAAATCAATCATTAGCTACATAAGAGAGCTTCAAAGAGAAAATAATATTTTCTAAATTACAAGGAAACATCTGTGTCGCCAGATTTGATTTTATTGTTCATCCCCACCATTGCATCGGTCTCATTTACGCCTGGGCTATGCATGACATTGGCATTCACACTGGGTTTATCAATTGGCTATAAGCGAACACTCTGGATGATGCTGGGAGAATTGAGTGGCGTTGCAAGCGTATTCACTGCAACATTTTGGAGCCTGGGGTGGCTGTTGTCCCGTGATCCCATCTATTTCCAAATTGTCTCACTTTTAGGAGGCGTTTATCTTTTGTATCTCGCTTTTCATTTATTTCATGAAACGCCTGAAACTATAAAAAATAGAGACCTCAAAAATACACGCCCTGCGGCACTTGCAATCCTTGGCTATGTAACAGCGGTCAGTAATCCCAAAGGTTGGGCTTTTTTAATAGCCCTGCTTCCAGGTTTTGTTTCAATGGATACAACACTTGTCCCGCAATTCATGATCATGATGGGCATCATGCTCACGACTGAATTTATATCCATGACCGCATATGCAACGGGTGGACAGTGGCTTGCGAGCAGACTGAGCAGCAGTAAAGGCGTTCTGAACGCAAATCGAGTGGCGGCCAGCATGCTCACTCTCGCTGCTTTGTGGGTTCTGAGTGGCGCACTAGGTTGATTCAATATCCAGAAAGATAAATAAAGGAATATCTTAAAAAAAAATCTATACACTGTGAGCCACTTACAGGGGTATTCAATGTCTTTTAAAAATCTTGGTCTCTCAGATGAATTGCTGAATACAATTCAAAAAGAAGGCTATTCAGAAGCAACACCGGTGCAAGAAAGGGCAATACCCTTGATCATCAAAGGCATGGATATACTTGCAGGCGCACAAACAGGTACTGGGAAAACGGCAGCATTTGCTCTGCCTATCCTCAATCGTTTACAGCAATACAAATCAAAGAAAAGAAGAATACGTGCTTTAATTTTGACGCCAACCAGAGAACTGGCAGCACAAGTGAACAATAGTTTTCGTACCTATGGCATTGCATTGCCATTCAAAACCATAGAGATATTTGGAGGTGTCAGCATGAGGCCTCAAAAAAGTAAGCTAAAAAAAGGCGTTGATATTGTGGTTGCTACACCGGGAAGGCTACTCGATCATTTGAGTCAGAACACCATCGATCTATCTGGGGTTGAGGTTCTTGTTCTGGATGAAGCAGACAGAATGCTTGATATGGGCTTCAAGAAAGACATAGAGAAAGTGATCAAGCAATTGCCTGAGAAAAAGCAAAATCTATTGTTTTCAGCCACCTTTCCAAAGGAGATACAAAAACTGGCTTCGAGACTCCTGAACTCCCCTAAAAAAATACAAGTGGCCTCTGAGAATTCAACCGCCGAAAAAGTAAAGCAGACGGTCTACCCTGTTGATCAATCGAGAAAAAGAGAACTGCTGATACACAGCATTAAGGAAAATAACTGGTTTCAAGTTCTGGTTTTCATTAAAACAAAAAGGGCTGCAGATAAATTAACAAGACAGTTAAATAAACAAAGAATCCTATCCGATACAATACATGGAAATAAGACACAAGCAGCAAGAACAAAAGCACTAGAGAATTTCAAAAAAGGGAAAGTTCAAGTTCTTGTTGCAACGGATGTTGCTGCAAGAGGAATTGATATTGATTTGCTTCCGGTTGTGATTAATTTCAATCTTCCGATGGTCGCAGAAGATTATATTCATCGAATTGGAAGAACGGCAAGGGCTGGAAAAGAAGGCGAAGCCATTTCTTTGGTCTGTGCAGAGGAATTTAATCTTTTAAGTGATATCGAGCGTCTACTGAAGTTTAGAATTCCGAGAGAGGACATAGAGGGCTTTGAAACCACTCAGCATCTGAATACAACAAATTTAAAGCCAAAAAATAATCAGAATAAGAAATCAAACTATCAGGGGTCCAAAAGAAGAAAGCGACCAGACAATAAGAAACCTCATTGGCACAAGAAAAGAAAATCATTTAAGAAAAAAGAAGATGATAAAGATCATAAAAAAAGAAATGGTCCCACTAAAAGTAAGCGACCATTTAATAAAAATAAGTTCAAAAAGAAATAATCATTAAAGATCGAATATGAACTCATAGAGTACGCTTATTCATTCAATCATTTGATATCATCATATCTATGGCTTTAAAGGTAATAGGCGCAGGCTTTGGAAGAACGGGAACTCTCTCGCTTAAAGAAGCACTAGAAAAACTTGGTTATGGTCCTTGCCATCATATGAAAGAGGTCATGCAGAATTCCGAACAAGCTGAATATTTCTATCTTGCATCAATGGGTGAAAAGGTGGATTGGGATGAAGTTTTCAGAAATTACTCATCAGCTGTTGATTGGCCTGCTGCTGCATACTACAAAGAGCTTTCGGATAAATATCCAGATGCAAAGGTAATTCTCGGAATGAGAGATGCCGGATCTTGGTATGACAGTGCAAGTACAACAATTTATCAAATGTCTCAAAACTTTCCAAAGTGGATCAGGTTGATTCTTCCAAGGGCAGATAAGCTCTTCAAAATGATCGATAAAACAGTTTTTGGCGAACCATTTTCATATCGATTTGAGGACAGAGAATCTGCAATGCAAGTTTTCAATGACCATGTTGAACAAGTGAGGAAAAATATTCCTGAAGAAAGGCTTCTCATGCATTCTGCAAAAGATGGATGGGAGCCGCTTTGTGCATTCTTAGATGTGCCAATACCGGAAGAGCCTTATCCGTGGGTGAATGACTCAAAAGTATTTGCCAGAAGGCTCATGTTTATTAAGTTTCTTAACTGGCTTCCGCTGATTATTTTGCTTTCAGGGTTAGGCTTCCTTCTCTCGTCAAGATTCTAAAAACTCCTTAATACTGGACCCAAAATTATCATGATCAACCAAGAAGGAGTCATGGCCACTCAATGAGGGTAATTTCTTGATGGAAACATCTTTAGAAGCACCTGTGAATGCATCAAATAATTCTTCTAAGCAGTCAAAAGGGAAAATATAATCCTCATCCACGCCCATGATCAAAACACGATTCAGATTAAAACTCTGAAAAATCTCTCCAATGTTCTCATTCTCTTCAATCAAATCAAACGTATCGATGCACCTCGATAGATAGAGGTATGAGTTGGGATCAAAATCAGACACAAAATCATCCGACCGACTCTTCAAATAATCCTGTATTTGAAATCGATTGCTTGAGAAATCTTCTGGTCTGGGAGTTATTTTTGATTTCTTTCTGCCAAAACGATTGTTCCATTCTGTTGGCGATCGATAAGTCACCATCCCTAGATACCTGGCTTGTTTCATTCCATCAAGCGGAAGATCTTTATCTTGATACTTCCCCTCTTTCCAATTCTGATCCGATGTGATCAACTTACGCTGAAGTGACCTCACTGCAATGGAAAATGGTCTGCATACTGCAGCAGTCGAAATCAGAATGAGATTCTTTGTAATCGATGGAAATTTTTTTACTAGGCTCATTGCCGTCATTCCGCCCATTGATGGCCCGATGATTGAGTGTAGAGTTTTGATGCCCAACTCATCAATGACAGGCTTCATGGACAGAGCCATGTCTTCGATTGTCACCTCGGGAAAGGAAAGCCCATATTTTAGATTTGTATCAGGCTTAAAGCTTGCAGGACCGGAAGAACCATAGCAGCTGCCCAAAGAGTTAATGCAGATCACAAAATATTTTTGAGTATCAATGTATTTGCCCTCTCCAGCTATTTTTTCCCACCATCCAGGACTTTGATCCTCTGAAGTTGAGCATAGATGTGCCGAGGGAGATAAACCCGTTGTAACAAGAATGGCATTGTCCTTTTTATCATTCAGTACGCCATACGTCTCGTAAGCAATGGAAAGCGGATCATTAAATATTTCACCAGTTTTGAACTGAAATGGTGGATCAATGGTCAGAATATTTTTTGATGAAACGTGCATAACAATTATTATCCAATAAGGAAATCCATCCAAACCAAATAAATAATTATTTACATAGATCGAGATATTCTAAGCGAAGGGAATTAAAGATATTAAAATCAATGAAATAGAAACCAATAAGAGAAATTAGAAGGATGATATACGGCGATATAACAGAAACCATCGGCAATACTCCGATTGTTAGAGTCAATAACTTAGGACCAAAAGATCAAAATATTTTTGTTAAATGCGAGGCATTTAACCCTTTAGCCTCTGTAAAAGATCGTCTGGCATTGGCAATAATCAATGATGCTGAGAAGTCTGGAAAACTTAAGGCTGGGCAAACTGTCATTGAGGCAACCTCTGGTAATACTGGCATAGCCCTTGCAATGGTTTGTGCTTCAAGAGGGTATCCATTTGTAGCAGTCATGGTTGAAACATTTTCTATAGAGCGTAGAAAAATCATGAAAGCTCTCGGAGCGAAAGTCATTCTGACTCCTGCCAGCGAACGTGGAACAGGCATGGTTAAAAGAGCAAAAGATTTAGCGGCAGAACATGATTGGTTTTTAGCCGATCAATTTAGAAATCCTGCCAATCCTGAATATCATAAAAATACCACAGCAGTCGAGATACTGAGTGACTTTAGAAATCTTGAGTTGGATTACTTTGTCAGTGGATGGGGAACCGGTGGAACCATAACGGGTGTTGGCACGGTTCTAAAAAGCGCAAGACCAGAGATAAATATCATTGCTGTTGAGCCAGAACTGGCGCCATTGCTATCTAAGAATGAATGGCAGCCACACAAGATCCAAGGTTGGACGCCTGATTTTGTCCCAGAGGTATTGGAAAAAGATGTCATAGATCAATACATCAGTGTCAATGATGACGCATCAATAGAAACTTCTAAAAAATTGGCTAGACAAGAGGGAATTTTTACCGGCATATCGGGCGGTGCAACTATGCTTGCTGCGCTTCAAATATCTGAAACTGCACCAAAACATAGTACTTTCTGCGTAATGCTACCCGATACAGGAGAAAGGTATCTATCATCCCCGCTGTTTGCAGATATTACGGAAGATAGCGACGATGAATGGCTATCTAAGCTCTAAAGTTAGCAGGGGATTCTTTAAATCTCTTTTTTAAAAACTAAAATGAATCGACTTGTTTGGTCTCGAATATCCTTCTCAAAAACCATTTGATCCAAGGGATCATTAGCATTCTCCAGCAGATCTGAATCATCATCAAAGTAAAATCCTGCCCTTGAGACCTCCTCAATGACAAATGCTTTCTCAATTCGATGAATAGAATGACAGTCATCAATCCCATGTCCATCTTTTGCATGATGATCAATGATGCAATAAGAGCCGCCTGCCTTTAGAGACTTAAAAATACTCTCATTCATTTTCATTCGATCGGCTTTCGTCCAAACTGTGTCATGGTAAGTCATGCAATTGATGATCAAATCCAAGTCATCAGGAAAATTTGGATTCTCCATTTCTCCTACAATTGGAATCAGATTCTTTTGGGGGTAGGTCTCTAGGCGTTTTTCTATAGGATTGCCTTTCCATCTCTCTATACTCTGAGGAGCGGTATGAGAAAATACTTCTCCACTTTCTTCTAGGGCATATGCTGCAATCGCACTCAGATAACCTCTCCCAGAATTGATCTCGCCAATCTTATGGCCTTTTTTTATTCCAAGAAAATAAAGAACATCGGCAGGTTGTCTGTTTCTATCTCTTTCAATATCTGTTTCTGGACGATTCTGATTTAATGCTCGTTCAACTTGTGAAATTTCCATCAGTTTAGTCTCTTGTCTTCTTTTAATAAGATCTTCCCTGGTTTGGCATTTGTAAACTCTCCATTGTCCAAAACTCTAATTCCATTCACCCAAACTGAATGTATACCGTCTGATAGTTTTTTTGGCTCTAAGAAAGTGGAATTATCTTTGATCTGCTGGAGATCAATTAATACAAAATCAGCATAGCTTCCTGGTTCTATCATCCCTCGTTTCTCAATACCTACTGTTTTTGCTGACAAGCCAGTCATTTTATAAACAATTCTCTCAATACTGCCTATACCTTCACTGCCTTGGTACTCACTCAATACTTTGGGGAAAGTTCCACAACCTCTTGGATGTCCACAAATAAGTTCGCCGTCACTGCAAACATTGGCAAATGGCCAATTCAGTAATTCTCTCACATCACGATCGACCATGCCTTTTGCAACAACCATTTCTATTGAGTTGCCAGCTTGGCTCAATCGATAACTTTCTTCGCTCAGGTTTGATAATGCTTGAACTTCTGATATTCCCTTCATAGCGGCAATATCAGCAACTGTTTTATTTATATATTCAGGATGGACTTCATGGTGACTAAATCGAATATCCTCTGCCGCAGATAATTTTTCTAAAATATAATTTGTTTCCTCTATATCGGTGAAGTTTCTCTCTGGATACAATGTTGTGATACTGCTCGACCATGCCTCATAGGGATAAACATCCGCTGTAATATTTACTCCTGCCTCCCTGGCTTGATTCAAAATATCTAGCACCTCTTTTGTACGTCCCCAATTAAAAACTCCGTTGAGCTTAAAATGATCTATATTGACAGGAACGCCCGTTTCTTTTCCGATATAAATAATCTCATTGATTGCCTCCCAATATTCTCGATCTTCGCTTCTGATATGGCTTTTATATCTGCCATCAAAGTCTGCAATTGTGCTTGTCAGCCTGACGACTTCGTCAGATGCAGAGTAAATACCAGGATCGTACTCGAGACCAGTACTTAGTCCGTATGCACCCTCTTCCATGTCATCGATAACCATCTGTTCCATCAACACTATCTCGTCGTTGGTTGCTTCTCGCATGAAGTCATTGCCCAAAACTTGGAAACGAATACTATTGTGTGCTGAAAAACTTGCCATATTAATGGCAACAGGAATGTCTGAGAAATATTCCTTAAACCTCTTAAGTGAAAAGTAATCATTGTTCAAAGAAATGTATGTTTTGGATGCGGGGCTATCAGAAAACCCGTCCACTCCTCTCACAATTGTTGTAATCCCTTGCGTTACAGCTGATACAGCAAGTGGTTGCTCATCAATCCCAATATCATGATGACTATGGGTATCAATAAAGCCTGGAACCAAAGCTAATCCTCCTCCATCAATGATGGAGTGATATCGTTTTGATTGCACTTGGCTTCTATAAACTTCAACAATTGATTCATTTCTGAATTCTACTGAGCCATTAAAAGGAGGGTTGCCTGCCCCATCATAAATGATGACATTTGTGATCAGCTTTGAATCCTTTCCAATTTCTTCCAAAGCATCAGAAGTATTGGATAGAAAAGTCAAAATTACAAAAACCAATGAAACTGAAGAGCAAAGATGTCTATTAATTATTCTCATTAATTCTTTTAGTTATTTATATAATGTTCAATCTTATGTTGAATCATCCAGAAGAACAAATTGGATAAAGAACTATTAAAATCATTCAAAGCACTTCGACCCGAGCCGTCTATGGCTGATGATGTTATCGCGCCACCCTATGATGTGATTAATAGCAAAGAAGCTACACAGTTGGCGAAGGATCGACCAAATAGCTTCTTGCATATTTCAAAACCAGAAATAGATCTGGGAGATGATATTGCCTATAACGACCCCAAGGTTTATGAGAAGGGGAAAGAAACTTTAGATCAAATGATCAAAGATGCTGTATTGATTGAAGATTCTGAGGACATGCTTTACCTCTATGAAATGATCGGCAATGATATTCGTCAACTGGGTATTGCAGCTGTGGGCTCTGTCGATGCTTATGAACAGGAGGCAATCAAGCGACATGAGCTTACCAAGCCAGACAAAGAACTCGACAGAGTCAATAATATCTCATCTCTGAATGCACAAACCGGTCCAGTATTGCTGACATATCCCGACAATGAAGGACTTTCCATTCTAATGGAGAAAATCGTTGGCAGAGAAACACCGATCTATGATGTCAAAGCAATCGATGGAGTGATTCATCGAGTTTATCAAGTGAGTCAATCCAATGAGCAAGAACAGATTCTGTCATGTGTTAATAAAATGGATGCGCTTTTCATAGCTGACGGTCATCATCGTTCTGCAGCTGCTGGTATTGTTAAGAAAAAAAGAGAACTAGAGAATACAAATCACACAGGCCAAGAGAGTTATAACTATTTTTTAACGGTCTCTTTTCCAGAAAGCGAAATGAATATCCTTGATTACAATCGTCTGATCAAGAACACAGTGAAGGTCACAATAGATGAAGTGATGAGAAAACTGGACGAGCACTTCGAGGTTGCCTTGGTTGAGGATGCATACAAGCCTTATGCAAATAATCATTTTGGGATGTATACCAATCATCAGTGGTACTCATTAAGACTTAGGGACTTAAAAATCAAAGAAGATCCCGTCAAAGCGCTGGATGTGAGCATGCTTCACAATCTAATCCTAGAGCCTGTGTTTGGAATTGGGGATGAGAGAACCGATCCAAACATTGATTTTGTAGGTGGAGCTAGAGGAATGGAAGGTCTTGAACTTAGAGTAGACAGCAAAGAGATGGATTTTGCTTTCTCTCTTTATCCAACGCCCATTAAGGCATTAATTGATGTTGCAAATTCTGGAATGATCATGCCACCAAAATCGACTTGGTTTGAGCCAAAACTACTGGATGGGCTACTATCTCATCGAATCGATTAAGCTTAATTTTGTCTTCCTGTTTAGGCGATTTTTTGACACAATCTATACTCAAGAAACCAATTAAAGGGATTTAAAAAATGGATGCAGAAGCAATAAAAGAAAAAGCAAATGCAGCGTCAGAAGGTATTACCTTTACAGACTGTGCATGTGAAACCTTAAGTCAAGTGCCTGACTTTGCAATGGACATGGCAATAAGCCATATGGTTAATGCTGCTACAGATCAAGGTGTTGATTCAATTTGCTGTGAATTCTTAGAAGCCAATAACCCTATGGGTTAAATTTTTGGTGGAGATGGGTGGACTTGAACCACCGACCTTCGCGTTATGAGTGCGACGCTCTAACCAGCTGAGCTACATCTCCATAAATCACTGAAAGATGGATTTTCAACATCTAAATCCATTCTGTCAAGTGCGACGGAATAATTACTTATGAATAAAATGAAATTTACAAAACCACTGGGGCTCGCCATATGCTCTGTTTCGTTTCTCTTGCCATTATACGCAAAGGAATTTCCAGGCGATTCATGGGTTGAAAGGAGCCCAAGTGAACTCGGGATTAATGCATCAAAAGTGGAGAGGCTTTTTGATCTCTCTTTTGAAGACGATGCCACTCAATCTGTGGTGCTCATCAAAGATGGTTACCTCATTGCTGAAAGGTACGCCGATGGATATGACAAAGACTCTATCGGAACATCATGGTCAATGGCCAAAAGCTTCTATGCAAGCCTAATCGGAATCTCCATTGAAAGAGGAGAAATCGGCAGTCTGGATGACAAGGTCAGTGATTACTTAGACTATTTCAATGAAGATCGACAAGATATTACTATTCGAGAAGTGCTTGACATGACAAGTGGTCTCGAAAACCCCGATCACGAACATGAGCTCATGTTTTTTAAAGATGATCATTTAGGCTATGCAAAAGAAATTAAGCGGGACAAAGAAACCAATACTGTTTTTGAGTACAACAATGTGAACTCATTATTGCTTGGAGACATTCTTATAAGTGCGACAGGCAAAAAAGCCGATGACCTTCTAAGAGAACGCGTTCTCGATCCAATTGGTACTAAGAACTATACACTCTGGAGAGATGCTGCTGATAATGTGTTGAGTTATTGCTGCATCGATATGTCGGCAAGGGATTACTCTCGCTTCGGACTCCTCTTCTCTAGAAATGGGTCTTGGAATAATCAACAGTTGGTGCCTTATGATTTTGTTCAAGAAACCTATGATCCTAGATGGTTGAGTACGTCAGATCGTGCCGGTATGGATAGAAGAGGTTATGGTCTTCACTGGTGGTTCTCAAAGAATGATGATGAGGGAAAAATCATGAACGCCAGTGGTAAGTTTGGTCAGTATATATTCATTGATCAAGCCAATGATGTGATCTTTACAAGAATTACAAAATATATGTCAACTGGTGGGTCAAAACAGGATTGGGGACCTCTTCGTGACTATGAGATCAATAACATCGGTAGATTTCTATGGTTCTTTAAGATCCTAGAAAAAATTGGCTTCTATGATTTAGAGAAAGACTTCAAATCACCGGTAACTCTAGAGGATGGTGAATCAAAGGAATTCTATGAAAACTACAATGAGATCATAGATGCAATGACTGACTTGAGTCGCTAGATTAAGCGGTCCTTAGCTGTCATGACAAGCGCAATCGAGGCTTTTACAAATCTGATGGTTTCTGAAATGAGAGTAACTCACTAGAATTGACCCCATCAAAGTCATCAACTTTTCTCCAACTTCACCAATTGCACTTTCACTCAGAAGCAAAGCTAAAGTGAGTGTGAGCAAACCCATGATACCGATAAGAAGAATTGAAAATATCTTGTGATTCTTATAGCCCAAAATCAATGCGAAGAGACTGATTGGAGTGGCGGCTAACAAAATTGCCAAATGAATGAACTCATTATTAACTGACACGGAAAACAGAGTCGAGGTCAGAATAATAAATGAAGGTGTAAAAAAGCAATGCAGAACGCACACCATAGAAAAGGTCACGGCCAATTTATCTGTTGTGAGTTGTGTCTTTATCATCATTGTTTCCAACTGAGAGGCTTAGCTCATGCTCTTAAGGGTTTGCTAGCAAACCCTTAAGAGATCATTCCTCCAGCAGAATTTAGGAGGGGATTGAATATTATCAACTACCGGAGGAACGAAAGAGAGCTAAAACTTCATATTGAAGCGGAGCCCAATATTTCTTCCAGGTAATGGCACTTGATCTTTAACAAAAGACGAATGATTTCGTGCAACTTCATCCAGTAAGTTTTTCGCAAACAAAGTGACCAATATCTCGCCATCTCCATTAAAAGTAGGAATCCTCTGAGAAATTTTCAGATCCACCATTTTATATGACTCGGTTGGTGTTTCATTTAACGAAAGTTTTGTTTGAGATTTAACATTCCTAAAAGTCATAGAGGCACTGGTTTCATCTTTTGCATAGCTTAGAGAGAATATGTGTCTTCTTGGATTGATCCTAGGGACATAAGTTCCGTCTTTAAATTTTGCATTGACGTAGTCCATGCCATATGAAAATGTCATAGAGGCATCATTAATGCTTACAGATCTACCTATTTCAAATTCATAACCATTAAATTCTGCATCTTTTTGCATGTAGTTAGATAGAATTAGTCCGCCATGATCATCATGACCTTCGTGATCTTCATCGTGGTCTTCATCGTGATCATCTTCTTCATGCATCTCATGCTCTTCTTCTGTCTCATCTCTGAGATAAATATAGTCATCGACATCATTTTTAAATATTGTCGCACTCGCAAAAACGCCATTGCTTTCATAATCAAGCGTGAAATCTATATTGTTAGAAGTTTCTGATTCCAGTGAAACATCACCGACTTCAAACCTTCCTGTTGATAGATGCTCACCATTCATAAAGAGTTCAACGGCAGACGGTGCCCTTTTGACACTTGCAAGCCCAAGATTAAAGCTTGTATTTTCATTGATCTCTGAACCAAGCGATAACGCCAAGCTGGTTTCATTACGATCGATGTCATAAGCTTCCATCTCGTGCTCATCGTGATCCTCATCATGGTCTTCGTCTTCATCATGGTCTTCATCTTCATCATGATGCTCTTCTTCCTCATGATGGGCCACTGTGCCTCTTCGGTTTACACGATCATGACGAATGCCTAGATCAAGATCCATATCCATAAAACGAGTGCCCACATAATAGCCAATCATTTTTTCGCTGGAATCCACAGGATTCATGAAGGCCTCTGCTCCAAGAATAGAGACGTCTTCATTCATATTTTGAAATACCATTTTCTGGGAAATTGAATCATCACCAAAATCCATAATCAGACCAAATTCGTCGGCTTCATTGCTGAACAATGTTGGGCCTTCTTCGTGACCATGATCATCATGATCGCCTTCGTGATCCTCATCATGGTCTTCGTCTTCATGCTCCTCTTCTGCATGCTGCTCAGTCAAAGAGTAGTCCGTATTTCTATAGTAATAATTAATCCGATTTAATGAGCCACTGGAGAAAACATATGAACCCTGAAGATTGAATGTTTCAGAATCTGTAGTGGAAAAGATTCTTTCTTCTTCCCCATGCTCATCATGCTCTTCTTCTCCTTCATGATCTTCATCGTGGTCTTCATCATGACCTTCGTGTCCTTCGCCGTGATAAGGAATGCCATACAATGTTTCCATGTCTTGGAATGAGGCGCCAAAATGTCCCCAATCACCGACAGTTGATAGGCCCAATCGATGTGTCTGTGCTTCATAATCTGAATTTTCTAGATAGCCAAGATCTTCATCATGATCCTCATCATGGTCTTCGTCTTCATCATGATGTTCATCTTCATGGTCTTCCTCATGCTCTTCTGAATGTATAACAGCGCCCATTGGAATATCATAGTTTTCAAATGATCCATCTTTAAAGGCATATGACAGATTCAAGCCACCCAAATTATCTTTAAAGCTGAATTGTCCCACCTTACCGTCGTTGACCGATTGGGTTTCTAATCCCAACCTTAAATCTCGCTCAACGATATTTTCTTTTGCAATAGTGTCATCGACAACATTCACGATTCCACCAATTGCACCGTTCGAATACATCAAAGACGATGGCCCTCTAACGATTTCAATCTGTCGGATGGCATTCATGTCTATTTCATTTAAGTGGTCAGCACCCAAACCAGAAATGTCGCGAACAACCAGACCGTTGTTTAAAACCTTGACCCTGCTTCCGGACATGCCACGAATGATTGGCTGCCCAACAGCAGCGCCATAATCTGACGATGAGACGCCAAGCAAATTATCTATGGTTTCACCCAAACTCTGTGTTGGCTCTGTGTCCAATTCTTTTTCACTGATGACATGCAAAGGATCTTTAATCTCATCAGCGGATTGATTGATATAGGATGAAGTGACTGTGATTTCCTCTATGGAATCTTGTGCATTTAACCCTGTTGTAATGGTTGTGGATAATAATATAGCCACAAAATAATTTAATTTCGTTCTCATGAATAACCTCCTTTGATGAACGTTTAGAATTTAAATTTGATTGAATTTAAATTCTTGGAGGTGCGCGTGATTCGAATAGGCTATTGCTTGGTTTGGAATAAAGCTTCTGTACAAATGAATTAACTAGCTCAGGACTGAACTCCATGCGTTCAATTGCATTGGGTGTATCCGACTCTACAATGTTGTTATTACTGAGTGGGCATTCCAGTTCATGATCTGCGTCAATGTGTGTAACGTGAGCTACTGAATCGAGCGAGATTGTGGTCAGAAAGACTATGCTGACCAATAGATGACTGAATTTACCTAAGCGATTCATCCGCTCATTTAAACATATTCGCATTACACATTAAACTTAAAGTGCATCACGTCGCCTTCTTGCACAACATATTCCTTGCCTTCAAGTCTTAATTTTCCAGCTGACTTAGCGCCCTGCTCACCGTCCTGCTCGATATAATCATCAAAACCAATGACCTCTGCTTTAATGAAACCTCTTTCGAAATCGGTGTGTATTGTTCCAGCAGCCTGTGGCGCCAATGATTGCTTTCTAACTGGCCATGCACGAACTTCTTTCGGACCGGCTGTGAAAAACGTTTGAAGATTAAGTAGATTATATGATGCACGAATGAGCTTGTTTATTGCGGGCTCTTCTAAATTAAGCTCATCCAGGAACTCTTTCATCTCAGATGGGTCAAGGGTACTGATTTCAAGTTCAAGCGAGACACAAAGTTTTAGAAGTTCTGCATCTTCAACTGACTTTACCTTCTCTCGCAGTGCCTGCAAACCGTCTGATTCTTCCGTGATACTCGCCTCATCTATGTTCGCAAGACACAACATGGGTTTCCTTGTCAAAAGAGACAATTCCTTCATGATGCTCTCTTGATCTTTATCCACAGTAAATGTTCGTGCAGGAAGATCATTATTGAGATGCTCCAAAAGAGATTCCAAAAAAGAATGTCTTGCCAACATCGCCTTATCGCCAGCTTTTGATTGCTTCCCTGCTCTTTCCAAATTACGGTCGACGGTTTGAATATCCGCGAGCAACAATTCAGTATTGATGATCTCAAAATCATTCACAGGATTGATCTCATCAGAGACATGCGTGACATTCTTGTCCTCAAAACAACGGACCACATGGATGATCGCATCTGTTTCACGAATGTTTGCCAAAAACTTATTGCCGAGGCCCTCACCTTTTGAAGCCCCTTCAACCAATCCAGCAATATCTACAAACTCAACGATGGATGGAATTGTTTCTTCAGGATTATTGATTGTGGACAATTGATCCAGGCGTGGGTCGGGAACCATTACAACCCCAATGTTTGGCTCTATGGTGCAAAAGGGATAATTGGCAGCCTCTGCTTTTCCTTCAGAAAGGATATTAAACAGGGATGATTTACC
>Ga0206683_10001822_pt1 | contig 14580 bp, 16 predicted proteins | sample M280m12015metaG_FD_155483 | JGI IMG/M metagenome (GOLD analysis project Ga0206683, IMG submission 155483) | Ammonia-oxidizing marine archaeal communities from Monterey Bay, California, United States - M2 80m 12015 | ecosystem: Environmental > Aquatic > Marine > Intertidal zone | place: USA...
GTTAAACTTCAAGTAGTCGTCATCCCAATTGTGACTGAACTCTGGTCCACATGTTTGACATGTTAAGTTGCATAGTCTACCCACTGTAATTTCTAAATACTCTAAACGCACCTCATCAGTAAAGTCTGTAAAGAACTCATCTGCTTCAGTTCGCATGCTACTACCTTTGGTTTCCTCGTCTGCTTTACATTTATAGCAACCAGGATGCCATTCATTACGCATCATAGTTTCACGTATATCAGTAAACATCTCACCATACACGTTAACATGTTCTTTATCGCTTTCGTCTAAAAATCTATCATGGAATCTACAACACGGAGTCGTTGGAACTCCATGCATAATCATGCCTGCTTTGAAAGGATACGCACATGCGTTTTTAGGTAGTTGTTTTGACATTAAAGCCAAGTGCCTTTTTGTTTGTATGTTTTAAGAGCATGCCTAATATTTACACGCCTATATACTCTATCTTTTTTAAATCTTTCCCACTGTTCGCCTTCTGGTGCTTGTGCAATGTGAATTGTGTTAGTTGGAATAAGTCCATAGTGCTCACATGTTTCAATGTGTTCTTTCATATACTTCTTGGGCATAGTGTCAGGACCAAAGTTTTTCATAAGCTCGTTTGCAATGCATACGTTTAAATGAATGCCATGTTTCCATTCTGTTTGCACTGCTAATGCACCTTCGTTAATCTTACTGAATACAATACCTGCACGCCAGTTGCCGCAGCTAAGACCTTTTGTAGTGCTGAACGCAACCATCTTAATACAATCTCTGTCCAAGTTAATTTCGATTCCATGACAGGTTCCAAACCATGCCATGTCAACAAATACTGGAATATCATTTGCATCACAGAAGTCTAGTGTTTCTTCCATCTTGCTATGCTTTGCACCTGTGCCACTAAATGGTAAACTAATAAGTAACGCATCGCCTTTGCGTAACGGAACATCATCTACATAACGTTCGTCTTGCCAGTCCATTAGCACTGCATCTCTGTTGTATGGGTATTCGCCACGGAACATACGGAATTCATATCCATTTGCTAAACACCAATAATGCCACCAGTCCATGCCTTGTGTAGTTCCCAAACTTACAAATCTATTTGGGAATGTGCGTAAGCCTTCTACTTTGTTTAGTTTACTGCTTTCAATCCAATCTGGATATATATTTAGATAATCATCACATTCGTTTTGCATACTAAAAATATCCATATTGCCAAACACGTGTTCAACTACATGATCATAGAATGGCATATTCCAAATGCTGTTTCCGTTTGTTTCAAAAATTTCTGTTAGCTTCTTTGCTTCTTCTACACTAAGATGATCAAACGGACTATAGTGCGGTGTCATCTCAGTTCTGCTTGTTACTTTTTCGTTTTCATGTTTCATAATTATTTATATCCCTTAATCCAACTTCTTTCCATCTGACACCATCAAAAAACAACAATATAGCAGGTGTTATATCATCCTTTTGATAGTAAGCCATTGCTCCCACTGTTACTTCAGTTACATCTTTTTCAAATATATTATATAGTTTAAGTGGTGCATTTATATCTACCTGTTTTTTTGATGCGTTAACAACTACTTTTACATCTCTAGGGTTTTTTGCTTTAGGATGCCCTACAACAAGTTGAGCTTCATGGTAGTTGTCTTTTCTATATACTGCTCTAAATGCCGCGGTTGTTACATGTTTATCATCTTCTGTGTTCTCTAATGATCCACTTACACCAAAATATATTTGTTGTCCTATGCCGTCTTGAAATCCTTCTTTGAGTGCAGAATAATCATATAATATTCCTCTAAATAAATCTTCATTATTACCTGTTGGAATTGCATCCCATCTCATACCAGCTTCAATTGGATAATCCATACAATTATGCACAATACCAGGCGTATCTTTCCATGCTTCATGATCTGCTTCATTGATTAATCTGTTTGCCTTAGTATTTGTCCAATGTATCATGTCTCTGTTGGGTTCAGCCATTATTTGTATTTCTCCATTTCCGGTATACTCTTAAAAGTATTTGTATCTCTAAGTCTGTCTAAATCTTTTGTATATTTTAAAAACCAATCCCAATATTTGGTTGCTTCTTCTTCGTTTACATCTCGTCTCAGCCCTGCACGTATATCGTCTATGCCTGTTTGATACTCAAACATTTCAACTCTGCTATTAGCAATAGGCCACATTTCCATACTTGGTATGTGTTCCATTTTTTCCAATGCTAAGTCCTTTAGCTCTCGTGGCATATGTGCAATGTTTAGATATGCTGGTGTTACCACCACATTTGTCATACTAATACTAGCACGTTTTCTGTGATTTGTATAGAACCAATCCCATACTTTATCTAAATTAAATATGTTTGTAGTCATTACTGTTACTGCAAATGTTACTTCAATATTATCTTCTGCATAAAACTTTTCTAAGTTATCGTTTAGGTCTTCCCATGTATAGTTGCCTCCACGTATAACACTGTATAGATCATCTGTTGCTTCAATACTAATCAGCAATTCAATGTGTTTAAACTCTTTGAATATCTCTTTGAACCTATCTTCAAATACTGTAGCATTTGTGCTGATGTCTAGTGCAACGTTTTTAGCAATGCCATTATCCACAAACCATTTTAGCACTTCGTAACAACGCTCGTCATACAACGGCTCGCCACCTCGTAGTGCAACCCACTGTAAGTTCTTAAAGTATTCTGGGTTAGCAAATAAGTTATCCATAAAGCCTAGTTCTTTAACACCGTTGAATCCAATCGGTTGCTTGTTCCAATACTCTGGCATTTCTTTGTTTAGTGATTTGCCATCCTTGGTCCAACCTGTTGATACAAATGGCCCACAATGGATACATGCTAGGTTACACTTGTTGCTGAGTGTAAAGTCTAAGTATCTAATATCTGGCGCACTGTCAACATCAAGTGTTTCGCTTTCCATACGTAAATCGTAATCTAGTTTATCCCAGAAATACATACGTCTGCTACGCCCACTTTTTTCCTTCTTTGCACAATTGGCACAACTAGGTGGAATCTGTCTGTTACGATGCATCTCACGTAGTTCACGATATTGTGGACCTTCCCATATTTCTTTTAGGGTGTAGTCATTGATATTACCTAGCTTGTCTTTGTAGATAATATCAGGAACAACATTGCCGCCCCATTTGATTGTTAGTGCATGCCACGGTGCTATGCACGTAGGCAAGTTTTCCATGTCTAGGAATTTATTTCTATACGCCACATTCTACTCCACATATATTTTGACATTGTTTCCAGCTACCATCATTTAATGCATCATTCAAATTTCCAGTAAACCAGTCATTTGATAATACTTGATGTAGACTATATTTTTTAAGAGAGTTTTCTACTCTTGCTTCAATAAAACTTTCATCGGCAAGTTCCATTGGATCATGTGATGCAATTGCTACACCAAATAAACTTGTATGACAACAAGGCCATACAACAGCCCATGGATCTATTTGAACTTCTCGATCATTATACCATGGACATACTGTTTTTCCTTCAAGTCGTTGTTTAAATTCTAATTGATTTTGAGTGTATTGATGAATGTTATAATCTCTATTATCACTCATATCCCACTTACTATCAAAATCTACATTTTGCTTGTCATATTCATCAATGTCATAGCATGCATTTATTCTGTATGAATCTTTACCTAAGTCAACTAACAAGTTATCACCATGACTGTGTCTCATTTGAAATCTAAGTGCATTAACTTCCCATGCTAGTTCTTCTACTTGTTTGACTTGATGCTTGTTGTGTTCAAACAGTGTCATAGTAACACTAGCTCTGCCACCTACACTTGTAAATGCTTTTATGTTTTCTACAATTTTATTAAAGTCTGTTTTTCTTCTATAGTGTGCATGTGTATCTTCCATGCCATCTACTGCAAAAACAACCAAGTGGTTTGTAAATCTTTTACATATAGATCCCATATCAGTCCAAAACTTTTTAGTTCGCATGCTTCCATTAGTATGCAAATACAAAGAAGTTTCAGGATGATATGCTGTCCAGATATCTAACATTTCTACTAGATTTGGATGCATCATTGGATCTCCCCAATTACCATTTAGTGTTAGTTTGCCAATAAACCAACCATGTGTATCTTTACTAGCAAGACGTTTCCATACTTCCATATCAAAATGTTCCAGCACTAATTCGTCTTTAACTTCGTCGCCATCTTTGTTGCGAACACAAGCGCCGCATCTTGCATTACAAAAACTAGTAATATCAATCTGTAAATTAGTTACTTCTTTTGCCCATTTGAACTGCATATGTTAGATATATTTCTTATTTGTTATATAGTCGTGGCATCCACCTTCACGGACTAAGTCACTTGTTAGACAGTGGATTCCACCATCCCAAAAGTATTGATGTCTAAAGCGCCATACAATAGGCTCAATGCCATGTGCTTCCATTCTACGAAATGCATCATCATTACGTCCTGTGCAAATAACAGTATTCTCATCTAACGATAATACGTTAACATCAAATACACTTTCATCTGCATATCCTACCCAGTGTCCAAGCCATTTTTGAACATACTCTTTGTAGTATCTACGCTTACGAGTATCTAAAAAGTCCTGTGGCATTTCGTGGTCATCATCGACTTCGATAATATCCCAATTTTTAAATTCTTCAGGAACCCATTTTTTATTCCATGTCATTAATACACCTGGACGTAGCAATGCAATTTTACCATCTGCGTGTCCACCTGTTTTAATGTCCAGGAACTTAGTGCCTGGGTAACGTTGTGAGATTTCACGTTGCATCCATTCTTTGCCAAGTAGTGTGCCTTTACCTTTTTTGTTATCTTCTTCCCATGCTTGTGAAAACAAAATTGTATCTCCACATTTAATCATATTAGCCGCATGGTATAAAACCTTTTGCTCTGCTGAGTATGTATCATACCCAATACCGCCACGCACCATAGCACCTGGCATTGAAAGCCAATCGGCTCCACTCTTATATAGCTCTACCATATGGTCGTAATAGGCTAAGTTTTCGAAATATCTATTATCGCCACCTGTAAAACATTCAAACACACTGTTGCCATATGGCATTAGTGTATCACGTGGCATTAGTGGGTGGTTTGGAAATCCACAACTCATCCAAGGTAATTGTATTTGTTCATCGCCTGTAATAGTAAAAATATTTTTAGGACGTAATACTTCTATGCCTCTGTCTTCTAATAGCTTTGCAAGGACTTCGATGTCCTCTTGTGTCTCTGTAAAGATTTGACGCATAGTATCTCGTGTTTCTGGATCCTTGTGCCAATCAAAAGTTTCTGGGGGGAATGGAGCTCCGAGGATAACCTTCTTTAAAGGTTGAAACTCTGTCCATGCATTAACTGCCGGTGTGGTCATAAAAAAGCCTCTCTTATTTTTGTATAAATATATTTATCCATATTAACATAGTAGTTAATTATAACTGCAATTTGTATTAATACAATTGACATAACATCAATTATAATATATACTTGTTATAAACCCAAGGAGATACAACAATGACACGAATCGCACTAGACAAAGATCATGCTAATGAGATAACTGTGCATGAGTTTGACGCTACCAATATAGATATTATAGCACACTCTGAAGAATTATACAAGTCTTTTGAGAGCGGTTGGCCGGTAGTAATTAAGAATTTAGTTATTCCTGGTGTGGACTATGATTATTATGATAATCTAGATGATTGGGTTATTAAGGATAACAAATGGATTATGCCTTGGTATAACTCACATATTAAAAAACGTGACCGTTTACGTGACGAACGTAATTGGAGCGAAGAACAAATAGATGTATTCCATAAGAAACACAAGCAAGCCAACAATGGTTGGAATGAGATATTTGATAAACTTTTTCCACGATACAACACACCAGAACGTATGCTTAGTCATAGATACAACATGCTGGTTGAGAACAAATTGCACTTAGATGAATTAGATGAGCAACATACCGGACAGGAACAACAGATACGAATGTTTGTTAACTTAGATAAAAAGCGTCCTCGAGTGCTAACATTTGGTCCAGACTTAGAACAGATGTGGTATAAGTATAAAGATGAATTTAACTTAGAAGAATTAGATAAAACTAACATACATACATTTATTAGTGAGATGCGTAATCGTTGCGTATGGAATGATAAAAAATGGGATCAGTTTCATCACCCATTGCACTACATTACATTTGATCCAGGTGATGTTTGGTTTTTTAATGCACAATGGATTACACATCAAATTGTATTTGGTGCAAAATTACAATGCTTCGAAGCAGATATTATGAATGATAGTTTATTATATCCAGAGTTATGTATGACAGAAAGGGTGAAGAACCTTGAGTGATATACAACACACAATTATAGAAAGTTATCTACCACTTGTGTTTTTTAAAAAATACAGAGATGGATATCCTGTTGAGTGGATTAAAGAATATTGTAGTAACCCAGAAGTAAGTGAACATGAAAGTAGTTTATATGGAAACTATAGTGCTGGACTTGAACACTATGATCTAGAATTACTAGAATGGGTTGAAAACCAATTGCCAGATATCAAATTAAATGCTGTTGGACGTGAAGTAAAACACGACCATTTTTATACTAATTTTCATTACGACGAACAGGGCAGTTGGTTAGAACCACACAACGATTTAAAAGATATGCGTTGGTTGGTTACTAGTCAAATATACATGAACAATAATCAAGGTGCAAGATTACTTGATAGAGAACTTAATGTTACAAAACAGATACCATGTTATCCTAATCTATTTTACAGCATTGTTGCAGATCCTTGGAGTTGGCATGATGTGCCGGAAGTAAACAAACATAAACAGAGTATACTATTTCGTGTAGGTAAACGTAGAAGTAATAGTATTGCACACCCAGATGATGAGAACGATACTGCTTATATTATATACAACAACTTCCAAAAAGACAGACACTATGCAAAGTTAGGGCCACGTATGGGCAATCTAACTGAAGCACATCTACATAGTTTAGGTGCTAAAAACATAATGCATACTGCTTGGCGTAGTGAAGAAAGCCTGCATAGAAACATAAAGAAAGCCTTACAGCGTCATACACGGGTGGTTATTGTGCTGAGTGGGTACTTAGTGCCTAGCTTAACGATCGCCGATAATACCGCACTACAGACGCTTACAGACGCTAATACGCCGGTGAATTTAGATGAAAATGTTGAGATTGCGGAGTATTTCCGTGTAACAGATGCTAACATAGACGACTATGCAGACTGCGTATTTTCCGATTTAAGCGGTGATCATGTGTTAGCTGAAGCTGAACAAGTTATGTATACTTACTACAAAAATAAGCTACATTTGAACTATATAGACTTGTAACGATTCGTAATCCAAGGTAATATTGCTTCTGCAAAAACTTGGTTACCATATTCATTAAGGTGCCCACACTCACATCTTCTCACAGGACGAGCTGATGCATTCCATTGTTTGCCTCTAAGACCGTGACAAATATAGTGGTCTTCTGATACAACCTGATCATCCCAAATATCTAACCAGTCTCCATAGATTTTTCTTATTAAATCTATATTATCTATTCTTTCATTATTTTTTCGCACCCAGGTAGTTCCACCGTCAATTAATAACCATGAGAATTTTGGTGATTTGACACCATTTAGATTACTTATAATATTCTTAATTGATTGAATTATTACTGCATCGTTATATGCTTCACCAGGAGTTGCAGATTCAAATGCAAGTCTTTGTTTTATCAGTTCTTCAGAATAATGTGGGATTTCATAAGGCTTATGTAGTTGAGCAGTAGGTTGCAATCCTGTTATTCTAAATAAATTATCTATTGTAGCATATCCACGTGGAACTACTGGATGTGTTTGACTTTTATCTTGTTGTGCTTTTGATACGTTCCAGCGTTGAGGTTCATCTAAAAACTCATCAAAAAGGAAATGATCTATATCTTTATGAAATCTTATTGCATGTCCACCAAACCTTGGTTCTAATACAACCATTTTGCAATGTTTATTAAATGCTCCTAGTTGTATTAATTCATTAACTACTTGTAATAGACCTAAATTATCTATTCCAGGATATCCTAACACTAATGATTCTACACCAAGTTCCTTTGCTACTAACTGACTATAACGATCTTTCATATACAGTTGTCGCTTATCGCATTCGCCATATGTATGACTAGTTCCGATAAACATAATGAAATCTTTGTCTGGAATATTAAGTGGTGTTTGCTTATAGGGTTGTGTCATTTTTGATTCTTTCAAATTCTGGAGCAACTTTCATTACATCGTGTCCACGAAAGATATCATAGTTGTTTGTTATTTCAACATACTGTTTCATTATTTCTGGATTGTATACATGATCTGGATCTTTACCAAAGTTTACCATTTCCATTAAAGGTTCTTCATAGTCTTCGTAATGTGGACTATTCTTAATCTCTTCCAAAAATTCTAACACCTGTTGTTCTTGTTCGTCACGTAGCCATTGTGGACTATGTGCCATACTATAATATTGTGGTTCTACTAATTGGTTGGTGCTCATGCCAATTCCTTTGTCATTCTTGCATTGATAATTATGCATGAACTTCCAAAAGTCTACAATGTGTAATGCATTGTGTATTTGGTTTACTGTTGTTACACGAACTTTAATACGTTTACCGGCTTTAGTATTTGAAAACTTAACCAGCTTATCAAAGTTTTTCCAAACAGAAGACCACTTGGAAGGTGGACGTAAATAATCATTCATATCGCCCATACCTTCCAAGGAGCAATTTACAATCACTTTTTCGAACTTCCCTAATTGTTCTAACCATCTATCTTGCATGTTAGTGATATTGGTATAGAAACTAAGTTCGATGTGATCGGCGTGTCCGGTTTCTACGGCCATATTTAAGAGTTTAAACATGTCGGGAGCCACTGTAGGCTCGCCACCGATTAATTTTATTTTACGAGCTTTCCCAATCATTTCCTCAAAACTCGCCCAGTCTATTCCAGGTTGAAGAAGAGCCTGCTTCTTGTCTGCAATGTTGGCATGCCAGTCGGGATGGTTCGCTCCGAGTCCGCTTTGCACCATTGTCGCACGTTCCACACTCACTAAATGAGATGCCTCTTTGTTGCACATTTGACACTGTAAATTGCACAAATTGCCAAGCCTGAAATCAAATTGTAAAGGTTGTTCAACCTCCCAATCGTTGACGGAAGCGTCAGCAACCACTTCGTCAATTACGTCTTCCCACACTTCGTTTTCCCATTGTCTGCTGCTAACAATGTCATTGCGTTCTAAGTGTAAACATTCACTACACTCAGGTAACCATTCACCTGCGGTCATGCGTTTACGAACATCTTTAATATATTCGTGATTCCATGTTCCGTCGATTCCAAGTTCTTCTTGGTTAACTAGTTCTGTGGGTTCTTTGGCCATGCAACATAACCTATATCGTCCGCCATTATATGTGCTATATTGAACGAATGGTAATGCACAAAAGCCGTTGTCTTTATTTTCCATTAACCTTCTTTAAACAGATCTAAGAATAATTCAGCACCGTTGGATTGATTTTCTTCCCAAGTCTTTGGTGCATCTTTGTCTGCCATGTCGCTTGCATATTTAATTATTGTAGTTGGCTTACTAAACATCTTGCCAACTTTAGCAATTGCATAACCTTCCATATCAACTAAGTGACTTCTTAGTTCAGGTGGTTCTGTTACAAAATTATCACCTGTGCTTAGAATTACTTTACTATCAGCGTTAAGTGTTATGTCGCCTGCAACTTCTGTTGTTTCAAATGGTGTTAGCCCTAAACCAATAACTGGTCTACAATCCATATCACGTTGTCTTACTGCACCTACTTCCAATAGCTTGCCTGCTAAGTCTGGTGCTAGTGTGCCTGCTGTTCCATAATTAATAATACGGTCACAATCAGGTTGGTTAACAGCCAGTGTTGCTGAAACTGTTGCATTAATTTTACCAACGCCTGTATACCATACTTTAAATTTTTCAGGGTTAAGTTTATTCTCTGGCAGTTCGCCTTTTAATGCTACTAATACGTATATCATTCTTCATCCTTTGGTTCGTCTAATAGATATGCCATTTCAGGGAATGTCTTGCGGAAATCTGTTCCACGCATATCATCAAGTTTATTAATATATTCACGGAACTCTGGTAAACGTTGGCTCCAGTCTTCGCTACGAGCAAAACTAATCATACCACGCAAACGCTTGATACCATAGCTTGCGTTCTCCCATTGTTCTTTAGTTACTTTTCCTTTGTGCCAACTAGGAACACCTAGTTCCCAATTATCACTCCACCATTTAATAAATTCTTCATACTTGGCTTCTGTCTTGTCTAGGAATTCATCTGGTAATACTTTAACATTCAAGTGTCCTGGCCAGTATACAAAGTGATAGTTAATACCACCTGCACCAAATGGCCACATGTTTGTTTTGTGTAGTCCGCTTTCCTGAAGTTTCCATTTAAGGAAATCTGGAATGTAATGAATGTTAAGAGCGTTAACGGCACATGCGATTGTAACTTCTACATTGTTAGTTGTTTCAGTATCCAAACGCTTAAACATTGCAAGTTGATGTGACCATTCACTTGGGTAACGAATATAATCATTCATCTCGCCAATACTATCAATACTGTAGTGAAAACGCACTTTCTTAAAGTGTGACCATAGCTCTAACAATCTATCTGGTAGTTCAATTCCATTTGAATTATAGCGAACTTCCATTTCGCTTGCATAACCCATTTCAATTACTTTAGCTAGGATTTCATAGTGTTCTTCGATAACTGTAGACTCACCGCCTGCAAAGTATAGCTGACGCATATATGGAATTTGTGCATAAAATTGATCCCAAAACTCTGGGTTATTTTTGTGCCAGTTATAACTTGCTCCAAATGTTTTACCTTTGTCTTCCCAAACCATAGTTTGTTTAAGACTTTCATTTGTAATTTGTGGATATAATTTGTTCCAGTCTTTTACCCAACCGGAGGAGTCATGTGGAGAACACATAACGCACCCCAACTGACATTTCGTCCCCATACGGATATCAATATACCGCAATTTACTATCTGTTGATCCATCTTCGTATGTTTCCTTTACTAGCTCATCTACATCAATACCATTGTTCATCCAGTATTGTGTTTCCCATTGACGTTTTGATCTGTGTCCAGCTGCTTCTTCTTTAAAACATTTTAAACAACTTGCAGGCTTCTCACCAGCAAGCATCATCTTACGGACACTTCGCATGTATGTGTTGTTCCATGCTGTTGACAAATCAGTTGTGTTTAGGTTAGCCGGTTTGCCGTCTTCTGTTTTAACAATGCCTACTCGTCCACCATGCACTTTATCATTTGTAGCACCTACACTACTTGCATTAGCGGTGCAACACACTCTCATACTACCATCAGGTCGAGTGCTTAAATGTATCCATGGGAGAATACAAAATGTGTCTGATGGGGTTGGTAAATCATGTTCTGACATATTGTTCCTTTAAATTTTTATAAACTATAGACTATGGAATTTTACAAATTGCAATGTAGACATCGTTCCATTTGTTGTCCATGTATTTAGCAGCTGATTTGTCAAAGCCTTTTATATCTTTAAATGTAGTTTGTGGGTTATATAATTGCCATTGCATATTTTTACGCATTGCAAAGTCTGTAATCTTAGAACTTTCCTGCCATAGTATTTCCCACATTCTATCGTAGTTTTTATAGCCTGGTCTGTAATCTGGATAGTGACTTTCATCAAAGCACATAACTTCACTCCACCAAGCAAAACTTTTTTGTGGTTCTCTATAGCACAACACAATGTAATCACCTGGAAAGTGATTATACAAATAGTCTAAATTGAAGTGTCTTGCAAAGAAATGACTTTTAACTACACGTGGGCCTGTGCCAGAGAATACATTATCAATGTCATCTTGTAGTTTGTGTGGCTCAACATAGTTAAAGTCTGCCCAGTCTTCACCACAGCCCATGCCAGGACCCCAATAGCTACCACGGTGGCCATTGTTTGTGTCTGTTGCATTTCTAGGTCTATGGTATTGTGTTCTATCAGGTGTTTCGTCTGTAGTGTCTGCGTCTACTACTTTACGAAGTTGAATATCTATTCCACTCCATTTACTACCTGGAACTCCGCAGAACCATATATTTGTATTATTCATTGTATACCTTTCAAACTAGGAAAGAGGACCGAAGCCCCCTTATATTATTTAAAATACTTTCCTAGAAATCCGCCTACGCCATTTAATACATCTGACTTGACTAATTCAAAATCAATCTTAACTTGTATGTCTTTGATATCTTCTTTCATTAACTGATTGACGACATCTTTTCCGGACTTTTCAATTCTAATAAGATCTTCTTTTGTCATAGTCAACTGCTTACCATCAACTAATTCAATATTAATTTCAAGTATGTATTCAGCTGGCACATGATCTAGTGAAACCTGATCGAATATTATGTCAAACGATCTATCTTTACGCTCTATTGGCATTCCACTATTCCTCTTATGAAGTGACACTGTTACTCAAGTGGCTTTGCCACTATACTATTTATTCGGAGACAGGCTGTTTAGCTGGTCTGCCTCTGCGTGGCTTCAATGAAGGATCAAGTTCATATGCCTGAGCTTTTAATGACTCTGCTTCTGCTAAGAATGATTCAGCTTGTGCAATCATACTCTTTGCAAGATCGCCATCTTCCATAACAGGTGCATCTGCTTGACCACCAATTTCTGGAACATCACTTAGGTCACGTGCTGCTGGCTGGATTTGTGTATCATCTGGTGATACAACTGGTGCTCCGCCAGTATCTTCTCTAATAATGTCGTTCAGTTCTTTTAAGTTAACTGATACGCTGTTATTAGGAGTCATTGCTACTTTGTCTGTAGGGAATTTAATTAAACGCCCTGAGCCGTGCAATGTTTGTAGCATGTTAGTTCCATCAGTGAATACTGTTCTTTCAGCATACTCATAAAAGTTTGCACTTGCTTGTGCACCAGGTGCCTCAACTGCTTTCATTAGATCATCATGCATCCAATCTGGAGCTGCATCTGTGTCTACAAGTAAGCAATGTGATGGATCATCTGGTAATTCACGGAAGACTACAATACACTTTTTCTGTGTATTAATAATCTGTCCTACGTGTTTAATATTTGCCATAATTTACTTCTCCTTAGAGGCTTCCTCTTCTGGTGCCTCTTCTGCTGGTGTGTTAGCTTTGACAAAAGCTACTAGCGTTTCAAAACAAGTGCCTACTTGACCGGCTTCTGCTGCCTTGAATGCTCCACGTTGTGTAGCAAGATCAATAATGTTACAAGCCATTACAATGTCTGCAATCTTGATCTGTGCTGTTTCTTGTGTATTTTCTTCGCTCATTTGTTATTCTCCTCGAGTTAAAAATAATTATATACTATGTTTATTTATCCTACGCTGATGCGAGTTTATTTAACATAAGTTTCTTTTCAAATTTGTCTAAGTCTTTTAATGATTCAAACCATATTTGAAATACCATATTGGACTTGTCGACGGGTCTAATATGATAGAACGCCGTTACTTCTGATGTTAACCCGTCCCAATCAATTGCTGACTTAGGATCATTCGCAACAAGTAAAACTCTGTTACGCATCATGTTAACGATGATGTCAGTGTCACGTAAAAGTTGTAAATCACTCTCACTTAGACTTCCACTGTTCTTTACCAGTTTTAAATTACTGTTCATAATGAATAGTAACTCCAAATGGTGCTTCGATCTTTCGTTGTGCATCTCCATGTATTACATGTAGCACATCACAGTAATCTGGATTACCCCAACTACCCCATGGGTAGCCATCTGTAAACATTACCATTTGATCTGGTTCAATTCCTTCTTGCTCCATGTAGTTATAAACTACATCAAAGTCTGTTCCACCTCCGCCTGTGATTTCATATTCATTCATTGAACGACCATCATCACTACTGAAAGTTTCTGGAGCATATACGTTTGTATCAAACTGTGCAATATGAATTTTATATGCACTGTATTGATCCATAATGCCTTGCACTTCACTAAGGAAGTCACGTAGCATGTCTTTGCTAATACTTCCACTTGTATCTAGAAATACTGCAATATTTAATTCTTCGTCTTTGTTCATACCTGGAAATAATACTTCACCTGAACGTTTACTAGGACGCATAAATGTAAAGTCACTTTTCAATGAACTTTCTAATTGTGTTCTAAGAACATCACGCCAATCCATACGAGGTGCAATAAGCTCACTAATCATACGCTTAACTGATTCTGGAACATCAGGTCCAGCACTTTGAGCCGCTTGTATTACAGCCTGTTTAATCTCGTCCTGTAGTGCCTTCTTTTCTTCTTCTGACATTTGAACCTTAGTGCCATTTGCTTCTTCACCATCGCCGTCACCGGATCCAACTTCCATGTGAACATCCATGCCGCCTTCTTGGCCTTTGTTTTCTTCAATTAGTTTATCATAGATCTCAAATGAATTCAATCCACGATACTTCCAATCCAAACACATTTGACCGCCTTCTAAGTTTTCACTTTTAATTGGCTCACTTACATGGT
>Ga0206683_10001824_pt1 | contig 14577 bp, 14 predicted proteins | sample M280m12015metaG_FD_155483 | JGI IMG/M metagenome (GOLD analysis project Ga0206683, IMG submission 155483) | Ammonia-oxidizing marine archaeal communities from Monterey Bay, California, United States - M2 80m 12015 | ecosystem: Environmental > Aquatic > Marine > Intertidal zone | place: USA...
ATTCACTTTTTTCGACAACAATAACTGGCATGGCTTTTCCATAAATTTCGTCAGCAACAATTGAACCCAGAGCTATTATTTCATCTGCTTCCATCATTATTATTCCCGCGGGACCGGAACCTGAACGGATTCCTTCGGCTATGACTGAACTTCCGCTACTCGACCCTCTTCCGAAAGGCATCATTAAAACTTTTCCTTTTACTGACATTCCACCTTGTGGATGTCTCAAATCAGTAATCTCGCCTGTTTTGGGATCAACTCCTCCCCAAAAACTAAGTGGTTCATCCAATTTTAGAACTTCCCCGTTCGCTTTTCCCGCAACTAAAAAAATCATAGATTACCCATCAACCCAAATTTTATTGTCAATAGATAAATCTCCAGAAATGCCTGAAGCCACACAATCTTCAACAGCTCCAAAAATAACTTCAACCCCTAAATTACCAGGAGCGTAATATGCCCATTTAGCCGAGTCAGTCATAACCGGTAGAGTCACAGCTTCCATAATGGGCGTTATGTAAGTGCATGTATCTGTAACGAAAATAACTCCCGCATCTTCCAAAGGTTTTATGAAACCTCGTAAAGAAGCTTCCGTTAGAACATCTCTACCTGTAGATACATAAAAGTTGACTTCCGGATTAACAGATTTACTGTCAAAAAGTTCGAAAAGTTTCTTTATTTCTTGAACAGAGTAATGAGGGGTACCGAGACTTACTGCCCCTATTCTTGAATCTGAAGCAGTGCTTAACTGGTCTCGTGCTTCAAGTATTTTTTCTGAGGTCACATTTATCACATCAGTTGGATTTAACCCTAAGAATGCTTCTTCAGTAGTTGATGCTTCGGGAGTACTTCCCACTGCATGGAACATACCGACAGATCCAGATGACGCGGCTGCAGCTCCCAGTGCTTTCAAACGATCTTCACTTACCCCGTTGGGTAAACCTTGAATAACAGGGATACCATTGCCGGAATTTTTACCGACCAAATACCCTAAAACCGGATAGAAAACATCGCGATCCAATAATGACTCATTTAATTCATCGACTCGAAACAAAATGTCGCCTTTACGATTCTCGTCCAAATGAAGTCCAGCTGCTGGCGCTCTTCCACAAATTGCAGCACAAATATCAATAAAATCTCCATATCTGTGTGTTCGGGCGCCTAAAACAGAATTCGCAAAAACTATTGCATTCGACTCAGCCCAAGCTACTTGCTCTCCGAATTTGGGTCTCTCTTCTAGTTGGTAAGGAGCGCACGTCCAAGTCGGTTTACACCCCATTCGTTCGTAACAGTCCATTAACAGTCTTGCCTGAATACCCCAATCTTCATCCCCTCGATATAAGTCTGGATGTATTAGATCAAGTGAGGAAACATTCAAAGTTGTAGGAATTATTACTTTGGCTCCTTGATCTTCTAACCACTTTGCAAAATCTAAAACTGCTGGACCGTGGTAAAGACATGAATCAATGTGTGCTGAAGTTACATCTAGAAGCTCTGTGGCTTTCATTGCTTCGGCTAAACGCACTATTACTCTCATTGCAGAAGCTGCAGCAGGACCTTCTTGTCCTTTCAAACAACTTTGATCAAATTTAGAAAGATTAACAGTCATCTAATAAACTTAGAGGTTTAATAGATGGGAGCCTTACTTTTCTATTAACAAACCGGGTCTTCTTCTTGTGGTTCAGGGGAAGCTTGACCACTGATTGTTAACTTCTGTCCAACGAAAAGAAGATTAGGGTCGCTGATGTTATTCAGGGACATAACTTCATCGACCGTAACACCCTCTCTCTTTGCTATTTTTGACAGTGAATCCCCTGCTTCGACTATGACAGTTCTAAGTGATTCTTCTTCTGCATCTGTCTCGACTTGCGGCTCAGGGTCATTGAGAAGTATCACTTGTCCCACATAGATTGAATTCACATTGCAAATGCCGTTAATTCTCGCAAGTTTTTCAGCTGTAGTTCCGTTAGCTTTTGCAATCTCTGATAAAGAATCTCCAGCGGCGACCGTTACTGATTCAACTGATTCAACTGGTTCAGGTTCTATTTCCTCCGGCTCAACTACGACAGTTGTTGTCGTAGTTTCGATGACAAGTGGCACAATAGTTGATGGTGTCGCATAAGTGGTTGTTGCCATAGGGACCGTGGTCGACAGATCCATAAGAGTCGTAGTCGGAGCTATGGTAGCTGGCACTAGAACAGGCTCGTCGTCTCCACCGCCGCAAGCGCTGATGATGAGCAAGGAAAGTCCGCCGAGTAGAAACTTGACTATATTTGACCTCATAACTAGAGCATAGGTTCATGGGTGTGACTGTTTCGCGCACCCCCCCACAAATTTTATTTTCAGATAACTCTGTCACTTCCTCCATCAGTGGGAACAGAAGCTCCAGTCGTTGTAGAAAAATTATCGGTGCAAAGTGAAATTGCTGAACGTGCGACTGCTTTTGAAGTGACTTCAACTGAAAGAAGGTTTCTTTTCTTGTAGTCTTCAGAGCTGATTCCATAACTTGAAGCTCTTTCCGCAATAAGCTCTTCGCTCCATAAACCTGTGTCAAAAACTGCATCCGGATGAACCAGGTTGACCCGTGTTTTATTAGGCGCCCATTCCAAAGCTGCTACTCTGCATAATTGCTGCAAGGCGGCTTTCGAGGCTGAATATGCGGCTGCTCCTTTACCTGGGGCTGGCACATTTTTAGAACCTATTACTACGACTCTTCCTCCTATTGGTGATAGAGCCAGTAAAGGGCCAATACTCCCAAATAGTGACTGCACCGAGTCAACATTAACGGACATGACTCTTCGCCATTCTTCTGAATCAAGGTCTTCAATGGCTGCAGAATTTCCAAAAATGCCTGCTGCTACTACTGCAATGTCTAAACCACCGAATCTCTCGATACCTGTCTTGATTGCCGAATCAACCTCTTCAGCTTTTGTAACATCAGCTTCTATACCTACCCAGTCATCACCAGCAAAAACTTTGTTGATCTCTGGGTTTAAATCAACACCAATGACTGCACTTCCCAGTCGTTTAAGTTCTTCCGCACAAGCCTTACCGATTCCAGAAGCTGCACCTGTAACAAGTGACACTGACCCACTTAATTCAGGACGTTTGCCGGATTTTCGCAATTTGGCCTGTTCTAAGTCCCAATACTCAACGTCAAACAGTTCTTCTGCAGAAAGTGCCTTATAACCGCCGAGATGATCCTCTGATCGACATAGAACAGGGATTGTGTGATGATAAATGTCAGCAGCGATTTGTGCATCGTTTGCTGTAAAGCCTGCGGTGAGCATTCCAATTTCAGGGTCTAGGACTATTCGCGGAGCGGGGTCTATTTCTGTAAATTCAGTTCTAATTCTATGACGAAATTCTTCCACATAAGATTCATACTCCTGCGCATAGCGATCTAGTGATTCTTGACTTGCACTCACCATCGGAAAACGTTTTGTTCGAATAATGTGGTCAGGTGTTAAGGGTCCCCTGCGAGCGAGATCTTCGTAATCGTCGCGTTGTACAAAGCCCGCTACTTCGCTATCCGTATGCCTTCTAACGATCATTGGTTTTCCAGCTATATTCGACATCTGACAACGTAATCGTGCTAAATCAGTTAGGAGAATTTCCGCTGGTAATGAATTTTCCTTTTGAGAGTCAACAGGTGCTTCTTTCTCTAACCATGTTTCAGCTTTCTTAATCAATTGCATATGCATTTCATAAGCTGTTTGCGAATCATCTCCGAAAGTAAAAAGGCCATGATTCAAAAGGACCATGCCTCGTGTTCCATCATGAAATTGTGCTGCCCAGTTTTCTCTAACTTCTTGAGCTAAATCGAACCCCGGCATAACGTATGGAATAACAATTACTTCATCGCCAAATACGTCTCTCACAACTTCATCAGGGGCGTTCATGCCTGCCAAATTTGTGAGAGTAACAATTACATCCGCGTGTGAGTGTTGTACAGCTCTATAAGGGATAAATGCATGAAGCAGTGTCTCGACTGAAGGATTCGGGGATCCTGGATCTAGTTTCGCTGCAGACAACTCGCGCATCATGTCTACATCACTTAACTCTCCGAGTTCTAGAAGTTCTTTAAGTCTAGAAAGATCCAGAGGTGTCAAGCCTGGCACTTCGAGGCTTCCCATATCCCATCCTGAACCTTTTACATATATGGCGTCGCGGTCTTGACCGGTTATATCGGGTCGTGAAGCCTTAACTGAGGAATTGCCGCCGCCGTGTAAGACTAAGTTTGAGTCGCCACCAATAAGCCTGCTGAAGTGGGCGCACGCTTCAATCGGATCATTAGGGCTTTGCGAAGTGGTTTTTTTAGATTTTTCCATCATCTTTACCCTACAAAGATGCCTTCGATAGTAAGTCTTCTATCGATTCACAATAATCGCTTCTGATAACCCCATATTCGGTAATTATTCCAGTGATAAATTCTGCTGGAGTCACGTCAAAAGCTGGATTCCATATCTCAACACCTTCAGTGGGGACATTCACCTTTTCTATTCCACGCACTTCGTTAGGATCTCTCTGTTCAATTTTTATATCTTGACCGTTTGACGTATCCGGGTCGAAAGTAGTGGTTGGAGCGGCGACATAGAAAGGAACGCCGGCATTACGAGCAGAAACAGCGTGTGTGAAAGTGCCAATCTTGTTAGCTGCATCTCCGTTTGTGGCTATCCGATCAGCTCCTACAACTACGGCATCAACAATTCCTGATGCCATGAGAGAACACGCTGATGAATCAGGTATAACTGTTACAGGAATCCCAGCGTTAGAAAGCTCCCAAGCGGTGAGTCGTGCCCCTTGAAGCAACGGTCGGGTTTCAGTAGCGAAAACCTCCACTTCTTGTCCGGCTAATGCTTTCCCATATATGACTCCCAAGGCTGTACCAATACCTGTTGTGGCGAGACGTCCAGCATTGCAATGAGTCATCAGAGTCTTATAAGTAGCAAGTTCTTCTGCTCCGTGTCGACCTATTGCATCACAAGCATCACGATCTTCTGCGAAAATCTTGTTTGCTTCAATCAATGCAAGTTCCCGAATTTCCTCTTTTGATTTTCCACTCACTGCAGCATCAAGGACACGCTTAACTGCGTATGAAAGATTCACGGCTGTAGGTCTTGTATTCCCTATCTTTTTCGCAGCATCAGTCATTTCACTAACAAGCTTGTCTGTCTCATCAGTGGAAATATGGTCGATAGCAACAACCATTCCATAAGCTCCACATGCGCCTATAGCGGGAGCCCCTCGGATAGCTAGTCTCTTGATAGCATCAGTCACTCCATCGACGGTGTTAAGGGTGATTACTTTCAATTCAGCGGGCAACAATGTTTGATCAATTATTTCTATCGCTTCGCCTCTCCAGGCGATAGTTGGTGGGTTATCAATCGAAATAGTCATGCAGTTACTCCTAGAAGTTAAATTCTATGCCTTCCGTTCGTGGTATGTATCCTCTATCACCTATCGTCATATTTAATATGAATCCTAAGGAAAGACCATCTATAAATGTAATTGACTCTCTAAGAGCAAACCATAATGATTTACAGGAATTTTTCAACTCTCTCACAGAAGAGGAATGGAAAATGTCTAGTGCTTGTGAGGGATGGCGCGTCCAAGATGTATTTGCGCATGTTACGAGCAACTTCAAACAATTTGCGGATCCCGACCCGCCAGCGGATGGACAAGATCAGCTTGATGCTGAACAAGCAATGGAGGCACTCGTCACTCCCCGTAAAGATTGGACGCCTGATGAACTTGTCGAAGAGTATTACAAATATTTTGAACCTGCTTTAAATGTCTTTTCAAGTTTGCTCGAAGAACCAACTGCCTCTATAGAGCAGGACATGTCCGATCTGGGCACATACCAACTCAGGTGGCTGCCATATGCTTTTTGTTTCGATCATTACTGTCATCTAAGACACGATATGACATCTCCAGGAGGTCCGATTGAACGAGACCTTCCCTTAGCAGATGATCTGAGGCTTGCTCCTGGCATTGAATGGATGCTTGCAGGTTTGCCACAGATGTGTTCTAAAGATTTAACTTCTCTGAAGAAACCAATACTTCTTAGATTGACTGGTCCTGGCGGAGGGGAATGGGTTTTACATAACTCTGAAGGAAACGAACTGATTCAAATTGATAATTATTTAGAACAGGATGTATCTGCGAGTATCACCTCAACGAGTCATGACTTTGTTTCATGGGCAACGCATAGGTCTTCTTGGGAAAATCACTGTGCTCTCGAAGGCGACGTAGAATACGTTTCTTCTTTGATCGGGTCTATAAACATTATTTAAAATGAACCAACAAATAACCCAAAAGATCTCTAACTTTTAAGAAAGGAGTACTCCCTTATGCAAGCAAATCGCTTTAATATCAGGACTCCCCCTGGATCCGATTGGTACGAACTAACCCAAGAAGAAGTTTTGGAGCCTGATATTCCTATTGTTGATCCCCATCATCATCTGTGGAGGATACCCGGACTCGATTACCTGTTAGAGAATTTGCAAAATGACACCCAATCCGGACATAACGTCAGAAAAACTGTTTTCGTTGAATGCAGTGCCTCATATCGAGACTCTGGCCCTGACCATCTCAAACCTGTTGGGGAAACAGAATTTGTAGCTGAAATAGCTGAAAAATCAAAAGAAGACGCTGAACCTTTGATTACTGGGATAGTCGCCCATGCCGACTTGACGTTGGGAAGAAGTGTCGAAGAAGTTATTGAAGCTCACGAAGTGGCGGGCCGGGGATTGTTTCGTGGTGTCAGGCATGCTTTGGCGCATGCTAAGCATCCGGAGCACATGACTATTGTTGGGCGATCTCCTGCGGGTCTTTATGAAAACAAAGATTTTCAAGAAGGTGTCCGCACTCTGGGACGCCTAGGGTTCACATATGAAAGCTGGCATTACCACTACCAGAATAAAGAATTTCTGGAAGTAGCTTCTTCGGCACCTGAGACGACAATAATTCTTGACCATTTCGGGACACCTCTCGGTGTAGGTCCTTATGAAAGTGAGCGTGAAGAAATTTTTGAACAATGGTGTTTAGATATCGCTGAAATCTCTGCCTTACCTAATGTGTACGCTAAATTGGGTGGTTTAGCTATGCGTGATAACGGGTTCAATTGGCACCTTGGGGATCAACCTGCGACATCTGATGAGTTAGTGGAAGCACAAAAACGCTATTACGAACACACCATTGAGTGTTTTGGACCCAACAGGTGCATGTTTGAAAGCAACTTCCCTGTTGACAAACTTTCTATCTCTTACCACGTCCTGTACAACGCTTTTAAGAAAATGGTTTCACACTTTTCAGATTCTGAAAAACTAGAAATGTTCAACGGGACAGCTTCTCGCGTTTATAGCCTCAAATAAAAATTACAGACATGAACGTATAGCTTCAATCAATGATGTGGTTCGAGGGTCTCCCATCACTGATGTGCCCATTTGGTTCATCACATAACCAAAACCGACCTGATGATCTAAATCTCCAAACGCTAGAGATCCTCCTGCTCCTGAGTGGCCAAAAGATTCGTCAGTGAGCATGGGGCTGGCTTCCAGGGATCTCATGAATCCCATTCCCCAACCTGAATCGAGCACTAACACCAGGTCAGGACCTCTCGAACTTTCTTCTTTTGTTTTCATAACAGTTTCATCGTTAATAAGCCTTATACCATCAACTTCTCCTACACAGGCTGCGTAGATACGAGCCAATGCGCGTGCTTCACTTATTCCACCTGCTGCTGGTATTTCAGCTGCGTGAACTTGTCTACTGTTGAAACTTTCAAGTCCGTTCGGGTTGAAAGGGTCGTATGAATCTCCTTTAAGCATTGCTCCGTCCAAAGTCAAAGCACGCCAACCAAGAGTTCCAGTTCCAATTATCGAATCAACCAGCTCTTGGATCATCGGGTCATCTACTGCAGAAGCCTCTACTATAGGCGCAACTCTGTGTTCTTCTGATTCTGGTAGACCAATGAAAGAATCAACGCCCAAAGGTTTTACGACCTCCTCATCAAAAAATTTACCTATAGGTCTGCCGTCTATTCTTTTGATTATTTCACCTACGATCCAACCATAAGTAAGAGCGTGGTAACCGTTGCTGCTACCTGGTTCCCATAGTGGAACCTGCTCTTCCAGCGCTCTTAGAACAGGTTCCTTTTCGCATATCTCGTCTAACGTAAGCTCAGTGTCCACTGAAGCAAGTCCAGCTTGATGATTCATGCACTGGGCAATAGTTATCTTCTCTTTTCCGCCTTGAGCGAATTCTGGCCAGTAATGTGACACAGGGTTTTCGTAGTCAAGTTCTCCTCGCTCGTAGAGCATTGCTGCACAAATGGCAGCTAAGCCTTTGGTAGTTGAGAAATGAAGTTGCAAAGTGTCACGCTCCCAAGAACGTCCAGAATTTGCATCAGCGACTCCTCCCCAAATATCCACGACACTTTCACCTTCCACATAAAGGCAAAAAGCTGCTCCTATTTCCTCGAATTGTTCAAAATTATTTGAAAATGCTTCAGCTACCGCTTCGTAACCTTGAGAAACTTCACCATTTACTTCTGTCACAATTTCCCCACCTTGCTGAAATTAATCTAAGTGCCCGAGGTGGGAGTCGAACCCACATGATTTTTCAATCCAAGGATTTTAAGTCCTCTGCGTATGCCGTTCCGCCACTCGGGCTTCTATCAATGGATACGCTAGCTAAACTCTTGCAACAACACTTCAAAAATAGAAAAGTTTTGTTTTATAGTTCTACGCTGCCTCTTCACAAGCATCTACCGAGGACCATAAAAGAGCTCTGAAAAAGTCTGATCGATTCTTGTCCAGACTATTCGCCACTAAAACGCCTTCTATCATGTCAGAAATAACCGCACTAGACGGACGTCCGGTAAAAGACACTGAAACGACTGAAAAGTCGACCCCTCGCCTTATGGATCTGTGAACTTCTTCTATTCGCGGAGGACTACGAAAAGTCGGAACTGACAATTTATGGTTGCGCGCCACTTGACCTAAAACTCTGGCAGTTTCTGCAAATATAAAACTTGTCATTTCTCTATTTTTCATACTTTTCCAGTATCCCAAGCATGTGTGACAATAGTGAGGGAGAATGTGTTGTGTCCGATTCTCAAAATATTTTAAACCCAGCACAACAAGAAGTAATTGAACACCTCGGAGCACCGCAGAAAGATCGCCCATCCTTTGAAACTGATCTTAAACAACACTTAAGAAAAGCCTTGGAGACTGCCGTCGCTCATTGCATGGAAGAACTTCCAAATGATGAAAGTATTTTCTTATCAAAACATCGATTGTCCCAAGTCCATGGATGTGAAGAGAAATTCTTAGCTGAAGAAGATGAAGATTTCGAATGGCAAGTGGCGACAGCTAGAGGAACGATTGTCCACAAGGCAATCGAGCTTTCAATTAACTGGCGCAAAGAAATAGCACCTGCTGTCATCGTGGATGAAGCAGTTTCACGATTCGAGGAAGATTCAAATAGTCTCGGCCACTGGTTACGCGGATGCAGTGAAATAGAAAGAGCCGAACTGCGATCAATCTCAGTGGATACTTTCACCAAGTTTTTAGAATGTTGGCCAACCTTGAAGCCGTCCTGGCGACCTGTTGCTGAAAGTCGCGTCAGAGCCGACCTTTGCAACGAACGCCTAATACTTGCTGGGAAGGTTGATTTATCCCTGGGAGTGGCAGAAGGTCAAAAAGCAGGAAAGGTAATCGTTGATTTCAAGACAGGTGGTTTCAATGCAACGCATCATGAAGATCTCAGGTACTACGCTCTTGTTGAAACCCTCAGGATAGGGATACCTCCCAGACTTGTAGCTTCCTACTATCTAGATCAAGCAGATTTTGTTCCTGAAAAAGTTACCGAAGAACTTCTCGAATCAACTGTGAGACGAATAGCTCAAGGAGTAGAGCGGATAGTTGAAATTACCTACATGGAAAAAACTCCGATGTTGAAGCCAGGACCGTCGTGCAGGTGGTGTCTGATTTCAGACGATTGTGATACCGGACAAAAATACATAAACGAAGCTGACGGAAACAACTAATTTACTGTGTTTAAATTACTAAATTTACCCCTAGCCCACAAGATGACCGCCGAGAGTGCCAAGATGGATCCGCTTAAAGCAACGACCGGGCGTGGACCAAATACGGAAACCAGCCAGCCCATAGCAAGACCAGCGAAAGGTGCAGGACCTAAAACCCCCACAAGGTAAATTGCCATAACTCTCCCCCTCATCTCTTCATCAACCTGTAATTGAACTACTGAATTTAAATTCGAAGCTGATGTTAAATGCATGCTTCCTAAAATACCTAGAGCACAAAAAGCCACCGTATAAGAAGGAGCCACCGCAAAAAGAACGACTGCTAAGCCATATCCAACCGTTGCAATTACCTGCTGAACAGAAGGTTTCAGATAACTCACATAACCCGTCACAAGAGGAACTACCAATAACGCTCCGATCCCCTGAGCGGAACCTAAAAGACCGAATAAGAAAGGTGAAACTTCAAAAACTTCTTCTGAGAAAACGATGATTTGTTGCACAACAGGAAATCCGAAAGTAGAAATAATCGCAATTGTCAAAATGGCGGCTGAAATCCCAGGTGAATTACGGACATACCTAACTGATTCTCTGTAATCAGAAATAACCGCTGGTCGATCGCGACCAACTTTGAAATTTTCTTCTTGTGAACTCATCAATGAATCTACTTCCATCAACAAAAGACACACAAGCATTGGACCGTAAAAGAAAACTACGGCCGCTAAAGTCCAACCAGGCCCAGCAAACCCAAGGATTAAACCTCCAATTGCTGGACCTAAAGCCCGGGCAGCATTGAACTGCGTGGAATTCAATGTAATTGCATTTCGCAGAAGACTTTGTGGGACACATTCAGCTACAAATGCCTGACTAACAGGTATTAGAAATCCCGAAACTGTTCCATTTAGAAAAAAGATGGCAACCCAGACACTTGGCTCTTTGAGACTCAAACCCCACGCGATTGCCATCAAGCCGGCCATGAATGAAGCAACAAGATTGGTTGCGATCAATACATTTCGACGATTTAGATTGTCTGAAATCCAACCTGTTAATGGATTGACTACAAGCATCGGTACAAAATTTGCAAATGCAGCCATCCCAACCCATGAAGCAGATTCTGTAAGTTTGAAAATGATATAGTAAGTCGCCACATACTGCGCCCATCGACCATTGTTTTTTAGAACCGCTCCGATCCAATACAGGCGAAAATTCTTTACTTTTAATGAATCAAAAATTCCATAGGAAGAAATAGGCACCGTCTGACCTTATCTATCAAATTTATTTATAGTGGGAGTTGATAATACTCATGGAAGACTAATGGTATGGAATATTTAAAACTAGAACACAGAGATAGGGTCGCACTGCTCACACTAAATGATCCGGAACGTAGAAACGTAGTAAGCAACGAATTGAACGAAGAACTGGTATCAACTTTTGACGAATTGGAAAAAAGTGATGACACTGGTGCAGTTGTAATCACGGGTGAGGGACGCGCATTCTGCGCTGGTGCGATACTTGATGACTTACTAGACGCAGGGAAAATGCAAAAACAAGGAGATGAGGCATCACTCCCGCATATTTATCGCGGTTTTTTACGGATAGCTCATAGCACTCTTCCTACTGTCGCTGCTGTCAATGGTGCTGCTGTCGGAGCAGGGATGAATATGGTCTTAGCCTGTGATCTTGTTATTGCTGGGACCTCTGCACGTTTTGACACACGATTCTTAAATATTGGACTCCACCCAGGAGGAGGACACACCTGGCGTCTCAGGAATATCACTGATCTGCAGACGGCCAAAGCGATGGTTCTTTTCAATCAAATTCTTGACGGTGAATCAGCTGCGAAACGTGGACTGGCATGGGAATGTGTTTCTGATGACGAACTACTTGAAGCCGCTATAAGTTTCGCTTCCGAAGCCGCTTCTCACCCATCTGAATTAGTTGCTTCAACGAAAAATACTTTTAGTGAAACTTCAAAAACTTTCGACTCGGTTTCTTCAGTTGAACTAGAAGTTGGTCCTCAAAGGTTGTCTATGCAGCAAAGTGCTTTTACAGACATGGTCGAAGGTTTAAAGAAAAAAATCACTAGCGAAAAATAAATTACTTTTATTTCAACCAACTTAAAGTCATTTCCTTATTGCGTATTTTCCACTCTTCGACTGTCATTGCGTATCTGAGGTGATCTTCCCAGATTCCATTTATTTCTAAATACTTCTCCGCTAAACCTTCACATCTCAAATCAAGTTTTTCAACCACACGGCGCGAAGAATTGTTTCGAGGAACAATTGATACTTGAAGGCGGTGAAGATGCAGTTCTTCAAAGGCAAATTTGATTATCACCACTAGAGCTTCAGGCGTATAGCCATTTCCGGCGCAATTCTCATCAATCCAATACCCGACATGACCACTTTGGAAAGCTCCGCGCGTAATATTTGAAATATTTATTTCACCTATAAATTTTGCAGATAAAAAAATACCAAATGACCAAGCTGATCCTAAGTTCATTTCTCTTTCTCTGTTTGTGCAGCGACTTTCGAAATAGTACCTATCTTCCAATGAGTCAGGCTTTTTTAAATTTTGCTTAGGTTCCCAGGGAACTAACCAGTCGAAATTCGAAAGCCTCATATCGCTCCAAGATTCAAAATCCTCCGGAGACAATGGTCTAAGTTCTACACGACGGCCTTTCAATAGCAAAACTAGACCTTCCTTTTGATTCCTAAAATAACTATGGATACTATTTTAAATTATTTCAGAGATAATTACTTATTGTAATCACGAAGCATTGAATACAAAATACCGTCCAGAATGTCTGACTCTGATACTAGGCATTCTGTTAATTCTAGCTGTCTCATCACTTTGACAAGAATTGCCGTGCCAGCGACAATTACATCTGCTCTGTCTTCCTCGAGGCCAGGATTAGATATTCTTTCAATTTTATTTTCAGTAGCTAAAGTTCTGAAAACATCCTCAACTGCATCTTTTGATAGATGAAAATGGTGAATCTTTTCTCTGTCATATTTTTCTAAACCTATTTCGATAGCCGCTACACAAGAGATAGTTCCGGCTAGTCCCACTAGAGTAACCCCATTTCCAATATCAGGAATTTCTCTTAAAGCGTCATCAACATGTCCTCCTATAATGCTCAAACAACCATGCAACTCTTCCGGTAATGGTGGATCATTGTCAAAAAACTCCTCTGTAAGACGCACACAACCAATTTGAGAAGAGTAGACGTTTTCAGCTTTTTCATTCCCGAAGACGAATTCAGTGGATCCTCCTCCAATATCCAAAATTAAAAAGGGTCCCTCGGAAGGTTCCATGTCAGCAATTGCACCTTCAAATGACAAGCGTCCCTCTTCTTCACCTGTGAGCAGTTCGGGTATTACACCGATTGTTGATTCGATTTGATTAAAAAAATCTTCACTGTTACTGGCATCACGTGCTGCAGATGTGGCGACCATGCGTACTTCTGAGACTTTATGTGTGTCTAAACTCCGACGAAAATCTTTAAGAACATCAAGTACACGCGACATTGCCTGGTTCGAAAGTTCCCCGCTCTTTTCTAGGTCCTGACCTAAACGCGTGATCTTCATTTTTCTATCTAAAGTTTCGAATTTGTTACCGATCAACAAACGGGTCGAATTTGTACCACAATCTATAGCTGCATAGTTGTAATCGTTCATCTGCATGCTTTCATTTTTTTCCTCAGTAGTCGATTCCCTTTAAGGCTTCATCAACCCATACACCTACAGGATCATCTCCACCTGCTAGAAACCATGCATAGTGGGCGTGCAAGCATTTAACACCTTTACGTGTCCCGCCGACTCCACCTGATGGTTGAGGGCCATTATAGGAATCAGGAAGTTGCAAATCCCTTTCCTTGCCATATCTATCGTGTGCCTCTTTGATGGATTTAGAATCACATTCTTTTTCTGCTTGTTTAACTCCACCTTGTGATTCCAACGTTCCTATTTTGCTCCTAATAAGAGGGTCGACCAACCAATACAGTGTTGGCATAGGTCTTCCGTTAGACAACAAAGGACTGTTACAGATGACACGCGGATTACCCAAGTCGTCTCTAACGGCCACCGTAAATGAACCTTCAGGCTTGCGACCGAGACTCGCTGTTACAAAAACTAAGTCTTCTTTTGTCGGTTCCTTATCCACTCTGGCACTAACTTCTTTCCAATTGAACTACCAGCAACGCTGAGTAAATCTATTGCTTCTGAATCTTGTTTACTTGAATCTTCTGATTGGCTATCCTGTGAATCTCCATCTTTGGATAGAACTAGTTCACTTAAATTGTCAGCGAATTGGCCCATCAACTTTTTACTAATATCAGCCATAACACCTCGTCCGAACTGAGCAACCTTGCCTGTTATCTTCAAGTCTGTAATAACATTCACGCGAGTGCCCTCCGCAGTCGATTCCAAAGATGCTGTTATATCAGCCGCTGCATTACCCGCACCACGCGTGTCACGTCCTTCTGCTCTAATTACTACACGATGGTTGGACTCATCTTTCTCGACGAACTT